>Ga0209777_10006656_pt1 | contig 12979 bp, 11 predicted proteins | sample FrelakmetHBP12HB_FD_187147 | JGI IMG/M metagenome (GOLD analysis project Ga0209777, IMG submission 187147) | Freshwater lake sediment microbial communities from the University of Notre Dame, USA, for methane emissions studies -HBP12 HB (SPAdes)... | ecosystem: Environmental > Aquatic >...
CGGTGGTGGGGTAATACTGGAAGAGGAAGGTGGTGACCGTCACTTTTTGACATCCCAAGAAGGTTTGGAAACGTGGATAAAATACAAAGAGAATAAAGGATAATTCTCGAAATGAGGGAGGTAGTTTAAATGTGTGGAAGTCAGGATTTGACTATACAGACATTGTCAAGTGTGATGGTGAGTTCTTCCTGTACTCTTCGACCAGTCATTTTGGCAAGGCACGCTTGATTTGAATCGGTAATCATCGAAGGTATTTTTGATCCCCCTACTTTTATATCTTGACAATGGGGAGGGGTTCAAAGTATAGAATTCTAATAGCCGAGGAATTCAATCAGAAACCAAAAGGGGGTGTCGATCTTGTCTAAAAATATATTAATCGTAGGCGCGGGTCCTGGTGGGTGTATGACTGCCAATCGTTTAGTTAAATCAATGAGGAGTGAAGTAAAGAAAGGGCAGTTGGAAATCACCCTGTTATCTAATTCCGCCAATCACATTTATGAAGCGGGTTTTCTCTTCATGTCTCTTGATTTAAAGAACCCCGAACAATTTACCAGGGAACAAAAGGACCTGTTAGATCCGGCAGTTAAACTAGTGGTGGACCCAGCTGCAAAAATAGATGTTCGAAATAATAAAGTAACCGGTGAAAGCGGTCGTGAGTACCGGTATGATATCCTGTTAATTGCGACAGGTTCAGAAGTCAGGGCAGATATAACGCCGGGGATGAAGGAAGGGGGTCACGATTTTTATACTTTAGAAGGGACTACTCAACTTAGAGACAAACTTGTTAGTTTTCAGGCGGGCAAAATAGTTTGCGCAGTTGAAATGCCGCATAAGTGCCCTGTCGCTTTTTTAGAAATACTGTTTATGCTTCACGATTATTATAAACTTAAAGGCATGCGGGATAAGGTAGAACTCGCTTATACTTATCCCATGGAACCCATTCACCAGAAGCCCGAAGTTGCTGACTTCGTTAAGCCATTGCTTGATGAATGTGGAATTAAATACCACACAGAATTTGCGGTGAGCAAAGTAGACCCTACGGCTAAAAAAATATCTACGAAAGATGGCAAGGTCCTTGAGTACGACATTCTCATCACAGTTCCTACCCATAGGGCTGCAAAAGTAATTCTTGAATCAGGACTTGGTGATGCCCAGGGATGGATCGATGTTGATCCGAGAACGCTTAAAATGACAGGAGCCGGAAATGTCTATGTCATTGGAGATGCCACAAACCTCCATCAAAAAGGGGTGTCTAAAGCCGGTTCAGCGGCACATTACCAGTCTGAGATTGTAACTGACAATATTGTTCAGGAGTTAAAGGGATTGAAGCCAAACAAGTTTTATGACGGTAAGGTTTTCTGCTTTATTGAAACCGGCCTTGATAAGGCGACCTGTATCCAGTTTAACTACACAACCCCACCGACCCCACCTCCACCATCAACCTTGCTGCACTGGTTTAAACTCAGCTTTAACGAACTATACTGGGCGGCCGTCCGGGGCGTCTTTTAGGGAGGGTAAACAAATTGAGTGAAACTTTGACTTTATCACCCGAGGAAATAAGAACTTTGAAAGATTTTTTAAACCTTGGCCGCTCTCTCACCACCAGCCTTACATCCTCGCAAATAGTTAGCCTGGCATCAGGCCTTGGAGAAATCGTACCCTTACTCCAGGCCCTGAGTAACCCGGAAATACAGAAACTGATTAAAGCCTTAGCAGAATCGTCAGGCACTTTGGCAGACCTAATTCGGTTAGTGGATACGTATTACAAATCGGGGACAATTAAGACCGCCCTTGAACTGGTAACTTTGTTAGGAGTCCTCAAGGATGCTTTAAGCACCCAGGCAGTTGCCCGGTTGGCTGAAAACGCCAATACTTTAATGGTCACCGGTGATCAGTTGGCTTCCGAGTTGGGAGGCCTTGAAGGAATCAAAAAAGTAATCACGTCTGCAAAAGAAGCTTCTAAAGAAGCAGCACAAGACAGAAGCACCATAGGAATTATGGGGCTTCAGAGGACTCTAAAAGAACCGCAGGTGCAAAAAGGAATCAAATTTTTACTCCACTTCGCCAGAAAGATGAGTAAATAAAAACCCCTCTGAGAACCACAAAAATGTGAAATAACCACATGCTTTCGGGAATGAATTGTCTCCTTCATCATCTCTTTCCTATAGGTGATGCTTCGGTGAAAATCTTCAACCTCGATGCGATTTAATAGGTGTTTCTTACTGTATGCATTTACCGAGTGGCGATTTGATATTCATATATTCAGTTGGAACCGATGCAAGCTTTCACTCGGTAATCTTCAACTGCTTAGGCATCGGGTAGCTGAGGACTTGTAGGTGAAATATTCAAATCAAGACTTCTTCTGCCACTCTCTGTCAAATAATATATTGGTCAGAACAAATTAAAAGATTTGTCAAAATGAAAAATCTGTCTTGTCAGACGAACGGGGGTATCTCGAATTCATTTCACTCCCTCTAGTTTGAAAATTCTTGTCTCGACAGGGTGTACATATCAGCATCTCGAATGACAGGGTGTTCCTTCTTCTGCTAACTCTATTCTGGATAGCCACCTATAAGGACAACAAAAAAAGTGAGCAGGCTTACCTCTTATAATCACCCAGATAATCAGGAGGATCACTTAGAGGGTGCTCACTCAATTGAAAACATTTCTTTCTCAGATTAGATTCAATTAAGGGAAAGGAATTTAGATGGAGCTTTCTTTAGAATGGTAGGATGTTTTTAGAAGGATTCACCTTTGATGACACTCAATCACTAAAGAATGAACTCTTTCCTGGAATTGTAAATTCTTACTGCCATCTGCTCGTCCTCAATATCTCCAAAAACACGAAACCTCATCTGCCGCTGCCATGTTTTTAAAAAGCTTAACATCGCATTATGCGCTACCCAGAAGTAACCATATCCGATGCCATATTTCCCGTTGGCCTTCTCCTTGACCTTCCCTGAGAGTTCATACATTCTCGTGACCGCTTCTTGAATAAGATCCTCTTTTATACTTGCTGCTACAGGGCTCCATCTGAAGTTTTTCCAGTAAACCCTCTTCGCAGTCGAGTAAGATGTTGCTGGGTCGAAATTCTCTGGATCGATGATGATCTGTTTCTTAGAGTAGTTCTTAACAAAGAATCCTTGCTTCAAAACTTCTCTCGCTCTTTTTGCTGACAAACCGTACTTCTCTTTGATCTCTTTTGGTGTCATTTCTGGTGGTACGATTATTCTTTCTCTGCGGATTTCTGGGATAGAATTCATATTCAGCCTCCTTTCGTTTTGGAATGGCAATTCTGTTACTGGGAAAAGGACTTTCTGGGAATCCGGTGGGGAGTAGCTTAAGGTCTTTGATCAGGTAGGGTTTGTGCAGGTTTTAGAGAATAGGGATGTTTGGTGGCGGAAACTTTTTAACTTTTATACTTTTTACCACGGTTGGCCTCGGATGCTTAAAAAGTTGAAAAGTTGGGATCAAAATGAAGTATTGAATCTTTGGTCGCTGTCTCACGGTCACAGTAGAACAGACAGTGCAATTTTAATCCGGAGACCGCAGTGGAGATTTATACTGTGATTTGGTGCCTCTATTTCTCTTGATACTGTGAAAGCTACTGTCTGAAATACTACGAACGCTGAGAATGAGTAATCAACGAATATAATATTTGGGTATTAATATATGTAGACGGAGGGGTCTATCCCTGATTGTTCAACTGAAGATTAGTCTGGGTGAAAGGAGGGAATTGAGGGGAGGGAGGTTCTTTTGAGCCAAGGTTTCAATTTGATTTTTATATTGCAACATTTAAGGCGGTTCGTATAGTGGCAAGGTATCTGGCCATCGGAGGCGAGGAACTTCTCAACTCCATCGCGTGTGTTACTTCCTGTACTCCACAAATAAACATTTTAGCGAAACATACTTGATTTCTATCGGTAATCTTTGGTGGTCATTTTTCTTGACACACTACCCCCCTTTTTTCGTATAGTCAGCTCATCCCAAAGCGAGTTTTTATCACTCGCTGGGGGTCCAGTATTTACTCAAAACCGCCTTTGCTTCTTCGGCATTCTTCCATCCCTCCACATGAGTTTGTTTGCCTCTCTCAAGCTCTTTGTACATGCTGAAAAAGTTCTCAATCTCTACAAGCCAGTGTTTCTGAAGATCCTTAATGTCTCTGATGCCGTCAAACCGGGGGTCGGCAACTGGAACAGCCAAAATTTTTTCATCTATCCCCTTTTCGTCTCGCATTAGCAATACACCGATGGGTCTGATTTTGACCCGACATCCTGGAAACGTCGGTTCTTCCACGATCACCAAGACATCCAACGGATCCCCATCAGCCGCTCTGGTCCCCGTAATGAAACCGTAATCAGTAGGATAGTGAACTGATGAGAAAAGTACGCGGTCAAGGAAAATCATCCCGCTATGATGGTCTAGTTCATATTTATTCCGACTTCCTCTGGGGATTTCCACAACAGCTTCAACTATTTCGAAGTTTCTTTCAGTATTTCCCATGTCTCTTCTCCCTAATGGAATTATTTCGAGGGGCCGGATACTCTCCGGGCGACTTGCGAAATTTAATCCTAAACCAACGGAGCCATTCCATTTAAAAAACCTGTCTGTGCTCCCTTTGGCCCTACAACCTTCCAAAGCTTTGGCGCATCGTGCTTCAGCGGGTTTTGCCTGAGGAAACAGTGTGAACAACGGTTTTGATAATATCAAAAACAGTATCGGAAAGCAATAGGCTGAACTATGTATTGAACTATGTATTTTCAGGCAAGAGATACGGTATTTTCTACAGAATTGGCTGGACATTTGCACCAATAATCGTTAACCTTCAGAGTAGCATTAGGGTGAAGACTTGTAGCTGGAAGCGATAACCCCAGTTTCTTACCTCTTCCTTCCTCAAACGCTCAAAATCGAAATTTGCCAGGGGATTGAAGATTTCAACCAGATATCTTCAGTTTTGGCAAAGTGCAGGTATCGGCGAGCTATATAGGGACGAAGCCTTAACTAAGGTAAGCAAGCAGGTAAACAGGCTTCATCTACAGTTTCATGTGGCAGGAAATGGAGAAGTGCCATGTCAAACCTAAACGGGCACGAGCCGGAAACGGCAGATACAGCCAAGGGAATACCCAAAGTAACTGGCCATTCCTTGACCCTACAAAACATGTGAATATTTTCTTCTACTTTTTCCTTGAAAGAAGGGTTAAAATGAATAAGAAGGTCTCGGTGATTATTTAAGCTTTATCAATCCCTGAAATGTGATACGAATTTTGAAAATTGAAAGGAGAGGTTTAAATGGCGGGGTTAAAGAGAATTCTTGTTCCATTGGATGGGTCTGAATGTGCTGAAAACATTCTTCCCATGGTCGAAGAGTTGGCCACTGAATTAAAAGCGAGTATTACCCTCTTGCGGGTTGCCTACGCCCATACTTTCCCAGGTGCGGACCCAACAGAGGCCGAGGTGAAGGTCGTCCGGGAGGCGGAGGAATATCTCAAAAGGATTGAGGATCGACTTAAAGCCAAAGGATTTAAGGTGGATAGCCATGTGCGATACGGGAATGATGCAGAAGAGATCCTCGACCATGCCGCCCAAAAGGATATCGACTTCATTGCAATGACCACCCATGGCCGGAGTGGGGTCAAACGCTTTCTTCTCGGGAGCGTGGCAGAGAAGTTGCTCCGACATTCGCCAAAGCCGATCTTTTTGGTTCGTTGTACTTGAAATAGGATTTGTGGAGTCTTGTTGGTTATCGTTTACATGGTTGGTTTATAGAGTAAAAACAATTTAAAGATGAAATGGGGTAATTGTGATAGGGAAAACTCTCGTAAACTCTTGGAAGGGTGGAAGGGTGATTATTTCACGTTTCTAAAATTAATATCAAACAAGAAAGGGGGAATGACTTATGTCATGGGAAATTGCGCCGTGGAGACCTTTTAGGGAATTGGAAAGGATGAGGAGAGAGATGGATCGGGTTTGGGACTCCTTCTTTGGAGAAAGGCCGATAACGAAAACCGGAGAAGTTGGGGAATGGTTACCATCCCTTGATGTCACAGAGACAAAGAATGACATCGTGGTGAGAACTGAGATTCCAGGAATGGATCCAAAGGACATCGATATCTCCTTAAGTAGCAACGTTCTAACCATCAAGGGTGAGAAGAAACAAGAAAAGGAGGAGAAGGAGGAGAATTATCATCTCGTTGAGAGGAGCTACGGGAAGTTTGTCCGTTCAGTTCAACTTCCTGGAGAGGTCAAGAGTGATAAGATCAATGCTTCTTATAAGGATGGGGTATTAAATATCAGACTCCCGAAGTCCGAGGAAGCAAAGAAGAAAGAAGTCAAGATTAAGGTTTCATAAACATGAGAATAATCACCTTTCCCATTCAAATGTCGTCAAATAAGGAAGACGAAACATGTCCTATGAATTACCTGCTGAAAAAATTCGGGGAACTGACACGGCGAGATAGGAAAGTTTGAAAATTTGGTTGAGCCATTAGGTCTGACAAGATGTTTCGTGACCAAATGGCACAGGAAGAAACAACAATAAAGCTTAAGATTTCAAATGTTACTATCCCAGAGGAAAGGAGGGAAAAAGTGATGAAAAAAGTCCTAATGATCCATGCGGACAAGTGCACAGGTTGCCGGAATTGTGAGCTGGCGTGCTCCTTTATCCACGAAGGTGCATTCAGACCCCGGCATTCTTCTGTCCATGCCTATTCCTGGGAGCGGGAAGGGCTTTCGGTACCTATGATGTGTCAGCATTGCGAGGATGCCCCATGCGTATCCGTCTGCCCTACTGGCGCCATGCACCTAAACGACGCGAATGGCCTTGTGGAATGGAATAAGAATGTCTGCATTCGCTGCAAAATGTGTACGGTGGCCTGTCCTTTTGGCAATGCTGTTTACGATGCAGCGGGCAGAAATATCATTAAATGCGACATGTGCAAAGAGGACCCTGAGTGCGTAAGGTTCTGTCCAAATGAGGCGTTAACCTATGTAGAGGATACTATTGCCGTACGCTCCCGTAAGAAAGCATTTGCAGCCAAGTTTAAAGAAGCTTTTAAGGAGGTGAGCTAAAATGTTTGGTTGGACTGGAAATACACTACGCATAAATCTTTCCAATGGAGCAGTGATTCGAGAAGCCACAGATCCTAAGCTAGCAAGGCTTTACATCGGTGGACGTGGTCTGGGAAGTAAAATCATGTTTGATGAGGTCGACCCCCACGTTGATCCACTAAGCTCTGAAAATAAATTGATCTTTGCCACGGGCCCATTTACTGGTACCTACGCTCCCTCTGCAGGACGCTACATGGTGATCACCAAGGGTCCATTGAACGGGACGATAGCTTCCTCAAACTCCGGCGGTAATTTTGGCGCTGAGTTAAAATACGCGGGATACGATCTGCTCATTATCGAAGGGAAGGCCAAAAAGCCGGTCTACCTGTGGATAAATGACGATCAAGTTGAGATCCGTGACGTCGCCCATATCTGGGGAAAGACAGTTCCTGATACCACAGATCTACTGCGTGCTGAAACGGATGAGGAAGCTAAGGTAGCCTGCATTGGCCCTTCCGGAGAGAAACTGGCTCTTTTTGCTTGCGTGATGAATGAAATGCATCGGGCTGCTGGTAGGAGCGGCGTAGGTGCCGTAATGGGATCAAAAAACCTCAAAGCTGTCGTTGTGGTAGGCAGTGGAATGGTTGAGGTGGCTGATCCGGGAGGCTTCAAAGAAACTGTTTTAAAGGCCCGTCATAAGATTCAGGCTCATCCAGTAGGTGGGCAGGGGCTCAAGGCATACGGTACAGATGTCTTAATTAACATTCTAAATGAAATAGGGGCATTGCCTACCCGTAACTACAGAGACAGTTATTTCCCAACCGCAGACAAAGTTGGTGGCGAGTCGCTGAGTAAAAATAACCTTCTGCGTCCCAAAGGCTGCTTTTCTTGTATCATCAGTTGTGGCCGAGTTTCACGTGTTACACAATCGAAATTTGCAGGAGAAGGTGAAGGGCCAGAATATGAATCGGCATGGGGTTTCGGCCCTGACTGCGGCATAGACAACCTGGATGCGATTCTCAAAGCCAATTACATCTGCAATGAAATGGGATTAGATACCATTACTATGGGCACTACCATTGCCTGTGCTATGGACATGTTTGAAGACGGGATTTTAACCCCAAAAGACACCGATGGCGTCCCTTTAAAATTTGGCAACGTAGAGGGTATGGTAGAAATGGTCCGTAAGACTGCAGTCCGAGAAGGATTTGGTGACAAATTAGCACTGGGGTCTTATCGTCTTGCAGAGAGTTATGGCCATCCTGAGTACTCAATGTCGGTCAAGAAACAAGAAACACCCGCCTATGATCCTCGTGGGGTGCAAGGTATCGGTCTAAACTATGCGACAAACAATCGGGGGGGAGACCATGTGCGCGGCTACACCATCTCAGTTGAGGTGCTTGGTAATCCTTCTAAAATGGATCCCCATGTCACGGAAGGAAAGGCTAACCTGGATATCACCTTCCAAAATCTGACTGCTGCACTTGACTCATCAGGAGCCTGCCTTTTCTCGACGTTCGGCATTGGCGCCGATGAATTATCGGAAATGCTTACTGCCCTTACAGGGGTCCCTTATAGCACACAGGAGTTTATGAAGGCCGGAGAACGAATCTGGAACTTGGAGCGAATATGGAACCTTAAAGCTGGATTCACCGGTAAAGACGATACCCTGCCCGAGCGCATGCTCAAAGATCCGATCAAGACGGGCCCCTCTAAAGGAAATGTAAGCAGATTACCAAAGATGTTGACTGAATACTACGAATTACGCGGCTGGGACAAGAAGGGCATCCCGACTGAGGCTAAACTAAAGGAATTGCTCCTGGCCAATTAATAGATCAATGGGGAATCGAATAGTGTGGACTTCGGTTTTCATGGTCTTGCCTATTTGTGTCTTGGTGATCGGGGTACTGCTTCAGCTGACGCTGGCTCGAGTTCTTTCTTCAAGAGGAAAAGGATGGTTTGCCTTTAGCAGTGCCCTGATTGCCTTAGGCGTGGTGCTTGTTCGGTTGCCCCTCATCCATCAGGGTGAGGTGCGGGACGTCCATTTTCTGACATGGGATGGACCAATAACTCTGGCTTACCATATCGATGGTCTGAGCCAGCTTTTTGCTTTGATGGCACTAGGTATTGGCGCAGCGATTCTCCTCTATTCCGTTGCCTATATGGCTCATGACCGGGCCGCTACACGTTTCTATATGCTCATGCTGACGTTCATTGCCGGGCTTGTTCATTTGGTTTACACCTCTGATCTTTTTCTCGTCTACCTGAGCTGGGAGGTTATTGGACTTTGTTCTTTTCTCCTGGTAGGGTTCTGGTACCAAGATAGAGAGGCAACCGCCGGTGCGCGCAAGGTGTTGGTGATGACCCATATTGCAGGATATGGGCTACTGGCGGCGGTCCTCTTAATCTATTCGCGAACCGGAACCACCCTATGGACCGACCCAAAGGTTGCCACAGCTTTCAGCACAGGAATGTTTCTTCTGATGGTGCTGGCAGCTATGGCAAAATCAGTACAGTTCCCTCTACATACTTGGATTCCCGACGCTATGGCTGCCCCAACACCTGTCAGCGCGCTCCTCCACGCTGCATGTTATGTCAAAGCGGGTGTCTATCTCGTTGCCCGTATGCACAGCCTTGGGCCATGGCCCATTGCTTGGCAAACTCTTCTGATCTGGATCGGGACGCTGACCATGCTGGTCGGAGTACTCTATGCCATGGTGCAGTCAGATATTAAAAGGCTGCTTGCTTTCTCCACAATTAGCCAGATCGGTTACATGATGTTGGGACTTGGGTTAAGCACACCCCTTGGAATTGCTGCTGGACTGCTTCACTGTCTCAACCACGGCATTTTTAAGGGTGGATTGTTTTTATGCGCAGGGGCAGTGCAACATGCTACGGGAACAAGGGATATGGACCGGTTAGGGGGACTGGGGCGACGAATGCCAAAGACCATGGTCCTGTGGCTTATTGGAGCAGGAAGTATTTCAGGGTTGCCGCTACTCAGTGGATTCGTCAGTAAATGGCTCATTTACAATGCTGCACTGGAAGCCGGACAATTCATCCCAGCCCTTATTGCTTGGATTGTCAGCATACTCACCGTCTTCTACTTTCTCAAAGCGACTACTGGCGTCTTTCTGGGTAATGAAACAACTGAAATGACCAACGTACACGAGGTCCCCTGGCCGATGGTCTTCGGAATGGCTATTTTATCAGGAGGCAACATCCTGTTGGGTATCGCACCCCAATTGGCTGTGGGTTATCTCATCAATCCTTTACTATTAGCCGTGGGCTCAAAACCAGTTATAGGGATATCCTGGTTGGGGCTGACTGCAGGAAGCGGGGGTTGGTTTACCACACCAAGCCTGATTCTTGCAATATTGGCTGTTGGAGTAGGGGTTTTGGTTTACTGGATTGCTATTCCAGCGCATTCTAAAGAATTAACTGTGAAGGTATCTCCCAACGGAATGACCGATGTCTTCAGTGGCGGCGAAACTTTGATTGGTTCGTCGCATCTATCCACCAGTGACTTTTCATTTATCTTGAAGAATCATCTGAGTCCATTTTACCGGTGGGCTGATATGGATCGATACTATCTGGTCCTTTGGCGAGAGTTATTGAGAATAAGTGATATCCTGGGCAGGATAAGTAGATGGCTCGAGGAACGTGCTATCATTGCCATGCTGATTCTGATGATGTTTTTTGCCGTAGTGATCGGGTTACTGCCGAAGAGTGACGGAGGTCAGAGTCCCCATGCAATTCAACCCGTTTGGTGGCCTGTCATTTTTGGCATAAGCTTATCATTATTGGCCCTTCTGTTCACTGGGTATGCCATACAAAAGGAGCGCCGACTTCTCCCTCTTTTCGCTCTTTCAGGTTTGCTGGTTCTTTTAGGACAGATCATAAATCAACACTTTATTAGTCTATTGCTGTTGGAAGGATCCTCACTGGTGGCACTCATCATGGTGTGGAAAAGTGGCAAAACACGCGCTGCGCGTTTTGTCTACCTGCTGGCTGTTTTTCTATCGGCTGCAGCTATCAGCAGTGGAACCCTGATGTTAGACAGTGCCTCACCCAATCTACTTCTCTGCTTAATCATAGCTGGTTTCGTGGTCAAGTTAGCACTTGTTCCTCTTTATCTATGGCTTCCAATGGTGGCGGAGGATACCCCTGCTCCAATTGTCGGCTTGGTAGTGAGTGTAGTGGATGTAGCTGCCTTTGGTGAACTGCTGATGCTTCGACAATCTTCTCCTTGGCTTTTTGCCTTGACAGGGCCGTGGCTAACAATAGCTTTGCTCTCGACACTGGGGGGCGCCTTGTTAATGCTTGCGCAGAATGATTTGAAGCGCCTTTTGGCTTTCTCTACCATTGAAGATATGGGCTACTTGATGTTGGGCCTGACTTTGGGGGGAGATCTGGGATTGAAAGGAGCAGTTCTTGGCATAACGGTTCACTCACTCGCGAAAGCCCTTCTCTTTTCAAGTCTGGCATTCATAGAATCGGATGATAGACCTCCCACATTGGCCATGCGAGGATTGGCTGCCAGGTATCCGATTTCTGGATTCGGTTTCCTATTGGGAGCTCTGGTCATGATGGGCGTACCACCTACAGCTGGCTACATCGCGAGATGGCGGCTCTATGGTGCAGCGCTTCAAGCGGGATCACCTTATTTGTTCATGATGTTGCTATCAAGCGCTCTTGCCTTGTTGGCTTACTCCCGAATTGTCGCGCTGTGTTGGTGGGGAACGAGTAATGATGGAAATAAGGGCCACGAACCCACCCTTCTCGGTGTACCCATCATTGGATTGTGCGTTATCCTCTTGTTGATGGGTCTGTGGCCGGGATTATTGGGATAGCAAATGGTCATTAAGGGATCAGACGATGAAAATCCTTGATAAATTAGTCACCATAGCCCGGAAACGATCACCGTGGTTCTTCCACCTGAATACGGGGGGCTGTAATGGATGCGATATTGAACTAACCGCCTGCCTAAGTCCTCGCTATGATGTGGAGCAGGTTGGGATTCTCTTGGTGGGCAGTCCGAGACATGCAGATATACTCTGTGTCACAGGGCCTGTGACTCGCGGAACCCGAGCCGCCTTAGAAGCCATCTATACCCAAATGCCAGAACCCAAGGCAGTCGTTGCTATCGGGAACTGTCCAGCGACTTGTGATGTCTTCGCCGGAAGCCCGGCAATAGCGGGTCCCCTGGATCACATCCTACCTGTGAATGTATATGTACCAGGCTGTCCGCCCCGACCCAATGACATCATTAATGGGGTTGCACGGGCGGCTACAATCCTAGCAAGCAAAGGGAAAGACGATAAGTGAAAAAATGAGTTTTGGAAAATCTCTCTTAGCTCTTTTTGTTCTACCTGGTCTTCTCTATGCTATACCCATGGCCTGGTTGATGCTCTGGATCGAACGCAAGATGAGGGCGAGAATGCAGGGTCGCATTGGGCCATTTTTCTATCAACCTTTTTTTGATTTCATTAAACTGATGGCTAAACGCCCAATCCCTCGATCTACATTTGATACACTATTGATGATAGGACTACCCATTTCAGCAATAGGCGCATTACTTGCTTCGTTGGCCCTATTGCCTGTCTTCTCGACTTCAAGTGGATTCATCGGCGATCTGGTATTGCTGATTGGCCTGATTGAGGTGCCGTCACTGTGCGCCGTTTTGGCAGGGTTTGCCTCTCGTTCTATATTCGGGCAAGTGGGGGCGACCCGCGAAGCAATTTTGAGTATCACTTACAACCTCCCTTTCCTCACAGCCATTGTAGCTTTAGCTACCTCTGCCAAGAGTATCCGTCTCACTGACATCGCTTTAGTTCCATCAGGGGCGGTACGCACTTTGGTAGTTCTCACTGTTCTACTTTGCCTTCCTGTCAAGTTGCGCGTCAATCCTTTCTCTCTGTCCAATGCCGAG
>Ga0209777_10006657_pt1 | contig 12979 bp, 9 predicted proteins | sample FrelakmetHBP12HB_FD_187147 | JGI IMG/M metagenome (GOLD analysis project Ga0209777, IMG submission 187147) | Freshwater lake sediment microbial communities from the University of Notre Dame, USA, for methane emissions studies -HBP12 HB (SPAdes)... | ecosystem: Environmental > Aquatic >...
ATGACCCCACTCTTAAACACAAAAATATATCCCTCATCCCCATCATCGGATTCTTTGATGATATAGCCCTTCGATGAGTCTATCACCATCACGTCCATGTCCTTCTCGGGAATTTTATGAGCCTCATCATGCTGCTCTGCAGGAAGGTTATATTTATTGGCTACCCATTTTTTAGGACTGACCCATACTGCTTTATCATGGTCGTCAATTCTATATTTCTTTTTCCAATGGTCAACCTGTTCGTGGGTATAGTTTCCACGCTCATTAACTTCCGTATCAATAATATCTTTGAAATGAACCGGTTTTGCAGATGTATAGTATACCATTTTAAATTATCCTTAAATGTAAATAGCGTATATCTCCGGAATTATTTCTAAAGCTTTAGACACCATGAGCCGAGTATTCCCTGCAATTAGATAGGGTCTCTTATCTTTTCTTATAAGTACGATAGGAGCAGGTATCGACGTACCTTTTTCAAATCCATCTATAATAACATCCGCATTTCGACCGTACACCTTAGCAAACTGTTTTACATCATCTATGGTTTTTACTTCATTGTAATCCGTATTCTCTATATTTTTTAAAAAGGATTTTACGGGCTTAATCAAGTTTCCGTTCTCGAAAGATTTTCTGATTAGAATTAATGGAATACCTAATTCTTTAGAAGTGAGCTTCATTTCCCCAAACTCGTCCTGCCAGGACGGTTCTTTCCATTTTACTACAAGGTTCTTAGCCAGAGCTCTGAGGTATGAAACTATTGTCATAATTCCTTTAAAATCAATGAGTTATCACGCTAATTAACTTCTGTTTAATAATTTCATGGTATACCATATTAGAAATTACCCTTTAAAAATTGGTCTATAACGTCACAATTTACTGTTACACGACTTTTTAACGGTACATCCATGGATGGGGTTTCTGTTACTATACTAACAGGTGTACCTAATGAGAACATATAATCTTCAAAGGTATCATCATGCCTATTATAAACGCACCCGTTCTCAACCGTGTACTTTCCCTCACGTTCATCCTCATAAGTTCCATCCGGCTGCAGACCGAATACGCATTTTCCTACATCCGAAATCTTTTTAATTAATTCAACTGGTTTTTTCTTTGCAAGAACATAAAGATAAAAATTTTTACGTCTGTCATTTTCATGTACGCTCAAAAATCCATCTGAACCGAGTTCCTTTAACTCCTCAATATTATTTAATAGCACTAATCCTTCATGGGATGCTACTGCCTGACTATTTAAGAAGCCCTGATTTGATAACTCATTCCAATGGTTATATCGTGTACCGTTCTCGAATCCATCCGGGTTTACTATAGGAATTATACTGACATTAGAATCATATGACTTAAATTTGTCATTCATCAGAAGCCTACAGATACTCCATGGTCCTGCTATTTCATTCCCATGAAATCCGGATACTATTAGGATATTTCTTTTATCCTTTTTCATCCTTTTTGGACGGATTAAAATAATAGGCAGGTCATTCACGCTACCCAGATTACTTATTTTATAAAAATCGGGGTCGATTCGCCCACGAAGGAGAGACCAGAAAGTACCGAATGGATTTAACATTTAATTGACCTTATTTCATCAATATTAAATTCATGCTCTTTTCCATATATTATTATTCCAAGATGTATGTACTTTTTCTTATTATCCCTACGTATATCATGCCACCGGTCATTTAAGTCATTCGTTTCTAAATAACTATACCCAAGTTGAGACGGGTCCATAAAATAAAATCCATTCTTATCATATCCTATGGCTACAACATAATGACCATCGTTCCAGTCTACAGTATAGTCTTTTTTATCACCCCATGCCTGTATGCTGAGAATTACAGGAATTCCTTTATCTAAATAATTCCGAATGCCTTTTTCTGTCATGCCCTCTATAAGTTCTGATTTTAATCCAAATTTTTTAGACCCGGATAAGAATGACTCAGGATTGGTTCCACCGGATGTGGTGCCGATAAGATTCATTACTTCTTTCTCTGATAAGTCATGCCCATAAAAAGCTAATATTGAAGAAAAGGTAGCAGCACCACAACTATACTCGGTGCTCTGTCTGATAGACGGCACATTCAATAATACATCGGCCTGGGAAATGTCCCGAATGGGCCTATTTAAATGAGCTAGTACAATGGTAAAAGGTTTTATCATTTCATTCCTCGTCTTTTTCAGATGTAAAGTGTACCATTATACTACCTACAGCATCCTGTTTAAAATCAATGAGTTACCAAGAAATATTTTCCCATGTTACAGATTTTCCACGGATAATTCTCTCTGCCGGTATCTCGGGTTTGTTATTAATAGCCGGTGATGCATCCGTAGGCTTCGTCTCCCGGAATGGGTCATACGACGCTGGTACATCTGTCTCACCACCTGTAATTGGGATCTGATAACGAATATCTCCTTGGTCCAAAAGGGACATCGTAAAATGTTGCTGTAGTATGGTTCCACGCATCCCCTGTGGATTAACTGGTCCTATCGAGTATCTCTCATTATTCTGACGTACAACAATATCCCTGGTCTGTATCAAGGGCCAATCCGTCATCCATGATGCCCACTCGTACCTGATATGTAAGCCCATGTCCATTAATTCCACCATCTTATCCGATTCGGGAGGAGCTATGATAATGTTAAATGGACCTGCATATCCTCCAACAATGTTTGTACCGAGGCAGTTATGCACTGCAACTCCATTAGCTATATAACTATGGTCATCTTCAACTTCTAAATTATAAACTTTTCCTACGAATTTAGTCCTGCTAATTTTTTTAACGGGGAAAAATGCAAAATTCCTGTTTATATAGGATATCGTTTTTCTATTAAAAGTGCACTCATCATAAAATGAGTTTCTTGCTAGTATATTCATATAATTTTTACTGATTTTTAATTCATGGGATGTAGATACATGAAAACCCGACCTTAAAGGATTAGGAATAATCCTAGTTCTTTTTATAAAATTTGATATTATTCCACAACGAAGGAGAACTAATTGCATTTGCCTAGCCATCTGATAAGAAGCAGATGAGCTACTTATGGAAGTATTTTTAGGATTAGAACATTGGCACCCATCACCATTAAAATAGGACCCTAAAAATATCAATGAATCAGAAATAGATTGCCATACCATTTTTTTAGATAATTGCTTATTTTTGGAATATTTTCCAATATTTGATAATACCAATTTAACTAATGATAGGGATGTGACTACTACTCCAGCTTGATGAGAATTAGATTTAAGCTTAGTAATAGTTCCTGTATATCCCATATTACGGATTGACTCTACCAATTCTTTTATACAGGTATCTAATTCATTGCTATTAAAACTAAAAATAACCCTTTTATCTTCTTTAGTCATTCCTCCTTTTTTACTTTCTCTTTTAGATGTGTGCCCTTCAGCAGCATAGTACCCCATAATTTTTAGTTCATCAATGGAAAATTTTTCAATTGGGTCTTCTACCATTGGTATAGGAGATATTAAGTAATCTCCCTCTTTAATTTCATCCGCTCGTATCCATTTAATATACTCGGTTGTATCCCTATTACAAGTTTTTATCCATGGCTTTCTATTACAAATGGTTCTATTATTTCCTGTACAATTCAATTGTTTACATCGTATGCACTTAGCATCTTCTTTTCTTAGTATTAATATAGGATGATTACGTGTTGGAGATATTTTTATACCATGTATTGATTCTATTTCCATTATTTCTTCATCAATATCTCTACTCATTATTTCATATACTTTTTTTATTCTACCCGTATGGGTTAATACTTCATCTCCTACCCTTATTTGTTCAATAGATTTTCTAGTAAAATCGTCCATAGTAATTTCTGTACCGGCAGGAAAACAAGTTTCACAATCATTATGACCTTGCCCATACAAATGTTCCGTATCGGGGCATTTTTCGCCCATCCATTTTCGAATGAATAATTTTACTCGTTCCCCGCCCTGTTCAAGTATCCACCGGTTCCTACGTATCATCTCCTTCATCATGTAATCCAACATTTCAATATCAAATCCGGACCGCTCAGATATCTCTTCTATTGGAGTCTCAATGGTCTTCGTAGAGTCTTTTGGGTCCACAGCTACGGTTGTAACTTTATAATAAATTCTCTGTGATAAAACTGTAAGAACCTGATGTTCAAGATACTTATAAGTAACCCTGACTCTACCATTTGGAGGATATGGAAGTCTTGGAGGAATAATCTGTTGTAATTCATCATTATATACGGGCCATGAGATCAGAGTTATTTCTCCTGTGAACCCATTAATTTGATACGCCGGCATGTCTAAAAATATCCCGTCCCCATTATCTATCTCTACCCGGACGTCCTCTATCCTATTTGTGACCTTACCATTGGTCCCAGGCATGATAATGGGTTTACGTTGCGTATGAACCATCCACAGGCCACTGGGGTCGTTTATACCACTATTCGTTTGGGATTGTATAGTAGCGGAAACATCCTCCGTAACCTGCTGCTCTTTGGTCTGGTCTCTATAAAATAGCACGGTCACTGGGGTATCATTACATTTTACATAAGGCCCATAAGGATTATCTGTGGACCGGTATACATTGCATCCTGTTATCTGCAGACTGTTATTCTGGGGTATTATTTTGGGGTTATCCCATCGTATGTCCCAGGACCCCACTTGATAGGACGACGTAACTATAAGGTTCTTAGGTGCCAGGGGCACGGTCAGGTCTTTAGTACTTGGCCGTAGTGGCAGATTATACCACGGTCTATCAGTCTTACTTAATTTACCACTATGATATACAGGCATTATGTTCTATCCTTATAAAAAAGAACAACCCTTCTTTCTGTCTTTGCCTGATATGGAACCACTTCAATACCTTCGATAGAATCAGATATGGCCAGGAACCGGGACACGAAACCTTTACCATTTAAAAATGTATGACTTATAGAACTGGTTTCGTTCATATAAAAATTTACATTCCATTCCGTTGCAGTACCCACCATATCTCTAAGAAATACTGTATTCCATTTTGTATCGAATGCTTTAACAGTAAATCTTTTACCTACTTTAGACATCATAACACGAACAGGATTGGACAGAGACCGGTCATGATATATAACCCTCATGATGTCGCCCGGTTCCACATCCCCATCAATTCCAAGGCCATCCCACTCAATACGGCCCTTATTAAATATAAAATCGTCCCCGTAATTTTGGGCTGTACCACCAACAAAATTTACGGATATATCATCAAAATCTTCCGGCTCCGGGATGAATGCTAAATTGACACCTTTATTTCTAACATCATTTGAATCAATTCCAACGTACTCCGTTATCAGTTGGTTATTAGCTGCAGGAGGAACATCCACCTGCCCCCAACAATGATAATCAATTCCTCCCGTCCATGCTCCTGCTGTATAATCCGTATCATTTAATTTAAAAAATACCGTTTGGTCAGGACACGTTACAGAGAAAAATAAGGGGTCTATAGCATTTCGAAGTGTGGCTTGTACTTCCCAATCCCCATCCATAGTGAAAATAGATTGTGCTTGAGCTGCGGTCGTTCCGTCATATGTCAGATTCATAAACCCAGCTCCGACGGATACAGAGGAATCCCCTGAATACGTAAATGTCCATGGTATCAGACTGGATTCAACATAATTATACGACCTGAAATCCTGCGGTGCAAACATATCCTCTACAAAATATTTCGGATATTTATCGACAATACCTGTTCGGTCTATGGCCGGCACTAAAATCCTGTTGTCCAATCCCGCAGTAAAAATTGGGTATTCACCGGCCATCATTACGATATTGTCACCGGATGATGAATCTCTTAAGGCTCTATCTACAGTTCTAAAGGGTAATCGATACGTACCATTTCCACCAGTATTCGTTCCATCTCCTCCCATAACGGAGGAATCGGAACCGTTTGGACTAATAAATATTGCACGCTCCTGGTCATAGTTACTGAAATTACCGGCTAACATTAATGAGCTCAAAGCTTTAGTTTGTAATACACCTAAATAAGTGACTCTAAAAGTATCACCAGCCGCTAGTAAGGGTTCTAAGGCATACCCTTTCCAGTAGATATGCCCATATTGAACTATGTAATCTGTTCCGTAGTATTGTGTTGAACCATGAACAATGTTAATGGCTATATTTTCATAACCCACATCTCCAGGAATAAACCCAGGCAAGGCTGCGTACCCTTTTTCAATATCATACGGTGTAAGTGTAATATAAGAAACCATGTGGTTTATGGATTCAGTATAAACAGTTACCGTATTTAAATCTATTGATTGTGCTTTCAAAGACAGATAAAAAGTATCATAATGACCACCGTCGATATGTACCGTTGAATCCGCAACCTGATAGGCTCTGTCCAATGTTTTAAATGGGTCATTTCGATTTCCGAAATTTACAAAGTCATTACCATTTCCGGAAACATACCAATCACGGTCTGTATGAGTTCCATCGAAGTATACCAAGGACCCGATTTGGAGGGCCGATGCATCAGACCTGTTTACCCCGTCAAAATCAACCCATAGGGTATCCTCTATAACCGAACCCGCTCCTATATTAGGGGATGCGGATTCAATATGATAGTCTCTTCCACCATGGTCTACATAAAGAGGATTTAAATTTATATTCATTTCGGTGGTATCAGGTGTACCACTATATTGTACAAGCGTCTGATAATAATTATTGAATCCTGCATAAACTGTTGAATCAGATGAAATTTGTATTCCTAAATCATTCCATGTAATATTATTTGAAGCAATGATAGCGGACGAATTATTATTTACATTAATTGCTGTTCCATCAGTATCAAATGTATTAGACAGGACTTTTGCACCCGTACAATCTGCAAGATAAAGACCGGTCGATGAATCCGTAATAATATTACTATAAATGTATGGGCTAGGACAGGATGTAAAATCGATTGCGATTTCACAATCATGTATTTTACTTCGTATAATAGACGGGTCACATTTCTGAAATTTTACAGCTTTGGAACAGTTATATGCTTCAATTTCAGAAACTTCAAAATTATCCGTATTCTCTACACCGATTCCAATGGTGGAATCCATTAATGTCAAATTACGGACGGATGATTGTGAGTCATAAAATGATAATGCATTTGTTTCCCATCCGGACCCGGTCGTATCCATTACATTTTTAGTTGTTACTATAGCTTTTGCTCCATAAGCCCCCATAAGGGTCAAATTTTTTCGACGAACTTCTGTAGAATTATGTGTACCGTCATATAAAATTACATTGCCACCATGCTGTGCCCATGCTGTAGCAACAAATAAATTTTTTAATGGAGTTAGTTGTCGGCCATCGGACGTATCTGACCCGTAAGCAGGGTCTACGTAAAGATTCGGCTCTTTTGTCTCCGCATTATAGATAATCCCATCAAATATTTTTAAATTATCAAACATACAGGAGATGGCATTTGATGTCATGTCCTCGGGATAAAGAACCCGTATTTTATCCCCTTTAGCGATTAGTGTTTCAAGATAAGGAGCTATGGGAAGCGGAATTCCACCGGTATCCCAACAGATTCTATTATTTAAAACGTAAAAATCGACCCCGTTATACTGGGAACTTCCACCGATTAAATTTAAAGTTACGTTCGATGTATCAAGTGGCTTACCTGAAAGGGTAACATATTTATTAGACACATCCGATGATGTAAGTCTTAAATATTCAGTTACCCATGTAGATTCTACAGGTTTAGTAAGCTCCGACCGTATATAAAATCGTTTATTTTCTAATTCAGGAATGACCTCTGAATATATTGTCTGCGGTAATGTGGTTCCATCGTAGAATTGAAAGGAAAATGTAGAATCCTGCTTATTTAGACGGAATGTAAGGCTTGTCTTCGCATAGGGTAATGCCGACTGTGACAAGGAACCATTTACGGAGTACACACCAAAGATACCATCCCATTTCCTGGCAATTCCAACCCAGTTACTTGCATCCGCATATAACAAGAAGGATTCATTAAACATATTGGGTTCAGAACCATTTGGTATATAATCCATCTCTGTAAGTATATTTTTTCCTGATACACTGAAAAGAGACTGAAATCCTGCCGACTCATATACATACTGGGGAGAATTAAGGAGAACAGAATTATTTTGTGTTGTATCCCCAAAATGTTCCCACCATTTAATATTCCATATCGGACCCGTGAACTTCTCTTCTAATAGGGGCTCTATTCTTTTGGTGAAGGTCTTTCCATTTGTCCCGCCTTTACGCCCATCTACAGATAATAATCCGGAAAAATTATTTACGCTTTCATACCATAAAGAGATGTATCCTCCACCTCCTCCGCCTCCGTACGCATAAAGAGAGTCGCCACCTCGGGATAATAAGCTACCTACACCTGAAATCTTCCATGCAACAACCCATATGGAACCTCCTGAGCCACCTCCTGAATGAGTACCCTCCGACCCGTCCACGAGGATAGTCCCATCAATACTTACTTCTCCTGAACGGGCTACTAATTTTATAGCCCCACCACCGGATGTGTTCTCCCCATCAATTAGCATTGGGTCGTGATAAAATCCAGAACCGGAACCTAAAGACACGGGCTTTTCATGATTCCCGTAAGCAGGCCTTGCATTAGGCATAATAGGGTCCGTATTTCCTACATATAAAATTCTGATGATATCACCGGGGGATAATAAAAGTTCAATCGCTGTGCCCGTCCATTTTAAAACATTACCCTCTACATAGAAATCAACTCCGTAAGTCTGCGAGGGTCCACCCTCTATGTTCATGGCCACATTTTCAGGAGAATCAGGTAATCCCATTAAGCGGACATATCGATTAGTAATATCATCTATACTTATATAGAACTCTTCACTAATAAAAAGCGTAGCACCTGGTTCCACAATAACACTTCCGGTACCCGCATGAGTAGCCCCATACCCGGGGATTTGAAAACCAAGATTATCTGTAAGTACAGAATTAGAACCAGGGCCTTCATTTGCATCAAACCCTTCCCCGTATCCGTCTATTATGCCATTAACAGTAATATTCCCAAGTTCAGATGTAATTACTCTACCAGCTCCATTTGATGTAATATAGGAATGGGACTCAATAGACCAATAGGTCTTCATATCATCAGCATCCGGAATAGGTATAACTTTACCGCTGGGAGTAATAGTTATATCACCACTACAGACCATATTCCCGTCTAATAGAAGTGTACCATTAATGATTATAGTACTCATTGTACACCAACCTTCAACTCCAACCCGTTAAGATTAAAAATACCGGTGTTAAGAATAAAATCCTTATTAATACGGACAGGGCCATGACCGGAACATACTACTGGTTGCTCTGTAGATGTCTTATCAACATATAAAGACGGAATAACACCGCCATCTGTATAAAGTATCTGCTGCCCTAATGAATCCATACGAATAAGGGCATCATTATAGGGGCTCATTCCAAACTGATTTAACACTGAAACATCACCCTCTGAAATAAGTGTACTATCCGTTCCTGCACGAATATTACCGGACTCTAACATCAAACGGCCATCAATAAATGCAGAAGAATCAACCATGCAATATGATGTAGAATCCCCGTTAAACTGAAGGTCATGAAAAATAATTCCATTACCAGTTAACTGTGTATTTCTTGTACTTAAACAAACAGTTCCATTATTATGATAAAATCCAGGGATAACCTGAACTGGAAAAACAATTCGTAACTCATCCCCTGAAGTTAATAGACCATCTAACGCCATTCCGCTATCCCATAAAAGCCTATCTCCAAGTACATAATAATCCGTGCCATACATCTGTGTGCTTCCATGAACAAGATTTAAAACAACCCGAAGCGGGTCCGGGACATCAGATAGGGTCACATATTTATTGATAATATCAAGAGGAGTTAAGGTAATATTCTCGAAAACCATAATATCGATTGCACCACTATTATGTGGCTCAAAATATAAATTTCCATTAATGACCGCTGTTGCATCCGTACAAACAAACTCGGTATGACCGAAATGGACATTGCCAAAAATATTTATATTTTTAGAACCCCCCTCAAAAAATCCGCCGTCAAAAGTACAGTCATCAAAACCTACAGTGATTGTATTGGCCCCCTGTTCTACTACACCGGTATATTCAGGTTGCATTCTAATCCCGGCTACTGTCACATCGGTAGTCAGAGAACATCCGCCCAGTCCCATCCCATCAAAATATACGATAGTTAAGGAGTCCGGGAGAACTGATGAATGTAATCCCCCGCTTGAAGTAGACCAATTAAGAGTTGAATCCCAGTTGGATGCTATTGGAGAGACCCAGAAAAGATTATTTGACATTAAAAATTAACCTCTATAGGTATTTAAAATTAGAGGAATAACATAAAGAAAAGGTATAAGAAGATTATTTTTATAATTGTAGATATAACTCAATATGATTCAACGTATTATGTAGCTATTAATTAAGCCCCAAAAACATGGGACATTTTAAATTGGTCCTCATAAATGACCAGGTCCTTTTAAAAATAAAGGCTGAATAATATTATCCAGCCTTTATTTTCGAGTCATGCTCCGGGGTTTGCCCGGGACTTAGTTACAAGCCACGGGGTTTATCCCCGTGGTAGTTGACTAAGCAGAATGATACCAAAATTCTGTCTCAACAACCTTCGTACCGCTTGACGTAAATCCACCTGGTCCAGCCCAAGTTATCCCAAACTGAACAGTAGTATCACCTGAGGCTAGTTCAGCACATCCTGGAGAATAAACTGAAGTACCATCTACAATATACCGATAATAAGACCCATTATCAGCTACACGAGCAGGAACAAACATGTTCATATTTGTTTCAGTAGACCTTGTAAAGGGCAACGTAACAGTGGCCAAGGGAGAATTACTTGTACCATAAATCCGAATCTGAGTAAAAACAAGTTTTCCAAGCGTCTTACATTTTACATATGTTTGCCCAGCCGTAATTGATGACCATCCAGAAAAAGTTGCTGAAGATGCATAATCACTCCAGGCCGCTGTATATATATCTCCAGAAACATAAAAACTGGGACTAACAAAAAGAATATTAGTTCCTTCTACTTCAATACCACCTGGATTACCTCCAGGGCTTAATTTTACTGTAGCATCTCCACTATATAAATCTAATGAGTTAGTTCCCACTATATCACTAGTGACAGTAAGTGTTTTTGCAATACTTAAACCGCCCCCCATTGTAGAATCACCACTGCCTACTGTAAAAGTCTTACCAACCCATACACCTCCAACAAGCGTAGAATCACCACCAACCCCAAGTTTATTTTGTACTACTGAATTTCCAAGAACCGTAGAATCATTCGAAATATGCATGTCCCCGACAACAGACACAGACCTTATAAAAGTTGCATCATAATCATTTACGGGTCCATTAACTAATAAACTCCCACCAATTGTAGCGTCATTCGAAATATGCAAGTCCCCGACAACGGTCACAGTTCTTATAAAAGTCGCATCATAATCATTTACGGGTCCATTAACTAGCATACTCCCAAGAATAGTAGCATCACCATTAATATGCAGGTCCCCGTTAACCGTGGCATCCCCCGTAACACGAAAATCCCCACCAATCGTGGAATCCCCAGTAGTATAAATACCGGACACATTAAATGTACCATCATTAGCTAACTTCGCCGTGGTAATAGCACCATCTTCAATCCATTTCGTTTTTATCTGACTCATAAATATTTATTCTCCTTAAAGAAATTTTAAATTTTCTTATTAAATTGATGACGCATCATATATAACACGAATTTTATCCCCTGCTGTTAACATCCCATCAAGAGCATACCCGTTCCATGATACCCTTGTACTATCAATAACCGCGAAATCAGTATCACTCTGAGCCGTACCACCAATTAAATCCAGTGCAACATTAGTCGTACTAACAGGTACATTATTTAAGTCAAAATATTTATTAGTAATAGCTGCGGCATCTATACTTGTGTAATCTACTGCGAATGACATAATTGGGTCTCCTTATAAAATTTGCATATTAGATAAATATATTTCTATATTAAAAGAGTATTTATATCTGTAATACACACAGAATCAACTGGATACACCACATGACCGCCGATAAAACAATCAAACTGCTTAAAACAAAAATCCCCCAATGGAAATCCGATACCATAATCATCGATGAATTCACAGGAAAAGAAATTATCAAAAGATTTAACGGAAAAATAGATAAACTATCCCCCATGGTTATGAAAGGAGTCATAGAAAAAATAAATCCCTATGGAAAATCCCTACTGGAACCCTTCGTATGGTCCCCGGCAATCATGATAGGCGCCATCTCCGCAGGATGCCAATACGAAGGAATAACCCATCACCCGGATACCTACGCTACCATGCAGAGCATCGGAGAAAGACTCGGACCACAAATAAACATACTGTATGAAGTATCCCCTAAAAATAAATACGATATAATCATTCTATCCGTCCCCGAACACTATAAATATAAAAAATACCTGCGATACGTAAGAGCCTCATTTAAACTGTCCAGGAAACTCCTAAAACCCGATGGAACCCTAATAATAAAAGAACGATACTTACTAAAAGGATGGCCGGCAGAATTCAATAAATTAATAACCCTATACAGAGTAGGAACCAGAGTCAAACTGATAACTAAAAATACTATGGAAAAAGCTATGAGAATCACAATATTTAAAGGAGTATAAAATGCCACTGACCCTCGGAAGCAAAAGCTATTGTAATAACGAACACCCCATACCCTTCGGAGGCAATGTCTACGTTGAAAACTTCACCTGCATCTCCAATGAAGTAATGTTCTTCGGAAACTCAGCCCACTATGGCCTACTAAATAGAAACTGTGTCACTAACCACGTATTCGTACAACCCACGATAGAAAAAACAAACGACGATATATATATCGGGTCAGACGTATGGATTGGATGGGG
>Ga0209777_10006658_pt1 | contig 12975 bp, 13 predicted proteins | sample FrelakmetHBP12HB_FD_187147 | JGI IMG/M metagenome (GOLD analysis project Ga0209777, IMG submission 187147) | Freshwater lake sediment microbial communities from the University of Notre Dame, USA, for methane emissions studies -HBP12 HB (SPAdes)... | ecosystem: Environmental > Aquatic >...
AGGGTGGTTTGGAAGGGGGTGGTGATATCAGCGTCCCCTTTGTTTTTGATAATCGCGGTAATGGTAATTCCTGGTCGTGTTGTGGTGGCGGTTAAACTGACGATAACTAGATCTGGCACACCGTTTACAACAAGGGTTTTTGTACTAGTGTTCGTGAAATTGGTGTTATCGGTGATCGTAAGCGTGACGAGGTAGGTTTTCGCAAGAGTGTACTGATGAGTCGGGTTCTGCGCTATTGATGTGGTTCCATCGTCGAAGCTCCAGAACCAGCTGGTAATAAAGCCGTCGCTGTCCGTGGATGTATCTGTGAAAAAAATGACGGTTTGAGTAGTTGGGTTTAGAGGAACATACGTGAAGTCCGCATGTGGTGGGGTTGATTGGCAGAGAATTTTAAAATTCTGAGGGATATACGCAGGGCACGTGAATGTATAGGATTTATACAGGCGCATATTTCTCAGAGGTGTCCCGGTCTCTGTGCAGAGTAGAATTGAGGTATATTCTGTGGTATTGATAGCAGTAGAATTCCATCTGATCGTCACGGTTGTTTGAGTATACTCTTGAGGAACCCACACAATAGAGACATTCCATGTTTTACTGGTAGCAGGATAGTGACGGTAATCCATCCATAATTGAGTATAGGGGGGAGCGAGGTTGTCATTGAACCAGATACGTACATAAGGTGTCATTGAGGGTGGTGGTTTGGCGATATCATACGTGTCTGCGGGCGGTCCGTCATGTGCATCTGGTGCTTCACCAAACACTCCGTAATCATGCGCACCACCAGGTTCAGTAATATTTAATGAAATCTGCCACGTGATATCTCGATTTTTTTGTACCGGTGCGGTTTTTACCTGTGATACGCCAGTGAATGCAACGCCCAGTGATGTCGCAAGAAAAAGAAATGTTATTCCACTGATAAGTGTGATCAGTCGAATTTTTCTAGGAAAAAAAGCACGGTTTTGTTCTCGGACGGTATTTTTTTTCACGCGATTCCTCCCCCAATGCATAGGTTATATTCCTGGATAAGTATAATGGCTTCCAATAAAAATGTTTCGTTACCTATAATTTAAAAGAAAATTAGAAATGAAATATTGTATATAATAATCAATTAAACACCGCGTTCACCGTATTTTTAGGGAGACGACAGACATCCTGTCTGATATCCTAAAAGTGATACAAAGAAAGACAAAAAAAAATATTTAGAAAAAAAAGGATAAAAAGAAATTAATCAGATTAATCCTTACAAAGTAAATAATATCTGATGGTTAATTATATTTCCTTCAAAGATTTTATTTAATTAATAAATCATCAACAAAAACACTAGATGTTTTTGTGTTTGTTTGACCATAAATCAATTTCGTAATACTTCTAGATTTTGCCAATTTTTGAAGTTGTTGAGTTATATCATCCATTCCGTCTCACCTCCTACCATAATGAGCATTTCTTACAAACCTATATTATAAGATAAAAGAAGCTAATGTTGATTGACCATCATTTCCATGATATCAATATACAACTAGCTTTAAAAAAAATCAATTATCTCATTACACGTTTTGTTGCTTCTGTAAATTCTTTGCTCTTTGCCCTCGATCTGAATCCTCAATCTGATATTCAACCATGTCTCCTTCATTGAGAGTGGTCCCCGTTGGGATAGATGTTCTATGGACAAAGACTTCTTTTCCATCTTCACCTGATATGAAACCAAATCCTTTCATATCATTGTACCATTTTATAGTTCCCTTCATATTTTTTCATCGCCTCAGACATCAAAGTCTGGATTATTTAAAAGAACGAAAATAAACAATCGCAAAAGTCCGTTAAAACGAAAATGTGTGACCCTTATTTGTCTTTCTTTCTGAGAGCAACATACACATCTTTCCTTAAATATTTATCTATTGATGTCTTAAAATTGTACACAACGCTATCTTTTAACAGACAAAGAACAGTCAGAGGTTTGTAGAGTTAAAAGAAATGCATTTATTCACAACTTTTTTTTACGTGACAAAAATGATGCTATATTATATGAATTTTTTTAGAAAAGTAATCGTTTGATAAAAAAGTTATATAAAGTGAAACAAAGTTCAGGGTTTTTAAAAAAACTGCATTCCTATAGTCACTAAAAGCACGTAAGATTTCTTATATTGAAGAGGGAAATTATGTCGATTGCGTACAAATGGACGGTTCTTTCAAACACCTCGTTAGGCGCGTTGATTGCATCAATTGACATGACGATTGTGTTAATCTCTCTGCCCGATATCTTCAGAGGTTTGCATATCAACCCTGGTGACCCAGCTAATTTCCCGTACCTTCTCTGGACCATGATTGGTTACGGACTGGTAACCGCTGTTGTCCTCGTGACCATCGGACGATTTTCTGATATGTATGGGAGAGTAAAACTCTATAAAATCGGTTTTTTAATTTTCACCGTTGGATCAATTGCGTGTGCGCTGTCCCAAAATATCCTTCAACTCATTGTTTTTCGATTATTTCAAGGGCTCGGCGGTGCATTTCTCTTCGCGAACAGCGCAGCAATAATTACGGATGCCTTTGAGCCAAATGAACGAGGAAAAGCATTAGGAATAAACCAAATCTCTTTTTTAACAGGACAGTTTGTTGGATTAATCATGGGTGGCATCATCGCTCCATTCGGATGGAGTTACATCTTCTGGGTCACGGTCCCCTTTGGAATCATTGGAACAATATGGGCTCAAATCAATTTGAAAGAACAAGGAGTTATTAATAAGAATCAAAAAATCGATCTCCTCGGCAACCTCACCTTCGGAGGGGGTTTAACCCTGATCCTCCTTGGTATCACCTACATCCTCGTCCCCTATGGAGACTCAGAACTCGGGTGGGAAAATCCTCTTGTCCAACTTGCGTTTGTTTTAGGAGCCATCTTGATTCTTCTGTTTATCTACATCGAAAAAAAGGCTGCAAACCCCATGTTCCGACTTGAACTGTTCAGAATCAAAGCATTTAGCTTTGGATCAACAAGTCTTTTTTTGTCGTTCATCGCCCGAGGCGGTCTTCTCTTCATGCTCGTGATCTGGCTGCAGGGCATCTGGCTCCCGTTACATGGATTTTCTATTGAACAGACTCCGTTTTGGGCTGGAATTTATATGCTGCCCATGACCGCAGGGTTCCTTCTGATGGGACCACTGAGTGGGTATCTGTCCGATAAGTACGAGCCACGGTTTTTTATGGTAACCGGCATGGTCATCGTGACTGTCTCATTCGTGTGGCTTGCATTCATGCCGTACAACGTTGATTACGTCTTTCTTGGCTTAGCGATCTTTTTACAAGGAATCGGGGCAGGGATGTTCGCCTCACCGAACATCTCTCTTATCATGACCTCTGTTCCTGCTGAGACACGGGGCGCCGCATCAGGGATGAGAGCAACAATCCAAAACGTTGCACAATCGCTCAGTATGACAATTTATTTCGCGATATTGATCATTGCACTTGAAAGCCATTTTATTGGAACGACACTCAGTAAAGTGCCTGCGTCTGCTGCGTTATTTTCGATTTTTTTAGGTCTTGCTCCACCGGGTGTTAATGCGGCGACGTTCACCCAGACGTTTGCACCAATTTTCATGGAAAGCCTCGCATTGTTATTAATAATTTCAGCGGTGCTCTCTGTCATTGCCGCGTACTTTTCGTACCTCACAAAAATTGAAAAAAAACGCTGACGTATCCTTGTGCTTTATTTCAGGTGAAGCATCCGTAACCCAAGGTCAAGGATCGTTGGGTCTCGATGGGAAATTACATGGGAAAGTTCCCGGAACCAATACCTGGGGTTAAAAAAGAAGTTTCGATACGCTCTCATACAATAGTCATCAATAGTTTTACTATCAAATTGTGCGAGCCCTCGTTTCGCATCGCTTAACACTAAGAATTCATCAGGGTTTATTTTTCCTTGTTCTACTGCTTGTCGCCAAATCGGTGCTCCCCAGGGATATGCAAAATGATTAAAAATTACGGTATCGAGAGGTAATGATTTTGCAAATGTAATGGTATCTTGTATATGTTTTTTCGTTTCAATTGGAGCGCCTATAATAAAATTGCCTCCCACTAAAAAACCCATTTTTTTGCTTAATTGAACAGCATAACGGACCTGATCAAGAGTGAATTTTTTATTATAATAATTCAAAACTTCTTGATTCCCTGATTCAATGCCAAAGAATATATTTGTCACACCAGCATCCCGCATCTTCTCATATAACTGGCGATCTGCGGAGTCAACACGAGTGTCCATGACCCATAACGTAAGATCGTATCGCTGTTGAATAATATGCTCCATAACAGTCTCGACTTTTTTTTTCTCCACTAAAAAGTTTTCATCAACAAATGCAATAGCATTATACCCATCAGATACCAGTTCATCTATTTCTTGAATAATGTTTTGAGCGGAACGTCCTCGATACTTTGGTAAGAACGTGGATACTTGACAAAATGTGCACCGATGTGGACAGCCACGTGATCCAATTAATGACGCAACTTTTCCTGGTATGAGTTTAGTTCCATACACATACCCATACGTATTTTTTTTAACAAGATGATGCGATGGATAGGGGAGAGCATCAAGATCCTGAATTTGCTGATTTGCTTTTGTTTTTTGTATTTTACCATTCTGTTTATAGAATATCCCTGGAACTGAAGATAATGATCGTTTTCCTTCAATGGCATCGATGAGAGGATTGATAAGATATTCAGCCTCCCCGCAGACCGCGATATCAGCAGCATGATCATGGAGCGCTTGTTCAGGAACTATCATACAATGCGGGCCGCCTAGAAGAAAAGGAATATCAGGATCACATTGTCGAATTTTTTTCGCTAATTGTAATGAATGCTCAAGGTTCTTTTCCCCACTGTAAATCGTCATGCCAACCGCATCAGAAGAATGCACTGCTTTCTGTAAAGATTCGTCAGTAAACCCTTCGGTGTTACAATCTATAATTTCCACATTATGTCCCTGAATCTCAAGCATTTTCCCAAGATAGAGCAATCCAAGCGGAGGAAGGAAAGCCCCAGTTGAGATGTTCACATCTGGTGCTACTTCAAAGACGGTAGATCCCGGGTAAATTAACAAGACTTTCATCGAGTTTTCTCCTCATTTTCGTTTATTATTTAAGATGAAGCATCCGTAAACCGAGTTCAAGGACGGTGAGATCTTGATGGGAAACCGCATACGAAATCTCCCGGAACCAATATCGGGGGTCAAAAAAGAAATTACGATACGCCTTCATGCAATACGCCTCGATTTCATCTGCATCAAACTGCGCTAAACCGCGTTGTTTATCACTAAAAACCATAAACTCATCAGGGTTAATTTTCCCTTGTTCCACTGCCTGTCTCCAAAGCGGTGCACGTGCGATATACATTAAATGGCTAAAGGCAACATTATCCAGTGGTAATGATTTGGCGAATCGTATTGTTTTTTCAATATGTTCTTTTGTCTCAATTGGTGCACCTATAATAAAATCTCCACTAACCAAAAACCCCATTTCTTTGCTCAGATCAACTGCTTTTCGTACCTGCTCTAACGTGATTTTTTTACGATAATAATCTAGGATATCTTGATTCCCAGATTCGATACCAAAAGAGATGTGCTCTACGCCCGCGTCTCGCATCTTCTCATATAATCTCCTATCCGCTGAGTCAACACGAGTATCTAATATCCAGAGTCTTAAATCATAGTTTTGTTGGATGATATGATCCATTATTTGTTCTGCTGCCTTCTTATTTCCAAGGAAATTATCATCGACAAACGCAATGGAGGTGTATCCTTTCTGGATGAGTTCATCAATTTCTTGTGTGGAGTTCTTTGCAGAACGTACCCTGTATTTCGGTAAATATGAGGAGACTTGGCAAAAAGTACAGCATCCTGGGCAGCCTCGTGAAGTCATAAGAGACGCAACTTTTCCTTTGATGATTTTTGTTCCTAAAAAATATCCATAATCATATTTTTCTACAAGATGGCGAGAGGGAAACGGAAGCGCGTCAAGATCCTTTATTTGTTCATTTGACGATGTAGATTGAATGCCTCCGTTTTGATAATAGGTTAATCCAGGGATTGAAGAGAGATCACGTTTTCCTTCCAGAGCATCAATCAAAGGTCCGATGATATATTCACCTTCACCCCGGACACAAATATCGGCCTGATGATCACGGAGCGCTTGTTCAGGAAAAAACAAACAATGAGGACCACCGATAATAAAGGGAATATCGGGGGAAATTTTTTTAATTTTATGGGATAATTCCATTGAGGATTTAAGCTCGTGTGGTTCACTATGAATGGTCATTCCAACAACATCAGCAGACCGAAGAGCACTTTGAAGTGCTGTATCACTTTGTTCTTCAGCATTATAGTCAATTACCTTAACCGAATGACCAAGAGACTCAAGCATGCTTGAAAGATATAATATTCCAAGTGGAGGTAAAAACGCACCTGTAGAGATACGGACCTCTGGTGCTAGTTCAAAGCCACCAGAGCCAGGAAAAATAAAAAGTACTTTCATCTCTCTAAATCCCCTCGGATCATCCTTTGTTCCTTACACACATAATATATCCTTCAGATATTTTTATGTGTTGTTATAGAAAGGTTATCGTACATATAAGGAGGCCGACAACTCCTTCGTCGAAATACGATTGCTGTTGACCATATACGAGTTAGCATCAGGGGAGACAAACCTCTATCGTAACAATTGTAACGATATATATTATAAACAAAACATTTAAATTCTCAGCCTTGTTTCACCATTATTGCCGGAGGAAATATATGAAGAAAATATTCGTCTACGTTGCAGTAAGTATGTTGCTCCTATTATTAGTCCCAATAACCGTTGGAATGAACACGAGCCAACAACCAGATAAAAAGCCAATGGATCTAGGTTGGACGTTTTTAAAGGGGATTATCACACGACCGAATCTGATTCACGGTGGTAATGATGTAACGTTTCGAGCGATATACGTCCATTATAAAACCCATGGGTTTGGTGTCACACAAAAAGGTGTCTTACGTGGATTACAACTGATAACGCTTCCAAATGACTACCTTGGTATGATGAATAATCATATGGTGTTTGCGAAATTCAACGGTCGAATGGGAACTCAAATCCAATAAAAAAAAGTCCAAGTTCATATCCCTATTTCCCCGAGGCAGCAATAAGGTCCTCATACCCACTATGACTCATTCATTCTTCATTTCACCTTATTGCTCCCCTTTTTATTTTTCATAAAATAGAATGTATAATTTTTTATATCTATCCAAGGTCGGAAGTTTTATATGGAAAATCTGTGTATGTCTTTTTAGGGAAAAAATATGGACGCTTTTGAGACGATTCTGACGAGACGAAGTATCCGAAAATATGAAAAAAAATCGATATCAAAGGACGTACTACAAAATCTTCTCAAAGCAGGAAGCAGTGCTCCTTCCGCCGGGAATCAACAACCTTGGCATTTTATTATTATCGATGATCGAACGATTCTCAATGTCATCCATACGTTTCATCCGAGCGCAAAGATGCTGATGGAGGCGGATAAAGCAATTCTTGTCTGCGGTGATCTGCATTTAGAGAAATTCAAAGGCTACTGGATGATTGATTGTGCGGCCGCCACAGAAAACATCCTCCTTGCGGCTCATAGCTTTGGACTGGGGGCATGTTGGCTGGGAATATTCCCTCGAGAAGGTCGCATGGCAGGGATGCGAAAACTTCTCCACCTCCCGACGAACATCATCCCGTTTGCCTTAATCGCCCTGGGGCACCCTGCGGAGAAAAAATCATCGGAGGAACGATTCAATGCATCACGTATACATCATAATAAGTGGTAAAAATCACATTATTTTAAATCGGGATTTTTCTGCCTGATGCATCTCGTTTAAATGTACCAAAATCTTCGCAGTGTCGCAATGTTTTTCCATCGAAGATCGGACCGTCAACGCAGACGCGCAAACCTTTTCCAATACAGCATTGTCCGCAGAGTCCAATAGAACATTTCATGTATCGTTCTAGGGATGCTTGAAACGGTATTGTCTTGCAATGTGAAAGAAGTGATTTCATCATTGGTTCTGGTCCGCATGTATAGACCGCATTTATGTGTTCTTTTTCCAAGATGTCTTTTGCAAGTTCAGATGCGTAGCCCTTGTACCCTTTGGAGCCATCATCCGTCGAAACTAGAACTGTCGCCCCGGATCGTCGTAACCGATTTTCGAAGAAGAGTTCTTTTTTTGTTTTTACACCAAGGATAACTGTCAAATTCAATTTTCTTTTTTGTGCTTGTTCAACGACTGGTGCAAGCATGGCTATCCCGGTGCCGCCACCAACGAACAGAAGATGTTTTCCAGTGATGCGAAAACCGTTTCCATAGGGGCCTCGGATACCGATGCGATCACCAGGTTTTAACCGTGCGAGCGCTCGAGTCGCCTCGCCGATATTCCGAAAGGTGATCCCTTTCACATCCCTTGTGATATACGAAACACTCATCGGAATTTCATCAACCCCGGGTATCCATATCATGAAAAATTGACCAGGGAGAACCGCACTTTTATTCTTGAAGGTGATTGTTTTAATGTCTGACGCCTCGGTGACACTGGAAAGCAGAGGGGCGACCGTTGGAATGTTCATTGATGTCCCGCCCCTATCAACTCAGTGATTTTTTTAATATGATGCGTTGACATCCATTGTTCGATTTCCTTGCAGATGAGGGTAAACACATCCAGCCCTCGGTAGTACACCGCTGATCCTATTTGGACGGCTGACGCTCCTGCTAAGAAATATTCAATAGCATCTTCGCCGGTCGTGATGCCTCCAACGCCAATGATAGGGATCTGTACCTGTGTCGCGATGTCATACACACATCTAATCCCAATAGGTTTGATTGCTATCCCTGAGTATCCCCCAATCTTATTTGCTAGGATTGGTCTTCTGGTTTCAAGATCAATTTTCAATCCCTTGACGGTGTTGATGGCGACAATAGCGTCTGCGTTTCCTTGTTCAGCAGCCTTGACGATTTCAACGATATTGGTGACATTTGGTGAGATTTTCACCCACACAGGGATTTGTACATGGTCTTTCACCGAGGAGACAATTTTTTGTAATAAGGTTGTGTCACAGCCGACTTCAAGTCCATAATGTTTTGCATGCGGGCAGCTGACATTCAGTTCCACCGCAGATGCACCATAGTGCTCCATTTTTTCTGCAAGAAGCGTAAATTCTTTTTCATTTGCACCAAAGATACTGCCGATAATCGGGGTGGTAGACGACCTGAGTTTTTTCATTTCTTGGCCATATTGTTCGATACCTGGATTTGGAAGACCCATCGCATTAAGGAGCCCGTACTCAAGTTCAAGAACAGTAGGATTTGCATAACCATCTCGGGGTTGCATCCCTATAGATTTTGTCACAATGGCTCCGGCACCACAATCGATGATGCGTTGCATGCTGCCTGCATCTTCATCCATAATGCCAGAGGCAAGCATGGTTGGGTTTTTTAAATGAAGAGAACCGATTGTTGTGCTGATATTTACCACAGTAACACCAGAATGTTAAATGCAATCTTGTATAAAGTCATTTTTGTATAAAGTGCACAATGATATAAATTTCTATTATAGTATAGTAATATGCCCCAACTAAGGATATGTTTTTAAGTGCAGGGGAAGGGATTTTAACTCATGATTACCCATAAAAATTATGGGGTTTCTCCTATTAGATTAAAAAGAGTATACTTATGAAAAATTAGCTGTTGGTTTTCATTATTTCATCTCCTAAGATGAAATATCAGATGTTGTTATTGGTTTACTTTCAAATTTATCCCAGAATTTCCCTAATAAGAATCCCCATAATAAGGAGAGTATTAATCCAATTATCAGATTAACACCGTAATAGGTTATTCCCATTTTGTAATTCCTGATGTAATTAATAATAACTGAGAAAATCACCCAATATATGATACCCATAATAATCGCTTTGACAACGCTTGTAGAGCCCGGTAATTTATTGTAAAAGGCAGCGTATATACATCCAAAAATAATTCCTAATATACATCCAGCCAGCATTCCACCTATAATTAAGCTGATAGAGGCGAACATCCATGTTATATTAGAATACTCAATCGATGATGCTGAAAGTGAATCCCAAAAAACATACAAAATAATAACCATAATTATTTCATCAAGTAGTCCCTGAATAATTCCAGCTATACCACCTGCCATCCAACCTCTTTTATAATCTGGCATCTTCTAATTGCCTCACAATTTAATAACAAGTAATCCTTTATAAAATCTATTTTTAATGGTAACAATAAACAATTTTTGAAAAACCATAAAACTTCTATCCTTTTTTTCTGCTGTTAGAATAATAAATAGTACAGGGGAAGGGATTTGAACATTAAAATACCTGTAAAAATGAATCTTTTCTCCTGTTGACAGAGAATTGAGAAGAGGGTAAAAAAACAAGTGATTATTTAATTAAGATTATCCCTCAAATTTTCTTTTTCCCCAGTTTCGTATTAAAAGAGATACAATTATTAGATAAACAAAATATATTACAACACTTCCAATATTTCCAATATTTGGAAGTAATAAATACCAAGATACTGGAAAAAAAACTACAATGGCAACAATTAAAAGCAACATCTTTTGAGTATGAACCCATGTATAAAATTTTTTCCAAGTGTCAACCATGCAAAGTTAAGAATCAACTAGTTTGTTTTAACATTTTTGGAAATTAAATCAATATAAAACTAGTGCAGGGGAAGGGATTTGAACACTTGGACATCTTCAATAGGGTGGTTAGTCATTTATACAAAATATGGGTTTCTAAGATTATGTTTTTAAGATAGTAATTGATTTAAAAAAAAGTAAAAAGCCGTCTTTGGTTTACCAAAAGAAATGGCAGTTTTATGATTCAGTCTGTTGTTCAATCTACAATCATATCCATAAAATGCTTATTAATGGTGAAAAGGTAGATTTATTGTGCACAATGTTGTAAAGTTATTTTCCCTACAAACCGTGAAAAAGAAGCACTTATCAATCATATGTTAACAATCGTTAATTATATATATATAAAAGACATTACTAAATCATGCGACGCACTCCCTGTGAATACATGCTCTGGAACGGCATACCAACCATACGAAAAGAACTCGCTGAAACACTTATTAAAGAATACGGACTGAACCAACGACAAACCGCAGAAAAACTCGGACTCACTCCGTCAGCGATCTGCCAATATCTCTCAAAAAAACGTGGAAACACCGACATTTTAGATGAATCCATCATTGAACAAATCACACTCTCCGCAGAACGTATCATAAAAAATAATGATTCCATCGTCATCATCGAAACATGCAGGATCTGCCAGCTTATCCGAAAAAGCAAGGACTTCTCAGTCGTCTGCGGTGAGCCAGAAGACGAAAAAAAATAACCGCATCAATACAGCCACATCATTCAATCCCATCATTTGCATGAATAAGGATATACGTCTCATGATTTTGTTGAACCAGCTCAAACACCAATCGAAGTGTACCTCCATGACGAACGATATAACTCTCTCCAGCCCCACTTAAAACCCAGATATTTTCATGGAGCACACCTTCTCGTAATTTATACGTGTCTTTTGGCAGCCATAGCACATGATTACTCCCACCTTGCACTCTGTAACTGATTACAGCCCCGTTCTCAGTTAATGAGGAGTGCAGTTCACCAGAATTCAACGGATCAGGTACACCACCAAAGGAAAGATAGATCAATGAATCCGGCAACATTAATGTCTGAATTCGTTGTGTCCCTTCAGCAGTATCCACAGAATCTATATCACGAGCACTACCACTTGCTATCATCGTAGAAAGACTTGATTGAACCAAGAGACATTCCTGCTCTACTTGATGTTCAGCAAGGGAAACACCAAGGCTCTGTGAAGCGACCGCTACCAGAACCAGAATCGCCGCGATAATCGCGACACTTATCATGAAACGAATAGGAATCATTTCCGTGGCATCACCATTCATATGTCTCATAGATCCCCACTCTCAATAAGTCTCTGATTCCTAATCATGTGTAATCACCGGTTCAGCTCCTCCATGCCAGCTTACACGAGGACGCACCCGAATCACATGAATCGTCTCTGACGTGTCATCAATCAATAAGCCAACTCCTTTTTCAACACCAATCTGTTTTATTGAATCACGAATGTCCCCCTGCATGAAGGTAGGACGAATTCGGCTTAACGCATCAATATCTTCCTGAGCAGTCAACCGATGACACAAAATGATATCGCTATGGGAGAGCACCTCGGGCTCTACCGCACTTGGTCTCTGCGTCGCCATAAGCAACGAAAGACCAGGTTGACGTCCCTGACGCATCCACTCATCAATCAACACCTCTTTACTTAAGGTCGTTTTATCACAAGGTAAAAATACTTGTGCTTCATCCACTGCAAGCCACACCAACGGAATCCCCTGATCTTCAACGGTTCGTCCCATTTTTTTCAGCTCATACAGTTTTCGTGCCTTGACTCGCTCTTCAAATATTTTCTTACTCACCAAGGAAACGATAATATCTTTCAGCACCGGGCTTTGGAAATGACTTAAGTCAAGAATCGTAAGTGTACCTCGTCGCACAAAATCAATGATAGAAAGGCCATCCGTCTCAAAAACACCCCAGGATTCCACCATGAGAAATAAATTCTCAACCGCACCTTTTACCTCATCACCAGCCCGCTCATCCTCCTTTATACACACAAGGATATCAGCAATAGAAAAATGAGAAGCGGATGACTGTAAAGTAAGCACCGCACGGGTTAACACGATGCCGACAGGATCGGTAGCCTTCACATCGAACAACCGACACCAATGCATCGGTGAAAGCTCCGCCGTACATAAGGAGAATGGCTCTGCCTGAATGCTTTTCTTAGAATATTCCTCCAGTGCACGTCCGGGGACGAACAGACGAATCATGAACCCCTCAGGCCGGCGACC
>Ga0209777_10006659_pt1 | contig 12972 bp, 17 predicted proteins | sample FrelakmetHBP12HB_FD_187147 | JGI IMG/M metagenome (GOLD analysis project Ga0209777, IMG submission 187147) | Freshwater lake sediment microbial communities from the University of Notre Dame, USA, for methane emissions studies -HBP12 HB (SPAdes)... | ecosystem: Environmental > Aquatic >...
AACAATTTAGTTTGTTCACCCATGAAATTGCTGTAAATTAAATTTCTGTATCTCCCCTGTTTTTCCTTTCAGTACGAGGACTTCAAGGCAGTGGTGATGGTCCACATGGATATGAGTCGTGGTGAGGATCTCATGGTGGTGATCATGTTGGAGTTCAAGGAGTCGCTGCGTCAATGACCCGGTGTGATGATCGTACACCATGGTCAAGGTACCGAGCCCCTCAGCCTCAGGGTCGGTGTTCTCTTCATGGATGATGTCTTTGCGCATCATGTCGCGGATTGCTTCTGATCGATTGGTGTATTTTTTCTTCTTGATGATGGCATCAAATCTTTTTAAAAGCTCAGGTTCAATGGAGACGCCGAAGCGCGTAATTTTTTCCATAGTAGCACGTTTAACAGGTAGACGTGGCACGATTAAATATTTTTTGTTACCAAAAATTATTTAATACTCGTTTCGTTTCAGGTGACACGAAAACAGAATAGTTGCTACGAAGGAAATGAGTATGTGGCTGGTAACATCATTCATCGCGGCACTGGCAGTTACTCCAGTATGGACCTTTGCTTCGAAGAAATACCAACTCGGTTTTCTTAGCCTAATGCTGTGGGGACTGACCATCATGGTCCTCGTCGATCATATCATGGGATACACAGGCGGAGCGTTTATCCAGATGGAAACAGACGGACTCATCACCAATGCAACCGTCCTGGGAATCGTCATGTTACTCCCGATCTTCATGATATGGGAAATCTCTCTTATACATTCAAAATATAAAGGAAAAATAACAGCGAGGTGAAAAAAAATATGGCATGCTTTACAGTGCCAATGACATTGGCAATAGTAATAGGAGCAATACGGAAGAAAATACCCGCGGTATACCATATCAACTGGTTGATTACACTGCTTGGAGGCGGAGTCGTCGCACTAGCAGTCGAACACATCGCACATGGTGAAGTTGTAATGTACCCACCGTTCCTTACCGCGATGAGCAGTCCAGCAGATACTGCAACCATGGTTCATGAGATAGCCACAGTCGGTGTCGCAATGGCTGTCGTCTGTGTCGCCATCTGGGCATCCATGGTGCTGTATGTCTCCCGGGTTGAACACACCAAACAGAAAGAAAAACATCATGCGAACCAAGCATAAAAAATATCTTTTTTCTTTTTTTTTTTTATTTTTCCTTCGTCTTTTTCTGACTATGCTGTAATTCTCCGAGATAAACACGGAGGATATTGGGGTATTCGCTTGGTATCTTGCCGCTCCCGTACCCGATTTTTGTGATCTTCATCGAGGGCATGTCACCGAACCTTGTTGTTAGCGTCGTCATGATCGCTGCACCAGTTGGGGTGACCAGCTCCTGTGTCCGATTGACTGAGTACACCGGGATTCCTTTGAGAAGTTCAACGGTCGCTGGCGCTGGCAACGGGAGGATTCCATGATCGCAGGTGACAAACCCATGACCAAGAGGAAGAGCAGAACAATATATTTTATCAATGCCAAGGGTGGTGATCCCGATCACGGATCCGACAATATCAATAATCGAATCCACGGCGCCGACCTCATGGAAATGAACCTCATTAAGGGGAATGCGGTGGACGTGCGCCTCTGCGTTCGCAAGATTCGTAAAGATGTCTAAGCTGAGTTTTTTTACTGTCGCTGGTAACGTGCTGTGGTTGAGTAGTTCTTTGATGTCGGAGAGATGACGATGGTGATGCAGTTTCTCCTTAAGGATGACATTGAAGTCGGTGGCAGCGATATGGTTGCGCTCCACGGTTTTGATCTCAAGGTCGTACCCTTTGAGCCTAAGTTTCTTCAGCTCTTGTGTCAAGTATTTTTTTTCTACCCCGAGGTCGATGAGGGAACCCAGGATCATGTCCCCGGCGACCCCTGAGAAACAATCGAAATACGCTATCGTCATTGCTTTTTCACCTGTTGATGATGCTTGCGAAATACCCGGCGCCAAACCCGTTGTCTATGTTGACGACGACGACGCCTTCAGCACAACAGTTCAGCATAGTAAGGAGTGGCGCTATCCCGTGGAAGCTAGCACCGTACCCGACGCTGGTGGGAACCGCGATCACTGGTTTGGAGGCCAGGCCACCGACGATGCTGGCGAGTGCTCCTTCCATGCCTGCGATCACAATGATGACGTTTGCGTTGAAGATTTTTTCTTTGATGTCGAAGAGTCGGTGTACGCCTGCGACGCCGACGTCGTAGACGGTCTCTACCTTGTTTCCCATGAGTTTGGCTGTCGTGACTGCTTCTTCAGCAACCGGGATATCTGAGGTCCCAGCAGTGAGGATGAGGATTGTTCCTTTCTTTTGCTTGGGCTTGTATCGTTGGATGACAATGGTTTTTGCTAATTCATTGTACTGGGCAGTACGGAAGATTTTCTTTACTGCAGTAAACACGGTTTTGTTTGCTTTCGTAAGAAGTATGTTTTGGTCAGCGGGAAGTTTCTGTAGGATCTTAACTATCTGTAGGATGGTTTTCCCCTGACAGAAGATCGTCTCAGGGAATCCCTTGCGGAGTTCTCGATGGGTGTCGATCTTGGCGAACCCTAAATCCTCATACGGCAGTGACTTGAGTTTTGCAAGAACCGTTTCGAGATCAACCTTTCCTGCCTTGTAGTCTTGTAAGATTTTCTTCATTTCCGTAGCACCTCGTTGAGGCTTCCGGTCCGGTATCCCTCCAAGTCAAGGGCGATGTAGGTGAACCCGAGTTTTTTGAACTGTTTTATAATCCGATGAGATGAAGCAAGGATAACAGGAAAATCGTCTCGTGGTACCTCGATACGTGCGACCTCAGCATGAAACCGGACACGACACTGCCGTACCCCGAGGAGACGGAGGAACTGTTCAGCGGATTCGACCTGTTTGAGTCGTTCCTTGGTGATCTTCGTCCCATACGGGAACCGGCTGGCGAGACACGCGGCCGCTGGTTTTTCCGCGGTCGGCAGATGCAGAGCACGCGAGAGCACCCGGATGTCTGCTTTGGTGAGCCCCGCGTCCTTCAAGGGACTGAGGACCCCGAGTTCTTTTCGTGCTTTTCCTCCTGGCCGGTAATCGTACATGTCATCGGCGTTCGAGCCGTCCAGGACCTTGCTGAAATGATGATCCTTCGCGAGCTGACGAAGTTTTTTAAACAATGTTTTTTTACAATAGTAACAACGGTCTGGTGGGTTCTCTGTAAAATTCTTGATGTTGAGCTCCTCCGATTTGATGACGATATGAGCAATACCGATGGTTTTCGCAATGCGTTTTGCTTCTGTAAGTTCCCGCTGTGGATACGTCGATGATGCCGCGGTGACCGCAAGAACGTTTTTACCGAGGACATCGAAGGCGACTTTACAGAGAAACGTACTATCCACACCGCCAGAATACGCGATGACACCGCTGCCGATACTTCTGAGCATGTGTTGCAGTCGGATGAGTTTCGCCTCTGGTGTTGCTTTCACAGGAGAAACAAGAAAGACCAAGGCTATTTAATGATTATCGGTACAGAGAATGCTTCACACTCGTTGCTGTTCAATGAAAACAGGTTAAATATTACACACAGTATAATTAAAGATATGAATCAAGTCTTCAGTGTTGTTGTTCATAAAGAAAAAAAATTGTATGTCGCTGAATGCCCTGAGGTAGGGACGGTATCTCAAGGTGAAACAATAGAGGATGCAATTCGAAATCTGAAAGAGGCGACAGAACTGTATTTGGAGGAATTTCCGTTACAGAAAAGCTCCAGGCCTGATGAATTTTTAAAGGTCTATAAAAAGTAAAAAAAAATAGGATTTTGATAAATATTTACTTGAACAGCTGATTCAATTTCTGTTCTTTCCTCTTCTTCCACGCACCCTTGTGGTACGCATAACTCACCACCAGTGGGAATGTAATCGTTGCTTCTGAGTACACCATCTGCTCAAAACCGGTATCCACTTTCCCCCAGGAGTTCGCCTCTTTTAATGTAGAACCAGATAGCGCGCCGTCACGTTCGTCAGCGACCGTGAGCTGCACCGCGTACTTGTGCATGGGTGCGTCCACCCCGAGGATATCAGCAGCCACAACCGTGTCTTGCACGAAGTTCTTCGGCACCCCGCCACCGATCATAAGCAACCCAGTTTGTTTCGTCTTGATCTTCAACTCAGTCAGTTCCTTGAAATCCTTCACCGAGTCAATCGTGACAAAGTTCGTCTTGCGTTCATGCTGATGGCATATCAACCCAAACCCAGCGGAACAATCTGAGAACGCGGGACAAAAGATAGGTACTTCGTGTTTGTATGCCTCAAGGACGAACGAGTCAGGGTTCTTCCCATGTTTGTCAAGGTATCGTCCCATCTCGTAGATGAACTCCCGCGAGGAGTACGGCCGAGGAGCAAGACCATCAGCTATCTCTTTAGTCGTCATATCGCAGATGCGCAAGTCATCCTCATCGATGAAGGTATCATAGATCCGGTCGACATGCATCTTCTGAAGCTTCGAGTCATCGACACGGATCTCCCCGCGATAATGCTTAAAGCCGAGGCCTTCGAAGAAATCCTGGTCAACGACAATCGCACCTGTCGAGACAATCGCATCGACCATACAATTTCGGATCATATCAACAATCACATTCTTCAACCCGGCACTCACCAGAGAACCGGCGAGACACAGAAGAACTGAGCAATCCTTATCCGCAAGCATCGTGTCATAGATCTTCGCAGCATTCGCAAGGTTCCGTGACTGGAACGCCATATGGTCAAACGCGTCAATCAACGGGATAGCATTAAACGTTTTAATGTCGATGTGTCTGATTTCTTCTGTGAGAAACTCCTTTTTATCATCATGTATTTCGTATTTCATTTGAGATAACCACCTAGGAGTATTTCATCTGGGTTTTTCTTTTTTTCTACCAAGAAAATAAAAAATAATACATACAATAGCACGAGAACAAAGGAATTAATAAAGGAGCAAAGGATATTACGAAGAGGTTGCTGGAGATGGCACTGGATTGGTCTCTTATTGTCTATATCGCTGCTGTCGCCATTATTTCACCGCTTCTTATTCTACGAGTGTGGTGGCGATGTAAAGCGATTCGGCATCTCATGGAAAATCAGGCTTTGAAACATAATGGGACCGTGGTCGGGTCGTTTCTTCTTCCGCAATTAAAATTCTCGTATCGAGACCTCCCGGTCATAATCATCACCATACCAGGAAGCAAACACCAGCAGGCAAAAACAGAAGTGAACGTGACGTTGTTCAAACCAGTTGTAAACACGCTGACCATCGTACCTGAATCATTTGCCATGAAAATAGAAAAAAAACTCGGGGCAATGGATATACAACTTGGAATCGAGGAGTTTGATAGAGAATTTCTCGTGATGGCAGATGATGAAGATGCTGTACGAAAATTTGTAAGCCTTGGACTGCAGACGAAACTGTTAGAGATGAAACATGACAAACCCCATATTACCCTTCAGGGTACCTGGCTGACGGTTCATCTCCCAAAAGTGATAACGACTGATGAGCAGTATGATCGTTTAATCGACCTTACATTCGCGGTGGTGGACCGCATCCACGAACCCTGATTCCTATTCTTTCTTCGCTTCTTTTGTGTTTTTCTCCTTGAAATGGAGAGACACTGAGTTCATGCAATACCGCTGACCAGAAGGCTTCGGACCGTCATCAAACACATGCCCAAGATGACCACCGCAACGGGCGCAGACCACCTCAGTGCGTTTCATCAACAGGCTCCGATCTGATTTAAGGACCACCGCATCAGGCCTCACTGCTGCAAAGAAACTCGGCCATCCACTCCCTGAATCAAACTTCGCATCAGAGGAAAACAACTCGTTCCCACACCCGGCACACACATACATCCCGTCTTTGGTCTGATGAAGCAAGAGCCCTGTGAACGGCGGCTCAGTTCCTTTCTTCCGCAACACTGAAAACTCCTCAGGAGTCAAGGTTTTCTTCCATTCATCATCTGATTTTTTCACCACGTCTTTCTCCAAGCCAAAAACACTCCTGTGAAAAAAGAATATCTCCTGGTATTTAACCTCAATGGTAGACAGTGGTTTTCTTCGTAACATTTAAACCCATTCCTCCTGTATCCGGTTGTTTGTTTATGCATGAATGGGCATTAGCAGAATCAGTCATTCTCTCCGCACTTGAGGCAGCAAAAAAAGAGCACCTCAAAACCATCACCGACATCACGGTTCAGATTGGTGAGTTACAACAAATAGAACGAGACATCTTCCAGTTCGCACTCAAAGAAATGGTTACGTCATCTGGTTCAAAACTAAAAAACGTCACGTTTCATCTGAAAACAGAAAAAAGCACCCTAACCTGCACATCTTGTGGTCATACCTGGAAATTCAGTGATATGAAAAAGAAACTCAGTGAACAGGAATCAGAATCCATTCATTTCATCCCCGAAGTCTTATTTGTTCATGCTCGATGCCCGAAATGTGGAAGCCCGGATTTCGAGATCACCAAAGGAAGAGGAGTCACTCTTTCCACGATTAAAGGAAAACGATGATCATGGAGCCACGAACCAGTGTCATAGAAAAACGATTGAAGTCCATCAAACGCATCATCACGGTCGCCAGTGGGAAAGGGGGCGTCGGCAAAAGCCTGGTCGCCTCAGGTCTCGCGCTTCATCTCGCAACCAAAAGCCATAAGGTTGGGCTGCTGGATCTTGATGTGTACGGACCTTCTAGCCATATCATCCTTGGCGTCACCACTGAATATCCTGTAGAGGAGAAAGGCCTCATCCCACCGAACGTCCAGGGGATCTCCTTCATGTCCATTGTGTTTTTCACCCAGGATAAACCATCACCGTTCAGAGGCAATGACATCTCCAACATCATCCTTGAACTGCTGGCTATCACCCAATGGGGACCACTGGATTACTTAATCATTGATATGCCGCCAGGGCTTGGCGAAGAAACCCTGGATGTGATGAAATACATGAAACACAGCGAGTTCCTTGTGGTCACCACATCATCAAAGGTCGCGATGGGCTCAGTCAGTAAACTGCTGAAAATTCTTATCGAATTAAAAAAACCGATTCTTGGCGTCGTCGAAAACATGACGATGAAAAACACTTCTTACATTGAACATGAAGTACAAAAACTCAAGGTGCCGTATCTCGGGAAAATCCCGTTTGATAATACACTAGAAGATGCAATCGGACACCCTGACCTTTTACTAAAAACGCCTGCGATGAAACACCTCGTAAGTGTGTTAAAAAAAATAAATCTCTAGAGTTTCAAGGGCGCTTCCGTGACTGTTTCACTGGAGAGCAGATACTGTCGAGCTTCCCCGACTGTGAACAACGACCCGGAGATACAAATCAAGTCCTTCTTTTTGGCAATCTGTCTCGCATGATCTATCGCCTGTGGAACGGTGGCCTCCACGCACACCTTTTTTGCAGCATCCAATTTCTCTATCTTTTCCTTAAGGAGCAACGGATCGTACGCACGTGGGTTTTTCGATTGCGTCACGATCACAAGATCAGCCAGCGGCACGATCGAGGAAATCATCATGTTAATGTCCTTGTCTTTCAATACCCCAAGAATAAGGAGAAGCTGCCCATAAGTGAAATCCTCTTTGAGGGCCTTTGCAAGCATGATCATACCATCAGGGTTATGCGCACCATCCAGGAGGATCAATGGTTTTTCTGAGACGATCTCCATCCGACCAGGATGGGTCGCCGCCGCGATTCCTTCCGTGATATCACCATCAGCGATGTACACCCCATTCATCTGCAGTCGCTCCACCGCGGCGATCGCAACCGCGATGTTCTCACCCTGATGCAACCCCAGCATCGAGGTTTTCACCATATAATCCTTAAACGCACCCTGGATGAAAAACTCCTGAGACCGACCGTCCATTGATACCCGCTTCCACATAGGCCGGTCAATGAAAATAATCGGAGCATTCCGCTCAATAGCGACCGCCTCAATGGTCTCCCGCGCGTGCCATGTCGCCGCGGTCACCACCGGAACGTTCTCCTTGATGACGCCTGCTTTCTCAAACGCGATAGACGCGAGGTCATTCCCCAGGATATTGGTATGTTCCAGGGAGATATTCGTAATCACTGATACCAAGGGGATAACAATGTTGGTGGCATCATACCGTCCGCCGAGCCCGACTTCAACGACCGCGTACTCCACCTTTTTATTTTTGAAATGGAGAAATGCGAGAGCCGTGACGATCTCAAAGAACGTGGGGCTGTACCCGTTCTTCTGCATCTCCTCAACAACAGGCCTGACCTGCCCAATGAGACTCACCAAGTCTTCTTCAGATATTTCTTCGCCGTTGATGACAATACGCTCTGAGAACCGTTCGATATGCGGGGAGAGGTACAAACCGACGGTGTAATGCGCCTTCTGAAGAATGGAGCTGATGTATTTACATACCGAGCCTTTTCCGTTTGTGCCAGCCACGTGGATGACCTTGAAGTCCCTCTGTGGGTTTCCAAGGAGGTTCATGAGGTACATGATGCGTTCTAACCCGAACATCCAGCCGTACTTGTTAAAACTCGACAGCCATTCGAATGCATCAGAATCCATAGTTCCGTTAGTATCCTTCTGAATAGAGCACACCTGCAAGTGTTTCGTATTTTTTGGTCCATGAGTCACCAGGGAGAATAATGACTCTGCGGCCATCAATCTGTAACCGTTTCTGAGCAAACAATTGTATCGTACGAGGAAGGATCTGATGCTCTACAGCAAGAATCCGTGCTGCGAGGGTATCGCGGTCATCATCAGGAAGCACCTTGACTGCTGCTTGAAGTATTATTGGACCGTGATCCATCTCAGTATCCATGAAGTGGGTCGTACACCCCGTGATTTTCACGCCGTACTCCAGGGCGTCTCGTTGCCCGTTCGTTCCCTTGAACGAGGGAAGCAACGCGGGGTGGATATTAATGAGACTGCCGTGCCATTTTTTAACGAAAGAAGGAGAAAGCAGGCGCATGTACCCTGCACCGACCACCAGGTCGACTTGATGATTTCGAAGGATCATATCAACTTCCTGTTCGTGAGCAGCCTTGTCCTTTCCCTTGGGACCGACAAAAAAACCAGGGATCCCATGCTCTTTTGCTCGCTGAAGGGCAAACGCTTCTTTTGTATCACTGATGACGACAACCACAGTTGCATCAATCATGTTATTTTCTGATGCATCAATGATGCTCTGCAGATCAGTCCCAGAGCCAGAGGCAAGCACGCCGACAGAAAGCCTTGTTGCCTGTTTCATGGTTCAGGGATATCATCCATTAGTTAAAAACTTCTTTGATGACGTCCAGGGGAGCATTGGTTTTGAACCCTGTAGAGGTGCAATGGGTCCTGGTGACGATATATCCCTTGGTTCGCAACCGCTCGACAATATGCTCCAGGGGCGGTGGTGATTGCTTCAACATAGAGGACAGATCATTGGTCGTGTAGAAAAACGGTGGACCGTCTGCTTCTTCTTCCAGGAGACACAGGAGTTTCCACAACTCCGGTCTACTGTGCAGGGTCTTAACTGAAACTAATGATTGTAATGCTTGGAGCATTGATTTTTTCTGGATGTTCCCGAGCCATAATGGCCCAACAGTGGTCGTCTGGCCTTGAGACAAGGGAATATCTGTTGCTGGGATACTTTGGTAGCGTGCCATGGAGGTGTTGGCAGCGTTCTTCCCGTTTTTTATTTGAACATAGAGCCGGTGGTAATGATCAGTCGTGTAACACAATAATGGTTCGATGCCGCGGTCGTATTTTGCTGCCTCACGACAGACCACGCCAAGGAGGATACGTAGGCCGACCTCGTGCATGGTTGGTCCATGCAATGGCAAGGCACCGTACCGCCGATAACATACTTTCGGGAACACCCCGCAGAGTGCGGCGGTATCAGTCGCGGTGCAGGCGATGATGCCGTGGTTGTAGATGCTGCGTACCGCAGCGTCAAGAAAATACACTGGTGAGCCGAACGGGTCAATATCAATGGAGTCGAACCGCCGCTCTGACAGCAGCATATTAAGGTCTTTCTGGAACAACGTGATATTTGAATATGAATGAGTCTGGATGTTCTGTTGGATCAACGTATTTGATTCGTCGTCCCAGTCATTGATCGAGACGTTGAACTCACCGGTGAGCTCATGGGCATATCGGAGCCCTCGGATGCCTGAGGCAGCAAGACCATCGAGGAGTTGAACCTGCTTTTTACTCGTGTTGATGAACCATTGATTCACCAGAATCGACAGATCCCTGTTCAACTCCATGGAAGGATTATAAAACGGCTCATGCTGCCGGCTGCTTGGTCCTTTATTCGTCAATTTATTCCGATGAACCAAGACTTCAGTTGTTCCTTCCTTTATAAAAGTCGTCGCAGCAGATGTCATGGTTAAAACAAGGGCGGGAGTTTCTCCGCCATGATTTTTTCAATCTTATATGGCAACAGATTCCGGTTGACCGCAGTAACCTCAAGGATACGGATATCGTCTCGTCTGCGGATATCCTGCAACAGCGGTGTCCGTGATTTCTTATGCAACGTCACCATGATGGGTTTATCAGAATCCAGTGCCTCGATGACCATCTCGCAGAACTTCTCAGACAGCATCTCCATCTTGCCGATCTCGTCGATGACGATGATATCCACGGTTTCATCGTTGATCGCTTTTTCTATCGCCTTGACTCCAACGCGTTCAAGGGCACCCAGATCAACACCGTATTTCCCGACCTTGTCTTTTAAGTCAACGTCAAGACGGGCGAACACTTCTTTTTCTTTGGTCTGCCAGTCCTCGATGTAAAAACCCACCCGCTTTTTCTTTTCGATAAGCGGCATGGTGATCATCCCTTCAAGTTTGTAGCCACTTTTTTGGATTTTCTCGATGATTTTGATGAGCGTCTGTGTTTTTCCGACGCTTGGCATGCCTGTTATGCCAATCTTTGGTATATCGTCCATAATAGCAGTATGTAATGCGATTTTTGTTTAGAAAGGTTTGGATTGCTTATAAAAAGAACAAATCTTAGGTAAAAAATAGATGCTTTAGAGGCAGAGTAAAGGGTTTACCTCAAAATATTTATAATATATATCTCATAATTATATCGATACAAAGGTGAATACCAATGAAAAATATCCCTCTCGTAATCATCGTCCTCATGCTTGTTTCAATCAGCAGCATCCCTCTTACACAAGCAGATTTTAGTACAAAACATTCAATGGGAACCACTCCCGGCGACATCATGTTACTCTCCTGTTCAGATCCCTATCCGACCGAAGGCGAACCTGTTCATCTCCTCATTACGGTACGAGGACACGCAACCGCACCATTCAACGAAACCATCGTCATGAACGATGAATTCCAGGGGCTCGTCCCGGTCTCAGGCGAGATGACCTCACGTTCAGGGAACGTCACCGAACATCGCATCAACATCACCATCGGAAGGCTGCCGAGTTACTCCAAGAGCATTATGTGGTACCCCACGATCGTCGGAAACCACACCCTCCACGTTATTGCAGGATCATTCCCTGAGCGGCACCTCACGGTTCCCGTATGCTTCGATGTCCAAGGCATCATCACCCCCTCCTTCGGACACCCCTGTATTATATCTACAGATTCAACAAACCAATTCCAAGTAACCGTATCGGAAATAAGAAGCAGCGCGGAGCCACCAGCCCAGATCATCCAAGCAGAACTTCAGCTCATCAACGGTACAGCCCACTATCCACTCAACAATCTCATGACCATGTGGCGGACCTGGTTTGCCGCAAGCCCAACAACAATCCAGGACGAGCTCATGGCCGAGTATACCATCACTACCATCCCCAATGGATTCTACGACCTCATCGTGAGGACAGCGAAACAGAACTACACCTGGCAACACGCAGTCAAAATACAGACCAGCGAGCCATCCTCGTACACCATCGTGCAGCTCACCGACATCCACATCGGGAAGTACATGGACCCGGTCAATAAAATCAAGATACTCACCAACGAAATCACCTACATGAACGACCACCTCCACCCTGATTTCGTCATCGTCTCCGGCGACTCCGTGGACTGGTACAACATCAACGTCCACCGCAATGTCTTCAAAGACTTCAGGAACACCTGTCTGCTGTGCAACGCGCCCATCTACACCACCCCGGGGAACCATGAGCGGTACGGCCACAGCTTCCTATTCCTATACACACCAGATACAAACCTCACCCCGTACCATCGATACCTCAACCCTCTCAGCGATTACTCGTTCACCTACGGAGACGTCAACTACGTGTTCCTTGACTCAGGATACGATTACAGCAAATGGGAAATCAACAAGATCTGGAACACCACTCCAGAAGCAACCGGATTGACAAACACGCAGATGTACCTGCTCGAGAACACCTGGGGAAACAGCCATCTGAACCAGATCATCACCATGCATCATCCTGCGTTGTACGATCAAAACGATACAGGCCCTGGTGCGGTCCCAAACACCCTTCCCAGCGGCAACGACCAGTGCATCATATCCAACCGAGGAGCGTTCATCCAGTACTGTATCGACAATAACGTCTCCCTTTCCCTCGCAGGCCATACCCATGAAAGCCATATTTTCAACTGGCTTGGAAAAGTACCTTCGAGTCCCACCGCCTGGCCGCTCTTCATTGAGACCAGATCATCGACCCTGAGTAAAGAAAACAATGGGGGACGGGTGATCCACATTCAAAACGGCTTTGTCCTTGATTATGATTACGTCGTCTTCTCGTGATCCTTCTTTTTTTTCCATTCAAGGTATAACGGGCCGCCAATAACGTACAACGACAACCCGAAGATCAACAATATAGGTGCTACATCCTGAACTAGAAAGCTAATCACGATCGTCGCCAGAATGTACGAGGCGGCGACGATATCGCTCTTCAGCCCGTGTTTCGGGAACCGAATCGGGGAGATCATCAGATAGGCGAACAGAACCATGAACGGGATGAGATACCACACATCCACCTTCAGGAACGCGATGAACACCAGAAAGAT
>Ga0209777_10006660_pt1 | contig 12972 bp, 10 predicted proteins | sample FrelakmetHBP12HB_FD_187147 | JGI IMG/M metagenome (GOLD analysis project Ga0209777, IMG submission 187147) | Freshwater lake sediment microbial communities from the University of Notre Dame, USA, for methane emissions studies -HBP12 HB (SPAdes)... | ecosystem: Environmental > Aquatic >...
TCACCGCGGTTTGCCGCGGGGAGCCGATTGAAATAGAGACAAGCGTTCTCATTGGAGCCGATGGCTTGCAAAGCGCCGTGGGGAGACTTGCAGGATTGGAGCGCGTTCATACGGTGCTCACATGTGCACAAGCTGAGGTCTATGCCAATTTCGTCGACTCAAATTTCGTTGAGCTCTACATGGGACATAATGTAGCCCCTGGCTTCTTCGCGTGGGCGATCCCCACGCATTGGGGCACGGTTAGGATCGGACTCTGCTCATCTGAACGGTCAATCGATCTGCTCAATCCGCTCATAGAGCGCGTCTCACCACACTCTGCCGCCTCGTTGGTGCGGTTCTCGGCGGGGGCCATACCGATCGGGCCACCTGCGTGTACAGTCACAGACGGCATATTAGTCGTTGGAGATGCCGCAGGTCAGGTCAAGCCGACGAGCGGAGGGGGGATCTACCCTAGCACGCTATGCGCCAAAATCGCAGGCACCGTAGCCGGAGAAGCCGTGGCGCAGAGCGACGCTTCAAAGGACGCTCTCATGGCGTACGACACGCAGTGGCGGTCTGAAGTCGGCCGCGAGCTCGCTACCGGGTTGCGCATCCGTGAGGGGCTGAACAAGCTCAGCGATGACGATCTAAACTACGTCATCGGGGTTCTAGATGATGAAAAAATGTTGGATATCGTTTCGAGGTATGGTGACATGGATCGTCCTTCAATCGTCATTCGCAAGTTGCTCTTTAGCACAAAGGCACCTCGCTTGCTGAAACTCATCAAGCCGATGATCAAACTCGGGATCGCGAAAAGCAGTTTATAGATCCCGTGTCAAAGAAAGAGAGCATGGCGCGTGCGTTTGATCGACAGTCTCTATTTAAAGGATGGTCACAAATATTATTTCATCGTAAAGATATGGGGGCATAATGGACGCACAAGTAGACGTACAGGCAAATCGACCGGAATTCTCTATAAACCTTACACGCGTCGGCGTGACGAACGTCAAGAAATTGATAAAGGTTACGAGACGTGACAAGCGTCCCATCATATTAGTCTCTGAATTCGATTTGTTCGTTGATCTGCCGTCGGATCGTAAAGGCGCCAACTTAAGCAGAAACTTTGAGGTCATGGACGAGGCGTTGGAAGACGCACTAAACGCCCCTGTTTACGAAATAGAGCAGTTTTGCGGGGATGTAGCAGAGAAGCTACTCGATCGACATGAGTACGCGTCTCGCGCTGAAGTGCGCATGCGCAGCGAATACATGGTCAAACGAGAGACCCCGAGCACTGGGATCGCTACCCAAGAGATTACCAGTATCTTCGCCGAGACGACGACGTATCGCACCGCTGACAAGCGACACAAGACGCGACGGATGATCGGGGCCGAGGTCGTCGGAATGACCGCATGTCCCTGTGCCCAGGAGCACATAAAAGAGTCGGCCGAGATGCGTCTAAGGGAGCTCACCGTCGCCCCTGCTGACATCGAGGCTTTTCTTCGGGATATTCCGATAGCAACGCACAACCAGCGAGGGAGGGGAACAATCTCAATCGAGGTCGGCATGGGTTACGAGGTGCCACTCGATACGATCATAGAAATTGTGGAAGAATCGATGAGCTCCAAAATCTACGAACTGCTCAAGCGTACCGACGAAGCCGTCGTCGTTGAAACCGCTCACAAGAACCCTAAGTTCGTCGAGGACTGTGTTCGAGTCATGGCCCACAAGGTAGTGGAGGCGTTTCCTTACTTGCCCGACGACTCGATCATCACTATAAAGCAGCTCAACGAAGAAAGTATTCACCGTCATAACGCCTTTGCCGAACGTGTGGCGTCGCTCGAGGAACTACGCCAAGAGCTTGCCCTCGAGCAGGAAGTTGAAGTAAAAGCATTTTGCGAAACTTAACTGCCAGATGGGCTTTAATTGGAACCCCTTGACCTTCTTGCGGAAATCGGCGCGATCAACGACCGAATACGTGAGGCCGGGCGCGAGCGACTTGAACTCGTTGAGCGTTTCAATCACGAACTACGGGATCTCATACGCGATTTTGAGGATACACCTGACACTTTTCGAATATATCTTGACCTAAAAAAACGCCTTGAGCGAATCGCGCGACGCGTCGAAAAAGCGCACGCCGAAAACTCACTCGACTACACAGAGCGGTTTGACAAGGCCCTCACCGTGCTCAAGAAGCGACGGTTCGAAGCCGCAACTAAGGAGCTTGACCGGATTACTGTTTTGGGACTTTTGACAGAGCAGCGCGGGCTTTTTGACGAATACAAGAAAAGCTACGCCGGATTGCACGCTCGCTGTGAAGGTCTAGAAGCGGAAATCAAAGAGAAGACCGCGTACTACGAATCTTTGCAAGAAATTGACGTTAGATCGTTTGATGTGCTCGCCTCTTTGAAAGAAGAAATTGCTACTTACAACGACGGCGTCGGCACATTCTTAGAGACTTTCTTCAAGGAGGCCCTACTGCTAGACGTTCTCAGAATAAGTCTTGACGCGAGCTACCACCCTGAGCTGAGAATCCCACAGCCGCCAAGCCATAAAAACGCTGAGAGACTGCTCTCTTTTGTGCGAAGCGAGGGTCTCGCTTCGCTCCCCCTCGCTCGATTTCTCGAATACGCAAAATACTCGGATAGCAAACTCCCACACTATGTGGGAGATCCGACGAGATTCAGACAGGTTCTAGAGTCAAACATCGTCTGGCTTGAGTCGCTTGGGGACATCAAAAGCCGCGACGCTCTAAAAATCTCTCTCGAAGAACCTGGCGCGTCACTTGCCGTCAAGATCCCAAGGATTATCGCCTTTTTGTCAAAACTAGGTGCCGCGACCAACCTGCTCACCTTCTTGCGAGAGACACAGAAGCTGGTGACTTCAGGACGCTATGAAAGAATACGCGTCGCGAGCTTGGTTGATCGAGAGCATCTTGAGAAGGTGCAAAAGGGAACACACATTGCCGATTTAGAAGCCTTGCAGGACGAGCGCGCCATCTTAGTGAAGAAACTCAAGGAACTGCAGAACCCGCGAACCGTCGAACTAGAACTCGCGTAAATGAATCTATGGTGATCCGCAGATCGCCGATGGGTGTAAAAAAAGCTCTTTCCGCGTTTCTAAACCGCTGGCGAAGGAACGTGAGTATGTAGTTACGCACGGGTTGGCTTTGAAATCATATTCGTTTTTAGTTTGTTCGGAACTGCAAACAGAATACAGGGCAGGTGAGCAAGCTTGGTTAACGAACTCGAATTCTCTCTCGGATAACTTTCTTATAGTTTTGATCGCTATCTGCGTAACGATTAGCAATGGAAGCAGTCTGTGATAACGATACACAATTTCGCGAGTTTGTGAAAACGGCCCTTGAACTCGGCGCGACCGCTGCTCGAGTATTCGACGCGAAGGACGTTGTAGTGGACGAACGGGTCCGACTCAAATGCAGTGTGCCTGTGTGTAGGAATTACGGCGTCTCTCTAATGTGCCCCCCTAACGTTATGCCCCTTGAAGAGTTTAGGAACGTGCTCGCGCGATTTCGGAAGGCACTGCTCGTCCAGATCGCGTACGATGTGCCTGACTGGATGCTCAAGCGGATTCACGCGGCAGAGGATCTTGCCGCCCTCTACAAGGACGAGACATACCTCAAAGGGTGGGACCAGACGTACTTGGTCGCTAAGAACACGCTCGAAACGATCGCCGACCGTCTCGAAGCCGCTGCGTTTAAAAAGGGCTTCAAGTACGCCACAGCGTTTTCCGCGGGAAAATGCACACTTTGTGAAGCATGTGCAGGTGTCGGGAATCGCTGCCGCAACCCGTACAAGGCGAGACCGTCGATGGAGGCGATGGGCATCGACGTAGGTGAAACAGCGCGCAACGCTGGCGTTCCCTTTGAAGAGTCTGCCTCCGAACGAGTCGTATTGAACGCACTCGTCCTTCTTTGTTAGTCGTACGAGCACTGAAAAAGGCTGATGGATGGTAATGCGATTGCTGGAACCGCTCGAGACGTTCACGATTTGCGAGGCGACCTGGACCGACTTTAGCGCCATTCTCAACCTGCTCAACACCGTCAACCACGAATTTATTCCGCCGCTCACAGAAAGCGAGAATCTGCGCGTCAAAATTACGCAGATCTTTAACGACAGACGGCGGGGTTGGATCAAGGCGGTCGATGGCGAAAAGATCGTCGGTGTTGTAGCTGTTATATATCACTACAGACGTCCGCAGCTCGGTCTCATAGAGACGCTCGCGGTGCTCCCTGCGTCACGGCGACTCGGTATTGGCATGAAACTCGTGCAAGTCGCCATGTCGAAGCTCTTCCGGAACGGGATGGAAGCATCCCTCATAACGACGTGGGAGACCAACAAAGCTGCCCTAGCTATGTATGAAAAGCTCGGGTTCAAAATGATCATGCGAAAAAAAGTAGACGGTTTGTACTTCAAGCTTTTTTTCATGCACAGTTTTGAAGAACCAGCTCAATCGCGAAGCGGCTTCTCAAGATTTTAGAACCGTCGTTAGCCGCGAAGATTAGCTTGAATAACGCAGAGCCCCAGCTTCGTCTCCAGCAAGAATCATTACACGCACCCGAACGGCGTACAATATTGGCTGTCCGCCCTAGTAATAGCTTCAACGTCAAACAATTCTCAAAGTGCGTCTTCGCCTTTTAGCCGGTATGTATCCTTACAACCCATTCCAAAGATAGTATGAATATTTTGCCATCCCCGATCTCTCCGGTTCGAGCCGCCGTCGCCACGGTCTCTACCACCTCGCCAACATCGTCATCTCGAACGACGATGCGAATTTCGATTTTGGGAAGCAGATCGATTTGATATTCGCGATCCACTATATTTCGGTGACTCCTTTTTGTCGACCTCGACCTTTACTCCCGTGACGGTCATGCTTGTCTGACCTATATCGCTGAGCGCTTCTCTGACAACCTTGCGCTTACTGAGTTTAGTTATGGTCGATAATCTCTTTATTTTCAACCTACTGGGGGGGTGCTTAAGAGCGCGATTAGGGTAGCTAACGCCGTCAATGCCCCTTGCTTCAGATGATTGAATGTACTCTTGTTTGGCACCCTAGTTCGCGACGCAAATCAAGCTGCGTATGAGTCCTTCAGTCAGAATCTAGGCGCAATCCATTGTTAACCCGGCCATATTGGAAGGCTTCGGTGTCGAATTCTAGACAGGACTGCTCAGAAGCCGTGATTGGCTCGTGTAACACAGTACACGCAGTCACAAATCGAAAGGTATACTGGATTGAAAGAAGAAAGATAGTCGAAGAAATTCGGCGACCAACGAGGAGCACGGACCCGCCAAACGAAAAGAGCGCGTTTTGAGGTAGGGCCTTAAGGCGAGGTCCGGCTCCCGCTGCATCGACACATTAAACCGCACATTGATAATATTTAACGATTTCGTTTCTATTTTATCCTCCTTTTTGAAATCTGGACTCGAAATAGAGGTATTAGATAGCGCTAAAATAAGTATTTTGGTAATTGCAGCACATTCTGCCCATATTTGCGAATGATTCTCGCTTCTTGGGCCCAGCCATCGGAGCCAAATTTAGCTGACGACATTGAAGCCGCTATAAATAGTTTCTAGCTTCATTTCGACTGCCGTTTTTACGTTACGCGGCGAGCGGCAGAAACGAAATGTTTCATGTGTTCCGTTTTCTCAAGAGGGTTAGTTATCGCTTTCGATTTAGCAATCAGCTTTTTTTTTGCGTTATTTTCGTGATCGAGGCACTAGAACAAATTTTTTTGAGAAAGCCGCACCTTGACGTTGCATAGGAAATAGTAGGAGCTATTGAGTGGAAGACTGCGTTAGCTTGCGATATACTCAAGTATGAAGCGTTCATACTGTGGTGTGACTCAATCAAAGCTAAACCCACATATATCCTTATGCTGAGATTGGTGGAGAATTATATGCCGTTAAACAAGGTTACTATCGCCATTTCAGACGAGCTCTTGACCGCTGCTGATAAGCAGGCGAGATCCGAAAACAGTAGCCGGAGTAAGGTCGTCGCGGCGGCACTAGACGCATATCTAAACAAAACACGTGCGAGCGAACGAAGCGCCGACGAAGACCTCGAACCACTAATGGTGCCTCGTGACACGGTGTTTCGCTTGGAAGCAGAACTGGAAAAGCGGGAACGGGAGCTGCACCATAAAGAGGAGCTCCTTTTCATGAAAACGGATATGATAGAGCGACTAACAGCGCAGTACGAGAGCTTCAAACTTGCTCGAGAGGATGAGATAAAACGGTATGAGGCTATCGCGGGATTTTACGGGAGTGAGTCCAGCAAGGTTATAGACCGACTCGCAGATGTAAGCGAGGCCCTTACTCGCTTGCTACCGCAGGCTGTACCTTCCACTTCGCAAACGCAAGACGAGGAGGAAACTGAGGAGGTGCAAGCGCCCCTGCCAGAGCTCGAGGAGGAGACGTCGAAACGATCATTAAGGGACCGACTGTTTGGGCGTAAGCCCAAAACAGAAGAGGTGAAGAGACTCTAAAGCTAAAACCGATAGTCCTTTCTTTTTACAAATTTGTTATTCGACTGTCTTGTCGACACGAACAGTCGGTGTTGAGTTTTCATCACTTGCGACGTTTCTTATCGGCTCTTTCTCTCGAACCCGTCGTTCACTTTTTTGGCCCCTGATACGCTGCGAAAAAGCCTCTTGCGGTTATAGCAGTTGACGTATTCTGAGCAGAAGCCTAGGATCCAATCTCAACAGCCGTCTTGTGGCCCCTTTTAGGTTCAACTCTTCAGCTGTGATTCCTGCAAATGCACGAATGAGCTTGTCTATTTCGTGATCAGAAAGGAATACAACTAACTCTTTGACTTTGTACATGCGCTCCCGCGCTTTACCAAAAGAACGTTTCCATTCCGTTTCGTACTCACGCAGTACTCTAGCTGAAGCGTCTTTTTGGCGCACAGCTTTGCTCGCGACCCCACCTGCGATCGTCCCGCTTTGGAGCGCCGCCATGATTCCTCCACCGGTGATCGGCTCAGTATGACGCGCGGCGTCACCTACAAGCATAAGCCCGTCTCCCACGATGGTTGGAAGCGCGTCGCTGACGGGAAAGCCCCCCATTACGAGTTCGACTGGTTTGCCGTCAGGAAAGCGCTGTGCAACAAACTTGTTAAGGTAATCCAATGGCCGCTTATCACTCAACCTGCTTCCTAACACACCGAGCCCGATATTACCTGCGCCGTCTCCTTTGGGAAATGCCCAAGCGTAGCCGCTAGGCGCCTGTGAGCCAAAATAGAAGTCGAGCGTATTCTCCTTTAGTTCGACGTTTTGCATATGATATTGGGCGCAGCTCTCAATGTCCTTGAGTTTGAGAGTGGTGTTTATGCCGCCCCACCGGCCCACCTGCGATTCAACTCCATCAGCGCCAATCACTACCTTAGCGCGAACCTCAAAGTTCTCCCCAAGGTGGTTGAGTTTAACGCCTCTTACTGCGCCATCTTCCAAAATAAGTCCTGTTGCGCGGGTGCGCACCATAACCTGTGCCCCGGCACGAGCGGCGTCTTTTGCAAGCTGCCGATCGAAGAGCTTACGCTCCAAGATGAGACCAAGCGGTCCTTCCATTCCAAGCAGCTCCCCCGATACTTCCACCTTCGTACCATCAGGAGCGTTGGCGCGGACTCCTTTGACTTCGCTTGCAATCCACTTCTTGTCAGGCTCTACATATTTTTCTAATGACGTGTGAAAAACGAATGGCGTTTCAATAAGGGGCACGCCCTCAGCACACCTGACAGGCGATCCGATCTCCTGGCGCTTCTCTATCAGAAGGACCTCGCAGTCGGCAGCTGCGTTTCGTGCAGCTACAGAGCCAGCTGGACCGGCCCCTATTACTATGACGTCATAGTCTTCGGATCTTGTCTTCATTCACAAATCAGCTTCATGGCTCTAGATAAAACCTCTAAGAAAAACAGCTCAGATAAGAAAGAGTCATCAATGAGAATGCGTTTAGCGGCCTAAATGTATCCTTTCCTTCTTAACCAGTCGGCTTGCGGTGGAAGATACCGCCACACAACGTCTGCCTTTTCATCTTGGATACTCCATGGTTTGATAATGATAACATCGCCCACGCGGAGCCATACTCGTCTTTTCATTTTACCCGGAATTCGCCCCATGCGGGTTTTTCCATCTTGAGATCGAACGGTAATTCGGCTTCCGCCGAGCATCTTTTCTACCGTCCCAAAGATTTCGTTGTTATGTTTTCTAGGCAACCTCACCTTACTTTGTTGTTCTTCGATCAGGTGAACACCTCTTTTGACGTTTGACTGGCATAATGTTTCCTCGGAGTCAGGTAGACGTTAGTCCTTATATATTACGCGTCTGCGTTGACTTCACTAATCGGCGAATCTGGGCAGCGCTTGCTGACAATTGAGGACTGGCATACAGACAACGTGGGTGGTTCTGCCAGACATGCAACAGTAGTATTAAAGGGCCGGCAACTGTGAGCCTCACAAGTTGGAACTCATTGCTTTTGCGCAAAATTCAAAAATAGGCGCTGGTGGATCTGATTGCGCAGCGACCATCGTCGCGGCATTATTATAGTAGTACGCCTCCACTGTGACAAGCAGACGCTATTTGCGTAAAGTGAGCTACTTCATCATCCTCATAGCTCACTCGTGGCAAAGCCATTTAAGCAAGCCCAATGTTAGTCGTACGGAGATACAGGCTAATGCAGGAATTAAGCGAAAATAGGGCAGACATTGAAGATGCGCTCAGCAAGGCACGCGAGCGCGGGGCCCAATTCACTGATATCAGGCTTGAGAGCTCCGAAGACACATCCATCTCAACGAAAGACGGAATAACGAAGATAAACAGCTCAAATGAGCTCGGAGCTGGCATAAGAGTTTTTTTGGAGGGCGCGTGGGGGTTTGCGTACACCACGTCAGTGGACCGTCAAGGGCTGGCCAATTGCGCTGAACGCGCCGTTAGTCTCGCTAAAGCCGTGTATGAACGCGCTGAAAATTTTTCGATCGACGTACCGGTGTTTGAAGATACCGTCAAAGCGACCGTACAACGGCTTCCGACCAAAGTCTCAATCGCTGATAAGCTCAACTACGTTCTGTGTCAAGAGCAAGAAGCTAAAGAGACAGATGAGCGCATAAGCAGCACAGAGATTGGGTACAATGACGTCGTGCTGCATAAGATAATCGCAAATTCTGAGGGGACTTACATAGACGAGACCGTCGTGCGATCGATTGCGCGCGCTATGATCTTTGCCAAAGAAGGCGCTCTGCGGCAATCTGGCTACAAGGCGAAAGGCGACTCAAAGGGGTTTGAGCTGTTTTTGGACGGCGCGGACATCGGTCGAATTGCTGCATCGCAAGCAGTTTCGCTGCTCGATTCAAAACCGGCACCATCTGGACAGTTTGAAGCCTTACTCGATCCATCGCTTTCCGGCGTTTTTGCGCACGAGGCGTTCGGTCACGCGTCCGAAGCTGACGCAATCATTTCTGGCACGTCCATCCTGGAGGGGAAGCTGACACAGAAGATTGGCTCTGATGCAGTAACAATTGTTGATGATCCAAGTTTGCAAAGCTATGGCTACATGGCCTACGATGATGAAGGTGTACAGACGCGCCGGAAGGTACTCATGGTGCATGGGATCCTGCAGACGTACCTTACTGATGTCGAAACCGGATCGCGCCTTGGCTTGGGATCGAACGGAAGCGCCAGGGCCCAGCGATATGACACTCCGCCTATTGTGCGGATGAGCAACACGTTCTTTGAACCTGGGGACTATACCTTCGAGGAGCTGCTCGATGGGTTTAGTGGCATTTACTTTGTCGGTTGGCAATATGGCTATACAACCCCCACAACAGGGATGCTGACGTTCAAAAGCAGAGAAGCTTACGTAGTCGAACGTGGTGAACTGTGCAATCATTTGAGGGACGCAGCGCTGAGTGCGATGACTCTCGAGGTACTCCACAATATCAGCGCCGTTGGACAGACTTTGGCGTTCGATCCAGGAACATGTGGCAAAGGCGGACAAATGACTCCGAACACCACGGGTGGAGCCTACATGCGAGTTAGCGATGTCGTCGTCGGGGGGATGTAGGTGACTACACCCGCTGAGCGAGAGACCGCACTACTAGATGTGTGTATACGGGCATTAGCGCTCATAGACAAGTCAATATATCAAGCAGAGGCGTTCGCGACCCATTCGAACTCTATTAGCGCAGAACTCGAAAAAGGACACATTAAATCGAGTCAAAGTGGCTTCGAGCGTGGCATCGGCATTCGTGTCTTTAAGGATGGCAGCATGGGCTACGCCCACGCGTCTCTGGAACGGGTTGAATTCGCTGTCGAAAAGGCGATCTCGGCCGCACGCGCTGGGAGTCCTGACAAGGATTTCAAATCGCTTTCGATCCCCGAGAGCTACCCAACTGTAACTGGCACCTGGGATCATTCTATCGCGTCTCTCGACGTCGCAACCTTAGCGCAACTTGCCATTGATGTCGCCGATGCATCCCGCATTGACAAGCGCGTCAATATCATCAATTCCGGCGCGTCAGTTGGACTATGGAGTGGAGCCATCGCGAATACGCTCGGGGTGGTAGGGACGGATAGTGGGACGCAAGTAGCACTCGACGTAGACGTTATCGCACACGAGGGGGGTGCCAGCGGGAACGGTTTCGAGTACGCCGCGTCCCGGCGCTTCGATTTAGATACCGAGTTGATCGGACTTGTAGCCGGAGAAATGGCGCTGGGCAGCATGAATCCACGGCCAATTCAATCGGGTAAGATGCCAGTCGTGCTTGACCCACTTGCCGTTGGACCTGTCATTGCCGCTGCTGTAACTGTAAGTGCTGAAGATGCGCAACGAGATCGATCGTTCCTTACCGGAAAGATCAGTGAACAGATCGCTGTGAACGGTTTCACGATCGTGGATGATGGACTCCTGAGCGGCGGCTTGGAGACGAGCCCCTTTGATGCCGAAGGCGTGCCGTCACAGCGAACCCCACTCGTCGAAAATGGAGTCTTGCGTTCATATTTGTACGATAGCTACACCGCAAACAAAGAGGGCAGAAAGAGCACGGGCAACGCCTCTCGGGGGGACTTTCGACAGCCTCCTTCAATATCGCCGACAAATCTGATAATCACAAACGGTACCGAAACTGACGTCATTGAGGAAGTGAGACGCGGTATCTATGTTCGTGCAACTGGCGATCGACCGAACATGAGTACAGGAGAGTTCTCCGGCATGGTGTACGCAGGATATGCCATCGAAGACGGTGAATGCAAACACGCCCTGAAGCAAACGAACATAGGAATCAATGTCCTCGATTTGTTGAAGCAGATCGACGGCCTGAGTCAAGATGTCACGACATACTTCGGCTTGACGACGCCAACGATTCGCGCAACCGACGTTAGCGTCGCTAGCAGTGGCTGAAAGGGAACACAAGCGGTAAATAGAGGGAAGAATACACCTCCCGTACGTTCTGGATGGAACGAGACATGGTGGCTTTTCTACGAGACTTGGAAAAAACGGCGCGTCAGAACAACAGCTGGCTCTGTGTGGGGCTTGACCCTGACGGCACCGTAGATGATGTGTTCGATTTCAATCAGCGCATTATAAGCGCCACTCTCGATTTAGTCTGCTGTTTCAAGGTAAACACGGCGTTCTACGAAGCGCGCGGACCCATCGGCGTAGAAGCCCTGATTAAGACAGTACAGTACATCAAAGAGTTCGTACACGTACCGGTCATTGTCGATGCAAAAAGGGCCGACGTGGCACACTCATCAAAGGCGTACGCCAAATACGTTTATGAGATTATAGGAGGTGACGCGGTGACTGTCAGCCCCTATATGGGATTCGATGCAATAGAGCCCTTCCTCGCGCGGCGCAACAAAGGTGTATTTATTCTTTGCAAGACGTCTAACGCCGGAGCGACAGAGATACAGAACTTATCATGTTCTCAGCCGCTCTATCAGATCGTAGCTAAAAAGGCTTTAGAATGGAACATACACGGCAATATCGGCTTCGTCGTAGGCGCCACCGAAGGAAGTGAACTGAAAACAATACGCGGTATGGTAGGTGAGGATATTCCACTCCTCATCCCGGGCGTTGGATCACAAGGCGGTGACCTCCAGAAAGCGGTTACGTCCGGAGTGAACGCTCACGGGCGCATGGGCATCATCGCCATGTCGAGGGATGTAATTTTCGCGCAATCACCCCACAAGATGGCGGCAGAATTCCGAAATGAGATCAACACCTGTCGAAAGCGATAGTAGCGGAGCACATACTATCTAGGTGACCCGACGGACTTTCACTTGAGTAAGAATCGTGTCTACGCTTTCTTGGGTTATAGAGACATCATTGATGAGAGTTGCCGCCGTTCCAGTCGCAGCAGCTCGCTTTACCGCGTCCTTGCAGCTCTCACCCAAGACCAAGCTGTGAATAAAACCGGCAACGGCTGAATCTCCGGCGCCAATGGTATTAACGACAGTTACCCGGGGCGGGTGCGCTATCCACATTTCATCTTGGGTCACGAGCAGTACGCCTTTCGCGCCCATGGAAACGAGGACAACATCGATGCCTCGTTCGTGAACCTCTACTGCAGCGCCGACAATCGCACCGATGTCTTTAAGCTGCATAGCCATCAATCGTTCAAGCTCGTGAACGTTCGGCTTGATAATATGGGGCTTCGCCCTCAGTCCTGCCTTGAACGGCTCATCGTCAGAATCGAGAACGACCTTCGCTCCTTTGGCTTTAGCGATCTCTACGATTTTTTGATAAATGATCGGATTAACCCCTGCGGGAACACTCCCGCTGAGGAGGATGTAGTTAGCATCCTTAAGCCCCTTGATTACATCGATCATTTCCATAAGCTCGAAGGACTGAATCAACGGCCCGCGCAGGTTGAACGAGATCTGCCGGTTTCTTGTTGTCTCATGAATATACACGTTAGTGCGGGTTTCGGCAGAGATTCTGACAAATTCGCAGTCGACGCCGAGATTGATAAGGCATCCTTCGA
>Ga0209777_10006661_pt1 | contig 12971 bp, 13 predicted proteins | sample FrelakmetHBP12HB_FD_187147 | JGI IMG/M metagenome (GOLD analysis project Ga0209777, IMG submission 187147) | Freshwater lake sediment microbial communities from the University of Notre Dame, USA, for methane emissions studies -HBP12 HB (SPAdes)... | ecosystem: Environmental > Aquatic >...
AAAGGCCCATCATCTTCGGTAGCGGCCCGGGCAATGATGTTTGTATACTGGGCTTCGCCAATCTCGCCCGGGTTACTGAACCCGCAGGATGCTTTGGCATGCTGGTAGATATTGTAGGCCTTGGCATTACAACCTTCGGCATGGGAATAATCGCCCTCACATTCGTTGAGGCTGCCTTCGGCATGAGAAGCGTAGCCGGAAACAATGTTTCCATCGCCTTCGGCAAAGCCCGCTTCAGCAGAAACAACATGGCCAGTACCGGCTGCAGTTGCCCTGGCGCCACTTAGCTGATGCTGATCTCCAAAAGCCGAGCCATGATTAGCCGTGATTTCATTATGCTCGCCGGAAACCAAGCAAAATTGTCCACTGACTTCATTGTGTGAACCTGCCGCAGCCATTGAGTTTGCACCGGATACCTGGTTATGCTGTCCGCCGGCAATGAATGAACCAGCGCCACTGGCCACCCGGGTCTCAGATTCCCGGACAAACTGGAAATCCGTTGCATTAGCGCCCCGGGTATTTCCGCCCATGGCTGCGGCCGATAAGGAACCCTGAACTCCAAAAATAGCTTTCAGGGCAGGACCGGTGGATGCAAGAAAATTAAGGATGCCCAGGCTATCAATCCATGTGCGGATGATCCCTGAACGTGGACGGGCAGGAGCTGAAAGCTGCTGAGAAAAGTCCCGGTAGTTGGTGGTTCCGCGGTTTTGCTGGCCGAGGAGGAAGTATTTGGAGAGACCCATTTTTGAAGAATTTACGATGTACGATGTACGATGTACGAATTAAGTCATGATTACATAGAGTTTGTCGAGGGTGCCGGTTTTGGCTTCGCCGACGTTCATGGAGAACTGGATCCAGGTGGTGAGAAGGTCGGCAACGTTCATGGTCATGGAGGCGAAGTCTTTGTCTAAGGTGATGGTGACGGGAGCATCGTCTTCATTGGTACAGATATCAAAGTTGGAGCCGTCGAGGCTCTGGAGCATGGTGAGGGTGATATCTTCATCCAATCCTGAATAAACGAACTGGGTGGTGAGTTTTGTGGCGCCATTTGGAATCTGAATGGATGGCGTGGTGGCATTACCCCCGGAAACGGGTAAGGCGCATTGGATCATTCGGCGGGCTATAGACATGGGGTTGAGGTTTGGGATGTGTGATTAAAATGTACGATGTACGATGTACGATGTACGACAATTTAAGTGGTTGTTTCTATTCTGAAGCCGGAGATTCTTTTGGAGAGTGGGGCGGTGTATAGGGGGTAGTTTTGGGCGATGACATATTCCTGCAGCAGGGTTTGCTTGGATCGGGCAATGGAGAGTACTTCCTGCATAGTATCGCGGCGATGATCACGTGGGAGCAATACTGCAGTTGAGATTTCAACCAAGGCCGGTGAAAGTGATGGATCGGCGCCAGGTGTGTACTGGGCAGTTTCGAGCAGCTGCTGGTTGATCATGGCATATTTGACAAAGAACGCCAGGCAGGGCTTTATATACGATGTAATCAGAGTGGAGTAATCACCAGGGTTGGCAATGACATCGTCGTAGAGAGCGGCTGTTAATATGGGTTTGACGTATTTCAATTCGGCCGTCTGAATTACTTCATCCTTTATCATTGTAGGATCAAGCTCGGTTACATAGGCGAGAGAGATGACTTCCGATGAGGTGATTAATGACATTTTTTATGAATATCGAATATTGAACATTGAATTTTGAATGTTGAAGTATTTAAATATCAGATGTTTAGGGTGTCGGAGGAGGGGTAGATGTTTTTCAATTGTAATACCAATAGTTTTTGGATGGGGTCGGTGTTGTCGTAGTCGAGGCCGGTGTCGCGGCGGATTTCCCATACGTATTTCAAGGGGTTGATACGGGAGATGGGCGGGGTGTTGATGAACTCGATGTCTTTGAGCAGCAAGCCGCATTCGGCCAGAGTGTTTTGCAGGGACTGGATGAAGAGTCCCTGGATGGGCTGGATTACGGTGGCCATGGCTACTTCATACTCGTTTAGGATGCGATTGGAGTCGAACCCGGTTTTTTCTTCGGAATAGGGGGTGAGGGAGCGGAACCAGTTGTGGATAGTGATGAGAGAAATTTCGGACTGTTTATGCAGCTCGGTCCAGTTATCTTCCTTTTCGCGGTTGAAAGAAATGAATTTGGCTTCCTGGGAACTGATACCGGGACCAAGATCGGCAAGATACTGGATGATGATTTCGTTGGCCTTTGAGCTCAGAGCGCCTTTATATTCCTTAAACATGGCATCGAGCTGATCGGCCGCCTCATCCGAGTTGACTCCCGGAATCACCAGTAAACCGGGTGTAGCAAAGGAAGATTCAAGGCGGGTCTGATTCCAGATATTCGTCAGGCCCGAAATGATCACATTACGGATACCTGCAAAATAGGACGGAATGCCATAAAAGGTGAATTCCGGCTCGTAGTCTTTAATATGAACCAGGGAGTGAAGCAATCCGTCGTCACCTGAAGAAAACTGAGGAAACAGGCTGATGGATTTGAGGTTCTTGTCGTTACTTCCGCGAAACAAATCCCAGTCGGGATGGATCAGGGCCTGACGGCCATCGATATGCAACCTTACCCGGGAAGCATCCTGGTGATAGACATAGACAAAAGAAAGTTTTTTGTTAGTGACCAGCTCATAGTAGCAGTTGCCAAAGGTGAGGTAATCGAAGCAAAGCTTTTTAAGAGTGGCCGGGAAGAGTTCCTTGCGGTTGTTGGGAGACTGAAGAAAAGCAGCTGTTGAGGGATCGGAGGATTGAATGCCCTGCCCCAGGATGTAGTTGGTTTTGGAGTTGAGGATCGCCCTGTGAACGGGCACTTCACGGGCGAGTTTGATCAATTGGCGGGGCAGGGCATTATCAATCCCGAAGGGTACGAAGAGCTTCAACGTAGAAGGATCCAATATCACGTCGGTATCGACCAGGTCAAGGACGGGAGCGTAGGAGAACTCGTAGAACCTTGTAATATTGGGACGTTTAGCACGCATTGAGTGATGAGTGATTAGTGATGAGAGATGCAAGATGCGAGATGCAAGATGAGTGAATTAATCTCCAAACCCTGCAAGTACCAATAGTTCTGAGTGGAGGTAGGCGGTTTGGGCTTTGTACTGGACGCGGTAGCGGCGCATCTGGAGGTCGGTGTTGTACCAGGATTCGATGTCGTTAGTATCCATCAATCCGTCGGTGCCGAAGATGAGGTTGGGCTGGGTGGTTAACATGGCCCGGTGCGGCTGTACCCCGTTCTGGTAACTTGAGATCCAGGTATCCCAGTCGGGACGCACCAGAACCGGGTAACCTTCGTATGAAGGAACCGGCAATCCGCCGAGCATCATCGTGAGTGGAAGATCCCCGGAGGTCTTGGCCTTGATGGTATGCACCAGGTTGCGCCACAATGAACGGGTAACCATAAATACTAGAGGAAACTCGAACATTTCGGGACGGGCGGCATCGATCATAGCCTCGAGGGTGTCGTCGGCTTCGTCGGTTGCCAATTTTCCCTGTTTGATGGCGGCAACCACTCCGGAAGCTGCCACCGAGCCGCTGCCGGTAACTGTACCAGTGAAAGTAAAGTCCTGGCCCTTGAAGCGGCTGACCACCTTGATGGCCCCGGCCGAAGGATTGGTTACAATGACACCACTAAAGGCTCCACCACGGGCTTCGACGGTTGCTTTGTGGGTGGTAAGCCAGTTGTTGCAGGTGACGGTGGCACTTGAGGCATAGGCCTGAGAATAAGCCACGCCATTGATGGTAAGCACCAGAGCAGTATCGGTACCGGCGGTATAGGTGAGGATCTTCTCGGCTTTGACAGCAGAGGTAGCCGAAGCAACCACCACATGCTGGGCGGATGGTATGGCCCCGGATAAGACATCCTTGATGAAATGCGTCATGAAGCCGGTATAACCCGAGAAGTTGGTATCGATTACCCCGGTAGGGATACCCGATGAGAGGACTTCCTGCAAGGGATTGCCAAAGAACATCTGGCGGATAAGGTCCTGCTGCCCGGCCTGGGCAATGATGGGAAGCATGATCTTGTTCCAGACATCAGGCTGTTTCATTTGCTCGATATCGTCTTCACGATACCCTGTAGCTAACAACTGCTCAACGATGGAACCCCAGAAGGCACGGGCGTTCTGCTCGAACTCAAGAGCCATGGGAGCCACGGTGATGCTCTGGGTGGAGAGGGCGAAGGACCCTGTGGGCGTAAAGCCTGCTGATGTTTTAGGCTTGGTGATGAAGGATGGGCGTGAGATCTTGTTTAAAAGCTCGGTGCCCTTGATGTCGGAACGGACCGTGACGGCCCCGCGGATATCTTCGCCCATGAAAAAGGGGGCGATGAAATAGTCGTGGATGGACTGCTTGGTGAAGGCGGGAGAGATCCCGTGAGAGAAGATGTTGGACATGGCGATTAAGAATTACGAATTACGAGTTACGAATTACGAATTATGTACGATGTACGATGTACGAATGATTATGATTTTTTGAGTTTGTCCTTGAGATAGCTGGGCATTTCGCTGAGGAGTTCTTTGCCGAATTTGACTTCGGGGTGGCCGACGGTGATCTGCGGGTCGCCGGAGCTTACTTTGGTTGGGCTGGCGCTGAGTTTGTCGGTTAGGGTGGCGACCTGAGAGGTGAGGTCTGAGATCTGCTGCTGATACTGGGCGGTTTGAGCCTGTTCGGTGGCGAGCTTTTCGGTAGTTGTTGCAAGCTGCTCCTTAGCAAGTGCAAGCTGTTCCCGGGAAGCTTCGAGCTGCCCTGTAGAGGCCGAGAGCTGATCCTTGGATGCCTGGAGCTGAGATTCAAACGTGGCGAGCCTGGTTTGAAATGAGGCTTCCAGCTTCTGGATTTCGTCCCGGTGATCGGCTTCGAGTAATTCAACCGCCTGGTCGTAGGCTTTGGACTGCTGCAGTTCGTCGGGCAGAGGGGCGAAGAGGTTTTTAAACTTTTGAAAGATTTCTGGTTTCATACGGTCGGTTTTAGAAAAGTATTTTAACATGAATTCAAGAATGGTATCGGGACGGCGGGCAATAAAAGCAGTGATGGCAGGGTTCTCGTCGAGGAACCTGGTTGCCTCCCAGGCAAAGGAGTCCCGGGCAAAAAGCGAGTTTGTAGCTGCAGGGTCATCCACCAGATCAGTAGCCAAAAGCTCATCAATACGAACCAGAGGAAACTCACCGGGACCCTCAGCAGGCTCAGCCGGTATAAAAGCCATGGAAGCGCCGAACATATCGGGGTTCTTCTTTGCCATGGTGATAATATAATCATAGAGGTTACCACCGGGAGATGAGCGGCAAACCGTGTCGAGGTGCAGATCGCCTGTGACCTTTTCGCCATCAAGCGAGAAGTTCTTGAACCTGCCGATGTAGGTGCCCATGGCCGAGGAACACATGTTGGGATGGCCGAAGCGTGCCTTGACCCCATTCTCCTTAGCGTTTCCAAGAGCCACGATCTGAGAAAGAGTTACGCCGTCGATCTCTTCAAAATACGACTTAACCTTGCCCGCCTGGGCCACGACAACCTTTTGAAGTATGCCGGAACCCTCGTTGATAAAGGCAACCGAGAAGGCAACAGGGGGAGTGGAGAATGATTTCATACGGGTGAAAAAAGGTTCTGACAAAAGTAAATCCGCCTACAGCCAAAAAGTTCGTAAGAAGTGGCAATATCTCGCTCAAATGCTTGATATTGGTGTGTTTATTAAATAATTTTGTACAAAATGGCAATTTATGAACCCGGAAACTGAAAAAGTAATCTCCGACCTCAAAGAACACTATGGAATCGATGTAGAATTTATCGTTAGAAAAGGATTGTTGCCTGCATCGGTTGCAACCAAATGGCTGGTGAGGGAACGCTATTTTGACAAGGCAAAAGACGAAATGAACAAAGCCCAAAACGGGAAAACCTATGCCGAAATTAAATACGAATTGAGCGATTGCTACGGAGTGAGTGTAAGTACGATTGAGAAACTGATCTATCGGAAAAGGAGTAAACGCAGCGTTAATCAATTAGTTCCATAGTGAGGATGAGCTATATAAAGCAAGAAACGGAATGCCATAAAATATAGCAAATTATGGCAAAAGACAGCAGTATGAGATCAAGGGCAAATCAAACATCGTTCAAACCCGGCCAGGGTGGAAGAACCAAGGGATCGCCTAATAAAATCACCTCAGAACAAAAAGAACGTATAGAATGGGTGCTTGAATTGCTGGACGAGACCCTTGAAGACAGCATCAGGAAACTGAAACCAAAAGACCAGGTTGATCTGTGGATGAACCTGCAGGAATACATCAGGCCGAAGCTTCAGAGGATGAACGTGGATCTTGGTCCGGCTGAGGACAAACTTACGAAAATCACCTTTGAAGTGATACAGAGCGGCATACTTGCCGACGGAACCGTTAAATCCTTACCCCTTGGAAAAAACCATCAAGGTATCGACCGTATTCAGGAAAAACTATGAAGCCGGGACTAAGATCGTCGTGAACCAGGGCGGCAGCAGATCGGGCAAAACCTTTTCCATTTTACAATTACTCATCCTTGTGAAAGCCTTTGAAGGCACGGATATGGTATTTTCAATCGTCCGGCGAAGCATGCCGGCACTGAAAGCCTCCGCCATGCGAGACTTCTTCGAGATCCTAAGGATGGCCGACCTTTACGATGAACGAAGCCACAACAAGACCGAGAACACCTACCAGCTGAATGGGAACCTTTTCGAGTTCATGAGCCTGGACCAGCCTCAGAAGAAACGAGGCGCCAAGCGGGCTTACCTGTTCATCAACGAAGCCAATGAACTCAGCCTGGAAGACTGGGTGCAGCTATCCCTAAGAACCGAGAAACAAATCTTCCTGGACTTCAACCCGTCTATGGACGAACACTGGATCTATGATATCGTGATCCCCAGGAAAGACTGCAGCTTCATCCATTCAACCTATCTCGACAACATCCAGTTTTTACCTCCAGAACAGGTGAAGGAAATAGAGAACCTGAAACAAGTTGATGAAAATTACTGGCGGATTTATGGCCTGGGCGAGATCGGGCAGATCACCGGCTTGATATTTACGAACTGGAGGACCGTTGATGAGTGGCCGGAATCCTGCAAGTGGATCAGCTACGGGATGGACTTTGGATTTTCCAATGATCCAACCAGCCTGGTAAAGGTGGGATTAAGCGCAGGCGAACTCTATATTGAGGAGCTGATTTATTCCCGGGGCCTAACAAATACGGACATTTGCAAATGGATGAACCAGATCGGCATCACGAAGGCCGATGAGATTATCGCCGATAACCAGCCGAAATGCATTTACGAGATCCGGCAGGAGGGATATAATATCAAACCGACGTTCAAGGGTCCGGATTCGATACTGGCCGGAATTGACATCCTGAAACGTTATCCCATGAGGATCACTAAACGATCGGTGAACCTAATCAGAGAGCTGAAAAACTACAAATGGAAGGAAGATGCCTCAGGAAAACCGTTGAATGTTCCGGTGGACCGGTTCAATCATGCCATTGATGGGATAAGGTATGCCTGCATGGGACGGCTGTTCATGGGGAATCGGCTGGTCAAGACTTCCAGACATCTCCGGTAAGCCGTGGAAGCAAGTTAAAATGATCAAATCGTGACGAATTGTCACGGTTTGAAAATGAAATCCCTGATGGTAAAATGCCATAAGCGATCCATGTTTTTTGGTATTACAATACCGGCCTTGTGGTTAAAAAATTAGGAGGTAATTTTGAGTAGGATTTGTATTTGATTCTTCGACTGACAAAAAAACATTTAAAACCACATAGGTATGTATCAAGAGACATTATCAACCAGAGTTATTTTAAGTGACATTACCTGTATGAGAACATCCTTAAAATCCCTTTTGAATAAAGGGAAGGGATATGATGGTGTTATTAATTACATAATTGACAATGATTTAGAATACAACCATTACTCTCCTACACCTCTCAAAAAACTTGCAAACAAGATAGGGATAACATCTGAGGTGTTGAGAAAACAGATACATCAGATATATAAAGAGATACTTGATGAGGATACCGAGTTTTTTATTGACATTACAGAAGTCAAATATGAAATCACATTGAGAGGGTGGAAAAAAACAGCCTATTTTACTGTTAAATCGTTACCCGTTAAGCCCCAAATAGGTGAAAACCTGTACATTCCATATTTTTCAGAGTATGTTGGCAGTGAATATTTTAAAGTTAAGGATATAAGACATAGATTTTATAATAACCAGCAGATTATCAGCATAGAAACAGAAAAGGCATTTTAATTGTAAAAAAACCAGTGGCCACGTTATGAAGCCCGAGTGACGAGGGCGAATAAGGTGGCAAGGGGTGGTTGGCTAAACTTCAATTGTATCAAGTCCAGGCTGCGTTTTTTTAACGCTGCCTGGAAGTGGATCTGGCCAGGGCACCTGCTCAGTCGAAGCTGATGAGGCAATGCATTCACCGATGCCGGCAAACGGCAAAGGGATAAGCTAATAACGCTTTAAAGTACCGATTATGGAGGGTGAGCGGAAGGCATGAAGCTCCTGCATCCGACGACAGGAAGGTGCGGGGCGAGTGCCTGTAGCGAGACCCGGAATAATTCGGTAGCTTTAATGGGTTATAATCGAGGTAAGAATGCGTTGCCGGTACTCGTGGTACTGATAACTGAGTGTTTCGGATCATGCTGGGCCAAGATTCCGGGCCATGGTGGGCTAATGGGAGGCGCACTAATGGCATTGCGAAGGATGAGCATATGCCAAGGGTGCGCAGGTAAATTTGCGAACTGAGAAAAGTAAACAAACCAACCGGCGTTATTTTCAATGCGGGTTGGTTATGGAGTTGGCTGGGGGACCTGCTGGAATTACGGAGAATACCGGCTACGAAGGTGTCTCGTCCGGCCCGTCGAAGCTGGAGGCAGGTCATTTGCCGGTTTTTGAACCCTGGGGGGTATCATTTTAGGTGCGTTAAGCAATACCGGTATTAACCGAAAAATCAAGCAGGGATTGAGATGGTTGCACGGCAGCCTTTTCTTGCTGCGGTGCAAGCTCGAAAGGCCCTGCGGTGGGGGAGTGGAGGGCTTGCATGGAAGCGAAGTGGAGCGTCCAGTGCGAAGCGCTGGTGGTGAAACGGAGCGGACATTGAAGCCCGGAAACGACCGGCTGGTATTGGCAGGTATTGCTTAATGCACCTTTATCGAGGCAAAAATGCGCTGCCGATATTCTTGTGCATCGAACTCAATTTTACTTGTATTGCCGGCCGGATGAGAACCCTCCAAATCTTCTCGTCCAACTAACCGTGATACTTAACATAATGTGATTATAGGACTGACGCAGGTAAAGGCCAATGCCGATAAATGAAAAGGCAAACGCTGTGGGCAGTGATTCCTAAAATTAGAGGGGGTGGGAAGCAGCCCATTGCGGTTGCCGTACATTTGACGGCGTTGCTTAAAGCCGGGATAGGCCGGCAGCGGCAGTACTATAATAGCATGTTATGTTAAATAGCAAAGTACTCGTTGTACTGAGGGAAGGAAAATGCTTGTTTCCTGGGCGGGCTGGCGTCCTATCTATGCAGGCCGGGCAAATGGGCGCGTTGGATTAAACCGTATGACCTTTCGAAAAGGGCTTATTGGAAACTACTGGCCGGAACAGATCTTGCAAATAGATAATTAATACACCGGGTGCGAGGAACGCAGCACCGGGTGTATACAATATTGAAGGGACCGGAGCAACGGCTAAGCCTGAACGAATGAGCGGTGAAGCCGTGAGGAGCTTGCGACGAAACGGAGCGGAACCGCCGAATGAGTGAATGGATTAGTGGTTGCGGAGGGGGAGATAGGGAGAAATGAAATTGCACAGAGTCTATTGTAAGTATTCGAGATGTTTGGAATACATTCAATATCAACGTTCGCCCTTAGGACGAACGGCTTATAAGGCTGATGCCTGAATTACCTATTCAACATTGGAAGGACTATTAAGAAATCCTGGGATAGTAGCTTCCTAGGATTTTCCTTTGATCAGACCGGGAGGAGTACTTTTCTATTGATAGAATGACCGGGTGTTGTATTTAGATAGCATGGAGATTATTATCTAAAAAAAGAGTTATTATACATTAAGATAATTTAGTTATATTTGAAAACAAAATAGATTATATGCATTATAAACCTGTTGACGAAGATTCCCTTCGGCATTTATTCTCATCAGAATTTGCTGAAAAGTCAATAAAAGTTAGTTATTTAGGTCCAGTACTGAACGCTGGGGTAATACAAAATAGTCCTGATTGTTTGGTTATTGATCGAAGAACAATCCCTTTTACAATCAAACGTTGTGAATTCAAATTTGAACCGACAAACATTAACCAGTTTGCATATAACGGACAATTTGAATTAGCAATAATCTGGGGTGTAGGCCCTGGGTTGACCATACCTGCCTTGCAAGCAGGGCTATTGCAGCAGAATGGGTGCAATGATATTATAGCTTTAAATCAAATAATTGAATTCCAAAATTTACCAAATTACATTTTACCGACACCTCAGGTTATTCAAAATCTTGACGATCTTAATGATATTTTAATACAAAGTAGATTCGAGACAGTATATACAGCATACTGTTTCGCAAGGGCTTATCCAGATCAATTGGATTTGAATAAAATAAAAATCCATCTTCGACAGAATTTCCATGTATTTGCTCAAATAGCCTTGCAAGGACAGCACAATGCTATTATTTGTCTAAAAAATAGACTTAATCCAATAATTGAATTGACTCATCAGCATTATTATAGATGGTATAATCAAAGGAACGTTAATCTTGCAATCCCAATAATTGAAAATGTTATAATAAATAATTTTCATAGAGCCTTACCTAATACGGTCGCTATCATTCCAACTCTTATGTGATTAAAGAAATTTTCCGGATAAATAGGAATTTTTTCAGCGGCAATATCAGAAATATTGAGTTGAATTTATAAGGACAAATCAAGATATAATTTTATAAGGAGATGCTTATAAATCAACTTTGTTATCATATTTCATATACCAATTCTTAATACTTTTCCTTGGAGCATATTATTATACCTGGAGAAAACGGAGCCTTTGACCACCCTCTTCCGATTTTCAATGACCATGATATCTTTTTAACAATCAAAAAAGTGAGCTGGTCAGGTTATTCAGGCGAAGACTGGTCAAAGCCGGCGTTTCTTCCACCGGGTATATACCGATTGTAAGAGCCCGGAGCAACGGCTAAGCCTGAACGAATGAGCGGTGAAGCCGTGAGGAGCTTGCGACGAAACGGAGCGGAACCGCAGAATGAGTGAATGGATTAGCGGTTGCGGAGGGGGCTTTCATTTTAACGCTTAGCACAGGTCATTTTTCATATTATTAACTAATTTGCTGGATACCAACCCCAGTCTTGAAAAGTATCCCTGTAATATAAATATCTATCATAAGTATATCCATCCTTTTCAGTAATTCTTACAAGGACCTTATTTTCATTCTCTCCTGCAATTTTTGCATAATGTTGATTTACAGTTTTTGATAACCAAATTAATTGGTTATGAATGTTCAGAGTAACATGGAATATGTCAACCCACTCATCGAAAGATACAGAATGAAGATTTGATCCAGGATCATCCTTGTCAAAATTATTGAGAGAAATTTGTCTATTTGAGAACCAGTATTGAGAATGAGCAATGGCGTTTCTTACCTGGGATTTATATGCATCTTTAAGTATTTGTGAAAACATAGGACAAACTCCTTGAATCGCATCTCGAATATGTATCCTTATTATCTCATGTCTTTTTTGAAAATAGTTATATATTCCATCACCTTTCCCGATTTTAAAATACCAATCATATGATTTTCCGAGAAGAATTTGAGAGAGTTCGTACAACTTTTTAATACTGGAATCTGCTTCCCAAAATTTCAAATAGATCAACATCTCAACTTGAATCGAAAGTTCTTCTGCCTTTAGGATAGTTTCTATTTCTTGTTTTCTTTGTGGATCCCATTTTACATTACTAACATGTTCTTGGTAAGGTATTTGTAGCACATTTGTTGTCCTATAATGATGTATAAAATTATAATGATCAGCTTCGGAATGTCCTTCCCTCCCAAGACCGATAACGTGCGGATCGAATTGCTTTTTTGCAGTATGTTTTATAGAAGCCATATATTCATCATAGAATCCATTAACATGAAATAATAATAAATCCCCTGGATGTATCTGTGATTTTAATGCTAATTGAAAAATATTCTTAAACTCAGGAGCTACTATTTTTTCTTTTTCTAAAAGTTTATCACTGAATAACATTGAATAAGGTTTTATAGTTTAAGTTGCTCGTTTCATTGACTTTTGTAAAACACCCCTCCGGCTGCCGGAGTACGGGGTTTACTTGTTTTATGTTTACTTTCCCTTTATCGCTTGCAGGTTTGGTGAATGCCAGCCTTCAGATACCGCCCGCCTTGCTCGGCCGGCTGTTAGTTGGCGTTTAATTCTCTCAGAATATAAATCTTTCAGAACGTTACCTATTTATGCAGAGTGGGGCGATTGACGCGCTTTTTGTGCTGTTCCTTTCGGATTTTAATATGGGCACTAAATTCCCTGCGCTCTTCGGCGGTCCACGGTTTGTCTAAAACTGTGAAGTCGACATTTTTAGGTTCTCTGACTAGCCCCATAGTTATTCGTTAAAGTATTGAAACAATCAGCTCATATGTTTTAAACCAATAAAAGAATGCTTCAGGATTGGATTTTTTTAAACGGTTCAGTTTGGTATTCAGGGGAGTTGAAATCGTCCAGTCTTTTATTTCCATGGGATTACTGAATTTGTCGATCTTTTCAGCGTTGAATTTTATCAACATTGCCAGATATGCTGCCTTTGAGGCGTGTGTAATTGCTTTTTCGAGATGATAGTTTTCTGAAAAGATGAATCGATCGACCCGCTGGATCCCCAACTGCAATTGATCAAAAGCTCCTTTCCCATCGGC
>Ga0209777_10006662_pt1 | contig 12968 bp, 15 predicted proteins | sample FrelakmetHBP12HB_FD_187147 | JGI IMG/M metagenome (GOLD analysis project Ga0209777, IMG submission 187147) | Freshwater lake sediment microbial communities from the University of Notre Dame, USA, for methane emissions studies -HBP12 HB (SPAdes)... | ecosystem: Environmental > Aquatic >...
GTACCGACCTGGCTAATTCGAGACTGAACGATCGCGTTCAGTCTTTTTTAAAATATCAATACTTGTTTCTATATTCTTATTACTTATTAACAATTTATTCGCTCTCAAAGGCCGACCAGCCCTCAATTCTCGCCGCCTCGCATCTAAGCGATCCCTGATTTTCCGCGATCATCCCTGAAAGCGTCTCGCCGTCTTCCCGGCTGATTTTCATTATTGCCGAAGTGATTTTCGGTTCTTCTTTGTCGCTGATGGCTACCGCGAATTCGACTTCTTTATCATTTAAGAAATTCAGCGCCTTTTCACCGAAGGCCTGATTGCCTCTGGTGCCGCAAAAAGTGCCGAAAATTGACAGTGCGCCAATTGGAATTTTAACGATCGCCAGTCCCTCGTCGCTCATTTCCGCTTCAGCCAGGCCGGATATTTTAACAAGCTCATCTTTAACTTTCTTGGCTAAATCAGGATTCTGTTTCAGCCAATCCTGAAATGATTTCTCAAGTTCGGCAATAATGATTTTTGGATTTTTTTCAGGTGAACTAGCGCCTACTTGTTCAATGCTCATAATTTTGTCGGTTAAATTAATATTATTTTCTCTCTCTAAGCGCGTCATCGTATGATCTGAATAGCCTTCCGTCGAATTCAGACAAAGACACGGCGTAGCAATGGCCGGCGAGCGCGTAGACCATCCCGTTGTAGGATTCTTTTATTTTGTCAATGGGCCCGATATACACATCAGCGCCTTCATTAATCAGGCTTTTCATTAGCCACGGGTCCAAATCGGATAAATTATGACTGTTATATTGATCTGCCGTTAAATGATTTTCTCTGGCATAGTCGGCACAATTTCCGAGATCTCTGGTATTGATAAATCCGCCCGCCCGGCATGCTTGTTTTGTATTACTTGTCAGTTCAGCTAATTTATTAAAGACCTCTCCGGTTATCGCTGACACTTTTTGTGTCGAGGCTGATTCTTCGCGGGTACAAGGCCAGGCTAATGAATTGCTCTGATGGTCAATTGTAATTTGAACTCGGTGATCACTTTCGCAAACAAGGCCAAAATCGTCCCGTTGCGTTATTCTCAGCTTCAGCAAATCCGTGGATTTGACATAATCCATGAAGGAGTCGTACTGATCGGAAGAAATTTTCCCTTCAAGACACGGGGAATTAGTCCGCTGTTCATGTATTTCTAAAAATGACCCGTCGCCGAATAGGTAAGTGGCGCTTTCCGATCCCTGGACCGAAGTCAGGGCTATGATCAGATCCGGTTTTTCAATTTTTTGAATTTGCTTCTCTGGCTTCAAACCGAAAAAATAAAACAAAAAACCCGCAAATAAAATCCCTAAGATTGCCAATAGTAAAATATAAAATTTCAATTTCATTTTTTATAAATTAAATAGGCTTTATAAGCCTTTTTGTAAGGCGGACCCTCGAATTTCTGCTAACGTTTCTGGCTATATGAAGTGTGAAGCATTTGGGCGTTGCGAAGCGTAGCCGCATAGCCGGTGTTAGGCGATGTTGGCGGGCTAGGGTTTTTGCAATCCGTGAATAGTACCCAAGAATGAAACAAAAATAATATCGGTTCTATTATACTTTGATGGATTAGATGGTTCGTATGGTAGCATGCCGCAGGCATATTCTATTTTTACATTCACACCAAACAGGGTTCTTTGTGATTCTTTGATACCGCAGCCGTTACAATTCAAATCACAGCCGTCGGATACCCCCTGCCATTCGGCAGTAAATCTTTCTGAAACAACCCTTTTGGCATATGCATTGGTTATCCACGGAGACCAGGCAATGATAAGCAATAAAATTATGCTTATTATCAAAATCGGAATTTTTTTATTGATCATATTTATTATTATTTAATTAGTCTTCTTGTTCAAATATGGCTATAGGTTTAAATTTACTTGAGGCAAAAATCCGTTAAAGCCCGCCAATTCCGCCTAACGTTACCGTTTTATGTGAAGTCGCGCATTGCAGGATTTTATATGAACCATCTTAGAAGAAGTTTAACTCCTAGCTTATTTTGTAAAACAAAGATTTTGGCCAGTATCAGAGATAAGGACGGTTTTGCACTTAGGCATATCTGTGGGGCAATCTTTATCTCCATTTTTCCAGCATTGTTTATGGCATAAACAATCCTCTTGCTGCTTAATTCCAGGCGGACAGGGTATCGGGCCGTTAGGGCCGAGGCCGCAGTCGGGAATATAATATTGGGTATAATTCTTCGGGCACTCTTTTCTTTCGCACTCCTGCTTGTTGATATTCTGATTGGTATTTATCACTGGTTGGTTAGTATTCTGGTTTTGATTCAGTGCGGGCTGATTAAGGTTTTGGTTGCGGGCCGGAGTTTGTTGGATGCAACCAGTTAAAACAAGACTTATCCCAGCCAGAGTGATAAAAAGTGTTTTTCTCATATGGTATAGTGAGTTAAATTTCGTCTAACGTCCGCCGGCTGATGCGAAGTTTTAATGTCGCCTAGCCGCTGTTATGTGATGTTCCATTCTTTGACTTTTTCTATTTTAATATGTAATCTTTATACAGGTTTAGATGAGGAGGGTCTACCATGAACCAAATAGAATTTGATAGAAAGAATGATCGACGAGTTGAGCTCATACATAAGGAATATGGCCAGGGTCTCACTGAGCAAGAACAAACCGAGCTGGCTGACCTGCAATCGTGGGCAAGGGAGAACGTAGTTAAGCTCCAAATGGACCCGGAACGAATGTCAAAACTTGAAGCAGCATATCATGAAATGAAAGCAGGCAGAGATAATCTACGAGAGTGATTTCATCATCATGATCATTGAAACATTTAGGAGGATCTAGGCTCGGCTAATTCGCTGGGCTTTTTTATTGTCAAAAAATGAAATATCATATAACGTTTGCGTATATCAGAAGTCCGCCTTTGGCGGATTTGGGTGAGTATTTGGCGTTAGCCAAGCGCGAACCGCATACGCCGTGTTAGCTGATGTAAATAAATTCACGAGCGATAGTGAGTATTATTCGGACAAATTTTATTAATTAATTTCAGTTCCTCCCCATTCAACAACAACAAATCCATTTCTTTCAAATGGTTTTATTTTTTGTGGCATTATAATAATTTTCTCGTCAAGCGACTTAAATACCATAAACACTCTAAGTATTGAGTCGGGCTTTGGCGCAATTGAAAGTGGTGCTGTCTCAATATACTGTTCATTTGCAAAATGAATTAAGTTATATTTATTATTTTTCATTTGTGGATACCAATATTCAATAAAATCATTACTTTCGTTCACATTAAGCCCTTTCGCAGTGAGAATATTTTGTAAAATTTTTTTAGTTTCCTCGCCTTTTACGATAAAGCCATTTGACATATCCCAATCAGTTGAATTTTTTGGTTTTCCTTCCCAAAAAAGATAACTATACGCTTTGGAATCTGCTGAATTAACAATTTTTCCATCTGGATATGCAGTAACTTTCCAGCCATTATTATATCTCGGATATGAATTAGTTAGCTCACCTTTGAAATTAATTTTTACATTTATTTCTTGTTTTTGTGTTGGGTAAAGATAGATGAGCGGTTTACAGAACATTCCTGGAGGGCAGCTCGATTCGGGTCCAAAATTGTCATTGGCGGAATTTAAAAAAGGAATACCAAAATAATTTTGGATAAATCCTGCTTTTGTAAGTCCCGCCCAACCTAACACAGCTATAATTATTAGAATGACAATGATGATAATACTTTTCCTTAGTTTCTTTTTTGCCTTTTGGATTTGTGGTTGTTGTTCCATAGTTTTTTGAAATTAATTAATAAAATTTACCCAAATAATTTTTCGTCAGCAGACGAAAAGAATTTATTTATTTCAGCTAACGTATCGGCACATGCGAAGTTGCGCCGTGGATTATTGATTAAATTTGTTAATTATCACCTATCTAGATTATATCACTAAACTTGCCATTTCGTCAGCGCAATTTGGGAGAGGAAATTTCTCATACCTTAATTGAAAAGTCTAAAAAATGAGAAATTTCTGAACCGCATGTGCCGTGTTGTGCGATGTCCGTTCCGCCCGGTTTCTAGCACTTACTTGGTTTGAAAAAAGGCAGAAATTTTGTTTTCCAGATGGTCAATTCCTCCAAATTCACGAACTGGTATGGAAATTATCTTAGCTTTCGATATAGGATCAATGTGTGTAAAAGTCATCTCTTCTGTTCCGCCAATGCTTTCACAATCATCCTCTATTAAAACATCAGGCATTATTTTTTCAGCAACATCCTTATATTCCTCACCATCTTGGCGGAATAGAAGTTGACCATCTGGAAAACTGTAACTTTGTAAAACAGATTTAACCGCATTTATTTCTTCAGGCTTTCGTCTCGAAGTGAGATAAAAAATTTCTGCCTCTTGGTTTTTCCACTGAGTCAATTTTTTTACTGCGTCGCCAATAGGAATATACGAGCCATAATCATGAACTGACTGCTCCTCGTCTATTACCTGTTGTACAATTTGTTCACGGGTATGACCAGCACTATTTTTATGCGCAATAATTGTGCCTTCCGTAAATATTATTATTTTCATAGCAGTAAAAAAATTGACGTTCTTTGTTTAAAGCACCAAGCAAGGGCGGAACGGATTTCGCACAACGTTCGCGTGTATGCGATGTCAGCCGATTTAGGCGGATATGGGTGAGTATTTGGCGGAGCCAAGCATGAACCGCATACACGCTATTAGCTGATGTAAATAAATTCGCGAGCGACAGCGAGCATTATTCGGACAGATTTTATTTTTTTAAGTTGATTTTATTTTTTCAACAATTAAATTAAAGAATTGTTGATAATTACCAAGATTGTCGTGCGTCATTTGGTCATCGCCGGCAATATCATCTATACTTTGAAATTTTTCTGAATTATTTATAAATTCCAATAAATCCTGCTGTGATTTATCTGACATGCCCCTTAATATTTCCGTTACAAAAATATCAACAATTCTTTCCTCATTTTGTGGTTGTTTGATTTGATTGGCCGCTTCGATAATTGGTTTGATATGAGCGCCGACAAATAATATTTGCCTATACAATTCTTGTTGTTTTTCCTGTTTCCATTCCTGCTGAGTAGCTTCGTCAGTTACCCATTTAGGTCTCTTGCTATCATCAGCAAGATATTCTTCAGTTAGTTGATATGCTCCGTCAAAATCGCATATCTCTCCAGCCAAAGTAATATCTTGTTTAAGATTCTTCATTGCTCCCTGGAGAAGATTATTTTCCAATAAAATAGCAACTTGTTTTCCAAGCAGGGAGGCGAATCTTTCTATAAATTGATTTTCATCCATTTCTACTCCAAACTCTTTAGTAAAAACTTCTTGAGAAGTTCTGAATATAGCGGAAATATTTTCCTTCTTTTTTGTTTCGTCAGTTTCTTTTATGGCCTCTTCTATTTCACTAACGCGCCAAACATTTTTAAATGCTCGAACATTTTGCCCCAAAATAGCCGACTCATAATCACCAGCCTCATATGAGGCCATCATTTTTTTATATAATTCTGGTTCTATATTATCCTGATTTGCTTCGATAAATTCCCGCAGACTAGCCCCCTCATAATTTGTTGGGTCATCATTTTTTGGCAATGGTAAATTATTTTCGGCACAAAACTCCTTTGAAAATTTTATCGTCGATATTATCTTTGGCATTCTTAATCCATATTGCTCCATTATTTTTGATTTTTCTGCTTCTAATAATAAATCCTCAAAATATGCCCCACCCATAAATCTGACCAAGGTTTTTCCTTTTACCTCTAAAACAAAAAATGGCATAGCGCTATCTTGCCCTAATGGAAAACTAACTCGTCCTCCCTCGGCTATCGCTCTGTTTGGGGCTTTTTCATTGACTGGATTCGCGCCTACACCTTTCCATTGTACAAAATTGTATTCGATATTATCAATTTTTATCGGGCATTCAATACAAGCGGCTTTGCCCATGGCAATAGTTGATTTAACATCAATGGCGGTTTCAACACTCCCTTCAGTCATTGTTTTGCCGCGCTCGCCGATAAAAATTGGCCGCATGTACGCAGCGGGAATTTGAGTTGTTTCAGTAGCACCTTCAAAATCACTATCGGGAGCTAAAAATGCCTTTTCAGAAAAAACTAATCCATCGACTGGCGGTATTTCTACTTTTTCGATCGGTTCATCAACTTCCAATAAATCTTGCAAAATATTTTTTTGTTCTGCTAAGCTTTTATATTTGCTATTTTCACTTTGTGCCCGTTCAATAGTGTCGTCAACTATGTTTTGACGAATTATATCTGCGCTTTCTGCTCCAAGTTTTATACCCAGTCCGGCTTCTAATTCTACAACCTTAGATTGATAATCCTGTTCTCTTTGTTTTTGAATTTGTTGAATGTCTTCAGTGGTTGTAGCTTGATAATTAAAACCACCCAACACTTGATCAATTTGAGTTAATTTTTTTTGTCTCAATTCAAAAATAGAGCTTCCAGATGATGATTGGATTGGTTTTTCTGTTTCTTGAGATTGTGCTTCTGCCTGTTTGTATTCTGAATCTGTCATAAAAAAATAAAATTTGTCCGAATAATTTTTCGGCGTTAGCCGAAAAGAATTTATTTATTTCAGCTAACGTATCGCGATATCCGACGTTTCAAGAAGCGAAGCGAATTGAAATGTGGCTTTAGCCTTTGCGGATATCGCGTGTTCTACGATGTAGCGAAAAAACTCTATTCCTTATATAAAATTAAAAAAATGAAAATTTATTTTTGGCTTGGCGGCGACCCCTACTTTAACTTTATAACTGCCGATTTCTTAATTCCATATTTTTGCTTCATCCATTTTTTTGCATCTTCCAATATAAATTCACCATGCTTACCATCTGGCGCTACCACAAAATCAACTGACCAATTAAATTTCGATTTATCCTTCATCTGAAGCAAAATTATAAAATCGACATCGGCTGGTCTTTTTTTATCAGTGACGAAGCTGCCAAGCAAATAGGCAGACGAAATCGACAAAACCTTCTCAATCTTTTTAATAATTTTCTGTGAATTTTTCCACATCTCTATTCTATACTTCGAACCCAGTAATTCTTTTGGTATTTTTTTCAGCATAGTATTTGAAATTTAGTTATAAGAGCCGAGCCAAAAATAAATTTTCAAAATTTTTTCAGACAAAAGAGTTTTTTCGCTATTTCGTAGAACTAGTTTCTATCTGAATAAAACGTGAGATAGGAACATAAATTTGTGGTCTAGGCGAATAAAGTGTATAATTACAAATATCCATCTTATCATATTCATTTTACACTTTTTCGCCTTAATATGCAAAAATATTTGGACCAAACCGAGCAGGAATTGCGGCTGCGCAATTACAGCCCAAAAACAATTAAAAGCTACTTGGCTTGCCTGGCTGAATACTTCGCCTTCCATGGCGCGGATCCGGAGCAAATGAACGAAGACAAGATCAAAGAATTCCTCCTGCGAAAGCAGGCCAAGAATTACGCCCCGCAAACCGTCAATCTTTACTTAAATGCCATTAAATTCTTTTATCAGCAAGTGCTGAAAGTTTACAAAAAAATTGACATCAGATTTGCCAAAAAATCCAAAAAATTGCCGGTTGTCTTGTCACGCCAGGAAATCGGCCAAATTCTTGATAATATCAGGAATTCCAAGCACAAATTGCTGATAGCCCTGTCATACGGCGCCGGCCTGCGGGTGAGCGAGGCGGTAACGCTCAAAGTACGCGATGTCCAGCTGGACGAGCTGACTATCCATCTTAAAGCCGCCAAAGGCAATAAAGACCGCCTGACCATTATTCCGGAAAAGCTTAAGAATGAGTTATATTTCCTCATCCAAGGCCGCGATGGGGGAGATTATCTGTTTGAAAGCGAGCGCGGCGGCCGCCTGACCGAGCGCACGGCGCAGATTATCTTCGCCAAAGCGCTCATCAAAGCCGGCATCAAAAAAGACGCCACCTTCCACAGTTTGCGCCATTCATTCGCCACGCACCTGCTGGAAAACGGCACGGACGTCCGCTACGTGCAGGAGCTCCTTGGCCACGCCAATATCCGCACCACCCAGCTCTATACCCATGTCACCAATCCGAGCATTAGGAATATCAAAAGCCCCTTGTAATTCAATCATGATTGGGGAGCAATGTTTTATTGACAATAAATCATTTCTGTGCTATATTGCAGTATCGCAATCACGCGGTAAAAAACTGAAAAAAACAATAGGACGACTTCTAAATAGAAGGGAGAAGGAAAATGGATGTTTTAAGCACTTTGAAATCACTCTTGCCGACCTTGGTGCTGGCCGGAGAATATGCCCTGGAAATCCAAAAACGGGTGCGCAGCTATCCGTCCAAGGATGGCGCGACGGCATTGTCACAGTCGCTGACGGATGCTGATCTGTCCATTCAGAATCTTTTTGAGATTGAATTGCTCGCCAGCCATCCCGAGCTTGGCTTTGAGCCCGAGGAAGCCGACAAGTCGCTGAACCTGAAATATTTTCCGGAGAATGCACAATACACGGTTACTCTGGATCCGGTCAACGGCACGTCTTTTTACAGGGAGGGATTGCCGATTTTCGATATTATCGTCACAATCACCGACCATGGCGTCATTGTCGGATCAGTCACCTATATTCCGTCTTTTGCTATGTTCTATCTGGCTGCCAAGGGCCTGGGTGCGTTTACGACAACGTGCGCCCGCGTGTTGCGGGGCGAAGATCTCCTGCCCTACAGCCTGCCGGAGCAACCCAATGATCTGGTGCTGACGTATCGCTCGCCGGAAATCGACGAGAAGCTCGCCGGCAAATTCAATTTCATTAATCTGATCGATTTTGAAAAGGATCCGAAATCGTGGGATATCGCCCTGTTCAGCGTCCTGACCGGCCGGATTTGCGGCTATCTGAAATCCGAAGCGCAATTGATTGATTGGGGAGCGATCGCCTTCATCGTGGAAGAGGCCGGCGGGATGGTGACGGATTTCAGCGGCCGGCCCATTCCTAATTACTGGGATTTTCCCCAGCACCGCATTCCCAATATTTTCTGCTGCACCAATCGGCAGCTGCATGCCAGGATATTGGAGATTATCTCTTAGAGCAGTGACAGCTCCTAAATCGACAAGACCCGCTCTGATGTTACATCAGAACGGGTCTTTTTTAATGCTAATTAAGTAGAGACGCGCCGCGGCGCGTCTCTACTATTTTCAATAATATTTTTTTAATCTTATTCTAAATCGTTATTTTTACTCTCATCATCTTTTTCGGCCAAATTCTCGGCGGTTTTAGGATTGGGGGAGTAGAGCTTGTTTTTTATTTTCCAGCGGTCCACGTACTGGCCGATGCCGGCCTTATCCCGCTTGTTGCGGATTTTGGTCCGGTTTTGCGACCATTTGAGCAGGCTTTCAAAATTTATCTTGTAGACTCCGCGGACCACCACGTATAAGACTTCCTGGTCGGCAATGGCCCGGCGGATAGTCTTTTGGCTAAGGCCGAAAAGGTTGGCAGCCTGGGAAATGGTAACGCGGATGGGGGTGGGGGAAGGCATATGGTAAAATTCTAAATCCTAAATTCTAAATCCTAAACTCTAAATCCTAAACTCTAAATCCTAAACTCTAAACTCTAAACTCTAAACTCTAAACTCTAAATAAATCCTAATTACCGAATTCTAATAAATTTTACTCCAATTTCCAGTTTCCAGTTATCAGTTTTCAATTATCATTAAGTTAGTCAGTTATTGAGTTAAATAATCAACTGTCTAACTGATAAACTAAATGAAAACTGGCAACTGATAACTGATAACTAAGACTGAATATTTCCTATTTCCTATTTCTTATTTCAATCACTTTCAATTGGCTTTCCTACAATTAAATATTAACAAAATTCAAAAGTAAAATATAGTATTTATGTCTAGACTTGTCTAGACTTATCGTATCATCTTATAGATATGATGTCAATTAGATTTATTGATTAAATATAATAAATTCAATACAACCTGGATCCCCCGCCACGGCGGGGGATGACAACTGAATATTTATTCTAAAAGGTAGAAATCGCCAGAAACGGCCCCACCAAAAGGACCATTAAACCTTATTTGTCATCCCAGAATCCGCGATTTAGCGGATATCTGGGATCCAGGTTAATTCCTGAATAATTAATAAATGCAACATGGATCCCTGCCTGCGCTCACCTCGCTGAAGCCCTGCCTGCCGGTAGGCAAGTCTGGCGAAGCGAGCAGGCAGGCTGTTTCCTATTTCATCAATTATATTTGTTGTAATATAGGCGAATGTATAGACAGTTGTTGAATATTAAAATATATGTTCTGTCTAGACATGTCTAGACAGAAGTAGCATTTTAAATTGAAATTTAACAATGTAGCAATGTAACAATGTAGCAATACTAATAATATAATAATTCAAATAAATAGTACGTTTTCAAATATAAAAACATATTTAATGATTATGATAAATGATATTTATTTCCTTTACAAATGTACTGATTATATACTATAATACAAATTGCGAACTGTTGAAAATCAGAGGAAACGGCTAAATTTAATGCATTAATAATTTTGAATTAATCAGGAGCAATGAGGCGATCGAATTATTGCTTTTTTTGTTTGGTCTAAATACGTGATCCGAATCTGCGAATAACATTGTGCGATCCGAATCTGCGAATAACATCCGAATCTACGAATGTTCTACGAATAAAAAATTCGTAGTACATTCGGGTCATTCGGATTAATTCGTAGATTAGGATCGGTTATTGAATAAATTCGTATATTAGTATCTATATTAAGTGTAACAATCTTACTCACTTTCCGTCTTATTAAATGAGAAACCCCATTGCCGAACAACTCATACTGATACGCATCAAGAATAAGGACAAAGACGCTTATGGCAAATTTTACGATTTATACGTCAAGCGTATCTATCGTTTTATTTTTTTCAAGGTGAATTCGGAGCATGACGCGCAGGACCTGACATCCGAAGTCTTCCTCAAAGTCTGGCAGTATATCAAGGATGACAAGGACATCCAGAATCTGAATTCCTTCATCTATATGGTGGCGCGGAATTGCGTGATTGATTTCTACCGCCAGCAAGTTCGGAAACAGGACAATGAAACGCCGGCCGATGATTCCGCCTATGGCAACGCGGACGAAGCCGCTGATCCGCAGAGGAAATTGGCCGCGGCGTCTGATCTGAAGGAGATCTTAGCTGGGTTGAAAAATTTGAAGGATGAATACCGGGAGGTGATCATCCTGCGGTTTATCGATGAACTTTCCATCAGAGAAATAACTGAAATCTTAAAAAAGCCGAATTTATCGGTGCGCGTGCTCCTGCACCGAGCCATGGAAGCGCTGAAGAAGGAGGTGGTTAAATAAGAATTAAAGTTCAAGCTTGCCTACCGGCAGGCAGGGTTCAAAGTTCAAGATTTGAATTTTTTCTCCCCTTTCCAAGGGGAGACCAAAGAGGGGTTTGCCGAAGGATTCAGAAAGCAATGGCAAACCACCCCTAACCCCTCCTTGGAAAGGAGGGGAAATATACAAAATTTAAATGACCAATCTCAAAAAACAACTTAAATCCCTGAAAGGGCGCCGTGAAGCGGGCAGCCCCGGCCAGGATTGGATCTTGTCCAATAAAGAAATAATGATGTCGCAGATCCAGCCGCAATCCCAGTCAGCATCAGCGAATAGGGAGCCGCGCGGTTATTTTGGCGCGTATTTGCTGCAGCTTTTCCAGCAGAGGATTGCCCGGCCGGCGGCGTTCGCCTGCCTGGTTGTTTTTATTTATCTGGGATACACGGCCATGGTTACCGCGGCTTTGGCCAGCCTGCCCGGAGACATGCTTTATCCGGTCAAGACTACGACCGAACAGCTGCAGCTGGCTTTGACCTTCAATGATGAGAATAAGGTGAAACTGCAGATGGATTTCGTGTCCCGCCGCGGCGATGAATTGCAGCAGCTGGCGAAAAATCCCGATGATAATAACGCCAAAAAAGATAAGATCTCCCAGACCATGAAGAAAATTTCCCAGGATGTCAAGACGGTCAATGATAATCTGAATAAAGTGGCGGCCGCGGATCAGCCCGGTGAAGCCATTTCCCTGGCCAAGGAAGTTGATGACAAGACTTTGCAAGTGGAAAAGGCTATCGTGGACGCCCATGCCAGCCTGTCGGCGGACGTAAAAAAGGACGTGGCCGCGGATGTCAAAGACGCGCTCAACAGCACCAGTCAGGCGGGCATGTCCGCTTTGGGCGTGATCGTGGATAAAGCCCAGGATCAGGGCGCCAATGGCACCATCTCGGAAACGGAAATTTCCGACCGCGTGGCCCAAAGGATTGAGGGCACGGAGACCAGCCTGCAGGCGGCCGTCAGCGATGCGGCCAAAGCGGCTTCGACATCGCTGCCCCAGCTTTCGAGCACCGGCACTGCCGCCCTGCTGGCTTCTTCGACCATCGCCGTCGGTCTGGCATCATCCACCGCCGGTTCTTCCACCTCGAACGCCATTCTCGACAAGCCCAAGCAAGCGGCCCAGGCCATCGAGCAGGCCAAGGATCTGCTGGACAAGAAAGATTTCAGCTCGGCTTTGGCCAAAGTGCAGGAAAGCAAGGCGCTGGTCAGCGAAGTTGTCGAAAAAACGACTGCCGTCACCGCGGCCAACGCGCTTAATAATCCAGTTGACAAAAGCGCCGCAACCGGCGATAATAACGTCTCCAGCACGACTGCGTCTTCCACCGTCAGCACTGCCAGCACCACACCGCCGAAGGCGACTACAACAACTATAAAAACGAAGTAATTCAATTTTTATGGAAAATAATCAAAAAATAGATGATATTTTGGAAATAGTCACTTTTATTAAGGATAAGGCCGTGACTAAGACAGAATTTATGGTTTAATGGTCCTTTTGGTGGGGCCGTTTCTGGCGATTTCTACCTTTTAGAATTTCGATAATGATCCGTTTCCGGCGGGCGACGCTCTGGCCGCGA
>Ga0209777_10006663_pt1 | contig 12967 bp, 7 predicted proteins | sample FrelakmetHBP12HB_FD_187147 | JGI IMG/M metagenome (GOLD analysis project Ga0209777, IMG submission 187147) | Freshwater lake sediment microbial communities from the University of Notre Dame, USA, for methane emissions studies -HBP12 HB (SPAdes)... | ecosystem: Environmental > Aquatic >...
CCTATTGCCCGTGGCGATTCGGCCAGCTTGGTCATCAGGCGCAGTTGACCACGGGCCAGTGGATGCCCTTTGCGCTGCTGTTTCTTCACCGTACACTGGAAAATCATCGCTGGCGAGATGCGCTGCTTTTTGGGCTATTTTTCACATTACAGGCGCTGTGCAGCTTCTACCTTGCGGCGCTTATGGGAACCGCCGCGGCGACCCTGTTCATCTTCGAGCTGTTAAACCGGAATCGCATGATCGGCCGGGCCGTATGGATTCGGCTTGCCGTCGCCGCCGTTTTGTCTGTGGCAATCATTGTGCCCACCATGATCCCATATTATCGGGTTCAAAAGGGGCAGGGCCTCGAGCGCACCGAGTGGGAAAGCATACAACTTTCCGCAGACCCGCTGGATTACCTTACCGCCCCCCCATGGAACAGGTGTTATGGATGGACCAGCGAAACATTCAAAAGCCGCTTAAGCCCCTTCCCCAACGAAAACTGGCTTTTCCCCGGCGTTCTTGCCACATTGCTGGCGGCCGCGGGCCTTGTCCGATTATCGGCGGGGGCGGTGCGCGGCCGGCCTTTGAAAAAAGGGCTTGAGATGAGGCTCGGCCTGGAATGGGAACACGCTCAAGGGGCTTACCTTGTCCTGGCCGCAACGGCGCTGATTCTTTCTTTCGGTCCAAAATTTCACATATTTTGGAAGCTCACCCCGATTCCGCTGCCTTACAAACTGTTTTACCATATCCTTCCCGGTTTTAAGGCTCTACGAGTCCCTTCGCGATTCGCCTATCTGCTCATGTTGTCCATGGCGGTGCTTGCGGCATACGGCTATCGCAATATCGAAAAGCGGATAGCGGGCAGGGTAGGGAGATACCTGTTTGCATCGGCGGTTTCGGTCGTTATTCTGGCGGAATCTTTTTCATCTCCTTTGCCTCATCATCCCCTTCCCGAGGGCGACGCCATCCCCGCGGTTTACAAATGGCTCGCGCAGCGGCCCGCCGACGCCGTCGTGACCGAATTGCCTCAGTACCTCGACTTCCCACTCGCCCCGAAAAACAGTTACGACCCATTGGGCTTTACCTATATGTATTACTCGATCTTCCACCGTTTCCAACCCATGACAAACGGCCGGTCGGGCTTTATTCCCATCCCCCAGCATTTCATCTGGCAGATCATGACGAGTTTCCCCTCGCCGGAATCCGTGAACATGCTTAAGTATCTTGGCGTCCAATACGTAGTGCTTCACACTAATGAATATCCCGGAGATGAAGGGAAAATGATCGCTGACGGCGCGGGCGCTCTCGCCTCGGAATTGAAACTTGAAGGCTCTTTCGGGCCAGACCGCGTATACCGCGTGTTGAATCCGGCGCCGGCGGCGGCGCGAGGCAGACTCGATGGCCTGATGTTGACCGAGGCGTATCTCCCGCGAAAGGTTGGCCCGAAGCGCAATATAGAACTGCAAATCCACATCCATGACGCCGGCGCATGGCCCGCCATGAGCTTCAAACTTATGGATGTCAACGCAACGATCACGGAAACGGGGCCGGCGGGATCAAGAATTTTCAAACAATCCCAAAAAGTGAATGTCTTCCTTGTCCCCGGCCAATCTCAACCCCTTCTCTTCCCCATTCAAAGCCCGGCATGGGACGGAAATTACCGATGGGATGTCCGGATAAATTTCCCGGATCATCCTTATCTGGATAAAAATTACACATTCGAGGTGGAGGTCGGGAATTTCCCGGACAGCTCGAATCCGGGCATTCTGAAAGCCGATTTCCTGAGCATCTCGGCGCCTTCCGTGTTGAGCGCGGGGGAAGAATTTGTTGTGGAAGCGCGCGTGAGAAACGCGGGCGATACGCTCTGGCGCGCCCATCCCCTCAAAGAGTCCTACCGGGGCGTAGTGTTGCTCGGGCTTCGGGACTGGGCCGCCGCCGATGGGAAATTGTTATCAGTTCAACCGAAAATGGAGCGTGGCCATCTGGACAGGTTTGTCGGGCCGGGCGAAGAGACCGTTGTGCGCATAAGGGCATGGGCGCCGGATGCGCCGGGCCGGTACACTGTTCAGTTGGACATGGTTGATGAGCTTATTGCGTGGTTTGCGGATCGGGGGTCCCGACCCGTCCGGCTGCCGATCGAGGTGAGGGCAAGGTGAAGATTTTTCTCATAGACCCGCCGGGAGACCAGAAGGGCTGGAATGCCGGCCTTGCCTACCTCTCCGGCGCGCTCTCGATGGCGGGTATCGAGCACACCGTTCTTGACATGGTCAACGTGAAGGTGAGCGATGAGGAAATGCTGTCGCTAATCCGCTCCTTCGGGCCGGACATCGTGGGGATAAGTGTAAAGACCGCCACATATTACTCCGCCGTGCATGTGGCTGAAGAAATCAGGATGGCTTTTCCGAAGATAGCCGTCATCGCGGGCGGCCCACACGCGACACTGTACCACGAGGAGCTGCTGCGCGAGGCGGGCTGTTTCGATGCGGCGGCGCTGGGCGACGCAGAGGAAAGCCTGGCGGAATTTGCCCGCGCATATTCCCCGGGCGGCGCGATTCCACCAGTTGCGGGAATGGCGCGAAGAGAGAAAGGCGCGGCGGTTTGTGAGCCGGGACAGGCCCCCATGGACCTCGATTCTCTGGCGCCGCCCGAGTTCGCTCATCATATCCGTTTCGATCCCGCATGGCAACCTTACCCGCTTGTGACGAGTCGCGGCTGTCCCTACGGCTGCATTTTCTGCTCGGTGGGCCGGGTCAGCGGCCGGAAATGGAGAAGCCGGTCGCCTGCGAGTGTCGTGGACGAGCTGGAGCGCGCCCATCAAAAGTGGGGCTTCAGGGAATTCGACGTCCTTGACGACAACTTCACGCAGGACGTGGACAGGGCGCGTGAGATATGCCGCCTCCTTATCGAGCGAAAGCTCAACATGCGATGGAGCTGCCCGAACGGCATCAGGGCCGACCGTGTCACGCCCGATCTTATGAGCGGCATGGCCCGGTCTGGCTGTCACACCGTCATTTTCGGCGTCGAGTCGGCAGACCCGGAATTATTTAATTCAATACATAAAGGCGAAACGCTGGGCGACGTTGCCCGCGCGATAGGGCTTGCAAAAGACGCGGGGATGCGCGCGGGCGGATACTTCATCATAGGCCTGCCGGGAGATTCATACGAAAAAAACATGCGCGGCCTCGATTTCGCGCGCGAAGTCGGGCTTGACTGGGCGCACTTTAACATCCTCGCGCCTTACCCCGGCGTCAGGGTTTGGGATGAGATCGGTCGCAGGGGGCGCTTTATCGCGGACTACCGAAAGGCGCAGCACTTCTCGGCAAGAATCCGGCCAATTTTCGAGTTGAATGACTTCTCGGCGGCAGATATTGCAAATACATACAAAACTGTTCATGTGCGACAAAAACTGTATCACCTCCTTCTCCCCCCGGACCTCGGAAAAATGCGAAAGCGCTTTGCAATTAGCCGTCTCCGCGCCGCCTACGACCGCGAGGCGTGGCTCAAGGATATCCGCAGGGATGCGATCCAGATTGCCCGAAACGCGTTTGTGCCGCTTCGCGCCGCCTTCTGGGAATTCGGAAGGAGGGCGCCGCGCCATCCCCCGGCGGTTTATCGCCCTGCCGGGGCAGGCTTGCATCTCAAGGTGCTCATGGTCAACGATTATATCGGGCGGGCCGGGGGCACAGAGAGGTACATTTACGATCTTGTGAACAATTTAACACAGGATGGGCACCGGGTCGCCTGGGCTTATGAAAAAGACGTCGGCTCAGACGACGTTGCCGTGCCCAAGTACCCCATGACCGGCCTTGCGGGGCCGGCGCCCGAGGGGAAAACAGGCGCGAGCCTTGACCTCATAATGAAAGAATTTGCGCCCGACGTGATTCACATCCATAACGTTCACGCGCCGGGCATCGTTCGCGAAGCTCTCAAGCGAGCCGCGACGATCCGAACCGTGCACGACCACAACATTGTCTGCCCCAGCATGAACAAGATGTGGATGACGGGCGAGATATGCAATGTCCCGGCCGGATTGCGCTGCATGGAGCGACTGCTCGACGGCGGTTGCAGCGTCATCGGCATGAGGCCCGGGCTGCTCGGTGAACGCCTCTCGCTTTGCATTGACGGGATCGCCGCAAATCAGCATCTGGCCCAACTTTTTGTCACAACGAATTTCATGCGGGACGAGTTGATCCAGAACGGCTTCGATCCCGCGCGAATAGAAACGCTCCCCCTGCCTCTCGAATTTCCCCCCGATCCGCAGCCGTCCGATGAATCGCTGCCGCTCGAAATCCTGTGGGCGGGTCGGATCGTGCTGCCGGACAAAGGGGCGGATTTTTTCATCGAATCATTGCGATATATGCGCGCGCCGTTTCACGCGGTCGTTGCCGGCGATGGCCCGCAGATGGATTTTGTCATGATGAAAGCGCGTGAGCTAAACCTCGATGACAAGGTTGAGTTTCCCGGGAAAGTTTCACAGGAACAAATGGACGAGCTGTACAGAAAGAGCCACGTAGTGGTTTTTACGCCGATGTGGGCGGAGCCGTTCGGCTACGTGGGAGTGGAGGCGGCGGCTCACGGAAGGGCGGTGGTGGCATTCAAGGCGGGCGGGGTGTCCGACTGGCTTGAAGACCGCAAGGGGGGATTTCTCGCGCGCCGCGGCGATTGCCGCGCCCTGGCGGCGCGCCTGGATCGCTTGGCTTATATCCCGCGTGATCGTCGCATAATGGGCCGTGCACACCGCGAGGCCGCCATGGAGCGTCATAATAAGGACCGTCATATGGCGCGACTTGTTCAAATCTACAGGGATATTATCTCCTGATATTTGTGAAAACGCTAGCATATTTCAGCCCGCTCAGCCCTCTAAGAAGCGGCGTCGCCCATTACGGAGACGCTTTGGCGCGGGAGCTTGCGCAATTTTATAAAATCATTTTTTATCTGGACGAAGGGTACACTCCAACCGATGTCGCGGGCCTTGGTGAGATGCGCCTGCACTCCGAGTATCGAGCCGAAGAAGACATGACGCTGTTTCAGGCGTCCAACGGCCCGCTGCACGCATACATGTATCCGTACCTCCTTCGCGGCGGCGCGGTCATGACGCTCCATGACCGGACGCTCTACGACCTGGCGATGAAATATTGGGAGCCGCGGCCCAGGCCGCATTTCTGGGTTGACTTCATCTTGACTGAGGGTATTTCCGGGGTCTTTCGGGCCATAGAGCCTCTCCCAGGCGGAGGCGGGTCGGTTCCCAAACGGATCATGCACAACCTCTACACGGACGAGGACCGAAAGCGTGTAAGATTCCCCTATATGAAGCGGATGGTGAGCGGCGCCAGGGGGATCGTCGCTCACAGCGGGACAGTCCTTGACGCCGCGAAATCCTTTGGCGCGCGCTGCCCGACGCTTGTTACGCCGCTCGCCGTCTCTCCCGCTCCGCCGTCCTTGAGCAAAGAAGAAGCGCGGAGAGCGTTGAGTATGGAAGAGATGGGTGTAAAATCTAACACGTTCGTGGCGATCGCCTATGGCTTCATTCAGCGGCATAAGCGCATTGACGCCCTGCTTGACGCTTGGAAAAGATTCACCGCAAGGCTGCCCGAAGCGAGACTGATTCTCCTCGGCCCACGCAGCCCCGATTACGACATCGCCGGCGCAATCAGGGACAGGAATATTGAGCAGTATATAACAATTGTTGATTCCTACCCCCCGATGGATTCCGTCTACCGCTACCTGTATTCCGCCGATCTTTGCGTCAATCTGCGTTATCCGGTCTACGGATCATCATCTTATTCGCTGATGCAGATACTTTCCACCGGGAGGCCTTGCGTTGTCACGGCGGAAGAAACCTTCGCGGAGTTTCGCGACGATATCGTCATCAAGGCGCCTTATGGCGTGGGCGAGGTCGAGGCTATTGAGAAGATATTTATCCGCGCTATCGAGAAACCGGAAGGCATGGTCGAGATGGGAAGGCGGGCGCGCGAGCACGTCGAATCCACGTGCCTATGGTCGCACGCCGGGCCGCGATATCATAAATTCCTGGAAGATGTTTATGCGGGGCGAAAAACATAGTAGTAGTAGTATAAATCACAACAAAGCCCTTATCCTCCTTGAAAAAGGGGAATTTGTGGATGCTCTGGATATCCTCGAAAAACTCGACGAAACGCCCGCGACCCTGAATGACCGCGCCGCGGCGCTTCACCTGATGGGTAGGACAGAAGAAGCGATTATTCTTCTCGACAAGGCCCTTAAAAGAGATGCAGGCTATGTGCCCGCTGTTCTCAATCGAAGATACATGGGGCGCGCGCTCGACGCGGCGCTGAAACCCCCGCAACTTAAAATTTTTGAAGAATGGGGCGCGCCGCCGGATCCACCGCCGAAAATCAGCGTCATCATCCCGACCTATAACCGGCCTGAGTATCTCCATGAATCTGTCCACAGTGTTCTTGACCAAACGTACAAAGATTTTGAGATAATAGTCGTAAACGACGGCGGGTCGGCAATAGCTAAAGATATTTTGCAAAATTTAAATTCCCCGCGCATTCGCTATCTCATGATAGAACATGCAGGCCCGAGCGCCGCTAAGAACGCGGGCCTGTCGCGCGCCGGAGGAGAACTCGTCGCCTACCTCGACGACGATGACTTGTATTATCCCGACCATCTGGAAACACTCGCCTCATTCTTCGATCAAAATACCGATGCGCAAATTGCATACACTCAATGGCTGAGATGCGTCCAGGAGCTTAAAGACAACCGCTGGGAGACCGTCGAAAAGAAAACGTCCCCTTCCGAACCTTTCGAAAAAAGCAAACTCATCGAGAGCAACTTCCTGGCGACGTCATGTATAATGCACCGTCGAAAACTTATTGAAGAGGTTGGCGCCTTTAATGAAGCCCTTGCCGCCACAGAAGATTGGGAATGGTATCTCAGAGTGGCGGAGAAATATCCGTTTTATTTTATTGATCGCCTCACAATTGAAGTGCGTGTCAGGAAGAATATTGACGCTCAGTTGACCTCAAAACCGGCGATGATGAGAAGCAACAACGTCACCGTCCGTTATATGCATCGCTTGATCGCCTTACTAAGCAAGGCCCCCGACCGATTCGGTTACCATCGTACATTGAGACAGTTAACAAATTTATTCACCAAGTGGCCGGACCTCATCACCATGCTTGATGTAAACGAGCTGGCGACCCGGAAACCCTACGCATGCCTATTCCGCCTGGGAAAGGACCTTGCGCAAATCGGAGAAACGGCGAGAGCGCGGCGCGTGTTTTTTATGGCATTCCTGGCGGCGCCACACGAGCCGAAAATGTATTGGAAATTAATCAGGCCCTAAACTGCGCGCGTGACCTTGAGATAAACCGCATGTGCTGGAAAACAGATTTTTATGTTGACAAGCGTGAACGCTCTTCTATCCTCTATTGGTAATGACCGCCCTTGCCCGTCGTGAGTTCCAATCGCAGGAATCTCTTCATAAAAAAGCGTGCTTGCTGATAAACGATGGCCTGTATGAAGAGGCATTGGGTATTCTTGAGCGTATTGCCGCGACACCTGACGCCTTGAACGACCGCGCAGTCGCCCTCCACCAGATGGGCCGGACCGCCGAGGCGCTGCCTCTGCTTGAAGAAGCCCTGAAGGCGCGTCCCGATCACATGGCGGCGCTGCTGAATCACCGGTACATGAAGCTTGTTATTGGGGCCATGTCCCCGGTACCCGCCCGCCGCGTCATAGAAGACTGGGGACCGCCGCCGTGTCCCTCTCCCGCAGTAAGTGTAATTATTCCAACATATAATCGGCCAGAGCTCCTGGCGGAGTCCGCCGCCAGCGTCCTAAACCAGACCCATAAGGACCTGGAGCTTATCGTGGTAAGCGACGGCGGGCCTCCGGCAGGCGAAAAAATCCTGCGAAATATGGGATCCGACCGCATCCGATACGTTCTCATAGAGCACGGCGGGATAAGCGCGGCCCTGAACGCCGGTCTCGCCCGCGCCAGGGGACGGTATGTTGCGTACCTCGACGATGACGACATTTATTATCCAAATCACATAATAACGCTGGCGGAATATTTGGATAGCCGACCGGAGGCCGACATAGTCCACACGGTTTCGCGCCGCCGCATAATGGCCCCCGAGGGAGACGGCTGGCGGACTATCGCCCAGACGGTGATTCGCGCGGAACCGATCACGCGTGAAGAACTTCTGACGGGAGGGTGTATCGAGACCATGGGGAGCGTCATGCACCGGCGAAAAGTATTCGAGGAGGTTGGCGGATTCCACGAAGGGATAATGGGCTGCCAGGACCTCGAATGGTATCTGAAGGTCAGCAAAGACCACGCTTTTCACTTTATCAATGAAATTACCCTTGAGCATCGGCGGCGTGAAAGTCCGAACTCACAATTGACGGCTAATATACGCCTGATGCGACACAATGTGAATATAGTCCTGTACCTGTATCGCGCCGTGATATTGACAAGCCGCGCCTCAGAGCGGTGGGGATACCAAAGGGCATTGAAAATAGGTGGTAAACTGCTTACAAGGTATCCTGAATTTTTTGATCTTATTCGACCAATGGAACTTGCACGGATAAAGCCTTATGCCCATTTTCTGCAGTTGGGGAAAGACCTTGCTGGGATGGGGGAACTCGACAGGGCGCGGAGAGCGTTTTTCATCTCTTTCTCGCTTGCCCCATGGGAGATAAAATTAATCGGCTATTTACTTTTCCCGCGCTCGCGCTGATGCGAGTTGGTTGCGGGATGCGAGGGTCCTGGCAAATATTTCCTCAAGGGAGACAATAGTTCTGTCCCATGTCCACTTCTTTTCAACCTCTTCGCGGCCCCGCTGCCCCATGGTTTGGCATAAGGGTTTGTTGTCAAGAAGGTAACTTATCGCTTGGGCGAATTTATTTGTGTCCCGATCCACCATGAGGCCGGTGACCCCATCTATAACGGTCTCTCTGAACCCGCCTTCCGCCACCGCAACAACCGGCGTACCACAAGCCTGGCTCTCCAGAGACGTAAGCCCCAGTGGCTCCATGATGGAAGCGCACAATGTGAGGCTGGCCCTGTTATATAGATCTACCAGCATCTCGTCCGCTATATTAACTTTGATTGTCAGCCCGACTCCAAGTTCATCTGCACGCTTTTCAAGAAACTCAAACTCCTCCTTTACACCGACGGTGCCCACCAGAATCAGGTTGGGCCTGCGTTCAATGGGAATATGGGCTAAGGCTTCGACACAAAAATCATGCGCTTTGTGTTGCGCAATGCTCCCTACTGCAAGCACAAACTTTTCACGCGGCAGGCCCATGGGACGAAATAATCCGGTGTCAACACCCATTGGCAGCACGGACGCGTCAATATTATACCATCTATACAAACTCTCTCTGCTGTAATATGAATTCGCCAATACGTGCGACGCCGCCCGCACATTTCCGGCGTCGTTGTATCTCATCAGTATTGCTCTGATTTGATCGGAGCGTTTGAAATTCGTTCCTGCATTTATGCGCCAAATGTAACTTTTATGTTTTCTCGGGAAAAATTCTGTGACTTGTCTGAATGACTCTTGACACATAAATACTGAGGGTGTGCGCAAGTGGCGAAGAAGGTTGGGGGAACCGTATCCCAAAAAAGGCTGAATAAATACTATGTCATAATATTTTGAGTCTATCTCGCGGGCCATCCTGTTGCAGGTGCGGTCAAAAGAATACAGGTTTAAAAAAAATTCAACCAGGTTTGTGAAAAAAAGCTCTTCTCCCTCGTACTTTTTTTTCTGAATTTTCGCTAAGAGCTTTGTCCAACGATGCTTTGGATTTATACTTCTTAGTGTGTTTAACTGTCTGTTTTTGAATGGATACGATATCGAATATTGCACCAGCGGGCGTAGCGGCAAATATGAATCGTCACTGTTGTTGAAATGATATACGTCCATTTTGTGCCCGCGCTCCGCAAGGCGTCTCACGGTCTCGTACATCATGCGTTTAGCGCCCCCTCCTATTTTTAAATAATGAACAAGTGCTATTCGTAGCCCATTTCTCTTTACAGTGACATTCGAATTCGACATTTCTATCCAATTACTCATTGCTTATCTCCACGTGTCTTAGCATACAGCGAAATATAGGCAAAATCCAAAAAGCAAGCCGCTTTTGTTCCTAGTAGCGGATTGCCTGTAATATAAGAAATCGGCGTCATAAGCACTCCAATTATATAAAATGGTTTGAATATGCGAAAGCATCTTTTGTAAGGACAGAAGATATTTATGTCTAAAAGGCCAGCAAAACCGGTGTATGTCCCAGGAAAATATCCATGTGTGCAGGCATCTATCTTGCCGGTAGAACAACATGCTCGAATAATGCGTGCCTATCGGGCAAAACATCAGGATAGTGAGAGATACAAAAAGGAAAATCACGGTAAATCTTTTTATCATAAAATGACATTTCTTTTTATTATGTTATAATTTTTTTGGCAGTTAATCTAAAGTTACCAGCCTCTTCTATAATTGATATTGTATTGTATCCAATATCCTTGCAAATATTTGATAATAATTCGGGAGTATAACCGCTTTTGTGATAATTTTCATTATAATCCTGGTTTCCATAAATGTGTTGTTGGTATGCCCTTGCATCTAAAATACCCTCTACATGTAGTCTGTATAAATTGGTAAGATGAGGGACTCTTATATCTATATCTCCCAGAGGCTTTAGTATTCTGTAGCAATTTTTTAATATGCTGATGGAATCATTGATAGAAAAATGCTCCAATGCATCATAAAATAATATAAAAGCAACACTGTTATCCCTTATTGGAATATTCAATATGCTGGCTCTTAATCCAATACCACTCATTTTTCTTATATCCATATTAATGAATCCTTCTCTAATATCAGTGCCACAACCTAAATTCAAGCAAATATGGCTTCTGGCATTCGCATGTTTAAAAATTGTCTTTTTATTGCCATTTGGTTCGGGTTTATTTGTGTCATGAATCAGATTTAAATCGCTTGTAACTTGTAAGGGATTAACGATTTTATTATAGCTGGGAACGAATCTTATTTCGTGCTCAGAAATTATTTTTTCCATTAAATTAAGATTTTCCGTCCTTGTCTGCACATCTTTGTTATAGATATACAAGAAGTCATGTATATATTTAGAATGCTCAAAACCTGCCATTTCCAGAATTGGGAATATCCATGCAAGCTCCCCAGCAAGTTTGTAGTAATTGCCTTGTAAATTTTTCAAATCTTTAACTTCGATACGGTCCCAAAGGAATCGCTTGAAAGTAACAAAAGTATTATCTTGCCATTCATAATAACGATAAAAACCCTGGGCTGCAACTTCATAAGGGATTTGTCGGATATAAACTCGTTTATGTCTCAAGCCTAAATTATAACGCAGAGTATTTTTATAAGTCTCGTAGCCGCTATAAGTCATCCATGTATTCAAGTCGTTATATTCTTTATTAAGTCGCACAAGCACTCGAGGATGCTTGAGCCAGTCGAAAGCATTAATGATGATAATAACGTCATTTGGATTGGAAGATACTTTAGGAATTCCACATAAAATATTTTCAATTTGATAACGACGCTTAGTATTTCGTTTCAGTATAAAGCGATTGTTATCGGCTATAAACTTATGCGCAATTTCGAATGTTCTATCCTGTGAATTATCATCTATGACGATGCAGCGAAAATCTTGAACCTTTTGACTTCGGATACTGTTTAAGCATTTCCCGATCCAATCTTCGGCCATAAAAGCAAGCACAACAAAACAATAGTTTACACTCATTTATAAATTTCCTTGGGAAAAATTACTTATGATGAAAAAAGAGTATAACATGTTGAATTAAGACGCGCAACTATTGCCATCATGTAATCTTTGAAATGGCGATGCTGCTTATAAATCTAAGCCGCTTTCAAGAGCATTTAAAAGTATTGCCAAGCCCGCAATTGCGGCGGTTTCGGCGCGAAGTACCGCTGGCCCAAGATTCCAAGTTAAAAATCCATGCTCATTCGCAGACAGCGCCTCTTCTTCGGTGAATCCTCCTTCAGGGCCGACAAGAAGAATCGCCGTGGCGGATTCATCGGGCGAACACATAGGTTCGCCCATACGCTTAGAGTGGGAGGCGAGGATTTCATCAATGTTTTGGCCTTTTGCGCCTTCAAGCAGAATGACCCTGATGTCGGCCTTTATTTTTACGATTTCATCGAAGGTAACCGGGTCTTTTATTTCCGGCACGCGGATGCGCCCAGATTGTGCTGAGGCCGATTCGGCGATCTTTCTCAAATGCGATATTCTCGCGGCCGTTGGCTTTACGACGCATCTCGCGGAAACGAATGGCGCGATGCAGTAAACGCCAAGCTCTGTGGCCTTTTCAACAATCATGTCCATGCGCCTCGCTTTGATGAGAGCGGGCGCAAGCGTTAGGCGCAATGGCGCCGCCTGCCGCGCGGTTGCGCGGTCATTAACCTCATTCATGTTAACGATATCACACCACATCCCAGACCTGTCCGCATCGGCTATCCGCGCCCTGTATTCCGCCTCGCCGTCGAACACTACGATCATATCGCCCGCGCCCATGCGCAGAACGCGGGAGACGTGACGCGCCTGATCTGCGGAAAGCCTGGCGCGGTTTCCGCTCCATCGCGTCCGTGGGACGTAAAAGCGTCTCACAGGCGGTACCTCATGGCAACCCAGCCGTCTTCGGCCAATTCCCTCTCCGGTTTTTTCAACCCTAATTCCAACATGGCGGCGCGAAATCTCTTGCGCTGTTCATCGAGCAGGCCACCGAAAATTATCGCGCCACGGGGGGATGTCAATTTTACCAATTCAGGGGCCATTTTAATTAAGGTATCCTGAAGAATATTGGCCACCACTATGGTGAAAGTTGTGGAATAATTTCCGACCTGACTGGATGTCAATTCAATGGGGCAGCCGTTGTATTTGAAATTTCTGGAGGCGACCTCGATGGCTTTCGGGTCGTTGTCGGTCGCCACGACGC
>Ga0209777_10006664_pt1 | contig 12967 bp, 10 predicted proteins | sample FrelakmetHBP12HB_FD_187147 | JGI IMG/M metagenome (GOLD analysis project Ga0209777, IMG submission 187147) | Freshwater lake sediment microbial communities from the University of Notre Dame, USA, for methane emissions studies -HBP12 HB (SPAdes)... | ecosystem: Environmental > Aquatic >...
ATCGGGGATCATGTTGCCCATCCCCATCCATCTGCAGCACATAATCAAAGCCATATTTCAAGGCGTATTTGTATCCTGTCTGTAATGTGACGCCATACCCCATATTGAAAGGATGAGACAGGACTCTGGCTCCCGCGGCCCGCGCTTTGGCCTCGGTTTGATCCGAAGACCCATCATTCACAACCAAAACAACCGCCTCTGGGACTTCCTGCTTGATCCCTTGAACGACGGTTTGGATCTTCTCCTCCTCATTGAAGGCGGGAATGATCACTAAAGTCTTATTTTTCTTCTCCGGGTTCTCCGCCATTCTCCCTCTTCCCTTCTTTATCTCTTTCTGGCTACCACGACGCAATGAAGGCTGCACCACCAGAAATAGAAAGGCAGGGGCATTTCCTTCTCGACTTCAAAACCGACTTCCTTCAAGGCCTGACGCATCCCTCCTGGAGTCCAATGTTTTACGTGCCCGGAAGGAGAGAAGGCTTCTTTGAATTTCAGGAAAGTCAATCGAGCCACCTTAAAGAGCCAGTCATGGGGAAAGATTATAAGTAGAAGCCCCCCTTTCCTTAAAACCCGATGGATCTCTCGGAAAGCCTTCTGGGAGTCCGGAAGATGCGCGATGACCTCCAGCAGCAGGCAGCAATCCCAAGAGTGATCTTTCAACTCCAGGGCATATGCGCTGCCTTGGCGTGCCGGAAGGTGATGTTCTTTACAGATTTTTACTTTCTCTTCCGCATAATCAATGCCGAGCACATTCCGTCGGGAACCCGGCGTAAGACCTTCTCCAGGGTGATTTCCTCTCCGCATCCCAGGTCGAGAATATCTTTCTCCTCCCCGATGTAGGAGAGGATCCGCCGATCACTGCAATCCAAATACCATCTTCCAACCCCGCCTTTAGTGTACTGTTTTCGTTGAAGGAGTTCGCCAGTCATCGGGAGTCTCCTTTGGAAAAATACCACCGTAGCACCCCGCAGCCAACGCCCCATAGAGATCGGATTTCCCGGAGGCTCTTTACTCCTTGCAGCCGATTGAGGATATACCCACCCCGGAAATAAAACCTCTTATGGGCTTGCCTCAGGATTTCTCTCAGACTCTCATCTGACCAATTTTCAGAAACGAGCACAGGACGTTTCTGGTCTTTATCAAACGGGTTGTTGGCCTCGACCTCCCGGTACCAACCCTTGTCTTTAGCGTCATCATAGAGCTTTGTCCCCTTATAGGGAGAAAGAATACTGAATTGGGCATATTCGGGTTTCAGTTCCCTGGCGAATTCTATGGTCTTCAAACCCTGCTCAAAGGTTTCCACTGGAATCCCCAGTATGAAATAGGCCATGGGTCTAATTCCGGCCTTATGGGTTAAATTGAAGGCCTGGCGAATTTGGGAAAGAGTAATCCTCTTCTGAAGATAATCCAGCCCTTCTTGATTTCCGCTTTCCACCCCGTAAGCGATCAGAGAGCACCCGGCTTTTTTCATCCACCGGAGCATCTCCCCATCCACGCGGTCAACCCTTCCTTCACACTTCCATTCGATCCGCAACCCTCGGTCAAGAATTCCCTGACAGATTTCTATCACCCTCTGCTTATTCAGGGTAAAGAGGTCATCGTATAGGATGATTGAATAAATCTTAAAATCCTTAACAATTTGTTCGATTTCATCGAGAACGTTTTGGGAGCTTCGCGCCCGCCACTTGAAGCCGAAGATGGATTTATCGCAAAAGATACACTGGTAAGGACAGCCCCGAGAAGTGATCATGGTGGTGATCTTCTTCCCCGGCCAAAGGGCATAGTGGTAAGCTTGATTGGGCAGGAGATACCTGGAGGGGAAAGGGATGGAATCCAGGCCAGGGATGAAATCTCCCGGGGGGTTGCCCCTTTCCGCCCCGATTAATCCCGGAACCCCCCAGGGATCTTTTCCTTCCTCTAATCTTTTAACCAACCCGGAAAAAGTCATCTCCCCCTCGCCCACGATGCCGAAATCGATCTCTGGGCAATCGCGGAAAAATTCCTGTCGGTGAACTGATAGGTGAGGACCGCCCATAACGAGGGTGGCGGTGTAGGGCCGGCAGATCTTGATGGCTCGCAATGTAGTGTCAATCGTTGGGGTCATCCCCCCAATTCCGACAAGGTCGGCCTTTTCTTTTTTTACCTCAGCCTCAAACTCACTCCAGCTCATCCCCAGGGCAAAAGCATCGATGATCTTAACCTTGTGCCCTTCCCCCTCAACGACCGCAGCTAAATAGGCAAGCCCCAAGGGGGGGACCACCACATCTTCGCGATTGTGTTTTCTGGAGGGGGGCTGGATCAGGAGAATTTTCATAACTTCAATCTTTCCAGGAGATTTCTCGGGCGGTCATGCCAAACCGATAGAACCAGCTTCGGACCTCTCCTTCGCTCACCCGGGTCCATCTCTTTATCTCTTTTCTCTTCTTCCACATTTTGGGCAAGCCTTTAAGGGCCGAAAGATAGGCTTTCAACAGGACTTGCAGAAGCTTCAAGGGAGAATATTGTTCACTGAATCTTCCCGCAGCCCCCCGGCCGGCCAAGGCTCCATACCCTTGGAGGAGGAAGCGCAAAAGGGTGTAAAAAGGGCTTTCCAGGAGAATCGAGAGAGGAAAATATTTCACTGCAATCCAAACCCGGTTTCTTTCCACGTAGAAGGCCTTCATAGGCGAGTAAGGACTGCTGGATTGAGAATAGCGATGATGAACGATCGCCTCGGGAACGTAGAGGCACTTCCAGCCTGCGAGCCTCCCTTTCAGCCCCAGGTCCGTATCATCGCCATAGGCGAAGAAGTCTTCATCAAAAAGGCCAACCTCCTCCAACATTTCCCTCCGGTAGAGGGCGGCGCAGCCGCTGGGAAAGATAACGTCCTCCAACTTATCAAATTGGCCGTGATCCACTTCCAGCCTTCCTCGTCCGCGATTCAACCCATCCCGGTAGATGAGGTGCCCCACGTTATCGATGATCTTCGAGCCCCCCTGGAGGTAGATCTTACAGGCTAGCATCCCCGCCCGGGGGTTTTCTTCGGCGACTTTCACCAGTTCTTCTAACCAGCGAGGGTCAGCCTGGGCATCATTATTCAAAAGGACGATATAGTTCCCTGAAGCTGCCCGAATTCCCCGGTTGTTGCCTCCGGAGAAGCCTTCGTTTTGGGTATTTCTCAGGATTCGCACCCATCCGGGAAAATTTCGTTGGACATATTCAACCGACCCATCGGTAGATCCGTTGTCCACCAGAATGACTTCCAGATCTGAAAAGGTCTGAGATCGTAGAGATTCAAGGCAGTCTCGTAAATATTCCTTTCCGTTCCAATTCACTATAATAATAGAGACCAGTAGAGATGGCATAGGTAAGAATCAATTGTTCTTAGAATATTTTAAGAAATTTTGGTAAGCCTCCTGGCTTTTTTCACTCCAGCCCTTTTTTTTATAAAGACGGCTTAAAGCTTCGTAAGGCAAAGGATAATCCGGGTCCAGCTTGGTCGCAATCCCCTCACATGAAATCGCCTGGTTGATATCTCCTCTCTTTTCAAAATATAAGCCAAGGTTATAATGGGGAGCAGCATTATGGGGCCTGAGATCGATGGACCGCCGTAAATACTTTTCGCTATCTTCCATTTTTCCCTGTTTTAGATAAGTAAGTCCGAGGTTATTATAAATCTCTGGTAGGAGGATAGGGTTTAAGGGAATGGCTTTTTGGTAAAACTCAATGGCTTTATCCAAATTCCCTTGCAGACTATAAACGTAACCCAGATTCACATAGGATTTCCCTCCCCTTGGGTCTAGGGTAATAGCTTGCTGAAATTTCTCCCTCCCCTCCTCAAGTCGACCTTGGAGAACCAGAGCCAGCCCAAGGGCATTGTAAGCGGGGCCATTATTCGGGGATTTGGCTACCGTAGCCTCCCATAAGGTTCGCTGACTCGTCCAGTCAAAGTTTCGGAGAAGGGTTGAAAAGCCATACAATTCAACCACCAAAGCGCAAAGGAAAAAGAAGACGATCTTCCCTGTCCGGCTCCCTTGCTCAATTCGCTTTTGAAAAATCCAGTCTATGGTCAATCCCAGGAGGACGGCATACCCTACGGATGACAGATAAAGCCAGCGGTCGGTAACCAGATCATCAAGAGCGATCACGCTGTTCGTCGGTAAAAGAGTAATGGCGAACCACAGGGCAAAAAAACCCACTAACCGGTTGGAGCGGGAGAGCCGCCATATCACCAAGGATATGCCAGCAAGAAGGAAAATGCTCAGAATGACCTGGCTCTCTAGAACCGAATGGGAAACGGGAAAGTCATAAACGAGGTTCAAGTTTAAGGGAAGAATTAAGGTTCCGAGGTAGTAAACCCAGGCCCGGGATTGGCTAAGGAGGTTGTCGTAGAAAGGCCGGACGGGTTGGGAACTATATTGCAAGGAACCAAAAAAGTAAATCCGAAAAATCAAATAGATGATAGAGAGCGAAAAGTGAGGGAGAAGAGATAAAAAGCGCTTTTTTAAAGTTCGTCCATGGGGAAACATAAAATTAAAAAGAACCACGATGGCCAATAAGGTAATGCCCGTCTCCTTTACCAATAAAGCGCAAGCATAGGCCAAAGATGAAAAAACCAGATACCGAACCGACCGGTTCAAACTATATTGCATATAGGTAAGGAAAGAGGCCAGGAAGAATAGTGCGGTCAAGGAAGAGGATCGTCCGGTAATGTAAGTCACCGACTCTGTCTGTACGGGATGAAGGCCAAAGACCAAAGCAGTAAAAAGCGCTATCAGTTGATAGCGAAGTGAATTAGGTTCTGTTGGAACGGTGGTAAGACGAAAGATATAGAGGGTGGCAAAATAAACCAAAAAGCTGCAAAGAAGATGCACCAAAAAGTTGAAGAGGTGGTATCCGAAAACATTCAATCCCCCCAAGAGGTGGTTGAAAGCAAAGGTCGCCATTAAAAGGGGACGGTAACTGCTAGTCTCGCTGTAAATTCCACTCCCAAATTGGGGGTCTACGAAAAATTGGGGAATCTTACTTGGATCTTTTACAAAGGGGTTTCTCTCAATGACATGGTTGTCGTCGTACTGAAAAGAATTTTTAAAAGAATTGGAATAGGCCAGGAGGATCAAGAGGGTTATGATAAGGCAGAAAAAGAGATTTCTTCTCATAAGCTTTTTAGTTCCTTCGCTTTCTTGCAAGCCGATCAATCCCAGCCCCTAATCTTCGACTTCCTTGAGCCTGAAATAGGCTTCAATGGTCCCCCCGCGCTGCAACCGAGTCATGATCATAGAGAGAAAAAGGCAATGGGGCAAAAGACCCCCGGCTAATAAAAGGGCCTTTCCTTTCTGAGAGAGGGTTAGACACTCTTTCTTATGGTTCGGGGCATTTTTCAGAATCCGGTACAAAGAATTTTCGGGGAGACCCATGAGGTTAAGCAGGCTCTGCAGCCATCCGAATGGATTCTGTTCCAAAGAAAAGTGATGGACCTTGAGCAGGCCAAACCCTAGAGGTCTCATCATCAACTCCAGGGTTTGGGGTGAAAACACATAGAGGTGCCGGGGAGGGTCCAGATGAAACCATTGGCCCCTCCCTATCTCGGCCTGAAGGCTGTCAATGTTCGGGGTGGAAATGGCCAAGATCCCCCCCTTTTTCAACAAGCGAGTTAAAGTTTTTAGAGTCTTCAGAGGTTCCGATAAGTGTTCCAGAACATGCCAAAGAGTGATCAAATCAAAAGAATGGGCGGGGAAATGATTTTCGTCTATTTCCCCGACAGAAACAGAAATTCCCAATCGAGATGCCCGGTATGCGCTATCTGTGGTTAATTCCGTTCCGTGGCATTCCCACCCTTGCTCTTTAAGCAGTTGAAGAAAAGTTCCCTGACCGCAACCGATATCCAGGGCTTTCCCTGGGCAAAGAAAAAATTTCTTTACCCGCCGCATCCGATTCCAGGCAAAAAAAAGTCGAGGCGCTTCGAGCCAGGAGCGAAATTTCCGCTGGTTCTCCCCGTAATAATCTTGCTCATAGAATTGGTGGATCTCTTTTTCATCTGGACGGGGACTCAAAAAAACCAAACCACACCCCAGGCATTTCAGGTAAGAAAAAGGAAAGCTCCCCGAATGGGTCCGAATATAGACTTTGGCTTCGGTGCCATTGGGGCAGAGCACGCAGCTTCCTTTTTCCATATCTTCCCTCTTAATAGACCTGGAGATGATTCTCCGATAATTGGCGCCCCTTGGGTGAAAAAATGGGAAAAGAATACAGTCCCATTTTATTCAACCTGAACTGGAGAGAAGTCTGGATCACCCCCCATCCATAGGTCACGCTCCGTTTAAAATTGATGGAAGAGGATTCGGCCGTATACCGTGTAGGGCAGGTCACCTCTCCAATACGGAATCCAAAATAGATAACCTGGGCCAGCATTTGATTATCGAAAATAAAATCGTTGTCATTTTTTTCCAAAGGTAACTTCTCCAAAACTTCCCGGGAAAAAGCCCGGTAACCGGTATGGTACTCGGATAATTTATGGCCAATGAAAAGGTTCTGGAAAGCGGTGAGAAAACGGTTGGCCGCATACTTGTACCGCGGCATTCCCCCTTCCCGAGCTCCCGTGCCTAATATACGTGAGCCCAGGACCACATCGAAGAGGCCGCTGGCAATCAGCCAACCCATCGCGGGAACGAGTTCAGGCGCATATTGGTAATCCGGATGGACCATGATGACAATATCGGCCCCCCGTTCCAGGGCAGCCCGGTAGCAGGATTTTTGGTTGGCGCCATAACCCATATTTCGTTCATGGCGGATCACATGAAGGCCAAGTCGAAACGCAATATCGACGGTCCGGTCCTGACTGCAATCATCGACGAGTATGATATCATCCACCACAGTCTTCTCCAAAGCTAACCAGGTTTTTTCGAGTGTCCTTTCAGCATTATAGGCGGGTAAGACAACGGTGATTTTTTTTCCTTGAATCATGGATTTCTGTCACCTTGGCGTTTGTCTGCGAATGGTTCCATCGCCTTTAGTTGGGGCAAAGACGTTGTTCTCGCTGCTTTCTCAGAAGAATGATTCGTTTCCTCTTGAGCGATTAGACTCAGGAAATATTTTGTATCTCCATCATTGGGATTGATCCGGTAAGCCAGGTTTAGGCAATACTTGGCCTGCGGGATTTTCCCTTGTTCGAAATAAATCTTTGCCAGCAGGAAAAAAGCCTCATGGGACTCGGGCACATAATCCAGACCTCTTTTCAAATACAATTCCGCCTTATCCAAAACTCTCTTTTTCTCATAGGCCAGGGCCAGGTTCAGGTAGGGTTCGATAGAACAGGGAGAAATTTCCATGGCTTTTTCAAATTGGCGAATTGCTTCCTCTAATTGGTTTAAACTATAAAAAACTGCCCCCAAATTGTCGCGTGCAGCAGCATTATTAGGGTCCATTTCTAAGGCTTTTTGCAGATAGGATCTGGCTTTTTCTGGCTCCCCTTTTTGATAATAGACTGTCCCTAAATTGTTGTAGGTACCGCTATACTTCGGGTCAAGGCAAATTGCTTTTATCAATAAATCCTCAGCTTTCTTAAAATCCTTCTTACTTTTATGGGCTATGGCCAAACCATTGAGCAAATCTATATCATTAGGGTCCTCCTGAAGTCCCGCCTGAAAATAAAAAATGGCCAGATCATATTTTCCTCTATCGACATAAGTATGGCCGATGAATCTATAGGGCGTCACAGATTGGGGGAACTTTCTGAGGTTTTCCTCCCAAAAGATGATCGTATCTCTCCACAGCTTGTTCCGTTCCAGGGTCAAAGAAGCATAAGTACCGGCCAGCAGGAGGGAGCAAAAAAGAAAAACAGGAAGACGGAATAGCCTATATTCCCCCTGCTTTATTTTCCATAGCCCCCAAGAAACCAGATAAAAGAACCCTATAGCCGGCAGATACATATACCGATCGGCCCGGAGGATCGTAAGGGGAACAATGTTTAATACCGGAAGAAGAGAAAAGAAAAACCAGCCCAAACAAAAGAAAAAAATCCGATTTCTCCTGAAGGACCTCCAGGCTAAAACGGCCATCAGGCATATGGCCGCCATCGAGAGGAGAACCTGGCGTTCAAAAATGCCTTGTGGTATCGGCGTCCAGTAAAAATGATCTAAGTAAACCGGCACGATTAGGTAAATGATGTATTCCACAAAAACATTGAGCATGGCCAGGAAAGTCGTATACGGAGAGCCTCCGTGATAGTCAGCAAGGTATTTACCGTTGTGGTAAGTCCAAACCGTGAGCAGGGCGAAGAGGAGAGCCAGGACAAAGAAGGGAATTTTATCCCTGGCCATTTCCCATTTTGTTCTCTTTTGAAAACAAAGATCATAAAGAATAAACAAAAAAGGTAATACCACTGCGGACACCTTGGCCAGGAGAGCAAGAAGGAAAAGGGACAGGGCAACCAGGTAAAATCCTGTTTTTCTGTTTGGCCTTTGCTCTTCCAGATAATATAAATAAGAAATGAACGATGAGAGCATAAGGGCCATGGAAAGGACATTTTTTCTCTCTGCTATCCAGGTAACCGATTCTACGTTGACCGGATGAAGGCCAAATAAAAGAGCAGTGAGAAAGGGAACCCATGTATTTGAAAAGATTTTTTTCAACAGGAAGAATACCAGAACGGTATTGAAAATGTGAAGAATAACATTGTGTAAACGGTACCCAAAAGGTTGGATATGCCATATTTGAAAGTCTAAGGCGTAGGTTAAAATTTGGAGGGGAAAATAATTGTGCACGATGGGCTGGGAAAAAATTCTATAAATATTATCCCAGCTCAGGTTACGAATATACGGATTATCTCGGATATAATAGGTATCATCCAGGTTTAAGAAAGGGTAAGGAAGGCTCCCATAATAGGTTCCCAGGATGGCAAGGAAAAGGATGAAAATAAGGGACCAATTTCTGGGGATAAGTTCGGTGGGTTTTTTTTTCTGATTTCGCCCCATTCTACCACCACAAATTTATTTACGATTTTACTACAATTTTTTATAAGTCCGATAAAAAAAGACGGTGCCGGATCTTTTCCGGCACCGTCCGCAAAGGCAGGTTCCCCTTTCCTTTACGGGTTATGCGTCCAGGATGAACCCGGACCTCTCAGCGTCCAGGTGCTAATTCCCGAGGAATGCGTAGCTGTCATCTGATAACTGGCTGTGTCGGCAGCGCCTATAGCCACACCGACGTTTGCCGATGAAGTGAAACCACGAGGGGCTAAGTCCACAGTAGAAGTGGTATATGTTTGACTATCGGTGTAAAGTGCTTCCTGAGCTGTGGCCGCATTTCTCAGATCCGACTGCATTGCGGCATTGAAACCTCTCTGCCTGTAAGCCGTAAACTGCGGGATGGCGATGGCCGCCAAGATACCGATGATGGCGATGACGATCATCAGTTCGATCAACGTAAAACCTTTTTCACCTTTTCTAAATTTCGTAAACATTCCTGAACCTCCTTATTTTTGTTTATTGAATTTACTAATTTTCCCCCTGCTCCAAAACTTATTAATTATGCCCGAATTTCACCTCCCTCCCTCGATTTACTACCTTTCGGCTAAATTTTGATTATCCATCTTGCAAATTCTTTGCCATCCTTCTGAAAAATTAAAGAAAATTACTTTTTCCATCTGAATCATTCCCGGAAAATTTACATAATCCTTAGAATTTACTTAGTTAGCGAATTAATATTTACCAACCTCAATTGTCTCCCAGTGCGGAAAATCTACCTCTGAGAGGATATCGCCCTACAAAAGATCTCGGTTAGTCAAAAAAAAAGGCTAGAAATGTTATTCTGTGAACAATTTCTGTCAATGAAGGGGATGGCTTTATTCTTTACTCCGGGATTTTATTTTTCTATGTTTTTTGCAAACTCCAGCGAGTCAAGGGGAGATCAAGGGGAGGCCAATTTGTTCTTCGGCTTATCGCAAACTTCAAAAACCTCAAATTTCTCCAAAGGCTGGCTGCTAACACTCCAAGGTAAACTATTTCCCTTCACGCTGAAGGCATAATATCCGCCCCAAGGCCATATCGACATTGTCCTGATCAGAGTAACCGGGGTTGCCTCAAACGTAATTTCAAACTTCTTAACGAGTGAATTCTGATGCTCTTTTAGGAGTTTTTGTTTATGTACGAGCTCAGGAATAATAATGTAGTCTCCTTCCGTAAGACAAGTTCTTTGGACATCGTATTCCTTCATTCCTGCCCTTTTTGCATACCATTGCCACCCCCAGTGGCCTGAGAACCATATAGTTGAAGTCGATTTCAATTGATCTTTTATCCTCGAAGCCCCCACGCGATAAACATTGGCGTACTCCCAGTCAGAAAGACTCATGATCACCCCACTCACAATGGTAATTACTATCGCGCAATAAAAAATTCGATTCATTCCCCTTTTATAAATATAACTGCCGAGAATCAGCAAAATCGCTGGAATCGCCACAATAACATGCCGCACTGCGGGAAATGGCACAAATAATATAATAAAAGCCATCGATCCTAGGATCCATAAGAGCAAAACCACGAGTAGCCTTTCCTCATCCTTATATTTATATTCTTTTTTCCATAATCGTTGGTACCCACAGAAGAAACATATAAGCAGGAGGGAAAGACCATTACCAAAGAAACACCCCCCTAAAATCCCAACTTTTAAGCCAGTATAAAAATATGGTGTTCTTATCAGTGTAATTACAAAAAAGAAAAGAACACCCGCTAGGACGATTATCCTTCCTATTTTCATGCGATAAAGATCACGAATAATCAGGAAAGAAAAAGGGGCCACCGCGCCTAAGGCGATAATCCAATTTATAGAATTGTATACCCCATTCCAGAAGCCAAAAGGAAAATTTTTTCGTTCTAAAATATGAATTCCACCATAGTCTAAATAATTAAAGAGAGACCATCCCACCAGGGAGAATACCGGTATGACGATAACCCAAATGGCATTCCATCTCTTCTTTAATAAAATATCTATGATTAAAATCGGAAGGAGAACCAGGCTTAAATATTTAGTAAGGATCGCTGCAGCGGCGGCTAATGATGCGAAAACATAATATTTGTTGCCTTGCATAGGAATAACAGGATGAAGGATGGCCCAAAAGAAAACTAGCCAGAAAGAGAGCATCGGAATATCATTCATAAGATTTTGCGAGGGAATAAACCCGGGTCCCAGAGCGAAAAAGATTGTCCAGGCCGTTGGGTTTTTGACTTTTAGGTTATTCACCAACCCATAAAAGAACAGAATGCAAAGCAAACTAAATAGTGAAATGAGCAAATGCAAAGCAATCTCTGATTCACCAAAGAAATAGATGCACGCCGCAAGAAGATAAAAAAAGAGGTGGGGTTGATTTAAAACATATATTGGTTCAGCAGAATTTCCCCAATTGACATAACCCGACATGGGATGAAAAGGATTTTTGATAATTTCTTCGGCAATTTCAAGGTCACCCGTATCATCTATATGAACGGCTTTATTTATGTTCAAAGATGTGACCAAAACCCATATCAACAGCAATAGGAGTAACTTCTTATTCATCTATGAAAATATCCGTTAGTAGATATCTATTTTTTTTAATCTTTCCCCGATCAAAAAATCAATACTTAAGCCCCAAAAGAAAGGTATATCACTGCAATCAAAGTACCGAACCATCCATAAAATATGGCCCGGCCAACTAAAAGGCGGGGGGATGCAAGCCAATTATGAATCGCACCCAATCCGAGTGCGAAAATGACTGAAATGGGTCCCATAGCAGAAAGTCCATAAAAAGCTTTAGCCTGGGAATAAATGGGTATCCTTAAAGTACTAAACAAGATGAAAAATCCGATAGAGTACACGGTTAAAATTAGAAACGCCATAATCAACTTGGAATTTTTTTGGCCATCTCTTAACGCGATTTGAACACTTCTGTATAAGCCAATCACAAAAACTCCTACGGCCGGTAAGGCAAGGAGGTAAACGGAGGACATATAATCATAATTCCACACCGCCGGCCGACCTACCAGAAAAACCTTACCCCCGATGAAGCCATCTCCCCATAAAGTAGAGTAAATCGAATCCCAGAAAGAATGAAAGCCTGAAAAATAAGGATAGTGCAGTACTTCTCCGAAACCGAGATAATATTGAATCATATGGAATCCAGGGTCTTGCCACCATTGCTGACCGGGTAAATTCCAATTGATCATAAAAGGACGGCCAAAATGAATTATATTTCGTACATAATACCATCCTGAAATAGCGGCGATTACCAGAAGCAGCAAGCCCAATCTTGAGGTAACCTCCTTGAGGATTTTTTGTTCGATACGGATCATCTTATAACCCAAGAAAATAAACACCACCGGAAGAATAGCCCAGGCCGTGATTTTGGTCAGTGTGGCTAGCCCCAAGAGGAGACCCAGATAAATCATGTGGGAAACCCGAGCCTCAGAACTTCGGAAAATATGAACAGCCATAAGCAGGGAGAGGCTAACCAACAAAGCATGAAGCGGTTCATTCCCCACGTATGCTGACATGTAAATATTCATGGGAAGGATTCCCGCCATTACAACCACAAAGAGGACATTCAGCGGGTCATCTTTGAAAACCATCCGGCCGAAACCATAGGATGCCCAAACATTTCCTACCCCGCAAAGGAAGGGGATTACTTTAACGATGTGAAAAGGTCTCACCAGGGAAAAAAGAGGGGTTAAAATCTCAAGAAATCCAGCTGATAGAAGGTAGAAGAAAGGCGGGTGAAACATGGACCATCCCTCTGTTGGTAGAGGGATCGTTCGGTTTTTTATGATATAGAAGATATAGTCTAAATGTCCAGTCGGGTCAAAACCGGTCATCGAGTCAATTTTAATCATCTTGACGAAAAACAAATAGATCCAACCCATCAGGATTCCGAAGAATACGGCCCAAGGAAGGATTTTCATTCTTTTCCCTTGGAAGAAGAAACGGCCAATCCCCCATACCCCAATGGAAGCCAGAAAAATCA
>Ga0209777_10006665_pt1 | contig 12966 bp, 6 predicted proteins | sample FrelakmetHBP12HB_FD_187147 | JGI IMG/M metagenome (GOLD analysis project Ga0209777, IMG submission 187147) | Freshwater lake sediment microbial communities from the University of Notre Dame, USA, for methane emissions studies -HBP12 HB (SPAdes)... | ecosystem: Environmental > Aquatic >...
TAAAAGTCCAAAAGGCATTGCTAGAACATGGGGGTGTAAATCACCGAGCAAATAGGAAAAAAAAGGAAATTCATCAATAATTTCACGAGAATGCCCCAAAATATCAAAATCCTGAAGGACTCGGGAAGCTCTCCACCACCAAATTCCTCCAATACGTTCCGGGATGAAAGAGAAAGGTATCGTGGGTGGTTGATTTAATTCCTGAATATTCAACCAAGACCAGAAATTTGAATGTAGCAATCCATCTTGTCCTGTTTGCCAGAAAAGTCCCTTGGCATGTAACATTTCCAGGAATCCTTCGGCGTTACTAACAATTAATACAAATAAAGGCCCCAATAAACTGGAAAAAATGTGGGGTTTTTTATTCGTTTCCTTTACGGCCTCTGTTTTTAATCGATAATCCTGCCATGTTCTTAATAGATTAAAAACAACTCCATAACATCCTAACGCAGTTAATGCAAACCAGGCTGATAATGCTAAATTGAATGAAATTGCTGGGGGTGTGCCAGTGATATAACCTAGAAGAGCCACCATCACATAGCCAAAATAGTAATAAGAAATGGCATAACCAGAGAGCCATGGATCATTCGGCGGGAAGGTGGGAGAACGCGTGATAGCATTGATGAAAGCCAGTTCCATTGGTTTTTCCGTTCCAAGGATATCCGGATTTGCGGCTCTGACAATGGCCCAAAAGCTAAAAGCGAATAGAAATAAAAGTTCAATAATTAAAATGGTTTTAAGCTCTGTTCTTAGCCACTGCTTTATCCCACTCCAGTAGTCTTGACGAAGAAATAAAAATGCCAGAAAAAGAACACCGAACAATCCCCCTAAAGCTCCATTGATATTATTTGTAAGTACTCCCAGTGAGGTTAGAACCCAGAAAAAATAAGACCATATCAGTAAACCAGCGATTCTTGAAAACGAATACCCCTTATCCGCTAAGAAGGGTAAAAGTCTATATACAATAGGAAAAGTGATAAAGCCAAGGAGTGAAAGGATTAGGTACCAGAGGATAAATTGAAACATAATTTTATATTTTAATTATTCACTTCATAAATAGTAGTTTCTTTCAATTGAAAAACCGAATTCCATAATTCTCCATTTAGAGTTTTAAATTTTTCCAATCCTTGACCAGGATAGACAATCTTTTCTAGTTGACCCACAATAATATACTTTATTTGATATTTTTGAATGAAATTTTTTGTCTCTTCAATATTTGTGGTTTGATAGAACTTTTGAACTTCGTCTATCCTATCAGTCACCCAATTTGATGGAAGGATGGCCCTTTGTTGACGTTGGTGCCAGTTCCAACCGATAACCCCTGGTAAACCAGTATAAATTGTATATCGATTGCCCCATTGATATTCAGGAACATTGGCTTCGACAATTACAGGAGAACCTTTTACATTCTGTTGCATCCAACGAATTCCTTGGTAATCCTGACTTAGATCCATCAAAGAATCGACTTCGGTATATTTCGCTGATTGCATATAAGCCATTCCATCAAGGGTTAAAGGAACATCGGATGTCATCCGATCTGAAATTTTATCTATAGACGCTGTAACAGGAAATAATAAAACACCAATCAATAAAATGGACAATCCGATTAACCAGAGCAATTTCCATTTTTGCTGCCACTCTATAATGACTGACCGAATTAACAAGAATAAAAAACAGGCAGAGGTAATAGAAAGTAAAGTCCAGGCTTGCAAGTAAAATTTAAAAACCGTATTCATCCGCCCAATATCACCTTTAAGCACAATTAATTCCACGATAAGGGTTAACCCCCACCCAATTATTGAAAGAAAGGTTAGCATTCTATTTAAATCTGATTGATTTCTTCTAAAGAGCAAAAAGATTCCTATAAGAAGTAAAGGAATTACTATCCAAACAATTTGAACTCCATTGATTAGCAGCCATAGACACCCAATTAATAAAATCAAAAATGCTACTACAAAATAATTACGATAAACAAGCCACTTTTGGACTTCTCTTAATGGAGTCTCAGCCATCCAATTGCGTATTTCCCATAACCACCAGGAAAATGTGATAAATAGGAAAAATCCCCAATGGGTTATATAAGAAGCTAATGGAGTATGCCCTCCTTTCCACAATTCGATAGATGTATATGCTTGACCATACCATTGACTGAAAGGTAGGTATAGTAACAAAGTGAGAACAATGAAGATTCCAATAATAAATATCGAAATAACAATACGGCGTAATGGGTCCGAAATAAATCCCAATAATGGATTTTCCTTATTATAGGATTTGAAAAATGTATATCCCATAACAATCACACATATCCCCAAATATGTCGGGAAGTCCCATGTATTTGTCACTCGTAAAGCACCAATTACAACAGCACCAAAAACGAAAACTATTGTATTTTGAATAAAATTCTTTTTATCCAACCAATCATTTTGAGAAAGCAAAATAGATATACTCCACAGGAGTGCAAGCAGTGTAATAGCAAGAGCGAATAAATGGGCATGTGGATCCGCATAAAGAAATGTGAAAAATGGGAATTCGGTAATTGGTTCACCCGGAATGGCTCGGCTGGGAATCCAATACCAATCGCCTGGATAAAAATTCAACTTCTTTCCAGCTAGAACTTGAAAAAATCCTTGTAATGACCAGACCACTCTTTGGATGAAATTACCTGTTTCGATGGGAATCCCGGACGAAGCCAGGCGCTGAAATCCATGAAAGATCATCCGTACTGTTCCAAGATTACCAATAATTAAAAATATTGCAGCAGTACTTAATCCGATGAAATATGGGTTCGTTATAATATTCAGCACTCTCTTTCCCCACCTTTTTAAAGTATTGTTTTTCCGTTCAATTGTTATGGTAGGAATTAACTTAAAAACATTCCACCCTATGGAAAATGCACCCATTGCCGCAAAACTGAAGAAAGTGGGCAGAATAAAGTTATATGCAACCGAGGGATTTAATCCCAACCATTTCACTGGCACACCAGCTATGACAAACCCATAATAGTAATAATTAATATACCCACCAGCAAACCAGGGATCATAAGGCGGGAAAACCGTACTCTTAAGAACAGCATTGAAATAAGAGAAATCCATTGGTTTCTCTCCACCTTTATACGGATGCCATAAATCTGGATTGCCGATGCGTATTGCTAAAAATACCAAGAAAAAAATTAAAGAAATAATTTCAATTTTTAAATAATATTGGAATCTTGTTTTCACCTCATTCAAGATTTCATCTTTTTGTTTTTGAAATAGAAAATAATTTATTATGAATAATAAAAGAATTGCCAAAGTAATTGAGGTTCTATTAAATTGAATTCCCAAAGAACCCGCCAGCCAAACTAGCAATGCCAATGACAATAAACCTGCAAGTTTTGTAATCGGAAATCCCTTATCGTTCAAACCATGGAGCGCAATTCTTACCAAAGGATAAACAAGCCAACCTAATAGCGTTATCAATAAATACCAAACGATTAATCCCAAAAAAGAATTTGAATTAATTATTGAATCGAGATTAAATAATTCTGCCCAGGTTCCCCCCGAATATTGCTCTTCCCTCATATTTGCGGGCATAATTAAAGTTCCTGGAGTTAAATTGGCTTCAGCAGGTGTGAGATTGATTACCTTAGTAAGATCGACTTTAGATAAAATCTCATTCACTTTTTGAGATGAAAACGTATTTGTTTTCTTAAATATCATTACTTTGGGATGGTCGTAAACTGTAAATGCTTCTTCTGCAAACTGAGTGTTAATCCTCAGATCTCCAAGATTTGGATCTGATTGAAAAACCTTGATAAGTTCAAACCCCAACTTCCCTATGAATGTTCCTGGTTGTGCAACCCGATAGCACCATTGAATATCCTTATCCTCAGGGCAGCCTAATAAATTGCGATAGTACATAATTGTCAACGGATAGCGTTCCGGGATTTGGGTAATACTGCCCCACTGGCGATTGGAGGTTATGTATATGTAATCCGCCTGGTTTAATATGGATTCAAACCGCTCTAACTTTTGCTGGTTATCATCCCAATACATTTCAAAATTCAAGTCGGATTGGAACACACCGATTTGATAATCAAAGGGATTATTTCCATGCATTGCCAAAGGTATGGCATCATCCCAAGAAGATTCATTCGCCTGCTGGCTGCCGTAGAATGCCAAAGCTCCCTCGCCCCCTACTAACTGCAGTTTCATAAGGTAAGGATGTCCCGCTTCTAGCAACACTGAACTATTGAATGGGATTAGATATTCAGCTCCGCGGACGTCATCTCTTTTGAGAAACTGATTGGAGATACTGGTGGTTGCCAATAGGTCAGATTCATTTGAGGAATCCACAATGCTAAGGGATAAATTTTTAATGCTTGGATTTCCTGACCAATCAATCGCTCGAAAAAGCTTCACATGGTCTATTTGTATATTGGCAATAGGTGTAAAAGGGATTACTTCACTCCCATTAACAAGAAATGGCGCTGATAAAAAAATTGGCTGTGAAATAGAACCAGTGGGCAAAGCAAGATTAATTGATATCCTTCCAGCAAAGCGTAACTGATCCTGACTATTCTCAATTTGAAAGTTAATAAAATAAATATTCTCCTTCTGGATTACAACGGGGGTCTCAAATTGCATCTGGTAAGATTTGCCACGTGGATCATCACTTATGGCGAATGTATCTGATAGATTAGCTTTAGCTATTTCAGTATTGTTTGAAATCCCTTCAGTTATCGATATAAATAGATTTTTTTCCTGGTTAGTGCTTGATGAATCAACAATGTGCTCAATAGTTATTCCGCTTAGTATGCCGGTCTTTTCCGGTAAAAATTTCACCGTTAATGAGCTTGACGAATTTATTGAATAGAAATGAGGATAAGCAAGAGGTATATTGATATCCCTTCCATCAATTGTTCCAGATATATTGATGGCACCTTCCACATTTTGGTAAATCCAATCGCTGGCACTTACGCGCGTCACTGGGCGGGAATAAATATGCGTGAACGCAAAAGCCCAGAGAAATGAAAGTATCAGAGTGCACATAATTAATAAACCAGAAATAATTTTCCAATTTATACAAAATTTTCCTTTTAAGAATTTATTTTTACCTTTTCCCCATAATTGAATCAATCCCCAGGCCGCAATTATTGCCAAGGTCGGGTAAATAGGTAAAAAATAACGCATGGTGGGGTTCCAGCGTAATGTTTGCCAAATGAAATAAAAAACCGTCCAAACCCATAAAAGAAAATGGGGTTGCCATTCCCCATAAATAATTCTTTTCCCCATCCAGAGAAATGCAAGAATTGCCACGATCCCAAAAGGCAATCCCACGCCCCATAATACTAAATTTTGAAGACCAAACCATACCGGTCGCCTCGCCCATTGAAGAGATGGCGGATAATTAGAATCACCAGAACTAAGGAAACTCAGTTCTTTTAAGTTATCAATCCATTTTGGATTAAGAGAAATATTAAAAAACCCGGGACCAGTAAATGCATAAGGTTGAAAAATTCTAAAAACAAGAAAACTGATAAATGCAGCTACCAATAAATTTCGAAACACTTTCAGCCATTGTTTATTATTGCGGCGCAACCAAATAGATGGATTGTTTAAAAAAACTGCAATCGGGAGCAACACCGCAACAACAAGAGCATTGATCTTTGATGCGGCTGCCATTCCAAGCGCCACACCAAATAATAAAAAATATGACAGATTAATGTAATTTCTTAGAAAAGATATAACACCCGATTTAGAATTTGCGGGTTTACTTTTCTTCATTGAATCATCTTTTAATACACAAACGGCAAAATAGATGGCCAGAACTGTAAAGAAATTCGTAAAGCTATCAACCGTGAAATAGTGTGCAAGTTGTATGGATAAAACGGTTGCAGCGGACAGAGCAGCTGCAAGCAAACTCATCCATTTATTTTTGTACAGTTTCTGGGTAATCAAAAAAACAATAAAGATGGAGAATAGATCAAATAAACCTGAAAGATAACGTCCAATTAAGAAAACATGACCATAATCAGCCTGCCCCAACCAGCCAGCTGCATATCTGACTATGAATATTGGCAATGTTCCATATACAAAAAAACTATACCCAGAATTATGTGGATTTAGACTTGAGGCTTGTGTGTTAAAATATTCCGCGATGCTTTTTACTGGTGAAAGGGAGGATTCCACCATCGTTAAAAAACGTTCATCAGGATGCAAATGATAATTCTCATCCCAATTAATACCGGTAAAGCGGAAATAACCCCCAAGCAGAAGGATCAAAACCAATAACGATAACTGCAAAACCGTTAGAGAAAAACGAGTATTTTCTTTATCTTTGTAGGGCATCAATGTCTCCCGAATCTGGTTAATCTACATAGACAATTATAAAGTTCTTACCAGGTTGTTTGGAGCTATATTCCTTTTCTTCTATATGAGAATAAATTTTACAAATCAAATTTAAAGAATCGATATCTTCAGGTTTTATTATGAATAATTTAGGGGTTTTAATTAATTGCGTCGTGATAATCTTATCTCTGGCAAGAGCATAATCTTTTGTTGGAAAACCCGCATTAATACCAACCAGTCGTGTATCGACCCAATATGGATAAGGTATTACAAACGCATTGTCTGGATTCCCACCCCCCTTAACGAAATCCATTATTACCGACCCAATCTCAGAGGTATTCCATGCCTTTTCAAGATATTGCTCACTATAATCATTAAATACCAGCTGAAAATTCAACACACAAGAAATTAATATCAAAATCCCCAGAAAACTAAAAACAATACCTTTTAGCCATTTACCTTTTACTGAGTTGAGTATTGTCCTAAATACATACTCGAATCCAAGAGCTGAGATGATAAATACTGGCAAAATAGCTGCGTTGGTACGGTTCAAAGAAGGATTTTCTCGTGGAAATGCTAATGAAAGGATGGATGGCAACATCAATAAGGGAATCAATAGTATTGTAAAAAGATCCACCCAGTTTCTTGATTTTACATATCTTTTCAAAATAAATACCAATCCTGTAAAGAAAAAAACCGCAGTAATAATATCCAGTGCCGGTCTATAAGGAATTGAATGCACCCATATCTCGCCGTTGCTATAGAAGAACATAGTTAATGCATTCCATAAATTACTCAGAAAAATCTGCCAAACCGGACCTGGCAATGGTTGTTCAATGGATGTCAAACGAGAGAATGCTCGAATTCCAAACATGGTAGGGTTTTCGATTGCATAACGAAATAACGGAAGAAAAATAATAAAAGCAGTAAAAGCCAGCAAGCATAAATTCCAAAATATTGTTTTTCGATATTCGTTAGATTTTGAACTCAACCATGCCAAACTAACTCCAATTAATATTACTAATGGCACAATTCTAATTGGGCTATATCCATGCAAACCAATTCCGAGAGCAATTCCAGAAAGAATGAAGTCATTGCGATTGCTATTTTGTAAACCGCGAATGAGGAAATACAATGCTGCCGCAGTGAAAAGGGCATACAAAGGGAAACGCAATCCGACTCTGGAAATTACATTCGGCCAATAAGCAATACCTGCCATGAAAAAAGCAGCCAATCCAACCCATCGATTGCCAATTTCCTTTCCCAATAGATAAATAAATGGCAGTGTGAATAATCCTGCCAAAACCGTCCCAATTTTTAGACTTATAAACGTGAGCCCAGTTCCGAAAAGCCGAATGATCAATGCAGTCAGATAGAATTGAAAAGCTTCCCGACCGGTATTACGGGGAAAGAAAATAGAGTATTGTCCATTTAATACATCGGCAACATCTAATAATTTTTCAGCATGGTCACTGAACATTTCCCCCGGAACCTGATTTAGTTGAAAAAAACGGAAAAATATTACAATGATGATAGCTAAGATAAAAAGAATAAACCAGTAATCCAGCCGCATTTTCTTAATTTCTCTTTTAGGTGATCTTTCCCATACCGAATATAGAAAGAAGAGAAATGCTAGTATCCAAAGACTAAGGTTAATGAAAGTAAAACGGTTGTTATTTAAAGTCAAAAATGCCACCAGAACCAGGACCAACGAGAAAATAAAACTAATCGTCCGTACAGATGAAATTCTTTTATTGAACCTATATTGTTTCTGACGAACAGTGATAGGTGAAATTTCAACGCAAATTAAAATACCTGCCACACCATATAAAATAATGGCTATTATTACTTGCCGGTTGGGTGGTTCTAATAGAATCTGGGCAACAATACTGAAAAATATTGCCGTTATCAATTTCATGGGAAAACCTTTTGATTTCTTTTTTGGGTTTAAAGTATCGTGAGGATTCCCTTTATTTTTAATTAAAGTCAGATGATAATGTTGTCTTTTTCCCCTGGATTGAAAAAGTGATTTAACGTAATCTAGAACGCTTGGTTCGTCCATAGAGATCAATTTGTTTTTCGGCAAACATAAAAGGAATAGGCGCCATCAACATGATACGGATTTTCAAAGTAAAACTTTCTGACTAAAGAATAAACCACCGTTTGGTTGAATTCAGGCCAGATCACCCATTTACCAAAAATTTTCTTTGTAATCCAATAAGGCAGCCCCAAATAATGACCCCATTCCAAACATTTTATTGCCGAAGGAGAAAAATAATCCCAATGGTCGGTAATGTTAAATCCAACTTTTTCTAAACGCTCTTTCCAAATCTCATAGGGGTCACAGCAGTAATGACGCGAAATTCTATTGAAAAACTTGCGATATCGATCGGCTAATAAATGGATTTTTATTTTTTCAAAGAATACGGCAATTGACAAATATTTTGCAAAGTTCTGGTTCGGAACACAAAAAACGAAAATAGCATTATTTTTCAAAACACGTGCTATCTCATCAATGACTTGATCTACATCATAAATATGTTCCAAAACAGAATTACTGAAACAAGAATTAAATTCTTTGTCCTTAAATGGCAGTTTTCCACCCTGGGAATTCAATAAAAAATCATAACGTTGGGTTTTTTGGGCCTCATAAAGGGATGACCATTGAGGGTCAATGCCAGTCAACTTTATTTTGGAAAAAGTTACTAATGCAAAATGACCATCTCCGCAGCCCAGGTCTAAAACTGGACTTCCGAGATTTTCATTTTGGTAAAAACGGGATTCCACAGCACGTAACAACGCGCGGAAATAAGGCAAATCGGCAAGGTTTTTCTTTAAAAAATCAACCTCAACCGGATGAATTTTATTTATATCAATACTAGCACTCATCACATTACGAAAAGGAACTTCTAATATCACTTACAAGATTCTCATACTCTGCCGCTATTGAATCAGGAGAATAATATTTCTTGATTTCTTGAGAATTAATCCTTCCCTTTATCGGATGATCCAACAAATCGACCATTGCATTGGCAAGCGCAGCTGAATCACCAACCGGAAAGATTTTGCCAAATCTATGTATTATTACGGGCTGGCGGACACCTGGCAGATCAGATGCAACTACAGGAATACCATTCATCATTGCCTCGATTTGGACTAGCCCAAATGATTCTGTGCTATTAAGACTGGGTAAAACTAAAATATCTAAATTTGGATAGAAGGCAGCCATCTGTGCCGGGTTTAGCAAACCTAGGAATTTCCAGTGACCCTCGCTTACATATTTATCAATCAATGGAGAAAGACGCTGTAGATATTTTTCTTCCCCCAATATGTTTTGATAGGGACCGGCAAACCATACTTGGGTTTTGGGATATCTTTGAATAATTAAATCTAATGACTGTAATAAAACATCTATACCTTTTTCTGAGGCGAATCGGGCAGCAATCCCAATAATCGGACGACGATTATCTGAATTATTTATCTCGTTAAAATTCAGGATTTGTTTTTTTGAGACGATAGGCAATTCTACAGGTGGTGGAATAATTTGAATCTTATTAGCAAATTTTTTCAAATATGGTGAATGGTCAGCATAATCCTGCGTGTATGCAACTATTCTATGAGTAAAGAAAGCCGCAAGATTATTCATGACATGAACACTTTGATTGGCAGCCCAGGATATCGCACCTGGAGGCATTCGCAAATCACAATGGTATGTAATAATGGTGGGTTTTTTAAAGATACGGCCACGGAAAGCCAAGCCAGCTGCATCCAATTGCGGTAAATGTAAAGAAAGTACATCATGTTCCCTTACCAATTTTTGGGCTACGATTCCAAAACTGGGCATAACGACCCCCTTACTAATGCGCATCAGAACAGGAACACGGACAATATTCACACCTTCGATAATTTCATTAGGAAGAAGTTGGTGGTCATATTGGGAAGTAAGTATGGTCACTAAATGACCGCGCTGAACCAATGCTCGTGCCAACCGTTCTGCATAGATTGTCAAACCGCTTGTGTGTGGGCGATAATAAGTTAATTCTATTAAAAATTTCATCTTACTTATTAGCTAAAAACAAATGGGTATTTTCTTTTACCCAATTATTGAGTCTCTGAACACCCTCTTTTATATTAATTTTTGACTGCCAACCTGTAGTTTGTTGAATTTTTTTAGTATCAGAGACATAGATTTTTTGATCACCAGGTCGCCAGCCAAAACATTCAAATAATATCTCTTTTTGTTGAATTTCTTCCAGCATTGGTTTAAATTCTTTCCATATGGAAATTGTATTTTTCATCCCGCCGCCAATGTTAAAAACCTCGCCAGAAACATGCTTGATTTGACCAACTGCCAAGTCATAGGCATCTAATAGATCTTCAATGAACAATAGATCCCTGACTTGTTTTCCATCACCGTATATGGAAATTGTTTTTCCTAACTGGGCAGCAATCACGAACCAGGCAACCCATCCCTGGTCCTCTATTCCGAATTGACGGGTTCCATAAATACAACTCTGGCGAAAAACAACCGTAGGAAGTTGATATATTCTGGAATAATCACGAACGTATTGGTCTCCGCATCCCTTTGAGCATCCATACGGAGAATGAAAATCCAACGCCCTTGCTTCGTTAATTCCATTAGGATAATCTGCCAACCGATATCTTGTTTCTTCTTCCAATACCCTTAAATCGTCCATTCCTCCATAAACCTTATTCGTGGAAGCAAAAATTAGAATAGGTTGCCTGCGTGATTTTCTGGCTGCCTCTAGTACATTGAATGTTCCTAATGCATTGATTTCAAAGTCCTCGCGGGGATTTGTGACCGAAGTTGTCACAGCCACCTGAGCAGCCAAATGAATAATGACATCCACTGATTTCGTTACAGCTTCAATTGCGTCTTTTTCTCTGATATCACCCTTTACGAATTGGAAAGAATTATTTCCGAATTTATTTTTTAGCCACTCAAGATTGTCACTTGCACCTCTACGTGAAAGGTTATCATACAATATAACACTTTCCCCTCGTTCTAATAAACGATGTGCATAATTTGACCCTATAAAACCTGCCCCCCCTGTGATCAGGGTTATATTTGTCATTAGATGAATCCTCAGGATTGTTTAATATTGACTTGTGTAATTAATTTTTTCAAAGTCCATCCTTGGCGGAACATACCAATTCCTCCCAAGATAAAGGTGGTGACAATTTGGATCCCATGTAAAACCAGAGCCATACCCAGGGAAGTGGATTGCCCAACACCCAAAACAGCTAATGCGCCCACCAGAGCGCCTTCAAATACCCCTAACCCTGCGGGTGCAGAGGGAAGTGCGATTCCCATAGCAAGCACTGCCTGAGCAAATATCGCCCACCAGAAAGGAGCCTGGGGTACAAATGCACGAATTGCTAAAAAATATAAAAATGCCCAGAAGGTCCAGCATACACCAATCCAAAACAGACTGAGCACAAATTGACCTGGTTTTGTTAAGATGCTAAAACCATTTAATAGAGAATCCAAACCCGGCAAAACATATTTCTGTATCAGGGTGCTCTTTTCTCCTTTTTGGGTGAACCAGCGATGAACAGCCTGTCTATTATTAGCCATAATAAAAAGAATGATCAGCGCAAAGAGAACTATTAAAAGTGAAATAATTGCAATCGGTTTCAGCCATTCCATTTGAAGCGCGAGAGGCAGAGTGCATAAAAACATTCCAGCCGCAATCGCCAGATCCAGAGCCCGTTCAACAACCACTGTGGAAAGTATATGCAATGTTCCATATCCAGTAGAGGCACCCATCAGAATTGCTTTGCCAATTTCACCTGAACGCGGAATAATATTATTGAGCATATATCCCACGCTAACTGCAAAAAATGAATCCTGAATTTTCGCTTTTTCCCCAATCATTACCCGCCAAGCTATACTTCGTGCGGCGATGGATAGGACTACCAATAAAGTAATAAATACCAAAGTCTCAATTTTGAAGGAAATAAGAGAATTTCTTAATTCATTGACATTAACAAGACGAAACAAAATATAAAAAATTACCGCGCTAATGATAATTCCGGGCAACCATTTCAAGAAGCCATTCAAAGATGATGATTGCTTCGTTTTCATTCTTCCTCCAGGCGAAGAATCGCCATGAAGGCTTCCTGTGGGATTTCCACATTCCCGATCCTCTTCATGCGTTTCTTGCCTCTCTTTTGTTTCTCGAGTAATTTCTTTTTCCGGGTGATATCTCCACCGTAGCATTTGGCTAATACATCCTTGCGCAAGGCTTTTACATTTGCGCGTGAAATTACCTTTCCATCCGCACAGGCTTGAATGGCGACATCAAATAATTGCCGTGGAATCACTTTTCTGAGTTTCGTTACCAGTTTTTGGCCTTTATGATAGGCTTCATCTTTATGAACGATCGTGGCCAAAGCATCCACTGGCGCTCCTTCAATCAATACTTCCAGTTTTACCAAATTCCCTGCCCGATAGCCATCAAATTGATAATCCATGGAAGCGTAACCCTTCGTTCTGGATTTAAGGTCATCAAAGAAATCAACAATGATTTCAGAAAGCGGAATGAAAAAGGTCAACTGTACACGGTTAGGCGCAGGATATTCTTGTTCAAGAAAGATGCCCTTTCTTTTAATG
>Ga0209777_10006666_pt1 | contig 12964 bp, 17 predicted proteins | sample FrelakmetHBP12HB_FD_187147 | JGI IMG/M metagenome (GOLD analysis project Ga0209777, IMG submission 187147) | Freshwater lake sediment microbial communities from the University of Notre Dame, USA, for methane emissions studies -HBP12 HB (SPAdes)... | ecosystem: Environmental > Aquatic >...
CTATAGAAGATCTCGGTAAATACGCCGGGACATCGACGATTCACATCCAGTTCCGTCTTAAACTACTAAGACTCATCCCTGAAATTCAAAAACTTATCCGAGGAGGGAACATCCAGATCGGATATGCCCAAATCCTCGCTGATACTAATCTGGATTCTAATTTTCAATTAATTGCCTTTTCAAAATTAAGAGACAATCCAAAACCAACAACGGGTTGGTTCCGGTCAATCGTTTCGGAACTGAAAGAAAAACAGGATCAAGGGATCCTCTTTAAAGGGCCGCTTTTTGATAAAACTTATGATGCCAATGAATTTAAGACTGAGAGTATTCCACAGCCTCCGCACCCCGACACGACAATGCCGCCAAAGGTTGGCCGAACGATCAGAGAGATCATGTTTAATCAGATAAACTATTGGGAAAAAGCAGCCAAACAGTGGGAAGCTATTGGTAAACCCTTTAAGAGAAATGAATGCAGATCCGCTGCCCAGGCACTGAGTCTGGCTATAAGAAAAGGAGGAAAAATAGCCAGACATTCACAAAGGGAAAAGACTTTCGATAGAATGACCCGGGGGCTTAAGAGGAAATGCCCCAGGATAAAACGAACTCCAAGCACGAAAGGAGTAAATAAGGCCCAATGCGTAAAACGTCAATTGAATGGACGGATTGGACGTGGAATCCAGTAACCGGTTGCCTTAGTCGGTGTCCCTATTGCTACAATCTTAGACCTGGGAGCCTTCTTAGTCGTTTTGGAACGATCTATATCGAAAACGGGAAAACGTGTATGGAGACATTGAATTGGAGAAGAAGAGAGACAGGAAAACTCCATATCGCCAGTAAAGGGGAACGAATACCCTTTGGATACGATCCTACGTTTTACCCTCATAGATTGGAAGACCCCCTTAAAAAGAGGAGGCCAAGTAAAATCTTTGTTTGTGATTGTGCCGATCTGTGGGGAGATTGGATTCCTAACGGATGGATCGAGGAGGTTCTGAAAGTGGCGAAGATGTGCCCTCAACACATATTCCAATTTCTGACAAAGAATCCTCGACGATACTTAGATTTCGAATTACCCAAAAATTCATGGGCTGGTACGACAGTGACTTCCAATGAAGACTACGGAAGGGCAATAATCATGAAGAAGGTGAAAGTCCCTGTGAGGTTTTTATCCATCGAACCGCTACTCGGAGAGGTGAGCTTTAACCTTCATGGCATCCAGTGGATCATCATTGGGGCCCAGACGGGTAGAAATCCATTAAGACCAAAACAGGAGTGGATAGAGAAGATTCTATCTGACGCCAAGAAGATGGGGATACCAATATTTCTCAAAAACAACCTCAGACCTTACTACTCATTCTCAATCCAGCAATTTCCACTCTAAAAATATCGTTTTAAACAAGTCAATCAACGTAGGCATTAAATTTATATGGCCCGGAGCAAAAGAGGACTTAAATCAATCCTTAAATCGTTTATGGACAATGAAAAGGAAGTGAGGTGAAAGAATGAAGCTGATGACGAAAGAGATCGAAGCTCTGTTCAAGAAGATCGGGAGACAGGAAAAAGTGGATGATCCCATCGTAGTAGTTAAATTCTTCAATCCAACCGGAGCAGGCACTTGGTATGCCACTGAGTTGATCTACGTGATCAGTAGAAGGGATGAAAACAATGAACCCGAGACGCTCGAAGTTGAGGCATCGAAGATTGATCAGTTCAAAGATTATGAGGTCGTTGATATGCTCTTTTTCGGATATGTCTCTATCTTCGGCGACCACAACGACGAGTGGGGCTATTTCAGGTTGAGCGAGCTTGAGTCTGTGAAATGTCCTCCGTTTGGAATGGGCATTGAGCGTGATCTCTTTTTCAACCCGAAGCCGATCTCTGAGGTGTGTTCAAAGGCGGTCATCTCTATCCGATAGGAGTACAAGGTCGAGAGGATGAAAGAAGAGAGCAGATTTTCCGGGTAATGCAGGGAAAAGATGTGGCCTAAGACGTAAATTTTATCTTTTAGGACATCTTAGGAAGAGATCCATATCAGATTTAGGGCTGATACGTATCAGACGATTAAAAACGATTTTTTGACATGGCCTAACTGGAGGTAAAGGAGAATGGCTTTTAAGGTGAGAGAGGCCGTTGTTCGATACAAGAAAGTGAATGATGTAATTGAAACCGTTACCAGCCCGGAGGACGTGTGGAAATTCTTCTCCAAAAGAGTCAAAGGCGAGACCCGAGAAATTTTCTACTGTCTTTTTCTCAGTCAACGCAATGGTGTCCTTTGTTTTGAAGAAGTATCAGTGGGGATATCGACCGGTACGATAATCGATGTAAAAGGAATCGTGAGGACAGCAATTCTCGTTGGAGCAGAAACATTGATTTTCATCCACAATCATCCTTCTGGCGATCCCGAACCAAGCCAGGGTGATATAGATGTAACAAAAAAGCTTGTCGAAGCATGCAGGATTTTCGATCTTGAAGTTTTAGACCATATCATCGTTGGAGATAAAGGTTTCTTAAGTCTGAAGGGAATGAGGGAATTGTGAACACGTGATTCAAGTATGCTCCCACTGAGCAAATGAGAGGAGGTGTCAGGATGTGGATCATTATCAGTGAGGAAGGGTGTTTCCCATATCTTAATTTGGAGATGAATGAAGATGGAACAGTGAAAGCCTTTGAGACAGGGGCTGAAGGAGAGGCGTGGGCAAGGGAAAACTGCGCATGGAAATACAAGATCGTTGAATGGGACTGATTCCACAAGGGCCAAAGCCTGGAAAATTATCGCCGAAATCAAGAATCAATTAGGGCAGGAGGTGAAATAGAATGAGATACTATTTACTGCAAATCATTGTAGACGTGTGGCCAACAATCAGAGGCCCGTATAAATCCCCCCTGACAAGGGATAAGGCAGCACTCAGGATTAAGGCCAAGATTGGGAATGAGGATGGCATCTTCAAGTTGGATTGTCCCTCATCCAATAACACGAAAGGAATGAAGCCGGTCGTCAGTGCGTACAGTAGTGAATTCATGGAAAGGGTAACAGGAAAAGACTTCTAACTTCAGGCTAATCGAGTTTGAGCCAGTAGCACGTCCACCCTTTAGGGAATTGTGAATACGTGATTCTGATCGATGAAACTCATAAATGGAGGCGAATATGAAAGCAGCTTTATACACCAGGGTTTCAACCAATGATCAATCAGTTGAAATGCAATCTTCTGATCTGAAACGTTACTGCGATCAACGTGGTTTTGAGGTCTACAAAGAGTATTCAGACCAAGGCGTTTCAGGAACAAAAGATAAAAGACCTGGATTAGATGAACTAATTGCAGACGCAAAGAAAAAGAAGTTTGATGCTGTCTTATGTTGGCGTTTTGATAGGTTCGCCAGATCAACTAAACACCTCATCACTGCCTTGGAAGAGTTCCGTCATCTGGGGATTGATTTTATCTCTTATCAGGAAAATGTCGATACGTCTTCCCCTCTGGGCAAGGCAATGTTTACCATCGTTTCGGCAATTTCCGAGCTCGAGCGAAATATCATCCTTGAACGTGTTAAAGCTGGGCTTCGGCGAGCAAAGGAGAATGGGAGGATATTGGGGAGGCCCAAAAGACTGGATTTAGATGTGAAGGAACTTCAAAAGATGAGAGATAAAGGTTTATCATTCAGGCAAATTGCTAAGCGAGTAAGGGCCTGTCCAGCAAGTGTTTACAAAAGTCTCAAAAATCCGGGGCATAAAAACCCCTAAAATGGGGCATGGTGAAGCGAAGAATTGGGTGTTTCCTAAAGTAATGGTTTTTAAACGGTATGAGAGATGATCCTGTTGATTATCATCATAATTCCCTCATCAGATCAGACATTAGAGTTATGTCACGCTATTTTTATTGTCTGGGCAAAGGCTTCATAGGTCTTAATCTCTTTAAGGCCATCCCATTTAAAAGGAGGACAAGATGAAAAAGAACGGAAGGAAACAAGTAAGAAAGGCTGAGGGAAAGAAGGTGAAGGATCCGAAGAGAGTGATGGCGGCTAAGAAAGCGTGGGAGACCATTCGAGCCAAAACGAAAGAAAAAAACGTGATAAAATAATCTAATTCCGCTTTCGAAGGTTGAGAGGAAACGAGCAGCAATAAGTTTAAGGCCTGCTCGTTTCCTCTTAAGTTGTCATTTGCTAAGATGATGATTGAGAAGAAGCTGACGGCCTGAAAAGAGCATTGTACCGGTCGGAAACACGTGGGAAGGGATTTGCCCTAAATTTAAGGGGCACCTTATTAAGCAATTCAGGGAATCCAGTGAAAGGTATAATATCGTCTGGAAACCCTCTATCTTTACAGTCTTGAGTCCTCTGGATCATATAATCCCAGACGCTTTCATTAAAGGCAAAATTCTGGATTTCACAAGCTACATATTCCCATGCTTTCTCATCTAATAGTTTCTGGGTCTGTAAATAATTCACTTCATCGAAAAGAGTTAAAGACTTGTTTAATAATTGCTCGTCTTTTTCGTCATGCTGCCAATTAATGGTTTGTTGGCGACGAACTCTGATGTAGAATCCGTACAATTCATCATTCAAAAATCGATCATAGATCTTGCTTATTAATTCCATCCTTTTTATCGAAGTATTTCTTCTAAACGTCCAATAGGCAAATATAATCATGACAACTCCAGCTACCGTTGCCCATGACGCCAACAAAGAACCGATCTTTAATAAACTATCCATTGTAAGGCTCCTACTGAGGATATCCGATTACGAGCTAAAGTCTACGCCTTTTGGCAGAAATTGTCAAAGAACGATTTCGGGAAGGAAGAGTTGAAAAAGGGGGTGTTTGCTTCACCTACAAGTCATCAGTGGGAATCATTTCAAGGGATTGAACATTACGAGTTGAAAGTAGGCACTATTTTTTCCTTTTTAAATCCTTTATACGACACTGAACTGGATAAGTCGGACGGGGTTGCCACTGGCATTCGCTATTTTATAAAAATAGCGCTCCTGTATATCCCTTATCTTGTCTTTTGGCCCCTTTACCTCACAGAAAAACCAATCCGTGAGGTTGTTGCGTTTATAAACAAACAAATCGGGGCATTGAACGCCATGGCCGTACTCTTTTCGGCGGGCAATCAAATCAAGTAATCTGGGCAGGGATGAAACCCGTTGTAGAAAAATATCTTGCTTACGTTTGTGTTTTTTGAACTGATATTTCTCGACAAGACTTAGGTAGTCCATCTTTTGATAAATTAAAACTGCCGCTCGCCACTCGTAGAAGTGATAGCCAAGATGTGCTTGACTTTGGGCGAGGCGATGGTCATCCTCATCGAAAATATCTGGATACTTCTTAATCCACTCTTCCCATAAGCTGCCAGAAATGAAACGTTTCCGTTCCTCCGCTTGAATTTCAAATGGGCCTATGGAGATGAAAGTTATCATATGGTCATCACATTACCTCACCTAACCAAATAAGCTAAGTGGTGGACGCTTCGCCAATCCACTTTAGCAACTGGTTAGATCATAATTTGGAGATTAAATTATGCAGTCTATCACTAATAAGTCTTCGAACATAATCTGGAGATCTTTGAGTGTACTCACGAGGCACCATATTATGTACTTGTTTGTCATATCGATATTCTTCCCAATATGCTCTGAATCGTTTGCTTTTCCATGGGGGCATAATATTAAGTGTATCTCGAACAAGAATGTCAATATGACTGTTCTCGACGTAGCTGGCAGGATGTTCGGGAGTTTTGTCTTTAAATTTTGTGATGATTCCCTCGAATTCAGCTTTGAGAAGAGCACGCAACCGATAATATTCAGTCCAGCGAACCGCAAGGATTCGACCATAAATAGTGATCAATGCGCCGACGATTGCTATAACCAAGTAATGAATAAATTTCATGACACGTTAGGGGTTCATTGCGTTATGTTGCAGATAGAGCGTGCATATCTCCAGACAAGTTGGAATTAGGTATCCAACCGTGCTCACGAAGTACCGTTTTAGAAATGTTCGATTTACCAACATCCCACCCTAAAATGGTCAGGATAAGACGTTTTGCTATACACTCTATATTGTCCATAGCGTGGCATAAGGATGTAAACCGCTCGTCATAGAAGGAACCGCCATGAATCAATGTATTTCGAACCTCGCTGAGCGTTGCTCCAGGCCCAAATACTGGCCATAGATCTGACAAATCTACTTTGCTCTCGTCCACGAAAGAGCGAAAAGCTTCCTGCAATGGTACTCTCTTAAGCGAAGGTAACATTTTTATTAACATTTGCATGTGTTCAGGAGTTGAGAATAGCGATTCGTTTTCTCTGGCAACCTTTCTTAAGACCTCCTCAAGTTTTTCCCAATGCTTCTTCTTTGAGATTGTAAATTCTAAATCTTTCGCTCTCCTATGGAGAAGAACAACAGACTCGATTGCTGAAAAAAAGCTTAGAACGCTTGATTCGACGGTACGCCCTTGCCTCGGTAGGATATTGTAGATTGCCCGTCTAACCAACTGCTTCTCACCGATACTAAAGCGGGAAAATGAACCCGTAGCAGTTTGCATGAATTCCTGAAAGTGCACGAGGTCAATCAGAACATCATCGTGGCCGTGCCGCTTCTCTCTGTTTGGGGCTGCTACTGTTACATTTCCATACCATCCCCTGAGCAGCGATTCCCCACCGATTGATGTCCATGCAACAACATTGGTTCTCTGGTTAGCTGCGAACGAGGCAAGCAATAGGTAATCATCAATGGCAGGTCTGATTATTTCCTCAAAGGAATTCAAATCCCTTATTTGTAGATCAGTCTCGAAAACAGCTACAAGTTTTCTATAGGAAGCCTCTTCACCATCCCCGATGGCAATATAATAAAAATACTCATCGAAAGTTACCTCCCCCAATGGTTCGATTAAATCCTTATGGGTTCGAACATCTTTGACCTTCACTCCTCCTGTAAAACTCTTTTCAATAATTTTGTCAGGTGACAATAGGAAATTATCCATTAGGTGTAAAACGACATGGCTTTTCCCATGTGACTTATCACGATGACCCATTTTTACTACTTCCGTAACCGTTTCTGGTTCCCCTTCGAAAGTGATCAGGGGCGGAAACTCAGGTGAACGGTAAGACATACAGAAATTCTCTACGAACATCCTCCGGGCATACACATTGACTTTTCCCTCACCAAGGCCAACTATCTCGATGCATACATTGTAATTAGGCGAAATTGAGCCAATTGACTGATGAGCTTTGTCTATTGACTCAAAACATAAGAAGGGCCGCTCATAGTTGTGTCGAGGAAACCAGATTTGGCACGGCACTTCAGCAATGAATTGGCCACCCTTGTAGAGCTTAGCTGGTGCTTTGTGGTTGGGGTTGATATCTCTATAAATGCGTTTCATTTCTTTTCAAAGAGGCAAAAGATTTCATTGCGATTGATGCGAACTTCGTCACCTTCGGATAAATCCTCTGGATGTTTGGCGAGAACAGGTTCGAAGAACATAACTGATGCCTTGAATACGCCAGGATTTATTTCTTCTTTAATTCGGAGATATACATGAAGGTCTTTATACTTTGCTGAGACTTGCATGTTGGGTTCTACATTATCGCCCGGTAACAACATCTTTCCATTTTTGGGGGGATAATGACCTATGGCTTCTTGAATGCCCTTTTCCCATTTGATTGTTTTCATTTGTTTATCCTTTCTTGTGGAGGTTAATATGGCTCATAGAAAAGTAACATTCAGCGAAACAACATCGTCAAAAACCTGTAAGCGGCATTTTATATTCAGCTTGAATCTCACGGGAAAGACCTTCTAAATCTGGGAATATTGTTGTCTCTGTCATGCCTAATCTGTTCAATTCAGGTATCATTTCTTCTTTAATCATTTCCTGGTCTGAACTAATCCTCAACATACAGATCTGTGCCTCTGGATATTTCTTGAAAAGTACATTGAATCCATCTTTAAGGCGACCATGTATTGTGAACACGCTTTTCTGAGCAACGATCCTGGGATCTATGTGTGGAGGAAATACGGCGACAGGGAATTGTGCCAGCTTATGTTCATTTAAGTAGTGCTCAGAAATAATCTTATCTGCGGGGAATTCTTCCACTGCATTATAGTCAGTATAAAGCACAAGGGACTTACTTTCCCCCGTTTCTTTATTCTCTATTGTTACATCGTTGACATGGTTTAACCACGATGGATTTAACATCCAAACACAAGGCGTTTTATCGTTTCCCGGAATACGTATTGCGAAGTAGAATGCAATCAGAGCCCCTTCAGTCCAATCAAGCAAACGAGTCGGAAACCCGTAGTGCTGCATGAGATGAAGGTATTCTCCTATACTGTACGGAAGCTTCTGATTAATAAAGGGCTTGGCTCTACGTGCAAATTCAGCTCGCATATCAACAGCTTCGTTAGAATTATATTTCCAACCAATTTCTCCCTTCCCCCTATAAATACGAGGAACAAGTTTGTAGCGTTCTTTTCCAACACCTCTGAACCAAGGCAACTTCTCTTGAGGGTACAATTTTGTTTTCGACCATTCTTTCCATTTGAATTGAACACAATCTAAAAATTCTGAAAGAGATCCAATCTTCTCCTTTGTCCTTTCAAATTCAGCATCGGATTTCTCAAATATCCAATCCATGAGATCTCCTTTCACTACAGCTCTAACACTAAGGCTCACCGGGAGCACGATTTATTGGCAATCCGGTAGCCGCTTGTTAGGTTCAGTCTCTATCATTTTTCTACCCACTTTCAATTTAGTCAGATCCTCCGGTCTCCTGCTCCGTATTTCTGGCAGATAGCCTATCTAAGCCCTCACATAGATGGTCATAAGCCGACGGCACGTCGACCTTAATAGAGAATGTTTCATCAAAAGCATGGAAGGTCTTTTCCAAGTACTTGGCTGCTAAATAGAAATTGTGAGGATCTATGGAGAGGTCAGGATCTTCTGGCACTTGGTGATATTGGTGTAGAGGATTTGCACATTGTCTGAGATTGTATCGGGCCACGTGATGCCACATCGAATGAGCGCATGCACTAAACGGATTATAGACGTAATTATAAAAATCAACACATCCCGCTTCTTCGGCCATTTGACGTGTTGTTATGCCAGACCAACTACCTACATTAACCTCTGTCAAGAATGAAAATCGTTGTGAGTTGATCCACGCTTTGGATGCCTCGATTAGCATTTTCTCTTCAGCCGTAGGTTCCCTGTCAGCGATTTGCGATTTGCGGTGCTCTAGTTGGAGCACAGCTTGACCGAGACCATACAAGACAAACTTCCTAGAGCGGTCGAGTGGGTTTTTCAATACCCACGCAAGTGAAATAAAAACATCAGCCATAGCTCGAAGAATTATGGGGGCAATGTGACCATTCCAGATTGGGGGGCACTGGGCCATTTGCCTCGCAAGAGTAAGCTGCCGTGCAAGCAAAGCGCCGACCACTTCATGAATTTCATTCTGCGACAAGTCTATAGTCCACTTTTCCCATCTTTGTCTCAATTCAAGACGAGCTTCTTCAATAAAAGACTTTATTAGTTGTTCAACTTCCCTAAAATCGGATTCTTCACTCATCTACCATATCCTTAAAATAACATCGGTCAATTTCAAATCCACGGTTCCAAAAGTATCTCGGCCAGTTAGAAGTTACGGGATAGTGGTGTTCGGTAAAGAACATTTGAACCGATGCCCGTATGCTTGCCGCTACCTCTTGTGAGAGCTTTGTGTTGGGATATTTCTCTATTTCTGGGAAGCTTGCAAGAGCTAACCCCTTAAATACTTTTAGGCCTCCTGAATCAAATGCAAGCCAGACCGCTGTGGCTTGTACCATCATAGTGTTTCTTGATGCCTTGTCATATAGCCCTGCAACCAAGGTCTTAAAACTTTTAAGATGTTTATTATTCGCATCGGCTAGGGTCGGTGTTGCTGAAAACAAAAATCTTAAGGGACATTCAGGATAGAAAACAATTAGCGGTGTAAAGGCTTTCTGGATTTCGAACAGCTCACCTGATGCTGCGAGTCCGCTTTGAAGACACAATTGCTCGTCTGTTGTCATCTCTCTGAAAGAACTTATTGTCGCAAAAATACGGATCTTTTCTGAGGGGGCGCATTTACGAGCGAGTCTATTTAAGGAGGTAATCAGGGATACGCCTTTAGAATGTCCATAGTGCTCTTGGATCAGCGCAATCCACACAAGCTCGGGAAGCATAGTTTTCACCCAAGAAATTTCATGTAATGGGCCAAGCATATGGGTAAAAGGTGGTAAAAAAGTCTTGCCCTGTCGTTTGTAATCTTGGAGAATTTTTTTTGTGGTCATGTTTATTGAATCGTATTCAGTTTGGTACACTTAACATTATTTTTTATGTTGCTTCCATATTTTCGTAAATCTTAAACCAGTAAAGGCTCTCTTCTGTTCAAAAAGGGTTGAATATCATTCTATTTTCCCAGAAAAGATCGTTTTAAATTCTTGAATTTCTATTGCTATCACAGCTCAACCTCATTTTGCAATAATTTCTCCCTCTTCAATCAGGTAGTAGGTTAGTTTACCTGAGATGGGAGATCCGTCATTATGATTGTTCTTAATGTTTTCAAAGTAATGGGTATGTCCCCAAAAGAAATCCCATCCAGAATTTGCATCAGCAAGTGCCCGTCGCATCTCCCTAACCGCCTTGTGTCTTTCTGGATTGTTAGGATGAGGAGAGGTTTCTGGATCAAGCCCAAGCTCATCAGCCATCCTCACAGAAGCCCTTCCTATTTTCCACCCATTATCGTTCGGCCAGTCTTCAAAGTACCCATGGTCAAAGAACACCTTCCTGTCAAACCCCTCAAAGATGAAAGCCTCTGGACGAAGTAACAAATCTCTCTCATGATTACCTAATGCCCAGTAAAGCAGACCGTTCTCCTCGTAAGAGTGTAAAGCTTGGTATAATCCTAAATGTGCCTTGGTAATAGCCTCCAGTGTGAATCCTCTCCATATATCATATGCCTCGCTTACAAGGAGAGAATACTTTTTATCGAGATGGTAATTTAACAAGGCTAGAACTGCTGGCTCCAACCCACTTCCCTTCAAAGGGTCATGATTGTCTCCTGTCCCTGCATGGAGGTCAGAGATAACCAAGCACTTAGGAGGCAAAGGGATAGGCTTCATGGTGCTTATGAAAGAATTTATTCGCTCTTGTAGAGTAATAGCTTTTTTTCTCCTCCTGATGGTATGTTAGTAACCCCCAGCTGGTGAGGAACTATTAACTGTTCCCTTACTCCCTGGAATCGGAGTCTGTTTCAAATATGACCACATCACCAGTGCTACAACTGAATAGACAATTTATATTATGTAGAATCGAGTTAATTTCAGTATGGATTATTCATAGTGGTCGAGGCATATCCGTATTGCTTATTTGTGGTCGCAAAGAATCGAAGAACCTAAAATCCCCATCATTAAAGTGGCCTTTATATTTTTCAGCGATTTCCTATTCTCTTTTCCGCCTCAGCACGGATTTCATCCAGAGTTTTTTTAACCAGTTCAAGATATTCCTCACGATGGGATTCTGAAAGAACTTTGATAGGAAACATATGATCGGAAGTTATCCCTTCTAAATCTCCCTTTTCAGGATTAACACGACCTCCAACCCATTTTGCAATCGGGTTCAAGTATCGGAATGCAATTTCTTCATCATAACCCTCTCTTTCAAGCTGTTGTTTAATTCTTCCCAGCCGTACCCGTCCTTCTTTTGTAACTCTAAAAAAGCGAAAATCCGTATTACTTCCTCCAGGGTCTGGAAAACGCAAGGCTACCCCACTCTCTATAGGGTCTACATAAAGTCCCATTTCTTCTAATTGATTTAATAAGCTTTCTAATTTCCCAGGGGCACCTGCATCCGCCTCGGCACGGACTGCCTGCCAGAAGGCCTCCCGACTCGGTGATGTTTTTTGATCCTTTTCGGGGGTAACTACTACCGGTAGTTTTTGAAGATTCTCATCGCCTTCGATTCTTACAATCGCCCGAACGATCTCGCTTGTACGAGCTACAACCCTGGGAATAACCAGTATGGGTCGATCTGATTTTTCATCCATCCTAAATAGCCCTATCTCTATTAATCCCATAGTGAACTGAAGGTGGGCAAAGTCCTGTAAGTATTCTACCAACCACTCAACGTCCTCACGAATTTTATCACCTATTATAAGGAGCAAAAAACGTCCATGTCGAAGGCATTGGTCAACTGACTTTTGAAATTGAATTGGATCTAAATCTTCGTCATCGGCTTTTCCCTTAAAAATTTCAAGAAGAGGATCAGAAGCTTTGTTCAAGGGAGAAGTTCGAGTTCTTCGGATGGCTTCAATTAAATCGTCATACTTCCATTGAGATAGTTCCTTAGCATAATCCAGAGTCTGGGCAACCACCTCTCGGCGTGCCTCTGGATTACGGATTAGTTTTGTTTCTGCAATCGTAAGATATCCCAGAGGACTCACATAAAGGAGGTCAATTGAACCTGCCTTAGTCGGAAGCTCTCGGGCCACCGAATAGCAAGGAGAAAATGCAGGTTCAATATCCATTGTTGGGAGAAGAGCAGGATTATCGAAAAGTAGGTTTTGGAACCAAGATTCGTTAAACTTCCTATCGGTAAACGATATTCTTTTAAGACGCCTCACTTCATCTAAGTCAACAATATGAGGATCAACATATTGAGTCTTTCCCATTGTTTCCTCCACTTTTTATTATATCTGACTCTACTCCTCCTTTTTTGAGAAATCAACAATGTATTTGAGAAATTAGGGCAGTGGGGGAGGAAGGTAGGGTCAGGGGGGAAATCAGGTTCTTCCATAACAGTAAATCCCTTCGTGTAGTATATAGAAAATGCTTCCCACGAAACAACCCTCCCCAGAGAAGTCCTTCATACCCAGATGAGTCACAATATCACAATACTGCAATATCGATATTGGCCACAAACACTCTCTTAAACGCAAAGTCGAAAAAGGACTAAGCCTGACCGCC
>Ga0209777_10006667_pt1 | contig 12963 bp, 12 predicted proteins | sample FrelakmetHBP12HB_FD_187147 | JGI IMG/M metagenome (GOLD analysis project Ga0209777, IMG submission 187147) | Freshwater lake sediment microbial communities from the University of Notre Dame, USA, for methane emissions studies -HBP12 HB (SPAdes)... | ecosystem: Environmental > Aquatic >...
CGCGATACGCTGTTCCATGTCGGATCCTGTCAATTTCCTGGCTCCGGACGGGCACGCAGATACGCACATACCGCAAGCCTTACATTTGAACATGTCCACTGTGGACACAAGATGGCCATTTACTGCTTTGAGCTGGGTCGCGCCATAGTGGCAGGAGGAAACACATATACCGCATCCGCTGCAGAGGTCCTCGTGGACGACAACAGAGGGCAGCTCATCCTGAATGCCTATGGATATACACGCCCTGCACGAAACACACGGACCGCAACAGAGGCAGCGTCTGGCCTCATCGATGGCCTCTTTGAGGCTAAACCCTTTTTCGTACATCTGAAAGTGTATCCGTTTGTCCGGCGGAAGCCACACGACATCAGGTTCATGTTTGTAATCGGCATCTTTCAACTGGGGAATATCGAATCCTTCGTATTCCCTTTTCCTGCCTGCCTTGATGTCCAGACCCTTGAGATAGCGCTCGATGGACTCAGCCGCTTCCTGTCCCTCCCTCATGGCATCCACCATGAAGCCGACTCTGCGGACATCACCGCCGATAAAGACCCAATCTTTGATATTACTTTGGAGGGTAAGGGAATCGACAACCAGCCGGCCGTATTCATCAAGAAAGCCCTCTTTTTCCAGAAAATCCTTGTCTGCTATCTGCCCCACAGTGATGATAAGTATATCGCCATTTATGGTGATCGCATCATTGAGGTCGAAAGCAGGATTGAATCTGCCCTTTTCGTCGAAGACATGCGTGCATTTAGGAGATACGATACCAGCAAACTGTCCTTTTTTACCCACTATCTTATTTACCCCGCGGGAATAAATGATTCTGATACCCTCTTCCCACGCGCCCCGGATCTCCTCATGATCGGCAGGAATGCCGTCCTTCGATGTCTTGTCTTCACATTCGAGAGCAACTACGGTGACATCACCTCCCAATCTCTTGGCTGATCGCGCCACGTCGAAGGCAACGTTGCCGCCGCCTATGACAATAACCTTTTTACCACCAAGGTAATCTCTCATCAGGATTCCGCGGCTGATCTCGTATAGGAATGTCTGCCCGTATACGATTCCTTCCAGATCCTGATTTTCCACAAATTCCAGGCCAAACGTAAGCACCCTTGGTGCGGGTGTGCCTTTGGCAATAAACACCGCTTTGTATCCGTCCTTCCTGAGTTTTTCGAGAGTCAGATTCCCTTCGCCGATCCTGGAATTGTATTTTACTTCGATAGCGGCAATTCTCAGAATGTTTTCAATGACCCTCTGGAGAACAAGCTTGGGTAAACGATAGTGGGGGATGAGCCAAAGAGCCCCTCCCAATCTATTTGTTGCCTCGAAGATGGTAACCCTATAGCCCTTTTTGCTTAAGTGAAAGGCACACATCAAACCGCCCGGACCGCCGCCGATCACTGCCACGTTTCCCTTGTCCTTGACGACATCGTATTCTTTTTTCTTATCCAAGTGATTGAGGTAAAAGTCGGATACAAACCGTTTCAGCAGCCGGCGTCTGATGGCGCCTCCCTTACTCTGATAATTACAGCCCATCTCACAGATGCCGCATACGTAGCCGCAAATCGGGAAAAGGGGGTTATTTTCGAAAAGATAATCCCCGATCTGTATCAATCCATCTTTGGCCTGCGCCGGATCTTCCGGCAGCAGGGAGATGAGTACGTTTGTACGCTGGATATCTTCATTGACAGGACATTGTTTCTGGCAAGGCGGCAGAAACTGCTTAATAGCAGGTTCCACACATGTTTCTCCGACGTTAATGGTATCCCACATCTTGTTTCCTCCTCATTTTTTCCGGCACGTATAGAGCGCTTCAAGCTAACTACTGACCATATCGGATCACATATATAGCAATACTGATGCCATATGATTTTATTCTTAAATTTCCATAATGTGTGAGCTATTAAGTAGAACATATATGCCGCTCTGAGGGGTAATATCACCCCTTTTTAGGGTCGTATTACCCCTTAGCGATTTTTTGATGCAGGTGTAACACAAACAGTTAGCAGCATCTCCGGCGGAGCCAACCTTTCGCTTGCACAATCATATGAAATAGCATAACAGTCTCACCATTCGTCGTTACGTGGCGACCTGAATACATTCTGATTGCAGTTATTTGAACAGAATTCCGGATAGTCTCCTTTGAGAGGACTCGTGGAAAGATCGGCAAAAACGAGCAGGAAAATTCTTATTATTGATGATGAGGAATCCATCCGGGACGGATGTTATCAGATACTTTCCCGGAAAGGCCATCATGTCGAGAGTACGGGGGAGGCTGTTCGCGGCCTGGAGATGGCGCTAAGGGATGCCTATGACTTGATTCTGCTGGATATCAGAATGCCCAAAATGAGCGGACTGGATATCCTGAAAAGACTCAAAGAGAAAAATAACTTTTCGGCGAAGGTTATCATTATCACCGGATACGGGACTATACCGCTGGCTGTTGAGGCCATGCGTCAAGGTGCTTTCAATTTTCTCACGAAACCATACTCCGCGGGTCAACTCAGGGATGCGGTCGGCAATGCTCTTAAATCGATTGAGTTGGATGAAGATGAAAAAGATCTTCCCATGTTGATCGGGTCCAGCGAATATATGAAAGAGCTTAAAGAATCGATCAGACGGATTGCGCAGACTGAAAGCACCGTTCTCATTACAGGGGTAAGCGGCACGGGGAAAGAGCTTGTCGCACGTACCATTCATCAATTAAGCAGACGGGCCGGCAGACCTTTTATTCCGGTTGATTGTTCATCGCTGGCTGAAAGCCTGATGGAAAGCGAACTTTTCGGCCATGTCAAAGGGGCCTTCAGCGGCGCCACGGAATCGCGTGACGGCCGTTTCCAGATGGCGGATAAAGGGACCTTGTTCCTCGACGAAATTTCCAACATCAGCCTCAATATTCAAGCAAAATTATTGCGGGTCATTCAGGAGCAGGAAGTGCCGCGGGTCGGCAAATCATCACCCGAAAAGGTAGAGGTCAGACTCATCGCCGCGACCAACGCAGATATCCGGGCTGAAATCGAAGCGGGAAAATTCCGCGAGGACCTGTTTTACCGGCTTTCCGTCGTTCCTTTGGATATAAAACCATTGAAGGAGCACAAAGCCGATATCTTTCCTATCGCCGAGCATTATCTTGATTTTTATCAGAAGAAATATAAAAGCAAGGTGCGATGCCTGTCCGAGGAAGCAAAAAAATCGCTGCTGTCCTACAAATGGCCCGGAAACGTCAGAGAACTGAAAAATACCATCGAACGGCTGTGCGTCCTGAGTGACCATGAAACTATAAATTTATCCGATATCTTTTACTATGGTCAGGGCGAAGGGGCGAAGGCGCCGGTAGTTGATTCTTCATCAGGCAGGATAACCCTGGTCGATGTCGAAAAAGAGCACATCGAAAAGGCTCTGAAGCACTTTCATTTTCAGATTAACAAAACAGCAAAATTCCTCGGTATAGACAGAAAGACTCTAAGAATAAAATTGCGTAACTACGGTATAAAGACAGAGTCGTGATATAGGGGGTATTTTACCCCTCAAAATGATTCCCCCGTCCCGTCTTTTATAATATTCATAAATAAATCAATATGTTACAATCTGGCATTATCCTTGCTCGTATATAGTACTAAAGTATTATGGAGGTGTTTGATCATGACGATTAAAAAGAAAATACTCCTAATAGACGATGACAAAGATTTTTTATTCGCGACCAAGCTTATTCTGGAGAAGGGCGGATACGAGGTATTTATGGCGGAAGATGGAAAAACCGGCGTGGAGATGTGGAAATCCATATCTCCGGACCTGGCCATTATCGACATGATGATGGAAACCTGGGGCGAGGGCTTTTCCGTACTGAACAAAATCCGCGCCACCGATACCGGAAAAGATACACCCCTTTTCATGCTGAGCGCTGTCGATCTTCAAGGTCCTTATAATTCCTTCGAACCTCCCCCGGAATTTCCGAAAGTGAACAAAGTATTGCATAAACCTATAAAGGCGGATGATCTTCTCCAGTTCGTTGCTCAGGAACTGGGCGGCAAATAGATATGACCGATCAATCTCGAAAACCTCTGGTTCTCATTATAGATGATGAGGAGGCCCTACGGGATGGATGCAGGCAGGTGCTGGAAAAGTGCGGCTATACCGTTCTTACAGCCGAACTGGGTATCGAAGGCATTAATCTAGCCAGGCAGCATGAGCCGGCACTGGCTTTGGTTGATCTTAAAATGCCGAACATGTCCGGAATGGAAATTATGGAAATTCTTTCCCAGGATATTCCGGACATAATTCTTATCATGATTACCGGTTATGCCTCTATTGTTTCCGCCGTGGAAGCAATGCAAAAAGGAGCTCATGATTACCTTCCCAAACCATTCAATCCCGACCAGTTAAGAGTTCTCGTTAAAAGGGGATTGGATCATCGCACTCTTAGAATAGAAGCAAGAAAACTAAAAGAAGAAAAAGATCAGATGCAAAAGAACTTCATCACCTTCGTCAGCCACGAAATGCGTTCGCCGCTTGTCGTTATCCGGCAATACATTGAGGCGCTCAACGAAATAGCGGGAAAGAGTTTCGATAAAGATGTCAAAGAAATCATTGAACGATGCAGAAAGCGCGTCCAGAGTCTTGAGGAAATGGTTGAACACTGGCTGGACATCAGCCGCATAGAGAATGGAACCCTGGCCCAACAAAAAGTCTCTCTGCGCCTCCCTTCCATTATCGCCCGAAGCGTGGAAGAGATGACCCCCCTCTGTCGGAAGAAGGGCATTTCTCTGGAAACAAATATCCCCAAAAAATTACCGGAGATAACAGGAGATGGGGAAAGCCTGGTCAGGGTATTTACGAATATTATCGGTAACGCGACAAAATATACTCCGGCCGGCGGCAAAATAACCCTCACCGTTAAAAGCGACGAATATTACACCACCGTCAACGTGTCGGATACGGGAATTGGCATTCCCCATGATCAGCTCTCGTTGATTTTCGAGCCTTTTTTCCGCTGCAAGGGAAAAGACGAAAAAATCAGAGGCTCCGGCCTCGGGCTTACTTTCTGCAAAAAAATCATGGAATCACACAATGGCGGAATAGAAGCTTCGTCAAGAGAAGGAGAAGGGACGACGTTTGTACTGACGTTTCCCGCCAGTATAAATACGTCCAAAAAAAATCCTCTTCAAGCTTGCTGATCCATTTGAAGAATCATGTCTTTCAGGTACACTCGCAATAAGTCAAAAAGAGAACCTCTATGAAATACTATGATGAAGAAAGCTATCGTTTTCATAAAAAGGATGTTACGGACAGATGCTTTTGCTGCAATCAAAATGGGCCGAGGCTGCTGATTGTCCGGCATATTAAAAGTAACATGCTGGTTCACCTCTGTCCGGAATGCATGATCGATAACGACGATGATTATCTTTTGGATAACACCAGGCCCTGGTTCGGCCCGAAGGGGAACACGTAAATAAGCTTAAATTCCCTCATATTAACAAGTGTAGAAATCAAGCCTCATTCCTATTCTGCTTGCAAAAATGGCTACACATTATTTCCTGTACGCTTCTTTGCGGTGTCTTACATGGTAGATAGTAATAAGTTGCTCATGGCTATTTACTTGATATATAACCCGATAATCGCCAATACGAATACGGTAAAAATTTTCTGCATCCTTTAGCTTTCGGCAATTTGTGGGTAAAGGATTTGTGGAAAGAGACTCTACTGCTTCAAGGATTTTGGCAATGAATTGCCGGTCAATATTTCGCAAATCCTTTTCCGCCGTATGCTTCCACTCGATTTCATAGGAGGCCATCTGCCTTTAACCGTTTCTTTAGTTCGTTTAGACTTATGGTTTGATCGTCTTTACGCTCGGCAATAACGGCCAAATCATGAATATCTTCTAAAAGCTCTTCATATTCTTCCATGGGAAGAACGACGGCTGTTTTTTCCCCATTTTCATCGATAATGTAATGTGCTTGACTTTTAGCCATGTTTGTCTCCTGAATTTAATTCGTTACGGATTATAACAGATTCAACGTTATGAGAAAAGCTAATTATATTTAAGAAATTTGGATAAATTCATATTTATATTATTCAGCGTTTTTTTCCATAAATACAAACGTTATCTGATCATTGTGAAACTCCAATTCCGAAAGCGGAGCGCGTCGAAATTGGCTAGTTGAACAATCCCGCAACGCGGAGGGTATGAGACCCCAAAGCTTGCTGCAAAAGCCTTTTCCAATGCTCATTTGGGGTTTATACCCGTGGTTTAGCTTTTCTGTTTTGAAAGATTTATACCCCAGTTGATTATATAAGTATTGATTTCTTTTATCTTGGGAGCCGGTAAATAATTCATATCTCTTGACAATATTTTTAAATTGATTTTCGATTTCCTTCATCAGGGCCTTGCCAATTCCGTGATTTTGATATTCCGGAAGAACTACTAATCTGTTGATATAGCAGGTATCGTCGTCATTATATGCGCGTACTGAACCAATTATTGTATTGGCCAGAGAAGCTTTTAAGATAGTATGATTTTTAAATTCAGTCCTTAAGCTTTCCAGTGTTTGTTCTATCTGCGGCATGGACTGTAGATGGAAAGTTTTAGCCACTTCCAGAAATGCTTTTTTCTGTATATCAAGAATAATGAGTAAGTCTTCTTTTACGGCTTTGGTAATGATTAGGTTGTTCATAATAGTCATGGCAATAGAAGCACAACACAGAGCCGACTTTTTTAGCGATCACGTACAATCCGTTGTTACGTTTTGTTGAATTGGGTCACAATGTTGTTGATGTCCTTGCTAACTTGGCCCAAATCACCCATATGGTCAGGCATTTTTATTCCACCAAGTATTGCAAGAAGATCAGTTTCCAAAGTGGTTTCGTTGGGATCTAAAAACGTAAGCGAGAGGGATACTTTTTCATTTTGACTATACACAAACACAGAAGCGTAGTAGCCTTTATCACGCTTTTCCGATAGAATGCACAATGCCTTCAAAGTTCCTGTATTGACAATCAACACTTTGCTGATGCCACCTATCGGTATACCTATGGCTTTAAGAATCTGATTGGATAACGCAGTCGTATTCTTACTTCGTGAATTGAAGAAGGAAACGTCAGCGGGAGTCGAACTGAAGATCGCCAAATAGTCTCGAAAGGATACATACGGATACGTTAGTTTGTTTTCTTTTATCATTTGTAGTATTTCTTTTGACGGAACTATATCAGAGACCACTAGACGCCCTGTACCTGAAATGAAATACATGTAGTTTTCTTTACCACCCACCTTTGTGTATTTATACATGGGCAGTTTCATGGTTAAGTCTCCTACGGCGATATTTTTCCATTCCTTTGGGGGTGCTTTCAATGCAATTATTGGAATCGGTGTTACTTTAAGGTACTGAAACAGAATGCCACTTTTATACCAAAAATAGTTGGCCATCAAGAAAGGAAAGAAATACCAAACGAATACAGCTATAGCTAATATTGAACCTGATGAAATGACGATGATCTTCTTGGTTCTTGGTCTTATTTTCATCTGGTCTCGTTCATTCTGTTCTGACGTAACAATTAATATCCGAACTTCGTTTTTCCCAATGTTTTAATAGTTAAATATACTGTCCCCGGAATTATCCCTGGCCAGGTAATTCCGCTAGGGCTTTCTTGCGTTCTTTGCGATTCTCCAATGAACAAACAGGGCTATGCTTGCTATAAAAATGAACATGAGACATTTGATTAGTGATTGAAATCCTTCTCGCTGTTCACCTTCTACGCGTAAAGCAAACGCAGCAAGTCTTTGTTTGGTTAGCTCTTCTTCGCTCGGTCTTACTCTTGCTTTTTCTTTTTCATTGCATGAATATTCACTTTTCCAGTAAGCATTATTGGTTTGATAGTTCTTGTACTCATATGAATTCATAGTCAGTTTAGGAGCTGCTATTTCAATAATTGAGTAGCCTGCGATTCCTATCGAAATTACCAGACATAAAACAGCGGCAAAACATACAGACAGCGCATATATTTCCAATTTTGATTTCATACCAACCTCCTTATAAAAAGTTAAGATATGTTTTATGATATTTGACAATTAATATACTAACGTCGCTTTTTCCGATGTTTTAAGAGTTAAGTATACTGTCCTCGGAATTATCACTCACCGAACCACCTTTTCATCAAATGAATCAGGTGTCAGAGTTGCAGACGAAATAGGCCGACCACAATTTGGAACCATAATCGCAAATCGTTGGAAATCGCATGTAAAGGCGACTAAGAATAGCGTGTAATCTACTGCGTCTGCGACAGTCATCATTTCGTACTGACCTGAAATCAGCGGAAGCTCTTTGTTAGCGTGGTTGACTATGTGAGAAATGTAAACTGTTTGGCCGATCCAACAACCACCATATCGTGTGGGTTGAGTGCGATTGGACCACTTTTTGAAATGACCTGAAGTGTCGGGCTTTCCATCAATAGTTAATGTTCCTGAGAAAACGATGTGCGATTCCACCTCTGGTTTTGCAACGTCGTTATCCTCATAGCCAGCTAGAATAAATTCACAGATTTTTATAGGTGAAGTAGAGAGCTTCTCGGGAGCGAGAGAGAGGGTGGCACATAATTCACTTTTCAGATGGCCGACGTAAAATCGTAAAACATCATCGAAGGTACCGTTGCCTGAATATTTTTTAGTGGCAGAACGAAAAATGGCATACATCGTCTTGTGGTTGAGATTAGCTTCACCCGCCGTGATTACGGCGTAGGTTTTTCCCGCAAGATTGACAGAGAAAAGTTTACGAGCACTTTGAGACCAGCCGACTGGAACTGAAATTGGTTCAGCCAATTCAAATTCAGTTCCTGTCTTCTTGTCTTTTGCACGAACGACTACGTTGTTCCAGGTTGTTTGAGTGTCAGCCGCCAATGCAATTCCGTCCGGTACTGCTATTGCTATCCCGATACTCATTCAATTCCCTCCCTAGTTGGTTAACATTTAATATATGAGCTTCGCTTTCGGTGTCATTAATCCCTACACGCTTCGCGTGTGGGATAATTCCACTTACGCTTCAAACTTCGCGATACTCGTTTTTAGCGAGTGTCATTAAAACTCACTACTATCTCATTATAGCTTTTTCTCCATTTTGCCGGAAGAAGAGTTTTACTTTTATCAAAATGACCGATTGCCAGTAAGAAAAGAACCAAGTTTTTTTCTTTTACCGTGTCACTACACCCATAACCTGACTTTTCGGATCAATGTATTTTTAACCCGCGAACAAGCTAAAAATCCCTCATCAATGATTTTTTTTGCATCAGTGAAATCAAGGGTCTGTACATCGATGATGTTCGGCTCGATCAGGACCGTAGGTGAATTATACTTGAGCATGAGCGCGGTGTTGACGTATTCCATGATATCGACAGACTGGGCCATAACATTGAAAATATTGGGTATATTTTTTTTATCAGAGCCCGAATCAGTCCGGATCCACTGCTCAATAGTTTTAAGCCACTTTATGTCAGCGATCGGATTCGGCTTTTCAGGTTTCTGTTTACGCCCTGTGATTGTGATATCCTTCGAATCAACCTGCGCCGTCTGAGCCGCAGTGGGTGATTCCACGCAGTGTTTCAGCCCCTTTTTTTCAACTGTGGATGAAGATTGACAGCAATCGTCATTCCCGCTCCCATACTCTTAACGACATTCACCGGCAGGGGATTAGCGACACCTCCGTCCATCAGCAGGGTGCCCTGGTATCGAACCGGCACCAAGACGCCGGGGATAGAGACACTAGCGCGCAGAGCTTCGAGTACATTGCCGTTCCGGAATATGAACGGTGTTCCATTGAGATAATCAGTGGCCACAATCGCCAGAGGCGTTTTTAAATCCTCGATATTTGTGCTTCGGGGAATGTACTGCGCCATGAACTTTATGAATCCCTTTCCTTCTATGAAGCCTGAGCGCGGCATCACGGGATCCATGAAGGAGAGCAAATTCCGCAGTGTGAACTTCAATATGTCTTCTTTGAATTTTCCCAGTGTACTAGCGCAATAGAGCGCGCCAACGACTGCACCAATGCTTGATCCAGCTACCATGTGGACGGGTATTCTCAGGGATTCCAGGTATTCGATCACGGCGATATGAGACAGCCCCTTAGCGCCGCCGCTGCCCAGAACGAGTCCGACCTTCCGGTTTCTGAAATATTTGAGTGGGTTGAACATCGATAGACCGTCCTTAAGTCAAAACAACCTAAATATAAGCTTATCCCGAGAGGCTACGCTAGCGGGATACCACGGGTATCTGCGATACCCTCCGCCTTAGGCGGGATCAATTCCACTTACGCTTCCTATAGTCAGCGAGTGTCATTAACCACGGATATCTTCGATATCCTCCGCCTATGGCGGGATAGTTTCCAATCGCCTTTGGCTATTGGATAATTCGGCTAAAAAACTTCAATGCGCTTTGCTTTTGAAGTTTCAGCCTCATTACGTCCAACAAATTTCAGTGCGCTTTCATTATCCCGCTACGCTACGCTTCGGGGATAGTTCCACTTACGCTTCAAACTTTACTACGCTCGTTTTCAGCGAGTGTCACTATTTTTCTTCATACCCGCGCGTTAAATAAAGAGTAGCCATTGCCAAATGAGTATTGTGGACGGGTATAAATGGAGAATGCCCGTCCACAATACTTTACGTACTCAAATATTTTAATAAATTGACTACTTCCCCTTATCGTGCGGCACTTTTACCGTTACACTACATGGCGTGGTGTTGCCAGCAGCATCCTTACCTTCATAACTCAAAGTGTAGATGCGACCAGTACCTGATCCTGACCTTTCGGCTCGCAGACTCCCCGCGGTATCTGCGGTTCCGATTGCCCATCCCTGGATGTCGTTCGCAACGTCACCATCACCCAGTCCCTCGTCTGGTTCATTGCTGGTTACTGAGGTTAGAGTGAATCCAGATGCGCCAGAGAGAGAATCATTCATTGTGACAGAAGTCGTCACATTTACCATCTTGTGATTGGGCGGCCAGAGGCTATTTGGTGTTGCGCTACAGGTCATAGTAGGCGGTGTCTTGTCAATCTTAATTGTGACAGAGATTGAGTTAGACAAACCCACAGCATTTGTGGCTGAGCAGGTCAAAGTAGTACTTGCCGTCTCTGTTGTTAAAGTGGTTGTGTTGCATCCGGTAGAAGATACTATGCCCGATTCCGGATCGGTAACGTTCCAACTGACAGTGACGTCAGTGTTGCTCCACCCCTGTGCGTTTGGCGCTGGTGTGACCGTCGGTGTAATGACCGGCGGCGTGGTGTCTATAATTTCCGGGGTGAAGGCTTCAAGTATCGCACTCTGCAGATTCCCTTCCGCTGAACCCGCCACATAAAGCACTCCATTGATTACCCCGACTGCTGGACCATATCGGGCTGTTGGTATTGGCGTATCAGTCACCCAAGTGTTCGAAACTGGATCATATGCTTCGACTGTATGGGGATATCCACCAGCATTAATACCACTTACAACATAAAGCATACCGTTCACAACTCCACTCCCCGCGGCTTCAAGCGCTGTAGGCATGGGAGCCCTCGTTGTCCAACTATCGGTGGCTGGATCATACACCACCAACGTGGCAAGCACACCACTAGCATTTCCCCCTCCCGCGACGAAGAGATTACTATTAATAACGCCGACGGCCATTGAACCACGAGCTGTAGGCATGGGAGCCTTCGTTGTCCAAGTATCGGTGGATGGATCATACACCTCCAACGTGGCAAGGGTGGTGCATGGAGGACACTGTTGACTCCCCCCAACCACATAGAGCTTACCATTAATAACGCCGACTGCCATTGAAAAACGGGCTGTGGGTATTGGAGCCTTGGTGCTCCAGGTGTCGGTTACCGGGTCGTACACTTCCAGTTTGTCGGTAAGGCCGATTCGACAGTCTCCATTAATACATCCCCCGACAACGTAGAGCTTTTCATCAATTACCCCTGCTCCGCCATACGCTCTGCTTGTTGGTATGGATGCCTTGTATGTCCAAGTATCCGTCGCTGGGTCATAGGCCTCCATAGTATTTGTGGTACCGCCTCCGATGGGTATACCACTTATAATATAGAGTTGTCCGTTGATGACCCCGGCCGCTGCACCGCACGTCGCAGTCAACATGGGTGATTTAGTGATCCAAGTGCCTCCTTGGGCGACTGCCTGATTAGTAGCAGACGTTACTGCCAATGAAAAAAACACTAAAAGAATGATTTTAAATATTTTGTTTTTTTGTATAATACTTCCACAAAGTAATACGTTGTTGCTAATTTCCCTGATACTTTTCATGATACTTTTCATGATACTTTCTCCTCCTTTCTGACCATTTTAGGTATTTGGCAATGGCTGAAAACTTGTTAATTTTCTAACTTGGTTCGGATATTTTAACTCTGGGAGAATTGGAAGTATTTTCCAACAAACAGATTGAATAGGATTAATTTTGTATAGCACAATCTCATAGTATATCAAATGAAATTATAACTTTTCCTCATACCCGCGCGTTAAATAGAAAGTAGCCAGATCAAAGAAGATAGTCATTTGCCTTTGCAGTTCAAAAGTCATGTAAAGCTCCAGGTTTTTCTGCAAGGCATCCTGCGCGAGGGCGAACGTCCAGATGTGCTTGCGGATAAGGCTGAGCGCGCTGAGTGCTTCGCTGATTTTAAAACCTTCTCTTTTTCTTTCGTGGCCCAACTTGATGTAAAAACTCCTAACCCTATCAACATCGTGCAGGCCGCCCAGCCAGAGAGTTATTTGGGAAAGTATCTTATCGCAGATATTATATAGTATTCGGCTCTCCCCGCTGTGGTATTCGACAGTCGACGGGTTTACCGTTATGTCTTCCAGCCATTGATTGATGATTTCTTCCTTATTTTTAAGTATTACATTGACGAGCCTTCGCGTTAAAGGATTTTTCGCAATCTTGGGCGGAAGTGTTTTTTTATCCGCGTGTTCAATAGAATCA
>Ga0209777_10006668_pt1 | contig 12961 bp, 9 predicted proteins | sample FrelakmetHBP12HB_FD_187147 | JGI IMG/M metagenome (GOLD analysis project Ga0209777, IMG submission 187147) | Freshwater lake sediment microbial communities from the University of Notre Dame, USA, for methane emissions studies -HBP12 HB (SPAdes)... | ecosystem: Environmental > Aquatic >...
CCGGTCATTGGCATAGTTCTCCTTGGCCTCGTGCCACTAGCCTACGGCCAAAGCGCATGACGTCAAGCATTCCCTTCCCCCTCCCCGCCGCGGGAGGGGGCCAGCCCTAGGCCGACGATCGAAATGCTCCCCCCAAAGGAGCTGGTCTTCGAGAACAGATTCACCACGAAGAACACGAGGAGCACGAAGACGGTGAGCTGCAGCAGGAGAACGCTTGGTCACCTGTCACCGTCCTTCAGGGGCGGTTGAGTTCGGTCAGCCACACCGCTTTGTTCACGGGCACGCGGATAAGGCCGTCGGCGCCCACAGTGCCTTCGGCCAACACCTTCTCATTAAAGTCTATCATCTTCCAGCGCAGGCCCTGCAGGCATGGCGCGACGATGGTCGCCCCGACGCGCGTCACCAGCACCGGTTCCTTGCCCCAGCTCACCACCTTGTTCTTCTCGCGGCTGATCTTCAGCCCAGTGTTGAAGCTGGAACTGACCAGCGCCAGGACCGCTTGCTTGCACTCGGCGAGCGGCTTGCCATCCTCGCTGGCCAGCGTGAGCGACGTGAAACGCTCCGCGCCGCTGGGGAATGGCGTCCCCTCCGGGTCGCGGTGAATGACCTGGCGCAGCTCAACGCCGTTACCCGTCGCCCGTGAAAAGTTCAAGACCGTGGCCCAGACTCCTATGGATGTGGATGACCCGGTGCCCCTTGAGCAGCATGCCGACAATCTCCGAGAAACTGGCCTCGGCGAACGCCCTCATTCCGGCATCAGCAGGGAAATCCGCGTCGAGGGCGTTCCTGACGACCACCTTCCAGCCATTCTGGCCCGGGATGGAAAGACTCATTATGTGCACGTGCTGCAATCAGGCGTCTGCAACAATCTGGAACTTGCTGGCGACCTCGGGCGGGATGCTGGTCAAGCGGCCGGTTTCGTACGAGACAAATGCCCAGAGCGTGCTGGCCTTGGCAATTCGAGCGCCGTCTTTGGCACGGGAGACCTCGTATCGCCGTAACGAGGTGGCACGGCCGATGGAAGCCACCCAGGTCGTAATGAGCAGTTCGTCGCCGGCCATGGCTGGAATGCGGTATTCTATTTCGTGGCGGCGCACGACAAAGCCGGCACCCATCTTTCGGTAGGCTTCCAGCGGCAGGCCGTGAGCGGAGGAATGCGCCACCGCGGCTTCATTTAGCCAGCGCAGATAGACTTCGTTGCTGGCGCGGCCCTGGAAATCGATTTCCTGTGGTTGAACCGTGTAACGATGAACAAACCGCGCTGGCATTGTGAGCACCCCTTGAACTTAAGATTAGGTTACGCGCCGTCGGTTCCGGAGCAAGGCTGCATCTGGTTTTGGATGGCGTATCTCACAGACCGGGATCGCCGCGGGCCATCCTGGGCGGGTGAGTCTGCGGGAGTCTGCGGAGTCTGCGGGACGAGTCTGCGGGACAGAGCCGCAATTATTTTGCGGCGTTGATCCCTTTGACGGGATTTCGCGCGAAGGGACGGCGTTCGCCGGCCCCCAGCGCGGCAGCAGGGCAGCGGGGCCTCCAGCGGCCTCGGAACATGGGCAGCCGCGTTTGGCACGCCTTGGGACGGTTGGGAACGGTCTGGCGGGGTGGCTGGAAACGGCTCGACAGTGTTTCCCAGAAACCTGGCGCGGGTTCGGAGGTTGAAGGCGGCTGACGGGATGAAAATGAGGGGTCAGGCCAGCCCCCGACATTTTGGCAGGCGGTCGGCTCGCCCGCGAGGCTGCGGAACCCCTCGCTGGACTTGTTCGGCTGTTCCTTCGAAAACGAAGTGATGTCGCCTGCTTGGCTCTGCCGTCGCCTGCTTGCGCGCGTCCCCTCTATTCCACTCTATTCCAACGGACGGCCGGTACGTTCATGCCGCCGCAAGGCCTCAATCTGCGCTGCACTCGCGCCAATCGAGCCATGACGTGAGCGTATCCCCAGCGCTGTCATTGTCTATAAGTTGTGTATGGTGCCCCCGGGATACCAGAGTTTCACGCCCCGCCGCAGCGCCGCGCCACCGCGCTCGCCGCCGCGTAGCACAGCGCGGCCAGCAGGATCAGCCAGCGGAAGCCGAAGTGCATCGCCAGCAGGGGCGCAGCCACTGTGGCCACCACCGACGCGACACCGTTTACCGCCCACGCCCACGGCACGAGCTCGGGCGCGCGCGCGCTCACCGCCGCCAGTCCCGCCGGGAACAGGTGCCCCATCGCGAAGGCCAGCGGCGCGATGGTTGCGCCCGCAAGCAAGAACCGCAGCCACAACGGCGCAGCCTGCGATAAGCTCAACCACGGGTCCATAAGCAGCAGCAGGAGGAGCGCCAACGCCGCGGCCGCCGCGCCTGCGCGCGCACCGACGCTCGCGCGCGTGGACGTCCAGCGGCTGCTCGCCAAGCTGCCCAAGCCGCTGCACAGGAGAAAGCTGGCGATCACTGCCGCCGCCGCGTACATTGGGTGGGCGAGATAGAGAATCAGTTTTTGCAGGAAGCTCATTTCCAGGAACATGAAGCCGGCCCCGATCAGCACGAAGTACGTGAACGCCGCCGCTTTGCCGCGCGCCGCGCGCAGCTGGCCCGCTTTCGGCGCCAGCGGCGCCACAATCAGCAGCGCCGACAAGACCACCGCTTGCACGAGCGCTGCGATGAGCATGAGGTAGCCGGCTTCGAGATACGCCCGCGCCCGCGCGCCAAGCTGTTCGCGCAGCAGCGGCAGGCTGTGCCAGCGAAAGAACTGGAAGAAGTACGGGCAGTCGTCCGTCGTGGCCTCAATGCGAAACGGATACTGCGCGAGAAACGCCTCTCGCTCCGGCCCCAGCAGCGCCCGCGCGCCTTCGTAGTAGTACGGCCGTTCCAGGATGTGAAAGCGGTTGGTCTCCTCAGCGTGCACGCCCGGCAGCCAGCAGAGATCGAACGCGCGCTGCTCACAGAACGCGCGGAGGCCCGCGCTGTCGGCCTCGCCCAGGGGCTGCCTGAACACGAGCACGCTTGCCGTCACCCAACTGCGGACCATCGCCAGGTGCGCAGCCGGGTCCAGGCCGCGCCGCCGCAGCATCTGAGCCGCCGTGTCGAAGATGCGCAGGCCGTCGCGCGGCGGCGTCCGGGCCCAGCGCGTGACGCACAGCACGCCGCCGGTCGTCAAGCGCGCAAACATGGCCTCAAGCGCCTCGACGGTATAGAGGTATGCCTCCTGCGTTGCGTACAAGCCCGCGCCCGACGCTCCGAAGGCGTCGAGCTCGGGCAGTTGAATCACGTCAAACGTTCGCGGCGTTGACGCCAGGAAGCCGCGCGCTTCCTGCTGCACGACACGCACGCCCGGAGCGCCGTAGATTCGCCCGCCCATCGCGGCCAGCGGCCCGTTCATGGCCGCGATGATGGCGGGGTTGATCTCCAGCGCTGTCGTGTGAACTGCCTGGTGGAAGTGCGCCAGCCCGATGTCGCTCCCCCCGCCCGCGCCGATGACAAGCACGGCGGGCCGCGCGCGCAGATGATACGGGAGGGCTTTCGTTGTGTAATCGAGAAATGCCCACTCCTCGCGCCGCGCGCAGTCGTAGACCGCGCTGGCGGCGTCGCCGTCGGCAAGCAGCAGGACGTGCGGCGGCACGCGCCCCGCGTAGCGCAGACTCAACCCTGGCGCATAGTGCAGCGCCGGGCCGGAGAGCGCGTCAATCCTGCCAAGCGGACCTTCAGCATGATGGATGACGCGCACCTCCGGCATCGCCCGCGCTTGCCACAGCAGCTTGTACTCGGAGACGGTTTGTCCCGGCAAGGCCGCGGCAAGCCAGACGCTGGCCCCCAGCGCCGCTGCCGCCGCGAGAAATGGAGCGACCGAGCGCTGCCAGGGCCAGAAGGCCACGCCCGCCAGCACCGCCATGCCCGCCATAGCCAGGTGAACGCCATCCGCGGGCCACGCCAGCATGAGCACCACGGCCGCAATCCCGCCCGCCGCGGAGCCGATCAGGCTGGCGGCATAGCGTCCGCCGATGCGCTCCGGCGCGGTCATGAGGGTCAACCCGAGCGCGAGGCCCGCCAGAAAGAACGGGACCGCGAGCGCCAGTTCGAGCAGCAGTACGTTGCCGGCCTGGCGCGCGTCCCACGCGAGATACTGCACGTCCAGCGGGACGTGGCCGCACGCCCAGCGCGCGAGAAGCATCGCGGCGGCGAACAGGAGGCTGAACGCGGCGAGATTCGCGTCCGCGCGCCGCGTCAGACGCTGCGCCAGCGCCAGCGCCGCGCCGCTCGCGCCGAAGCCCAGCAGCGCCACGCTGATGACCATGTAGGCCAGATGCTGCCACCAGCGCAATGCCAGCGTCCGCATCAGCGCCAATTCAAAGCCGATGACAGCGCACGACAGCAGCGCGATGCCCAGGCGGACACGGCCTTCTCCGAGGGAAGTCTGGCCGTCGCCCGACCCGGTGCACTCAGCCGCCGTCTGCATTGTGCCGCCCTTACTTCCTCGAAGGATCGTTGCGCAGCAGCGGCACGAACGCGACGGCCATCAGCGAGCGGCTGCGAAGCTGGCCGTTCGCGTCCTTCTCAACGAGGATCAACTCCTGGAGCGCGAAGGGCGTGCCGACGGGGATGACCATCCGCCCGCCGGGCTTCAGTTGTTCGAGCAGCGGCGGCGGAATCTGGCCTGCGGCACAGGTCACGATAATCGCGTCGAACGGCCCTTTCTCCGGCCAGCCGTTGTAGCCGTCGCCGTCCGCCACGGCGACGGCGCCATACCCGAGCCGCTTGAGGCGTTCCGCCGCGGCGTCCGCCAGCGGCTTAACGATCTCGATGCTGTACACCTGGGCGGTGAAGTGGCTCGCCACCGCCGCCTGGTAGCCGGAACCCGTGCCGATTTCGAGCACGCGCGAGTCCGGCGTCAGGCGGAGCTGTCGTGTCATCTCGGCTACCATGTAGGGCTGCGAGATCGTCTGCCCGTAGCCGATGGGCAGCGGCTGGTCGCGGTACGCGGACGGCGCCTGCGCGGGCGGAATGAAGTCGTGGCGTGGCACAGCGGCCATGACTTTGAGGACCGCTTCATCATTCAGCCCGTAGCGCCGAATATCGCGCACCATCGCGTCGCGTTCGGCCTGGCGTTCAGGGGACGCGGGCGGTGGTTTTGGCTTCTCTGGCTCCGCGGGCTTTGTGGCCCCTTCCGCCGCATCCTTCTTCGGCGCGGGCAGTGCGGGCCTGGCGGCCTCGCCGCCGGACGAACACCCCAGGATGAAACCAAGGGCCAGCACGGCCAAGGCGCCGCCCCCCACGTTCTTCTGCTTCATGGCGAAGTCCTCTGTGCGCACCAGTATTCTACCACAGCGCGATGCCAGCGCCGGCCGAACAGCTTGTTGGCAGGTTCCGCGCGATCCTGTATGAAGAGAACAGCGTACTGGGTTTTCCCGTCCGAAGCAACGGCGTCCCGGTTCAGGCCCGATTTTGGAAATCCTGCAAAATGAAGGGCTTGGCGACGAGGAACGGGCAGTTCGTGCCAGCGGACGGGGTTTGGGACGGCCAGGGACGGTTGGTGCCGGGCAGGCGGGGACGCCGGCCAGCGAAGGCGCAGGCGCCGGAAGCCGTCGGCGGGATTTCATTGGTCGAGGCGTTGGTCGAATAGATCGTCAAGGATCGCGTCCGGGTGGTGCTGGACAAGGCCATCGCCGAACTGAAACCGGCGCGGGGGCAGTAATGGTAGGCGGTGAATAATAGGACTGGACATTCAGTTCTATCATCCTGCCGCGAAGACCGGGGCAAAGCCTGATTAAGGCCAAAGGGTGTAGCAGGAGCACTAGGCACATCCCTGGCACGATCCCAAGGTTGCAGGAGGTGATGAGGATCCCGCACCATAGCCCACCCGCGAATGCGGGAGCAGTTCTCGCCTAACTGCCGAGACCTCCGCCTGACCTGTCACTACACCATTCTGTTCAAGGCAGACCCTGGTTGGGTTTCATCATGATGTCTCGAAGGCGATAGGTCTTTAGCGCTCGCGAGGGAGTATCGAGCTGCTGCGAAGCCTTGGGTGCCGGATCTTTTGCACATTGCCCAGTTGCTATTCCCATTTGATGCGGCTTAGGTCGGGCCGCATGACCGCCGTGCCGCGGCTGGATGATCCTACGTTGACCAGAACCCCGTACTTCGCCGAATAGACCACTTGGGCATAGGGCGTGGCAAAACCCATTGCGGAGTCGGTCTCCAGCGCAAGCGGCACCCAGGTGTTGCGCCGCAGAGAGTAGACCCACTGCTCGCCGGCGCCAATCACCGCGAAGACCGCGTCCTGGCCGTCAAGGTACTCCACGGTGCGCGGGCTGTTGGGGGGGTGGCGCTTGGGCTTCAGGTCCGTGAAGGCATTTGTCTTCACGTCGTAAACCCAAGTGCCCTGCCGCTCTATCGTGGTCTTGCTGCCAGCGAACTCATAGTAGAAGACCTGGTCTCTGTTCGCCATGAAGCAGAATGGACGGTCCTCCCCCGGGCAGCAAAGCGGCCCAGGCCCCACCTTCTTGACGGTCACCACGTTGCGGATCGCGTCCAAGCAACTGAGATACACTTCTCCTGGAAAGAAGCGGCCGTTGTAAGGTTCCAGCGCGCCGCCGAACCCCATGACCCGGCCGTCAGGAGCCGCCAGGTTCGCTTTACCGTATACGCCCGCCACGTTGGGCTCCCTGGTCACATCCACGGGCAGCCTGCGCCACACACCGCCGCGGTCAAGATCGTAGAACCACGAGTACCGTTGGCCTGGCAGCTTGGCAGTTTCGGCTCCCCAGCGCCTGCTTTCCGCACCCGTGCTGACGTACATCCGTCCGTCCACGACGCAGTAGTAATTGCGCTGATGGCCTGCGGGCGGGCCGCCCCGCAGACCCATACAGGTGCCATCCCAATAAGCCGGCGGAATCCAGTCGTTGTGGTCGCCCGCGGCATAGAACCAGCGATTGACACCAGGTGCGTAGATCGCCACGTCGTTCACTTGGTACGTGGAGTGACCGCCGCCGAAGTAGTAAATGTGGCCGCGGACCGGATCGCACGCCGCGTTGCCCCAGCCTTTGTCCACGCCATCGTGGGGCGGTCGGACGTGGACCCACTTGTTCGCCGGAAGCGCCTTGAGCCTGTCCAGCACCGCCGGATCATCCGCCGGGATTATCTGTGGCCGGATGGGTTCGGGCTCGGTCCAGGGCAGGAGCATCTGTGCGGGCTGGGCAGCCAGCTTCGACAGGTCTAGTTTGAGCACGCAGGTTTGCGGGTTCCCGCGCCCGTCTTCCGGCTGTTGAGCCAGGATAAGCAATCCGGCCCGCTGGTCCATAGCGATCTCCGCCAGGCTGGCCCCATGGCGCGACGAGCACATATTTCCGGTCCAGGTCTGCTGGTCGAGCAGCCGCCACTCAGCCCTGGCCACATCGAAGCCCCACAGGGTGACCGTCCGCGGCGCCTTTTCATCTCGCACCTTTGCCTCCCAGACAACCAGCAGCACCAGCCCGGAGGCCGGGTCGTAGAGCAGCTTGGGCCACAACGTCGGCGGCGGCCGGTAGGCCTTGGAGACGTCACGCCACTGCCTGGTCCTGCAGTCGTAGAGCCAGGTGTCGTTGAGCCGGCCGGGACTACCGTCGCCTTGCCCGGGCGCCCAAAGATCATGGCGCACCAGCCCACTGTGCCCGCCGAACATCACGATGACCTGGTTCTTCGGGTCGTAGACGAGTGGCGTGCCGCAGCGCGGCGGGGGCTCGACGCGCAAGGGCTGATCAAGCATTTGGCCGCAGATCCACAAGGCCCGCCCGCCGGCTGCCAGGGCATCGTCCCATTTGCCGGCCGAGGCTGCTTCAGCCGCACGCTTCAATGCCGTGGCTGCCTCGGCCAGCATCGGCTTGGCTGCTTCGGGCATGGGCAAGCGGTCGAGTTCGGCGACGGTTTCTGCGAAGGCCTGGCTGACGTCTTCGGGCTTGGCCGCGTCCTTCGTATGGCGCAGGGCCCAAGCCCGGTCGGTGGCCTTGCTGACCTTGCCCATCAGTGCCACGGACGCCCGGCGGGCCTTTTTCGTCTCGTCGCTCCCGAAAGTGTCGCTCACCCGGCGCCAGGTATTATCGCTGAAGCGGTACACCAGGGTCCCGAAGTGCCCGCTGATGCCGCCGCTGAGCTTGGCCATTTCCGGATTGGCCGCGCCGAAATGGGGAAAGAGCAGGATCTCGTCGTTCAGCGGATCGTAGCACGTGCTCTGGCCGTAGCAGGGCGGAGGGCCAGGCTGCGGGTCAGCGGCAAGGACCAAGGCTGGGCCTTCGTAGAAATGGTCGGCAAGGACCGCGGGGCAGTCCCAGTCACCGAATACAGTTTTGGGCTTCAGGTCGCGCCACTTCCTGGTTTGAGGGTCGTAAGCGGCCATTATGCCGGTGAGCGTGTAGACGACTTGCTTGCGCTTCGAGTCCCAGCAGACGCCGTCATAGACCTTGGCCAGGCAGGGCCTTTCGCCCTCAGCCGTTTCGATCGAGTTGCCAGGCACTTCCGGGATCCAATCCGACTTGGCCAGGTCGAAGGCCAACACACTCTTGGACCGGCCCCAATACAACACCTGGCCGTGATCAGGCGCGTAGACCAACGCGCCAAATGGGCTTGGGGAGGCGCTCGTCGCGGGCAGCGGTGTCCATTTGTTGAGCGGCAAGCTCTCCAGCCTGGCCGCCACGTCTGTCGTGGCCGCAGTGACGGCAAGAGCCGTCACGGCCGGCAGGAAGGCGACGGCGAACTTGGTCTTCGCCCACCTCGTGGTTTTCATCTTGAACTCCCACATGTTGCCTGTGGTCTAGCTACACGCGGCACAATCGGCCCCATCAGACCTTTTGCGTGTGCGTGTCCTCTTGCTCGGGGCTTTACGTAATCTGTCAAGTGCACCATTCTATGGAATAAGCCCCCGCTTGGCGAGGGCCTATGCCTGCCGCAAACCCCGCCTTCGCGAATGGGCCAATTCCCATAGGTCCTTTGGGGACGCCCGGAATATTCGCTTTTGATACGCTTTAGTTCACTTTTGTTACATGTTTGTTACGCGTTTGTTACGCGAATATTCACTTTTGTACGCTGTTTGTACCCGCGATTGTTCGGGTTTATCACGCCTGCGTAGCGATCTGGCCAGGCGCGGCCCAGCCGGTATTCAGATTTCAAAGAGCCGTTCAACACAAAGCCGTTGCATTTTTCACTTTTTTTCGCGCAGCCGGGGCAGAGTCTCCCTGTGGCCGTGGGCTTGTAACGACCAGGGCCTTACAACAACTATCCGAGCCGCAACCGCCAGGGAGCGGACCGCTTGCTTACGCGCGCGGCTCAGAAGTAGCATGGGCATCCTGCCCATGTTCACGGGCTGGAAGCCCGTGCCACGCCAACGCACGCGGCTCAGAACACGCGGGCGAGACGCCCGTGCCAGTGCGCGCGGCCCGGAAAACACCTGCGGGCCGCCCCGCACAAAGCCCCCGGCCCGTTTGGAGCTTGGTACTCACGTGTATACTACGATAGTACTAGCCAATGTCAAGGGCAAAATGGAAGAAATCTGAAGTCAGTGGTGAGTGGCTAGTGGCTAGTGGTCAGTGACACCGAAGTTCTGCCACAACGTGGCAGGCTGGGACAGCCGGGGGCGGAGCGCAGCGCAGCCCCTGGAAAGGTGTCCCTCCATGCAACGAAAGCCCCAAGGGGGCGCGCTGGCTCGTAAGCCCAGAACAGGCGCAGGCAGAAAGGTTTCGCGCACGTCCACGATATTCACGATATTCCACGATATTCCCGTTACGACCAGCCCTTGAAGCAGCCTGACAACTGCAGTTCCTGCGCGTTGTACTGCGCAGCCTCGTCGGGTTCCGCCGCTCGTGACATACGTCGAAAGTGCACCTTCGCCAAAGCGTCTCCGTCTCGCAGTATGGTGTTAACACTGTGGCCACGCACCTCGAATATCAGTGGCGTTCCTCCATTGCGCTCGAAGCCAAAGAAGGGATGCGCAAATCCGGCATAGTGTATGCCTCCGCGCTTTGCGCCGGCAATCATGGCATTTGGGGAAAATTGTGGGGACATTGTGGGGACGTGCGCGAAGCTGTTCTCCGCTCCAGACGCATGTCAGGCTTCGTCATGTGCCGTTCTCGCCGACTCACGACTCGGCGATGATCATCCAGGAGACGCCGAAGCGGTCGGCGAGCATGCCAGAAAGGGGCGAAAATGAGGAACGATGAATGATGAGGGCGGAAGGATGAGCGGTGCGCTCAGTACTCAGTACGCCCTGTCGGTTCTTGCTAAAGCTTCGGAACGCGGCATAATCGGGTTGAGTCATGGCAACGGCGGCTGCCCCTGCGTTCCCGTAGCTCAACTGGATAGAGCAGCGGATTTCTAATCCGCAGGTTGAGGGTTCGATTCCCCCCGGGAACGCCAGATGAGAAGCGAGAAGTGAGAAGAGAGAAGCGGGAAATGAGAAGCGAGAAGTGAGAAGAGAGAAGCGAGAAGTCAGAAGTCAGAAGCGAGAAGTGAGTACTAAGGAGAGCGGACGGATGAACCTGCTGAAAAGGTGGGTGGTGGATAGTGGGTTGTGGATGGTGAACGACGCACTAAGCGCCGCCCACCACGCACTGCTCACCACCCACCACACACCATTCTTGCGCGTGGCAGTGGCGCTAAGCCAGCTCTGTCTTCTCTGCGGCCTGAGCTTTGGCGCGGAGAGGCAACCTGCCGCCTCGGCAGATCGTGCCAACAGCTCAGCAAAACAGGCAGAATGGACAGACGCTGGCATAGGCGCTGAGCAGATTGAGGCCGACTGGCTGCATGCCGACTCGATGCGCCAGGGCGGCGCCGCTGCGGCCAGCGCGAACATCGCCGTAAAACCTCAAGAGGATGCCGCAGGCGGCGTTGACGGCGTCAAGAACGGCAAGTGGGGCTTCCACACGGAAAACGAAGAGAAGCCCTGGTGGCAGGTAGACCTGGGCCGCTCCACGCCTCTCGAGCGCGTGGTGCTCTACAACCGCTGTGACACCTGCGCAGGCCGGAACGCGCGCATCCTGGTCTTGCTCTCCAACGACGGCAAGGCCTTCCAGCAGGCTTACCAGCACGACGGCACTGTGTTCTATGGCTTCACCGACAAGAAGCCGCTGTCCGCCGACCTGAAAGGCGCCTCTGCGCGCTACGTGCGCCTGCAACTGCCCGGCAAAGATTATTTCCACCTGGACGAGGTCGAGATCTACGCCTCCGGCAGCCAGGAGAACATCGCCAAAGGAAAACCGGCCACGCAGAGCAGCGTCAGCGAATGGTCCGAGGCGCACGGAACCGTGGCGCCCGCGGCGGCCGAGGCCACGCCGCGCGTGGCAGCGGGGCCATACCAGACGGCCAAGGCCATCGAGCGCGGCTTGAAACTGGCGGAGAACCTGCGCGGACTTGGCGTCGAGGTTGACGCGGAGGCCAAGACGCTCCAGCAAGCGGCTGAACAACTCAGGCAACTCGCGGCCAACGCTTCCGATGAAACCCAGCGCAAACTTTACATGCAGGTTCGCTGGGCCGTGCGCAGGCTGGCCCTGCGCAACCCGCAATTGGATTTCGACACGGTTCTTTTCGTCAAGGGCGCGCCGGGGCGCTTCCCGCACATGTCCGATCAGTACTATGGCTGGTGGTCGCGGCCAGGCGGCGGCGTGTTCCTGCTGCAGGGAATAAAGGGCGGCAGCCCCAAGCTGAAATGCCTGACCGCGGATTTCGCCGCCGGCAGTTTCATCCGGCCCGACCTGTCCTGCGACGGCCAAAAGGTCCTGTTCGCATACTGCAAGTTCTACCCGCAAGTCGCCGACCTGCCCAACAAGGCCAGCAAGGTCAGCGTGCCGGAGGACGCGTTCTACCATGTCTTCGAGGTTGACCTCGACGGCAGCGGCTGCCGGCAGTTGACCCATGGCCGCTACGACGATTTCGACGCCCGCTATCTGCCCGGTGGGGACATAGTGTTCGTCTCGACCCGCAAGGGCTTGGCGCTGCAAGTATGCAAAGCCAGCGCGGAGGCGACCGCGCAGGCCGACCTGCCCGACAGCTACGTGCGCTGCGGCGGGGACAACTACCGCCCCGTACCCGTGTTCACCCTGCACGCCATGGCAGCCAACGGGCAAAACCTGCGGCCCATCTCGGCCTTCGAGAACTTCGAATGGATGCCCACGGTGGCCAACGACGGCCGCATACTCTATACGCGCTGGGACTACATTGACCGTTTCAACGGCAACTTCTTCAGCTTGTGGTCCACCAATCCCGACGGCACCAATGCGCAGCTCGTCTACGGCAATTATACGGCACGGCCGCAAGTGAAGACCGACGTGCGCGCCATCCCCGGATCGTCGAAGCTGGTTTTCACGGCCAGCGCGCACCATTCGATAACGGGCGGCTCGCTAGCGTTGCTGGACCGCTCACGCGGCCTGGAGGACGCTGCACCGATCGTGCGCCTGACACCGGAAGTGCCGTTCCCGGAGACGGAAGGCGGGGCCAATATGTACTACGCTAACCCCTACCCGTTGTCGGAAGAGCATTACCTTGTGGCATGGAGCGACCGCAGGCTGCCGCCACACTGCCGCGTGGACGACACGAAGCAGAATCCAACGAATGCGACGGGGCTGTATCTCTACGACGCCTTCGGCAACCTGAACCTGCTGTATCGAGACACGGAGATCTCCAGTTCATGTCCTATCCCTGTCAGAGCCCGTCCACGGCCGCCGGCGCTGGCCGACAGTGTCGCCTGGGACGGGCCGCAGGAAGGCCGCTTCCTGCTGCAGGACGTGTACCAGGGCCTGGCCGGCATCGCGCGCGGCACTGTCAAGCGGCTGCGCGTGATCGCCGTGCCGCCGAAAGTCCAGCCGCACATGAACAATCCGAACCTGGGAGTGTCAGCCGAGGATCCGGGGAAGTACGTTTTGGGCACGGTGCCGGTTGAGGAAGATGGGTCGGCTTATTTCCGCGCCCCAAGCGGAATGCCTGTGTTCTTCCAGGCTTTGGACAACAAAGGGCTGGAAGAACACAGGCATT
>Ga0209777_10006669_pt1 | contig 12959 bp, 7 predicted proteins | sample FrelakmetHBP12HB_FD_187147 | JGI IMG/M metagenome (GOLD analysis project Ga0209777, IMG submission 187147) | Freshwater lake sediment microbial communities from the University of Notre Dame, USA, for methane emissions studies -HBP12 HB (SPAdes)... | ecosystem: Environmental > Aquatic >...
GACGTGGGTACTGTTTGCATCAGAAGTGGACACCGTGTACGATTCGCCATGCCACTGTATTCTCTTCGTTGGGATGGCACCATCGTAAGGGGTTATAATACCGAGCTTGATAGATGTTATCGTATCATCGAGGAAACCGTCTTCCCATATGCAAGAAACAAGAGTTACACGATTAAGGGGTTCGTCGACATAAACAAAAGAATCTATGCTCCCAAATATTCTTGGTGATGAAGAAAAATATGCTATTATCCTCTGGTCTTCCTGAAACAAAGATGTTTGATCTCCATTAACCGAAAAAGTGTAATCATTTACATATGTCACCTTCCCGATTATTTTAGGAATATACCATTGAAGGTCTTCAAATCCTTTAACGTAAATCTTGTTTTCTGAGCTTACCCCAATGGTTACATCATCTACTTTATCTTCCAAGAACCCAGGAGTAACATCCGTGGAAGAAGCTTTAACTTCATATGTATCGGACGTGGCAGTAGCAACCAATTTGTTATCTATGACCACTACGGTGTCATTATCCACCTTGGCGTCGAGAAATCCTGGGGTAGGGTCGGTGATAGATGATTTAACGGTGTAAGTATCAGATAAAGGTACATATAACTTGTCATCTACAACTTTTATGGTAGTCCCATCCACTTTGGCATCGAGGAAGCCCGGGGTAGGGTCTGTTTGAGTTGCCATAACTTGGTAAGAGTCTCCCACTTCAGTTCCGGCCAAACTAACCATCTGCCATGAATAAAAATTATCCCCAAGAACCACTACCACAACTTGACCAGCTACTATATCTCCTGCTTCTAGCTGTTTATCATAATGTTTTGTTATTTGATATGTAACGGGACCAGCAGTTAATGTTGATGGTCCTGTATTCGTTGTGGAAGCAGTAAAACGTAGTTCTGCCCCCACTCGCAGATCTATTGGTAAAGGATTTGGTGAAATAACGTATGAGTTTACCGTACCGGTATCTTTCGAAAAAACATACTCTCCGTTCTGAACCCCGTATGCTGTAGCAATAAACTGTTTAAATATCTTCCATGATGGGGTATCGGTCGTCCCTTCGTTTCTCCATACAACCAGATCATTATTATATGAGTTTATTTTAAACTCTTTTCCGTTTTCTGATATATCGTTTAGCCTTAGACCAGCACCAGCACATGATATTTGCTGTTCTACGGTAAAAACATTCATTATGTTGGTATATGCAATGTTATTTAATGTACCAATTACATGCCATATCGGGTTTAGATCGTCTCCATCATTTCTGCAAATGTCTAAGTTTCCACCTTCTGATCTTAGAGCATATTCTTTTCCATTAGTGCCTGTATCATAAAGTCTTAACCCGGCATTATCTCTTTTAATAAGCTGGTCTTCGGTAAATTCGTTCATTACATTTGTATATGCAAGGTTTACCGGAAGCTCTCCAGACCAGAATATGCCTATATTGGTAGAACGCTTATCCATAAATAGAGATTTTGAAAATAATATATCAAATCTCTGACCCGAAGAATAATCTGACTCGTCTACATAAAATTCAAAGGAACCATCCCTTTCGCTACTTACAACGCTATTTATTTTTGTTGTACTTCCAAGAGTAGCATATATAGTAGCTGGAGTATTAGTCCCAGCAAGAAAGACAGACACGGTAACACTTGAAAGTATTCTCCCGTTCTGGTCTGTTGTCGTCCCTTTTGAATCTATTGGATATCTATATCTTGCTCCCATTTAAGTATTTCTCCCATTAGAAGAATAGTTCATAATTAACAACCGAACGGGTTTCGTTTGGAGGTAAACCAAGACATTGAAAATTAGAAACGTTTCTCCATCCTTTTATCATGTACGTTTGATTAGTGTACATCTTTATTCCATTTGCAGCTGAAGTGCTTGGGGAAGATCCTGAAAGGGTAAAAACTATTCCAACGGAAGGATCTTGAGGGACATTCATATCGTCAATAGAAATAAATGCTGCCCTTGGGCTTGTAGTTGTTAATATCGGAATAAAATCTTGAAAGATAGTAATTTTCCCCCCAGAAATGGACCCTGTCAAAACATCTGCCATCAATGGATTATGAAGAGACCCTGTCAAATTACAAACCATAACAATTCCAGGCCAACCGTTGGCCGGATTGCTCGCGGATGGGGCATATCCACACAGTGTGCAGGTGATGTCTGAATCTAGCCCACCGACAAGCTTTTCTCCATATATAAGTGGGCCCAAGACCTCACTCCCATATTTTGCCCAGTGAGTTGCGTTCCGTGGAACACTCAAAAGATCTTTATTAAATTTCCTTGGGGTAGTAATGTTGCGCAAGGACCCACTAAACCCAGATTCACCATCATATGAGAATACATTATTCATATATTATCTCCCGTACTTGTATTCTAACTTTTTTTTGTTGACATATCCATACCATCTTGATATATTCGTAATACCATTTTTTTGTTTTGTGTCTCCTAGGTTGACCCATCCGAGCTCGTCACTCGGGTGGGATTTTTATTTAATCAGGCGAAGTTTATGCCGTTCTTTTCACCTGCTGCTATCTGCTCTGAAACTTCACTAAAAATATTTTTGTCATATGCAAGTTTGTCTGCTGTTATCTGAGACGCTACATCCATACATTTTTCTATTGCTTCTTTTACGGTATTCCCCAACCCTATTGCCGCCCCAAAGTCTCCGTCTCCACTGTTTGGAACGATATACGGGATGTTTCCTCTATACTTTTGATTATACAGTTTTACCCATTTTGACACATCTTTTGGTATTTCAACGCATAGTTCGTGTGTTTTGTTCCATGGAGAATAGAGGATTATCTCTGCTCCATACTTGGCTATAGGCTCCATTACGGGGACCTTTCCTTCTGCTATATCCCATACAACGTTCCCGTAGTTCTTGTATATCTCTGTCATTACCTGCGATGGAGGGGTTGGTGCCCTGCACGTTGCATCCATAAAATATGGCTTGCCTTCCTTTGTGATCCTAATCTCTGAAGAATAGTGTCCCCTATACCCATGGTGCTTATATATTGAAGACATCTTGTCATTCACGTGTTTAAGTATTGTTGGAGTTTTATCCATTATTTTACCGATATATCCCTTGTCTTTTACCTCATAGCCAACAAGACAATTTTTGTTAACGAACTCTCCATCTATACAAAAACCGTCATATCCTATCTCGCAGCTGCTTTCTACTGGATTTTGGACAAGGATCTCAATATCGTCTGCACCTCGGCCTATTCTTTCTCTTAAATCGTCAATCCATGGTTGCAAGTGTTCCTTTGATTTATAATGATATGTCTCAAAATCCCCTCTAAAATATGATCTTTTAAGCCACTTATCCGTTTTACCATCAAGATATTTGCATAAATCATCAAGGCCCACGGCCCTGTATGTTTTTGGAACTGCAAGCCCAACCTTCTTTAAGCATTCAAGTAGGTAAGGTCTATCAAGCTCTAGCTTCTCCGACGCGCCGCTTCCAAACACGAGGTATCCTTTTTTTCTAAGCCAGTATTGAAGATCTCCATCATAACAATCCATAAAAACTATGATGTCTACCTTATCAACTACTTTCCAGAAATCGGGGATACACTCAAGGCCCTTTACCCCCTCACCTATCTTCTTTACTGGACTCGATGGGTACGGGGTTGACTGTGGAATGTAGTAATATACTTTTCCGTAAGATTCTGCCAGTTTTTCGGCTATGCTTGTATAGTATCCTCTATCGAAGAAAAGAACTTTTTTAGTAGAAAGATCTGTCATTCTTCCCCAATTTCCTTCCAGTTACTATCGCCATACTGGATGTTTGGTTCATCCCCTGGAGGTTCTGAGGATGAATTATCCATATTATCATCTACCGGAGATATGGTGGTATTTGCAGCCACATTTTGGGGGCTTTCCGAACTTCCCAATTTACCAATGTTGGATGGAATTTTCACCCCGGCAACTTCTGCAAGTTTTACAAGAAACTCTACTGCCTGTTTTGATTGTGATGGTATAAGATATCCTAAGGTTAAATATTTCCTTCCAACAGGAGAAAGATATAGTTTGGCAATAACGGATGGGGAAAAAGCAGCAGCAAGTCCTGATGCGGCAGCTATTATTGGATGACCACCAGCATAGGCGACCCCTCCACCAACAGAAAAAGCTGAAAGTAAAAGAGTACTTACTGATTTAGTAAGAGAATTAAGAGTTTCTGCTGATGTTATTACCTGCCCAGTCTGTGATGTATTACTTGCAATTGATTCTAAACTGGCAGCCCTTTTTGCTACTATCATCATGTTTTCTATTTCTTTTGCTGTTTCCTTATCAAACATCTTTCCAATTGTTTTTTCATATTCTTTATATTTTTTAACCATATCTTTTGGAGATACATTTCCATATTGGTTTATCTTCATCAAATATTCACTTATAAACTTTGTCTTTACCTCTTCCGTTAACTCTTCACCCATAAATTTTTGAAGATATGTTAACCTAGCAGTATTGTTCGGCCTTACAAGCATATTTACGACACCAGCCGCATCTTTTCTAGCTATATTTCCAAGAAGACTCATGGCTTCACTTTTATTGGAAGCAAGATGGTTAAGATTTACTTTACCGACGTTATCAATAAAACCGTTTAACATGTCACGTTCTTCTTGAGTATAAACGTTTGACAGCTTATCACTATTTTTTCGTTCAGCAATATTTTTTTTCGTTGCTTCTGAGTTTACAAGGCCATTCTTATCAACGGAAAGAACGTCATTAAATGCCACTACTTTTGCATTCCTTTTTTCTATTTCTGTTGCATTGGTTATTAGCCTATTAAACTGTTCCCGCTCTTTCTCGTTGAACACTTCATTGAAAGTTTCACCATATTTATTAATGTTCCTTTTTGTTCCAACAACATCAAATACACCATTTTTATCTGTTGCTATGATGTTTCTCGTGAATATTTCTTTCATAGGCTTAAAATCAACATCTCCAAGTATCTCTTTCATTTTCCTGATATTTGTCACTTCTTCTGGATTTACAATAGTTCTAAAAACATCTTCTGGTGGCTTCTTCATTATTTTAAGAGTGTCAAAATCAAATAGCTGTTCCGTTGTTTTCCACTCGTTTTTTCCTTCCATAAACACCTTATAGGCGTCTTTGTTTTTTGACATTGCATGTCCGGCCATGTCTTCCATAATAGATTGTCTGAGGAGGTAATATATCCTTCCTGAGGATGACATTGAACCCTTTGAACCAGAATATTTCGTACCGGTAAGGTCGTTAGCCTTTCTAACCAATTCTCCAAGCTTTATCCTGTCTTTATCAAGACCATTCCATAGCCTTTTCTGTGAAGATATTTCAGATGTTAGTGCATCATACACTTCCCTGTTATTTTTTATTGAAGCTTCATTGGGAAACCATTTTTTTATATCTATTGCGGTTTTGTCTGAAGAAAACCCCCTTAACGTCCTTATAACAGCAGGATCTCTAAGGCTCCCAGCCATTTCTTCTTCCAGTAGGGTATCCGCTATGTTATTTGTGTTTAACAGCTTAACGTCATCTTCTCCAAAAATTCTTCTTGCTGACTCTAGCTTTTCTGAAGCAGCAGTATATTTTGAGGTTTTTGCATCGGAAAGGAGGTCTTGGACGGTCTTGCCTCCAATTGATTTTTCGGTTGTAGCTGATCCAGTTGTGTCAAAAAATGTTTTTAATTCTGATGATAGGGCAAAGTCTTTTTCTGCTGCTGTGGTAATGGCATTTACATCTGCTACAAATTTTGTTGTGAGACCGTCTATCTGTTCCTTGCTTACATTTTTAAGACTTGCCGTTTCTTCCCTTAAGACCTCAGCTGCCCTTTCTTTTATTCTATAACCAATATCCTCAAGGTCTTTCTCATTACCCCTTTTCCTTAATAATATATTATTTCTTGCATTAAGGAGTGTATCGATATTCTCTACCCTTCTTTTATTAATAATTCCTGCCGAAAATGGCATATATGGTAAAGTCCCTTCGAGTATTCTTGATGCAAATGATCCTTTTTTGCCTGTCATTTCTGCGGCGGTATAGTTGTATCCTATTGACTCTGCCGCCTGTACGTATTTTTTTGTATCTTCATCGATGGCTTTGGTAACAGAATTTACAAATTTTCCTTTTAATGGAGCCGATATTTTTTGTATTGCCCATCCAGCAGCCCTACCCCCCATTTCCATTAAAGTGCCCATAACGACGTCTTTTAGTGTTTCAAGGCCCGCATCTACAAAGGAGTCTTTTCCGGTTTCCATGGCGAACCGCTCTGCTGCTTTAGCTCCCGCATAACCAATTCCCCCTCCTATAATTGCTCCACCAGGGATTCCACTTCTTGACCCAACTCTAGCTCCTCCCGACATGGCTGCCATTTCGGTGGCAATAGCCGCTGATTCTCCGGGTAATGCCCCTCCATGAACTCCTTTACCGGCAAAATACCCAACACCACCACCTATACCGGCACCAACAATTCCTCCAACAACAGAACCGGGCCCGGGCATAACGGCTGTGCCTATACCAGCACCAATTTTTCCCCCTACAGCAGATCCAACGACCATTCCCCCCATACCCAGAGCTTCCTGCCCTATGGTTCCACCGCTCTTTCTCCACTCTTCTGGCGGTTGTTGTTTGTCCATTCCTTCAGGGGTTACTCCAGAATATGACTCCTGCAAAGATTGTAAAGATCTTTCGTCATACTCATCGCTTATTGGGTTCTCTGATTTTTTACTTCCATACCCAGGAACAAACCTCATGTATGGGTTATCAGAATCATTATATTCTTCTTCATACCCAGGAACAAACCTCATGTATGGGTTATCACTATTAGGCATTAATATGAAACCCCCGTTCGAGACGTAAAATTATCTGTAATTTGTTTTCTTATGCTTTTTAGTTCTTCATCTGTTTTTGTTTTGCTTGCGGCTTCTTTTATTGCTTCATTAACTCTTTTTCTTTCTTCTGCTATTCCTTTTTCTGACATTTTAACTCTTTGCTTTTGTTGTTTATCATTGCTTGTCCTGTTTGCGGTTGATTTTATTTGGTTACTTAAATTTTTAGATTCTCTATCCAAGGCTATTTTTGTTCTCTTTCCAAGCTCTATACCAACATCCAAAACTTTGTCAAGATCTTCGGCATTGAGGTTTAGGTCGTGTATCTTGTTCATTATGTTAGACTGTGAAACAGATAATTCAGATACACCAAGGCTATTCCTCTCAACCTTTCCTATTTCTCCAGACGCGCTGTTCAAAACCAAGCGCAGCGCTTCTATGTCCCCAGACCCGGTAGTACCAGTTATGGCAGCGTTTAATGCAGAGTTAAAGAGTCTTCCATAGTTTGATCCATATTTGGCTCTTAATTTTTTTACAAGAGCCGAGTTTTGTTCTATCTGAGTAATCGCCACAGAAATGATATTCTTACGTTTTTCATGCTGTTTTTTTGCACCAGAGAGAGCTTCTACGCTTGTTTTTACATCAACCGCCTCTCCGGAAGTTATTCCATTTTGCATTTTGTATGCTGCAAATCCTTTTTTAAACTGCTGTCTGCTCTTGGCCCCAGATACCCCCCCACCAAAGGTGGGTATCACTCCGGTTGCAAGCGAGTCCTTGTATTCCTGCTCCTTTATATCTTCAGACCAGCCAGAAAACTCATCTTTTTGCTGATTTGTTACGTTGTATACGGTATTTTGAGACAATGCATTAGTTTTTATTATTCCATGAGTTGACTTGTTGTATAGCTCTCCACCCTCTACAATTTTTTTCCCCGTTGATGGGTCAAAGGAAACCGTTCTTCCATCTTTTAATATTCCCTTGTCCTGGAGTTGCAACCCTTTTTCTTTTGTGGCCCTTATGTGTTCTTTCTCCATCTCAATAGGAACAAGATCGGCAACGGTACCACCATTATAAAATTTTGCAAAACTCTCTGGGGTGTTCTCATCTGCTATTTTTTTCATTCCTACTTGTCTTTTATACATTTCATTAGTATTTTTTTCTTGTTGTTGCATAACGACTTTCAGCTGATTTTGTAATGGTTCTCTATCTTTATCTGATTTTACTTCTGCCATTTTCCCTTCAATATTTTTCCTTAAGTTTGCAAGATCACTCGATACCCATTCAAGACTTTTATCTTTATACGCCTCTACGTCTCCTAACATTTTATTTAAACGTTTAAAATCTCCGGCAAGAACACCCTGCTGTCCGCCTATATCCTTTACAATGCCCATATCCTTTCCCATCTGAAGTAGTCCACCAGAATAACTTGGGAATAGCTCAAACCCTTTTTGTAACGAACTAAGGGGTATAACGGTATTATCCATTTCTTGCTGCCTCTGTGCCTCTTTGAGCTGTATTTCACCAATAGCAGCTTTTTGCTTATTATATGCTATGTTTTGCAGTTGTTCGGTATTTTTAAGCCCTTCGGTGATCCCTTCGCCAACTCCTCCAAACGCTGTTAAGGCCATAATTGTTTCTCCTTTATTATCTCAACGAGAACGCTTCCACTTGACAAGGCCCTTGTGCCAATTATTTTAAATCCAGATCTTAGTGCCCATATAATACCAGTTTTATTATCGTTATACATAACTCCCATGATTGAAACCCCTTTACCCTCCAAAAACTTTATTGCTTCACAAAAATATGAATATCTTTTTTTTGTATTGTTTACAAATCCAATACACTGGAGATACATGGTTACTGCATTGTGGATATACCACGATGCAAATCCAACAACAAGATTGTCGTCTAATACAAGAATAATATTACACGGAATATGTGTTTCATCATACAACCCGAAGGATTCTTCAAAATATCTTCTATATTCGTTTTCTCCAATTGATTGTAATGTATGTTCTTCTATTCTTATCATTTACCGCCGCCGAAAAGCCCTCCTATTGCTCCACATATAGCACCTATTACAGTTCCAACTACTGGGAAAACAGCAGTTCCTGCCATAGCACCAGCTGATATTCCTCCGAGAATGCTACCAGCAATAGCCCCACCAATGGCCCCTTTTTCTTTTGATCCTCCAAACGGTAGTGCTTTTCCAATCATGGGACCAAGAATGCTTCCCGCCGTAAACCCTATCCCAGCAGGGCCAAGATATGACGCAGTCCCTGCTGCTACTCCAGCCCCCGCCTCACCGGCTGAGGCTCCAGCTATTCCCACCTCTCCAGCTGTACCTGCCACACCAATGCCAGTTTCTGCTGAGCCGTATGCTGGACCCAACATTCCTGCCGCACCATAAGCACCAGCCCCGGATGTACCTGCCACACCAATGCCTTCTGCGCCGTATGCTGGACCCAACATTCCTGCCGCACCATAAGCACCAGCCCCGGATGTACCTGCCACACCAATGCCAGTTTCTGCTGCACCAGTAGTTCCTGAGAACGCCCCTGTGAGCAAATTATACCCTTTTACCAGTTTATCACTATTGGTTAGCGCAAGAGTTCCAAGTTGAGTCATTGTTCTCGTTCTTTCTGCTTGTTTTTCCGCTTCTATTGTATCTTGTTGTATTTCAAGATTACCTTCTCCTAGTTTTTTTCTTAACGCAAAATCTCTATTACCTGCTTCTGCATTATAAGCAGCCTCTAATGCCCCCCTATATGCAGCCGCTACTTGTTTGTTTGATAGGCCCTCTTTACCAAGAACTTTTGCTTGTTCCTGTCCTCTGGAAATTTCAGCAAGATACTGGTTGTATAACATTTTTCCTCCAACTAAATTATATCTTCCCTGTTTACAATAAATAAACCACTTATTATAAAAGGCTCAAACCCTGATTTTTCGTTATCTGTTGTTGTGCTATATTTTAATCCATGCAAAACAGCATCTAGGTTCACCGGGCATTTTGCCTGATAAATTCTTCCTTTATTATTTTGAACTATATTATCCAACCTGGTCCCAGCCTCTTCCGTATCAGCATAGTGTGTAATCTCTATTATCTTTTCAGACTCCTTTGATCTGGCAAACAACTTAAGGTTTCTTAATTTAGTAACATAGTTTCCAGACTTAACAACTTCTATGTCGCCAGTCCAAAGTGTGCAGGTAATCGGGGTACCATCAAAAGTAGTTCCATTATCAAGCCTAAGAACCCTTCCATCCGAAGATCCACCGTAGTTATATCTGGTTCCCATATCCTCTATGGCATTGAACGCACACTTAAGGTTGTTCCCAGCTCCTCGCTGTATTTCATACCACTTCTTATATCTTAGATTGTATACAAATTCTCTATTACCATCTATATTTTTAAACAACCAGTGATATTCATAGTAGTTGTCATCATAAAAAGACGACTCATCGTTAGAGTCGTAAATCTGGGCATTTATATAGTCCCTTGATGATGGATCAAAAAAGTTACCGATATCATCAGATACAGGGCTTAAACTATTTCCATCAAAAAACTCTATTCCCCTAGAAGATCTCCACATAAGAATATGTTTTGTTATCCCTTGCGCTATTTCATAACTTATATCTCCTTTTTGGAGGGTAAATGGAGCTACGCACCCGATACTGTCAGATACGGTGTATTTTGTCCATGTATCTATTGATGTCCCGTCAACGAGATAGGTAGCATTTCTTTTTAAAAGCACCATATTGTCATAAATATTGCTTCCAAAACGACTATAAAGTGTATTACCACAAACAAGTCCCTCTTTGTCTCCAAACGTTAATACACCAGAATCTTCTCCGTTAAAAACGCAATTGGTTGAGTAAGAAGAACAAAGGGCAACATTTGGAGATTGATATTGGTCATTACACAACCACAACCTGTTTTGCCACATTACAGAAAATAGATATGGATGGATAGGGATTGGGGCTTCAATTCCAGCAATATAATCAAGACGCGTGTTGCCAAGACTCTCTGCTAGTGCTCCTGAAAGCATTATTTTATAATAAAAAAATTCAACGCTGTCCCACATTGTAGTCGTAAATTCGCTACCTTCATCTGGTATAAACCAGGTAATTGCACCGCGATGATTAAACGTTACTCCATGGGAAGAGGTGCTGTCGTCTATATATATAACTTTCTGCCAGTTGTTCCCATCGTAATAATATATTCGAACAGAAAGATTCTTATTGTTAACATATGTAAGATCAGGAAAATCTAAAAAAAACCCTGCCAGTTTCATTTTTGATCCATAGACAATGGCACCTTCTTGTAGCATGCCAGAAAGATCACAATATGTATGTGGAGAGTCTGAGTTGTAATCTTGAGAAGAAACGTTCATTGTCACGTCTTGAGGGATGCCATCCATTGACTTTTTATAATACAACACCCTAGAGGTGGGCCTTAGGTTGCCATCCCACGTATCAATTATTGGTTGTATTTCATAATCAACAGTAACAGAATAAATGGTTGTTGAGCTTGATACGTTTGTAAATATAAATTCATAAAAATACGCCAAAATATTATTTATAAATCTTAACCTCGCTACCGGCAATGTAGAATCAAACGAGATGCTTCCTGTTTTGGCAAGTGTCTTGGTTCCCACCAGTGTTCCATCAACAAGATTTGAAACGTTGACAAATTCTGCCCCATCCCAATATTTTACAAGCACAGAACTGTTATCATTCGTATTTGCATCTTTTAAATACCACTTTACTCCCTGAATTGGCTTTATGGAGGCAATAAACAATTTATCCTCTTCACTATGATCTGCATTATACGGCACTATAGGAACAGAAAAGTCTCTATCGTATCTATAAACATTAGACACCCTAAACTCATCGAAAAGACCATCAGAACCATAAAGAATAAATGTTCGTGGGTTATTCATTTTTGGTATTCTTTCTGTGGTATTAAGAGATGCAACGGATTGGGCTATCCCAGCCTGAGATCCAAAAAATATATTAATATTATCTCCACGCTGACTTACAGCCACATAGTTCCATACCCTAAGAAATTTTGCAGGGGTTTCCAGATATATGGTCTTTATATTATTTTTCCAAACGGCCAAGGAAATAATGTATACTGGACGATGTTCAACAAGGCAAATCTCCATTTTATTACTATCGTCATACATTTTAAAAGATCTTGCAACACCTGCCTGCTCAGCAGATCCTTCAGTTTTAAACCAAAACTCTATCATCCAAGAACCACCAGAAAAATCAAAACCCATACCATCACTTAGCTCAATATAATCGAACACGTCGTCTGGGGTGACCACAATTGCTTGGTCAAATGCGGGACTCAAGGAAGGAGAAAGCCCTGATCCAGAAGTCATCGTTAATGGTCTATGATATCGCGATGAATCTATGTACGGAATAACATCACCATGCAAAAGTAATAAAGTGTTAACATCATTTCCACCTTCACCGGAACCCCTAAAATAGGCAACATTGTCTTCATCGTCAAGTCTGTTGTTTACGACATCGGTGTAATTGTACCAAAAACCAGGATCTGGATATTTATCAAAGTTTGCATAATATGCCACCCTACTTTCACGTCCTCCCCATATTAGGCTATCCTTACCGTTCATAACGGTCATGGCTCCATCGGGAGCATTGCCAAATGAAACTCTTCCAGTACCTTTTAATTTTTTAAATTCAGAAAAAGTATCAGGATTAGGCACCTTATCGGTATTGTCAGATATATACAACGTGGACGTTGTCGGCTCGTTTATTGATTTCGCCTGAATTAGGATATTGCTTTCGTATGGAGAATTTTCTTTAAAATGAAACCCACCCTCTATTGATGATTGTGGTAAGGGTATTGCGTTGATCCTTGTCATGCCAAGTATACCCTTTGGACAATCTGTTTTATATCTCATATTAACAAGAGAACGAAAATTTGTTTCTCCTATTAGCATTGGATCAACGTCATTCCTAAGTTTTCCAGTAAGTGGCCAGTCAAACCGTAGATGTGACCCCTTAACAGCTATATCGGCCATTCATTTTACCCCTTGCTCCAATTAACCCTAAACCCTACAACCCCCTCTGCTTTTCTATTAACGTTTTTGCCCTTTCTCATAT
>Ga0209777_10006670_pt1 | contig 12958 bp, 17 predicted proteins | sample FrelakmetHBP12HB_FD_187147 | JGI IMG/M metagenome (GOLD analysis project Ga0209777, IMG submission 187147) | Freshwater lake sediment microbial communities from the University of Notre Dame, USA, for methane emissions studies -HBP12 HB (SPAdes)... | ecosystem: Environmental > Aquatic >...
ATCTTGTTGGTTATGGCCCTAATCCCAATGAAGTTTGCGAGTGGGCGATCAATGAAAAGAAGAATGGTGGAATTTTCGTTATGGGAAATCATGACGAATCAATTTCAACAGATTGTGATGTTAGTGATTACAACCCAAGTGCTAAGTGGGCAATTCAAATTCAAAGAAGAATGGTTAGCGAATTAAACAAAAAGTTTCTTAGATCTTTACCATACAAAGAAACTTTTGAAACTGTAATGTTTGTTCATGGTAGTCCTTCTTTTTGGAGCGATTATATTTATGATGAACATGATGCCAAATCTAATTTTCGTTATATCAAAGGCGATATCTGTTTCATTGGACATACTCATGGACCGGATATTTATCGTGATGATAAAGGTATACCAAAAATTGTAAATGTTGGTTCTGTTGGTCAACCAAGAGATGGTGATGCCAGATCTTGTTACGTAATCTTTGATACAGTTACCAAAGAGATTATAACCAACAGATGCAAATATGATGTTGGATTAGTTCAAGAAAAAATGAGGAAGATTGAGATGCCTGCTCATTTAGTTGATAGAATAGAGAAAGGGAAGTAAATGGGTGATCAAGTTATAACTTTATTTGTAGTTTTCTTTTTGGGATCTGCATTGTATATATTCTGGAAAGTAATATACCAATTTTTTAGGAATCACTAAATGAACACTAAACCAGTTTGGCGTCTCCCTTATACTTATCCAAAGCAACAAGTATCTGAAATGCTTCAAGAAATGATTGATGGTACATCAACTTTGAAAAGTGATATGCGTAGAGAGATTCTTATTCAAGCTAAAGAACGAGGACTGATTGAATATCATTGGCCTGATAATGATGTTCATAATATGCCACTTGCAACGATTGCTTATATTCCGCAACCAGAAATGCAACGAGGAAAGCATTAGTCATGGAAGAGTTGAAAGACTGGCCATTTCGATATCGACTTTGTTTAGTAATTATAATGTTGCTCGTTGGAGCAAGTTTGGTTTCAATTGTTGATAAAGTTTGTCATGATGACGATGTTAAGATTGAGAATGTAAAGTAATTATTGGCGTGTAGTTCAGTTGGTTAGAACGCGTTCCTGATAAGAACGAGGTCCTTGGTTCGATTCCAAGCACGCCAACCATTTAAAGGAAATACAAATGGAACAGTTTACTAAAAAAGAAGAAGATATTCTTTATTATCTTTATACCCATCTTCCAGAAAATATTTTAAATACATATATTTCGGATAATGATAAACCATTACTTATAGAACGAGCTGGTAAGTTTTTAGAGGATTTATCAATACCTGATTGTGAGATTGTTGATAAACTATTCTCTCATTGGGCCGGACCGATCATCACTAAAGAAGAAATTGAGACATACAAGATTGATGATCCAGAAAATAAAAAACTAGCAATTCGGGATTATCTAACCGATAAAGAAACTGTCATTAGATATTTTCTAAGTTGTCATTCTTTACTTAGTTGCCATGTTTTAGAAAAGGCAATGGATGAACTTGTTAAAGGTTATAAGTTAGTAAATTCTGATTGGTATCAGCGTTATATCTGTCCATGTAGCTATGTTGCAAATATACAGCAAGGGTGTTGTCCTGAATGTGGAAGAAGTTCAAAAACATGGACATTACGCGCAATCAGAGAAAATTATTTAGAAGAGAGTACAAAGTTTTGGTTTAGTGAAATAGTTGAAAGAATTGAACTTGGAATTGAAATTTCTGAGTTTGAACAGTGATTAATCTCCTGTAATCAATAGAATAAATTAAAATCTTTATTACGGGGGATGAAATGATTTTATGTAAATGTGGGTGTGGTGAAATATTAAAGAATATAAAGAGCAAGACATTAACCAACAGAGGCCACCATCTAAGACTTCAAGAAATTAAAGAAAAAAGAAAACAAACATGTATTGCAAAATATGGTACTGAAAATCCAATTAGTCTAAAAGAAATACAAGAAAAATCAAAACAAACATGTAAAGAAAGATATGGTGTAGAACACCCATATCAATCAAAAGAAATTCAAAAAAAGGGAGAAGAATCAACACTTAAAAAATTTGGAGTTACTAATATTTTTAAAGATAAAGAAAAGATTAAAAATTGTTATCAAGAAAAACTTGGAATAGATAATCCATCTAAACTTCAATGTGTTAAAGAAAAGAAAAAACAAACATACCAGAATAACTATGGAACTGATCATTGGGCTAAATCATTAGAAGGAAGAAAAGCACTTCGTATTAATTCTATTAAAGATGTAGAAGTTAGAATTTTAAACAATGAACCATTGATGCCGAATATTGGAAAATTAGAAAGATTATGTTTAGATGAATTACAGAAATATACACAATATGATATTATTAGAAATGATACTTCTTTTAGTCATATTATTGGAAGATTTCCAGACGGTCATATTCTTGAATTGAAATTATTCATTCAATTTGATGAACGATTTCATTTTGAAGATAAAGAAATGACTATTTATAAACAAGATGATATAACGTGTACCTGTCAATTAGAATCACTTGGTTATAACGTGTTTCGTGTTTCTGAAAAGAAATGGATAGATAATAAAGAATTGATAATTAACCAATTTAAGGAATTGCTAACTTTGATGGAGAATAAATCATGTCGGTTTACGCAGGCGGTGATACCCATGGAGATTATCAATTAGATCGACTTTCTAGTAAAAAATGGCCAGAAGGAAGAGAATTAACTAAAGATGACGTTCTGATTATATGTGGTGATTTTGGAGTTCTTTGGAGAGATATTCCTGATCGAACAGAACATTATTGGGTTTCGTGGTTGAATAGTAAGCCATGGACTACGTGTTTTGCGGATGGAAATCACGAAAATCATAATCGACTTCAAAAGTTATCAAGAGAAAAAAAGTTTGACGGAACTGTGGGTATTATTAGTGATTCTATATTTCATCTTAGACGGGGTGAAGTATATACAATTTGCGGAAAGAAGTTCTTTTGTTTTGGTGGTGCTCTGAGTATCGATAAACACGAACGAACTTTAAATAAGACATACTGGGAAGAAGAAGTTCCTTCTAACGATGAAATGTCTTATGCTGTTCAAAATTTAGACAGACACGGTAATCAGGTAGATTTTATTATAACTCATACGGTTCCAAATGAGTTAGTTCCTATGATTGGTATTGATAGAGGACTCATAGATCCAACAAGAAATTTCTTAAGTTTTATAGCATCTACTATAAAATTTGAGAAATGGTTCTGTGGTCATTTTCATATTGACAAAGATATCTCAAAGTATTCAATCCTCTATGATCGAATTATCAAAATCATTTAACTCAAACTCGAAACGTCCAAAGGAAGTTATGAAGAAGTTCAATCTCAAGAAGTTGTTGGCCGGGATTTCATATGAATCGCAGTTAAATCTTGTATGTCAGATGTTTTCTGATGAAGAAAAAAATAAAATTCCTGTTACCAAATATCTTTATAATATTGCTGATACTTTTTATGTATTACTTGAAAACGAATATGCGAAAACAGTCATTGGACCAGATTACAATTATATTTTCTTGAAACAAGATAAATTTGGGTTGAGTTCTGGATTTTTTCAGCGTTGGGGTAAGACAATTAATGATGACCCCACTTATGCGCCGGTTGGGCCAGAAATATTAGATATCGAAATTAGCGTAAATGGGTGTCCTCCTGTCGGTAAGGATGGAAAATGTTGCCGTTTTTGCTACAAGAACAATACAAATCTTCCACCGGAAAATATGACACTGGATACATTTAAATCTATTATTGATAAGTTCCCGAAGGTATTAACTCAAGTTGCCTTTGGGATTACTGGCGTTCAAACCAATCCAGATTTTATTCCGATGATGAAATATTGTCGTGAGATTGGTATTATTCCTAATTTTACACTCAGCGGTGCAGATCTCACAAATGAATTAGCTGATGAGATCTCAACTGTATGCGGGGCTCTTGCGGTCAGCGCATATTCGACAGATAAGAATGTTTGTTATGATACGGTTAAGAAATTTACTGATCGTGGTATGCGTCAAGTTAATATTCACATCATGGTATCGCAGGAGACACTTCCATTCGTATATGAAGTATTAACTGATAGACTTACTGATCCTCGACTCAAAGATATGCACGCAATTGTATTCCTGGGTGTTAAACCGAAGGGTCGGGCAAAAGGTCATTTTCATAGTTTGACTAAAGATCAATATGGTGAATTGGTTAAGAAAGCATTGGATAGTGGAGTAAACTTTGGATTTGATTCCTGCTCAGCGCAAAAATACTTTAACGCAATTAATCAAATGAATTTAGACCCCAACGTATTATCTAGTATGACAGAATGTGGAGAACCATGTGAAAGTTCTTGCATGTCTGCGTATATCAACACGATTGGTGAATATTGGCACTGTTCATTTACAGAAAATGAACCCAGTCAAACTTGTATTAATGTGTTAACTGCAAAAGATTTCATTTCTGATGTATGGTATTCTGATTCAGTTAAGAAATTTAGGTCAGAATCTCTTATAGCCGGAAGACAATGTACTGTATTTCCTGAAATCAACAAATAATCTATGTGGTTGGATCATCATATTCATTTATGGTGATCCAACCTTTCTTTAAGGAGAAGTATGTCTACTCGTTCTCATATTGGAATTGAAAATAGTGATGGTAGTATTAGATATATATACTGTCATTTTGATAGCTATAAGAATTTAGAAACTCTTCGTAAACATTATAATACCACGAAACAAGTCAAGGCTCTTATCAAAATGGGAGATATGAGTCACTTAGCATCAACAATTGATAAGTGCATGTTTTATAAAAGAGATCGTAACGATAAGCTTAGAATTGGAAAAGCGTTGTGTAGATCAGAATTTTTAATGACTTGTCATGAAGATTTCACATTTCTATTTTGTAATGGAACATGGTACTGGAAAAGATGGTCAAACCCATTAACGGAAAATTAAAATGAAAACAAGAACTAGTTTGGTTAGTAATTCAAGTAGCAGTAGTTTTATTTTGATTGGTATTCCAATCAATATTTCTGATTTGAATGAAAGTCATGTAATTCCATCAGGTAAATCTAAACCCACTCTTGAAACTGTAGTAACAGGTAAATATTTGGAAGAAGGTCGAGATATTTTTACATTAACTGAACCCGGTCAATTAGCATTTATTAAAGATAACCCAGAATTATTTACCGCTGCGTACATTAAATGTTTGTACATTTATGATCCCAGTGAGCCATATTCAATTAAGAATTTGATTGATGCTGGAGTTGATTCTTCTAAGATGGTAGTTTATGGTGGTAAAGCAGATCAGAATAGTAGTTATTGTCTTAATTCAATGCTTGAAAATTATGAGCAAGAAATTTCTGAAAAGGTAAAACAAAATATAAAAGAAGTTTATAGAAAGAAATATACCCCAAAATGAAAACAAGAAATAGCTTAGTTTCTAATAGTTCTTCATCTAGTTTTATTGTCGCATATAAACTTGGTGAAAAGTGCAAATGCTGTGGCCGAAGTGATCCTGATTTGAAACAGGCCCTTGAAAATAGAAGTTCTTATAATTCTGATAACGAAGTATATGCTACTGGTAAAGATGAAGTTATCAAGCATATGAAAACGGGTTACGATGGTGACCCCGATGAGATGAAAGAACTGTTCGAAGAGATTGAGAAACTTGATGATAGTTATACTGTTATTTATTTTAGTGTAAGTAATCATGATTTTGATTTTATCGAACAGATTAAATCAACCAGCAAGGTTCTTTATCGAGGTGAATATTGAAAACAAGAACAAGTTTAGTTAGTAACTCGAGTTCGTCGAGTTTCATCATTCATTACAAAAATATGTGGTTCAAGAAAGCTCCACCCGTGCTAACAAAGGCACAAGAATCTATTCTTAAAGAGAATGGATATAAACTTTGTGAATGTGGACACCCATCTCATCTTGAAAATAATATACAGGGTGTAAAGTGGATTACAAATAAGAAACAAATAGCTAAATCATATTGTGCTGGTTATGCTAAGTCTGTTCTTTGTAATCAGGATGATGAGATCTATTTCTTGGTTAAGAATAAGATTCCTTTCATTGCTGATGTTCATTATGGACACCATACTTACATCTATCCAAAAGATTCAAAGTACATCTTTGTATTTGATAATCGAGGATGTGAAGTTGAGACTTATCATCAAAATGATTCCCAAAAACAATTATTAAAACTTGTTAAAAATTATAATAAGTATCCAGCATGTAAAAAGATTCTGGTTTCTCAATATATTAAAAAAGAAGAAAAATGGCAGAAAGAATACAAGGAGAAATTCGAAAATGAAGACACGAATGAGTCTTGTGAGTAATAGTTCATCGAGTAGTTTTATTTGCGCCAGACCCATCCTTGAAGTTGCAAGCGATATGTGGAAGGCAATTACTTCAGATGATTGGGATGAAGATAGAACACAATCTGATATTCGCTATAAAAGTCTTCTTCCTTTGATTGAAAAGATTTGTAAAAATCCTGATGTTCAATCTGGTAAGTATGGTATCTCTATGCCTTCTTGTAACTATGATACTGAGATTTTAGTTGTGGGTGGTAAGTGTCATATCAATACTTGCAACAACCATGATTGGTCAGATGTTATCGGTTTGGAGTATATTCCAGAAGAGTGGGAAGAAGAAACTGATAAAGATCGTCCAAAGATCAAAATTCCATCTGGTACTTTCTTCTATACTATTGCTAATGATGGAAAGCTTCTTAGACCCAGTAATAAAGTAATGAAGGGTGATAAGAAACTTATCTGTAAAAAGTGTCAGGATAGATGGGGTATGCAAAACATGGATGCGTGGGATCATAATGGTTATAATTATGAAGATCCAGATGGTAACTACTACTGTCCTGAGCACTTTGAAAAACTGGTGGTAATGCCAAAATGAATAAAAAATTCGCATACGTTTTCACTATTGGTAATTCTTTACAGTGGTCGCAAGATACTGAAGAGATGGCATTAAATCGTCCCAGTACAGCAAGTGATATTGATATGACCAAAGACTTTATTGAACGTGGTAAAGTTGGAAGTTTTATCAAATTAAGTACTGGTGAAATGATGTTTAGGACTGAATAATAAGTTCCTATAGGATTTTAAAATCCAAGTAAAGAAGGTGTCGTGGTATAAATATTACGACACTTTCTTTATTCCTTTACTCAACTCATCGCATATTAAAAATTCTTTGGTTAAAGAATATTTACATATGTGTAATGAATTTGAATACATACTTGAGAGATCGAAATTAATCTTGTTGGGTAATCTACCTTTTACATTTACAGTAAATTGAATCTTTGATTTTGGATTGATTCTTGATACTACTTTCTCAAGTTTATTCTTCAATCCGTGTCTTATAAGATCAATATTACTTCCGTGTTTTAGGTGACCAATAAGATGAACGCCTTTAGTACTAGTAATCAAAGTCTCATAGTGACTAGTACCTAAATCATCTATCTTATCTGTTTCTAATTCATGTTCTAAAATCTTAAGTGCATACTGACAATGTTTCATTGTTAGATTCGGTCCAACATCTATATCAACAATCCAGTAGGTCGTTAACTCTGGGTGTGTTACGTAGATGACGTTAGTTCTTCCTGTAATTAGTTTTTCAAAGTTAGAACTTGTTAGTTGTATTGGACTGCCTTTTTGATTTCTGATTATGACAGTTTGATCACCAATCTTCATTAGAAATGCAACGTTTCTTCCATCTATCCATTTCAGCATCTTATCTTTAACTGATAAGTAATATTGATAAATCTGTTTCTCTGTCAAACCACGAGGATAGAATTTATTTTTGACAACTATATCAGATGGATGAGTTGGAAAAGATTCGTTTAAAAACGCATTAATAATTCTCATATAATTTATTCAGTTCGTTGACTAACATTGAATAAAAACTGATTACCATATATATTAATTTATGGTAACCAATCTATTCAAACTTTTTTGAAATAGATGGTTTTAAAAAGATTATGAACCTTATAAGTTCTTGACTCATTTTTTCTTCTGAGGATTTATTAATACTAACCAATAAAGGAGTTTTAAAATACGATGTGCAAATATTAGGAGGATATTAAAGAATGTCGAAAATCAGTGTGAATTATGATGCATCTCAAGAAATTGAGCAGATTGTTAGAGAAGTAGAACAGCATATAGATATGAAGAAAGATGAATCAGAAATATATGCTTTAGTTCAAAAGATTATTCAGACAGCTTTTGAAGAGGGTAGAAAATTTCAAAAGCAAATATCAATCAATTCATCAGTTAAAGACAGTATCATGAGTAAGACTGATATATGAATACCGAAGACCCAATCATTTTGGATAAGATCAAGAAGTTGTTAAACTTGGCGAATCCTAATAATAATGGTTCTGAAGGTGAGATGCAAGCAGCATTTACTTTAGCTCAGAAACTTCTTAAAAAACATCATTTGACGATGAGTCAAATAACAGCATGTGATGATGATACAACATCACAAGCTGGTATGTTTGAAGTAGTAGAATCTGAAGTAGCAAAGTTTGCAGCTAACATTTTACCTAAATGGATGGAAGTATTATTAAAATCAGTCAATACTATCACTGAAACTAAGACGTTGATTAAACGATCTGTACGGCAAGGTAGTACTTATGGAAACTTAAGTATTGTCTTTGTTGGGGATCCTTTAGACGTATCAACTTCAGTAGAACTATTTCTATTTCTTAAAGATACAGTATCTAAACTATCGACAGCTCATTCTAACGAGTATGATAAACAGCATAAGTATTGGCGATCATTTGCTGATGGGTGTGCTACTAAAATACTTGAACGAGCTCAAGAATTAGAAAAGAAATATTCACAAAAATTCGAGACGAGTATCGATGATATGGATATTTCTAATAGAGAGTTTACTGAAGAAGAGGAAGAAGAATTAGAAGAAATTGATGATGACATCGATGAAGAAATAGATGAGCAAATTAACTCTCAGAGTTTTAGTATAGAGTTGTATAAGAAGTACGAAGATTGCAAAGTTAATAAAATCAGAGATTATATCGAAAACATCGGAGCAGAAGATGAAAAGTCTTCATCTAGAACTGCCCGCACCGAAGTTAACTCATATCAAATGGGTCAAACAGCTGGTGAGAAAATCCCGTTGTCTATTTCTAAAAAAATAGCAACAAAGAACACAAGGAAGAAATAACATGGCTAAGGCTACTGTATCTGATATTGTCAATGCTCTCAATGGTAAGACCGATGGTTTGACTGCTACTGCGATCGCTCATGCTCTCGGTTTTTCAAAAGCTGCAGCAATCAAGGATGTGATTGCCTCCGCAGTTTCTGATGGTTCGATTGTTATTGATGCTTCTGGTCGTTATGAGGTTTACAAGGTTGCCGTGAAGAAGACGGTTGCTAAAGTTGAACCTAAGAAGGAGACTGTGACTCTGGTTGATGCCGAAAAGGTTGAGACTAAACTTCCTGAAGCATCTGCTAGCGATCTGCATGGTTATCGTGTTGATACGGTCAAGGTTGATGGAAAGATGATGAAGCGCGTCACCACTCCTGCAGGTAAGAAGATTCGTATGGAGAATGACGAGAAGCTTCTCGTTGTCAATAATGATCCCAAGTTCATGGTTAAGACTGCTGAAGATGTCATTACCTGCATTCGCAAGTATGCTCTTGATAACAATCTGACTGTGTTCACTGTCGATGATATTAAGCAGAATCGCAAGATCTCGAATGATAAAGATGTGGCCATCAAGGATGATCATATCATTTTCATGTCTATCAAGAAGCATAATAAGGCTGCTTAAGTTAAGTAAATAGTTATCGAGACCCGGATACGTATTAAATTATGTATCCGGGTCTATCTTAAATTACAAAAGGAAAACCATGAGTACCGCTGACCCAACTCTTGTTGACCCTCGGTTAATCCACAATCTTCGCAAGGTACTAACTGAGAATGAGGAATTGATTAATTTTCTACCTCATATTGGATTTGGTCGTATTAGTCCGCATAGTTCTTATTATCAAACACACAAGATTAAGTTTATGCAAAATGCACAACAAGATCGATGTGAATGGGATTCTAATGCGGGAACATCTATTCGAATCTGTGAATTATCTCCGAAACATATTACAAAAAAGAGTCTCTTTCAATCTAGTCATTCTTCCAGAAATGATGAAACTAATAGATTTTATTATAAGAATCTTTATAACACCAATTGGACTGGACAGTATAATGCAAAAAGAATTGGTGTTAATGTAGATCGTAATATTAAAGTTAAGGGTTATATTCTTAACTTTAATGATATGAAGACTCTTATTCAAGAATGTTTTAATACCTATCGGTATGATACATTCATTGATTGTGTTTGGGAAATTTACTATGTTGGTGATAGAAATTGTGTTTTGGGAATTTCTGCCAATGATGGAGTTCTTTATATTCGTCAACAAACAATAAAGAAATTATTGGAAACAAACAATGACGAAGCGATTCAAAAATGTTTAAAAAATCTTTTTACTTGTTTTAACTTTGCAATTAAGAAGTTTGAAAATATCAATATCCGCAGTTTCGAAAGTGATACTTGTCAGTTAGTTGAAAATGAAGTAGTTAACAAAATTATTAACTCGGATAATTATTCTAGAAAATATTATCATAGTCTGGGTAATAATGTTACTGAACAGCAAAAATTGATGGCGGATGTAAAAGCATTTGTCGCAGAAACTGTTCGTAATGCTATTAAAGGATCTGTATTTGGAATCGGTGACAAGTATTCTTATACAGAGATTCTATCCACTATTATGAATAACCACAAGAAAATAGAGAAATCTATTTTTGATGAAGGTTTTGCTAAAGGGATGAGAATTGGAATGAAACTGGAAATGATCGGGTGGCAGCCGGTTAGTATTAATTTTCCAGATAATCAAAACTCTACTGATGTTTGGTGGATGATGGATTCTAGTATTATTCCCTCTACTTTTATTTTTAGAGGTGAACGATATGAGATTCCAGAGAAGGAACGCAAATTCAAGATTGAAAAGTTGTATGTTAATCAAAATGGAATTATGCGGTGTAAAGGCGAACACCCCAATGTAAGCGGAAGTAAAGTTTGCATGGGTGACCTTAACATTGATTTTTCTAAGAGTGTTGCTGATATTCAAGATGCTTTGGAGAGAGCTAAAGCGTTATTGGATATTATCAATTATGATTCTGCATATAACAGTTCATCTCGAGATGCGCTCGTTAAATGTTCTACTAAGATTCGTTCTCTTTCTTTGAATGAGTTGGATGAAAAAGGTCAACAAATTATAAAGAAACCGACAAGAATTCGAGAAGTTAGTTTTGACGATGATGATAAAGAGGAAGTAATCGTTAACGATAATATTCCTATTGTTCATGATAATCATGTTATTGCTGAAGCAATTCCTGTTACTGATCCTGACGAACGAAATGATCGTCGTCGTTATGGTATTGCTTCTGATGATATTATTGAAGAACAGATTTCTGTTCCGACATACGTAGTATCTAATAATAACGTGGATACACTTGAAAATGTTCGTGTTGTAAATGAAACCGGTGAACGTCGTCCGGTTGTATTTTATGCTGCGAATGGTGATGTTGTTTCTGCACCGATAACAACTAATAGTGTAGATTCTCGTGAACTAGCACTTGGTGATTCAAACTTACTGTAGGATAAACTGAGATGAGTCAACTAGAACAAGAAATGTTTGATCGGCAACAAGAAATTCAATTAGAAAAATTCAAATATGCAATTGTAATTGGTGTTGGTGGAATTGGAAGTTGGGTTGCATTAAATATAGCATTAACTGGTAGAGTTTCTACGTTATTTTTAATCGATCCGGATAAGATTGAAAATAGTAATTTAAACAGAACACCGTTTAGATTTTGTGATATTGGACAATACAAAGTAGACGCTTTAAAGTTTTTAATTTTAGAACGTCGTGCTATGGAGATTGAAACTTATCAGCAAAAAACGGATGCTACATTATTTGAAACAATCGCATATAAAACTTATAAATATGAAGGTTGGCATTCAGATGTAAAACACTTTGTATATAATGGAGTAATTATTGATTGTAGAGATGATGTGTATACTGATTTTTATCAATTTCCATACAAGTATTATAAAGTAGGATATGACGGTCTATCGGTAACGATTGATGGTAATCCTAGAAATACAGCAGTGTGGGGTCGATCTAATTCATATCGATTCACACCATCATTCATCTGTCCATCTCAACTGGCTGCTAATCTGGTTGTTACAGATATTATGACAACTAAGATTAATGAGTCAGAGAGAGATGAAGATGGTACTGCTAGAGATAATGTTAATCCATTTGATAATGAAGGTCGTCTGAACAAGGCTGTAACTTTTAATGTACATGAATTATTAGAACTTATTCATCGTGAAGTCAATGTCGCACCAACACCACAAGGAAATGGTTAATGAGTGTTAAAGAACTGGTCTTCGATAGCGACAGTGATGAATCTGTCGGTCAAGAAATGAAAGAGGAAAATCAAACAGTCAAATCAGGAACAGAGAAAGGTACTTGGATTAATCAAAAACGAGTACCTTTAACTCTTCCATTGGTATGTTTGGTTCCTCATAAGATCTTGATTGTAATGCGAAGTGTTGAAAAAATGATTATTAATTCCGGTATGGGAACAATGGAAGTTGGTATGTTCCTGAATGGAAAAATGGAAAATGGTAAGTTGGTTCTTTCTGAAGATTTTTATATTCCCCAACAAAAAGTTGGGGGTGCTAGTATAGATTTCGAAGAGGAACCACCTGATCCAAAATTTAATGGAGTAATTCATCGGCATCCTGATGGATGTAAGAGTTTTTCAGGAACTGATAGTCAATATATTAACTCAAATTTTGAATTTTCATTGTTGTATGTATCTAATGAG
>Ga0209777_10006671_pt1 | contig 12958 bp, 10 predicted proteins | sample FrelakmetHBP12HB_FD_187147 | JGI IMG/M metagenome (GOLD analysis project Ga0209777, IMG submission 187147) | Freshwater lake sediment microbial communities from the University of Notre Dame, USA, for methane emissions studies -HBP12 HB (SPAdes)... | ecosystem: Environmental > Aquatic >...
TTTAGGAGTCACCGTTTCTGTTTCTCCTAATCCAGCCAATGTCGGCCAGACAGTGACATTCACTGCCTCTCCAACCGGAGGTTCCGGTTCATATACCTACACTTGGTCAGGCTGCCCTGATACAGGTTCTTCAACTTGTTCAACATCATACCAGAGCGCAGGAAACTATACCGCCTCGGTTTTAGTATCATCTGCCGGACAAGGAGTAACAGGCACACGTTCAGTCACCGTCAATGGTAACATTACTTGCAGCTCTAATTCTCAATGTGGAACCAATGGAGTTGTAGGCGGGTTATTTTGTCAGGGAAACAGTGTCTATCAAAATTATATAACTTACACTTGTAACAGCCCCGGCACAACATCAAGTTATTGTTCAAACTCCACAGCAGCTCAATTGCAAACAACTTGTACCGGGAATCAAACTTGCCAAAACGGCGCTTGCGTAAACAACGGTAACATTACCTGCAGCTCTAATTCTCAATGTGGAACCAATGGAGTTGTAGGCGGGTTATTTTGTCAGGGAAACAGTGTCTATCAAAATTATATTACTTACACTTGTAACAGCCCCGGCACAACATCAAGTTATTGTTCAAACTCCACAGCAGCTCAATTGCAGACAACCTGTACCGGAAATCAGGTATGTACTAATGGAAGCTGCACAAATAACTGTACTCCAAACTTCCAGCAAAAATGCTTTGGAAGCAACCTTTACTGGTACGATTCCTGCGGAAACCAGGGAAACTTTATCCAATACTGTGCAAACGGATGCTCAAATGGCGCTTGTTTAAACAACAACTGTACTCCAAACTCTCAACAGAGATGTTCAGGAAGCAACCTCTACTGGTATGACTCATGTGGCAACCAGGGAAACTTCATACAGTACTGTGCAAACGGATGTTCAAACGGCGCTTGTTTAAACAATAACTGCACCCCGAATGCCCAACAGAGATGTTCAGGTAATAGCCTCTACTGGTATGACTCATGTGGAAACCAGGGTAATCTTATACAGTACTGTGCCAACGGATGCTCAAACGGCGCTTGTCTAAACAATAACTGCACTTCAAACTACCAACAGAGATGTTCAGGTAACAGCCTCTACTGGTATGACTCATGCGGCAACCAACAGAACCTTATCCAATACTGCGCAAACGGCTGCTACAACAATGCGTGCCAGAATAATAATACCACAGGCACTTTGACCGTGACTAAAACAGTCAAAAACCTTACTACCGGTTCGGGGTTTTCAAACTCAACCTATGCCAGCCCTTCAGATATGCTGATGTTCATGATAACCTTGCAGGCAAACGGAAACCAGGACGTCCAAAATGTATTCGTCAGGGATACGCTTCCGTCAGACCTTATCTATAACAATCAGTTAATTGTTGCCTGTACGGGCAATAACAGTAATTGTAACAACAATAATTACAATTATTCGGGAAGCATCACATCCGGCATAAGCTTAAATACAATATATGCCGGCCAGACAGTGACAATAACTTACCAGGCGCAGGTAGCTTCAGCCCAGAACTTCTCATACGGAACCACTACTGTAAACAATAATGTTTCTGTAACAAGTTCTGCATCAGGATATATTCCTACAGCCAGCGCAACGGTTTTTGTCACAAGATCAACGGTGCTCGGAGCGGTACTCGGAGCCAGCACGGTTTCAACCGGCTTAACCAACAATTTCTGGGTAGATTCGTTCTTTTTGCCATTGCTTATAACTTTAATCGGTCTTTGGATGTGGAGATCCGGAATGTTTTTCGGAATTGAAAAATGGCTGGATAACAAGAAAAAAATCCGCAGAGGTTATAAAGCAGAGAAAGAGCTTTCAGCCAGAATAGCCCAAATACAAAAGTTAGGAAACTAGATGAAATTAAAAGTAAAAAGGCGTTGTTAAAACGTCTTTTTGCTTGTATAGTAAATTCATGACACACGAAGAATTCGAACAATTAGTAAAAGAGGGGATAGACGCTATTGATGAAAAATTTCTGGAGAAGTTAAAAAATGTGGAAATAGTTGTGGAGGATGATCCAACTCCTTTTCAAAAAGAAAAACTCAAATTGAGAGGAGCTTTGCTCTTTGGATTATATGAAGGAGTTCCGCAAACAAAAAGAGAACAGTATGGACAAGTTTTACCTGATAAAATAACAATCTTTAAAAATCCGATTGAAAAAGTTTTTTCCAATAAAGACGATATAAAAAAAGCTGTTAAAGACACAGTCTGGCATGAGATAGCTCACCACTTTGGCATGGACGAACATAGAGTCCGCGAGGCAGAAAAAAACAAAAGAAAGTAATTTATATTGTGCGACAAATTAAGCAATAAAAAAATCACGGTATAAGCGCGGTTTTTTTATTTCCTTCCCTCAAGGGCGGATTCAAGAGTCTCTTCGTCAGCGTATTCAAGTTCACCACCGACGGGAATTCCTTTTGCCAAATGAGTTATCTTAAAGGTGGGTGAGGGGATTATTTCTTTTATTGTATTCTCAACTAAAACAGATGTCGTCCTTCCTTCCGGCGTCGGGTTTAAGGCAACTATTATTTCTGAAAAATTATTCTTACCCTGAATCGCGTCGAAGGGTTGCCCGATTCGTTTTTTTAGTTCTTCAATCCTTAATTGGTTTATATCCTCTTTTCTCATTGTTGCCACAGTTCCTCCGAGAATAAAATACAACCCATTGTATTTTTTAGTGCTTTCAATTGACAGCAAATCAGTTTCTTTTTCAACTATGCAAAGCAGATTTTTATTCCTTGATGGATTTTGGCAGATTGGACACAAATTAGCATTGCCTTCGTAAGGGTTAAAACACATTTGGCACAATTTTACTTTATTTTTTAATTCAGTGATTGCTTGAGTAAGTTCATCTATCCTTTCTTTCGGCAATTTCATCAGATAGTAAACAAAACGGCCGGCTGTCCTTGAGCCAACCGTCGGAAATTTTTTGAAAATGTTTATTAATTTATCAACTGAGTCCATATAATATAGTTTTACCCGACTTCGCCGGTTTCGGGCGAATATTCGTTTTTGTCTAAATTTCTAAAACTCACCCTGTGTTCGTCAAAGTATAAATCAAGGCCGCCAGTCGGGCCATTCCTGTGCTTTTCAATTAGTATTTTAGCGATATTTTTTTGCAGGCTGTTTTCGTTATATTTGTCTTCCCTGTAAATAAACATTACAACATCGGCATCCTGTTCTATAGCTCCGGATTCCCTCAAGTCAGCCAATCTTGGAATTTGCGGAACGCGGGCCTCCACTGCGCGGGACAACTGCGATAAAACAAGAACCGGCACATTTAATTCTTTGGCCAGCATTTTCAATGCCCTGGAGTTTTCCGTAACCTGCTGGACAGCCGATTGGAATCTGTTCATTGGTTCCATTAACTGCAGATAATCTATAACAATCAGTGACAAACCCTTGTTTGCCTGCAACCTGCGCGCCATAGCCCTTATTTGCAGGATATTAACGGATCCTGCATCATCTATGTACAAAGGCGCTTCAGACAAGCTTCCCATGGCGTGCTGCAGCCTTGAATAGTCGTCTGAAGTAAGCCTGCCATTTCTTAAATTCCATAAATTGATATTTGCCAGAGATGCCAAAAGCCTGTCAGCTAATTGGTCTTTCGACATTTCAAGGCTGAAAAGTCCAACCGGCTTGTTTTCCAAAACTGCTATATTTCTGGCAATATCCAAAGCCAGAGAGGTTTTTCCCATTGAAGGCCTTGCCGCCAAAACTATCAGGTCAGATTTCTGCAAACCTCCTAAAATTTTGTCCAAATCTATAAAACTGGTCGGAACTCCGCGCATTTTCCCTTGATTTTTTGAAAGGTCATCTAATCTCTCGAAGGTATCCGCCAAAATATCTTTTATCGGCAAAAATGTCTGGGTTAATGATCTTTGGCCGATGCCGAAAACAGTTTTTTCAGCTTTATCCAATAAAACATCAACTTCCTCTGATTCATCAAAGGCGGATAAGCCGATTTCCTGCGAAGCTGAAATCAAGTCCCTTAGAATCTTTTTTTCCCTGACAATTTTCGCATAATTGGAAACATGGGTTGCAGTCGGAACCGTATTTATCAGAGAGGTCAAATATGCCGACCCTCCGATGCTTTCTAATTTATTTCTTTCCTTTAATCTGGCTGAAACCGAAAGTATGTCGATTGGGTTTGACCTTTCATAAAGGTCAGCCATTGCCTGGTAAATATCCTGGTGGATGCCTTTATAAAAATCTTCGGCTTTTATAAAGTCGATTACTTTGACAATTGCGTCTTTGTCCAACATCAAGCACCCCAGCAGAGATTGCTCTGCATCATTGTTCTGCGGAGGAAGTTTTTCCGTTAATTCTTTAGCCATGATAATACTATATCTTATACGTCCTGCATAGCAAAAGCAAGCGAATTATGCAATAGATTTAATGGCAGGGCCGTCTTTTGTGTCTTCTACGGTAAATCCCTGCTTTTCAATCTGTAATCGTGTTTGGTCGGCTTTTTGCCAATCTTTATTTTTTCTATGCAATTCTCGTTCTTTGACCAGTTTTTTTATTTCAGCCGGAATGGTTTTGTTCACTTTCTCAAAATTAATAATTCCGAAAATTTTATCAATTTCCTGGAAAAATTTATAAATATCGCCGGCTTGTTTTTTTGAGATCAGATCCTTATCTAAATGCGCATTTGTCTTGTTGATAAATTCAAACATTACGGCAAATGCCCTTGGAGTGTTGAAATCATCATCTAATTCTTTATAGAAGTTTTCCTTTAACTTCTTAATTTCTGAAGTTACTTCTTTTGACGGTTTGGCTGATTTTACGGATTTTATCTTTCTCAAAAATTCTTCAATTTTCTCAACTGCCGATTTCACTTCTATCATCAGAGATTCAGAATAGTCGATTGGCGCGCGCCATAAATTTTTAACAACAAAAAACCTTAAATAGTTGGCCGGGCATCTTTTCAATAAATCGCTTATCGTAATAAAATTTCCCAGGGATTTGGACATTTTTTGGCCGCTGACAGTTAAAAATCCCACGTGCATCCAGTATTTTACCAGGGGCGATTTGCCTGAGACAGCTTCCATTTGCGCTATTTCCGCCTCATGGTGGGGGAATATTAAATCTCTTGCCCCTCCGTGTATGTCGTATTGCGGACCGAAAAACTTTTCTGTAATCGCGGTGTCCTCTATATGCCAGCCTGGCCTCCCTTTGCCGAAAGAAGCCGGCCACGACGGTCCTGATTCCTCGGTAAATTTCCATAAACAGAAGTCACCCCTGTTTTTTTTGTCTTTGCTGTAATCTATCCTGGAAACAGCATCTTCGGCCTCAATGGCTGTCCTGCCGGCAAGTTTTCCGTAGTTTTTAAATTTAGCAATATTGTAATAGATTCCGTCGCCTTCAATTTTATAGGCATAACCTTTATCCTGGAGCCTTTGCACCTGGCCGATTATTTCTTTTATGTAAGCTGTCGCCCTGGCATATTTTGAAACGCTGTCCACTCCCAGAAGTTTCATATCCTTCAAATACTCTTTTTCAAAGGCCACTGCCAGATCTTTAGGCGAAACATCCTTTTCTCTTGCGCGGGCGATAATTTTATCATCCAAATCAGTTATATTCTGCAGATAAAAAACATTAAAACCGATGCGCCTCAGATATTTTACGAATGAATCAAAAGTGATGTAATTTCTTGCGTGCCCCAAGTGGGAATAATCGTAGACAGTCGGTCCGCAGACGAAAAGATTAACTTTTTTTCCTTTGATGGGTTTGAATAAATCTTTTTTGCCGGAAAGCGTATTATATATTTTTAAATTTGACATATCCTTTACTTTTTAATTCTAATATTCTTGTAAAAATGCTCAAAAGAGAAAAAATTAAGGAAATCCATAAAATATCAATAAAAAAGATAGACGGGGCGTTTGGCCAAACTATTAAAAGCGCAGCGAATACAATAGACAATAAAACCATTTTAGTTTTGCCAAAAATGTTTATGTTAACTCGCTCCTCTTTTGATTTATAGAATAAAGAAACCAACGCGCCGGCCACCTCTGCTAAAAGCAAGAGCAAAAGCAGCCATTTCTGATCTCCATATAAGCTGTAAACCGCTATAGGAACAATTAAAACCCTGTCAGCTATCGGATCTAGCATAGTGCCGAGCCCAGTTATCTTATTCAGGCCCCTTGCGACAGAACCGTCAAAAAGATCTGTTAATGCCCCGACGCAAAATAAAGAAATTATTAAAAACTTATTTTCTATGCCAAAAAAGAACAGCAAGATAAACAATAGCAAGCCTATAACAACCCTTGCATATGTCAGCTGGTTTGGCGAAATTTTTTTTGGCCAGTATGGTTTAATAAAAAGAAAAAGGAACTCGTCCCTGTAATGGTCGATTTTTTCCAAAAAATCTTTGAAATCGTCTAAAAATGTTTTTATGGCCATTCCTTATATTACTAAAACTTTCAAAGAAAGTAAAATTGTGATATTCTGAAATAATTATGCGGAGAAACGATATAATTTTAGCTATTATCTGCGGACTGGCAGTTTCATGGATAGCAGCCGATTTTTTTAAAAAATATTGGTTGATTTTTTTTATTGTTTTGCCGGTGCTTTCGGTAATCGGCTTGTGGACAGTAGATTTGATAGGAAAAAAATTTCTGTTCGTGCACCAGGTAGGAAAGTTTGTTTTGGCGGGAGCATTTGCAGATGTGGTTGATATAAAAGTTTTCCAGTTTTTATTTTTATTTATTCCATTTTCACTGCCCATAAAAGCAGCCTCATTTATAGTCGCAACTTTTGTAAAATATTTTTCCGACAAGCATTGGACATTCCAAAAACATGAAAAAGAGGACATGCATAAAGAAATGGCAAAATTTTTCATGGTTGCGATAGTGGGCTTATTGATAAATGTTGTTTTATTCTATTTTTTAGGTAAGATAAGAATTGGAATTCCGGCAAAACTTTGGGTAGAATTAAGTATAATACTTGCAGCCGTAGGAGCCGGGACATGGAATTTTTTAGGATATAAGTTCATAGTTTTCAAAAAATAATATGAATAATTTAGTTTTATACAGAAAATATCGGCCGCAGACGTTTGGCGAGGTTATCGGGCAGGAGCATGTGGTTAAAACCCTGACCAATTCTATAAAAGGAAATAATATTTCCCATGCTTATTTGTTTTCCGGCCCAAGGGGAAGCGGGAAGACAACAATTGCTAGAATTTTTGCCAAAGCCATAAATTGTTCTTCCCCGACAGACGGATTTGAGCCTTGCAATAAATGTTCTTCATGTTTGGAAATTATGGCCGGAAAATCAATGGATTTGGTGGAAATTGATGCCGCTTCGCATACCGGGGTTGATGACGTCAGGGAATTGATTGAGGGAATAAAATTTACGCCTATAAAATCAAAATACAAAATATTCATAATTGACGAATGCCACCAGTTAAGCAAGCCTGCCTTTAATGCGCTTTTGAAAACCCTTGAAGAACCGCCGGCCCATGCAATTTTTATTTTGGCTACAACGGAATTGCATAAAGTTCTGCCGACCATTTTATCAAGATGCCAGAAGTTTGATTTTAAGCGTCTGCAGGTGCCGGAAATCATAAAAAAATTGGAATTCATATCTAAAAAGGAAAATGTTAAATTTGACGATTCGGCGTTATCTTTAATTGCCTTGAATTCGCGCGGATCTTTCAGGGATGCGGAATCTTTATTAGATGAGTGCCTGAGTTTCGGTGAGAGGGGATTGATAAAAACCGAGGATATAAAAGAGCTGCTGGGAATTGTCGAGGTCGGAGAAATTTCACGTTTTGTTGACTGCCTTATTTCTAAAAACACAAAAGATGCGATTGTATTTTTGAATTCAATAGTGGATAACGGAGTTGATTTGCAGGAATTTACCAAAACATTGGTTTTTTATCTCCGCCAGGAACTGCTTTTGAAAATAAATCCGAATTTCCTGAATTTGCAGAATTCAGGGCTATCTTTGCAAGAGCTCGAAAAAATGAGAGAGCAAACAGCCGGCTTGACCCAAAAAGACCTGCAGAGTATGCTGGAGTTTTTTATTGATGCAGAAAATAAGATTAAATATTCGGCTGTTCCTCAATTGCCGCTGGAACTGGCAGTAATAAATATTACGCATAAAGAGTTGTAGACCGCAGACTTGCAGGCATTTATTCTATTGTGCGACAATTTTTCGTGAAGCCCATCACGATTTTTTTATACACAGGTTGCATTATTGACATTGTGGTATAATAAATAAACAAAATCCTAAAACATAAAATCTTAAACAAATTAAAAATTTTAAAATCAAAACATTATGGCAGAACAACAATTAGTAGATTATATAAAAAAAGCAAGAGAGGCTGGGCAGTCAGACAGCCAGACGCGCAGTTTATTATACAAAAATGGATGGACAGAAGCAGAGGTGAATGATACCCTTTCGGTAATAGACCAGCCTCAGGCCCAAGTCCGCCCTCAGCCCCAAATGCAGGCGCAACCGCGACCGCAATATCAGCCTCAAGTACAGCCCCAAACGCAGCAACAGCCGCAGCCTAAACCCCAGCCGCAGCAGCAAATACAACCTCAACCGGAGACACGGCCGCAGGCCCAGATACAGCAGTCTCCGCAAGCCAATATGCCCGTAACAAGAAAATCCCACCTAGTTTTAAAACTTTTATTGGTTTTAATTGTAGTTGTTTTTTTGTGCGGGGTAGGGTATTTAGTCGTAACCCAGACCGGTTTGCTCAATAATTTGCTTAATAAAGTCATTCCGACGCAAACAAAGAGCAATGTGAACACAAATGCAGCTACGACTGCCGCTAATTTCGTAGAGCCGGCTTTTGCCAAATATAGCTTAGAGAGTACAAAATACACCCCGACAGTCCCAAATTATCAATTATCTTTAAGCGAACTGACCAACCTTAACAATTTCCAAAAAACCAGCGGAAATTTTTCAACGGCTGAGACGAATTCCTTAACAGCCGATAACTTCTTTATCGCAAAAAACAATGATAATAATTTTTACTCAACTGATGCAAATTCTCAAACCGAAAGAAACGATGATTGGACAGCTTTGTACAGCAATATAGGCGGAGGATACGCTGATTATGAACGCCAGCCGGAAAATTCTGTTTTTGTCACGACTGACTTCTTAACGCACACATACCATAAATTAGTTGACGAAGAATTCTCATATATCGAAGAAAATAATTTTTATCCGACACTCGATGAATTAAGCAAGAATTTATTGAAACAATCCGCCGATGCTTATTCAAGCGCAACAGATCAAAATCAAAAAGACAGCTACGAGCGTTTGTCTTCATACTTTTTAGTGACTTCAGCGATTTCTGAGAATGCAGCAAGCGACTACAATAAATTTAAACAGGCAAATTATGTGGACGATTCAAAATCAGACACAAAAGCCGCTGTTTTGGCAGGATCAGATTCTCTGGCAAAAGCAGATAATGTTTCAGACAACGCCAAAAATATTGCAAAACAGGAAATTACATTAATTTTTGACGCAAATCAAGTGGTTCCGTCGCCTTTAATGGGCAAATACCAGCCCGATATGTCAGAAGATTATACGCAGTATGGGCCCAGGAGCCACTATACAAAAAATGTGATACTCAGAGATTATTTCAGGGCAATGATGTTTTACGGCAGGATGAATTTTTTACTGGCGAGCCCCGAATTAACCCGTGATGCGGCAAATATCACCCAGCTTCTTTCTCCGGATAAATTAAAGCAATGGGAATCAATTTACCAGCCGACAACATTTTTTGTCGGCAAATCTGATGACTTGACGATTTACGAATATAATCAGGCGGAAACGAAGACAGGATTTACACCTTCTGATGAAAGCGACTCTGCTGTAAACAAATTGCAGAACGAATTATTGACCTATCCAAATCCGCAGATAATGTCTTCTGTAATCATAAGCAGCAGTGTGACCAGCACAACAAAAGAGGATTTGCAAAAAACAACAAAGGGGTTCAGGTTTATGGGCCAGAGATTTACTCCCGATGCTTTCATATTTTCAACATTGACGCAAGGCGATGAAACTCCTGACCCGGCAACGGGCCAAAAATTGCCGAGCACACCTACCGCTTTGATGGTTTCTACCTTGATGGGCAGCAAAGAATCGGCTACGCTCTTAGACGCCTGGATAAAAGACAGTGCGCCGAATTCCGACAAAGTTTTAGCAAACAGGATGGCAACCCTGCAGGATTATTTTAACAAAACAACCCAGCTTCAATGGACTCAAAATATATACTGGTCCTGGCTTTATACGATAAAATCATTATTTACCGACAGCATCAATAAAACAGGATACCCGATGTTTGTGAAATCTGAAGATTGGGATAAGAAAACCTTACAGACATTTTTAGGTTCCTGGACAGAGCTTAAACATGATACATTGCTTTATGCAAAACAAAGTTACGCTGAGTTGGGCGCCGGCGGACCGGGCCAAACTCCGCCGCCAAATCCGGTTCCAAAAGGATATGTCGAGCCGAATGTAGTATTTTTTGACCGATTGATATCACTGGTGAATTTAACAAACGACGGCTTGAAGCAATTTGGAATATTACCGTCTAATCTTGAATCAAGAAATAATACGTTTAAAGAATCACTGCAGTTTTATAGGACAATAGCTGTGTCAGAATTAGAAAATAAAAAGATATCAGATGACGATTTTGAAAAATTAAGATTGAGCGCAGGCGAATTAGACCAAATTTTACAGGCGCCGGATTCCCAGGTTTCGCTGGAGAGCAACGCCCGGTCAGCTGTAATCGCTGATGTGCATACTGATGCAAAAAAGGGCCAGATACTTTATGAGGCGGACGGCATTCCAAATTATATCTATGTTGCAGTTAAAGATGCCAATGGCACGCGCTTGACCAAAGGGCTTGTTTATTCTTATTATGAGTTTACGGGGCCCTTGGCAAAGAGATATACAGACCAGACCTGGCAAGGGTGGGAATATTCCAGTGTGCCGCAAAAACTGCAAATGCCATGGTGGAACAAAGATTTAGTAAAATAACTGTAATATTAGTATTAATCACTCTGGCCGTTGTTATTTTAATAACAACGGCTGGTGTTTTTTTTGTTAAAAATCATCAAGACGCTACAAAGGATGCTCTCCAAGTTTTAAAGCCAACCCTTTTAGCCAGTGTTTTTAATAATCAGGAGGAATATAGCGATATTTTTTCAAAATTGCAGAAACCGGTTCAAGACGCCAATGCAGATGCCGGGATAATCTCGCATCATTTTTTGGCAAAACAATTAATCGCTGATTTTTATAACAGGATCGGAAGCGACAAGATTTCGACTGTTTTTTTGGTTTCCCCGGACCATTACAATAGTTATTTCAAACCAAAAGAAATTGCTTATACAAGTTATCTTGATTGGACTACGCCATTCGGCGAACTGCAAACCGACGTCAATTCGATAAAATCTTTGTCAAGCAATGAAAATATCGAAACAAAAGATTCTGTTTTGGGCCTTGAACACGGGATTTATGTAGAAGTCCCATTCATAAAAAAGTTTTTTCCAAATGCAAAAATCGTGCCGTTAGTATTGAGAAATAATTTGCCCTATGCTGATTTTTTGAATTTAGGGAAGGAAATCAGGAAATTTTCCGGAAAAAATTCCATATTGATAGTCAGCAGCGATTTTTCTCATGATGCATCAACGGAACAGGCTGCCACAGCTGACGAAAAAAGCATTGATGTGCTAAAAAATTTAAGCGCAGATAAGCTTCCCGAAGCCACAAATGATTGTAAACAATGCCTTGCAACATTGTCCGGATTTTTAATCAATAGCCAGGACAGTTTTTTCCTTACAGATAATAAAAATTCTTTTGATGTATCCGGCCAGGATAAAAATTCAGTGACAAGTTATGTATCCGGGTATTATGCAAAAAAAGAGTATGCGCAAATTTTATTCGTTGGCGATTTAATGTTTGACCGGGGCATAAGATACTATGCTCAAAAAAACGGCGGCAATGAGTTTATTTTTGATAAAATATCGCCATTTCTTTCAGCCAATGATTTAGTTGTTGCGAACCTTGAAGGGCCGATTACTGATGAAAAATCTATAAGCGCGAACGCCGGTCTCGCAAGTATAGACAGCTATTTTTTCACCTTTGACCCAAGTTTGGCTGAAACCCTTTTCCAGGAAAATATAAGATTGGTTGATCTGGGGAATAATCATATTTTAAATTTTGGACAACCGGGTCTAGATTCCACAGAAAAATATTTAAGCGGCGCCAATATTGATTATTTTGGCGAACCGGGCGGAGAAAAGAGCGCAGTCGAAGACATAGGAGGCATTAAAATTGCATTTGTGAGTTATAACGAATTTTCAGGCAATGATATCGGCGATGAACAGAAAGCAACAATTGCAGAAATAAAGAAAATAAGATCTGAGTCAGATATTTTAGTTGTATTCAGCCATTGGGGGGTAGAATATTCTTTAGCTCCGACGGATGGACAAAAGGAGCTGGCTCATCAATTTATCGATGCGGGAGCTGATTTGGTTGTAGGGGCGCATCCTCACGTGATAGAGCCGGTTGAAATTTATAATGGCAAGATAATTTATTATTCTCTCGGAAATTTTATTTTTGATCAATACTTTAATAAGGATGCCCGTACCGGACTCGGGGTGACGGTAAAAATTGATAGAACAACCAAGCAACTTGATTTTTCAGAAGAGAAATTTTATTTAGGCGATAATGGCCAAACTTTGCTAAAATAAGATTGTATTAAGCAATGTTTTTCGTATTGTTCGATATCTATTGTGCGACAATTCGAAGGTTGAAAAATATAATAAAAAATGGTATTATTTTAAATATTGCGGGATCGTCTAATGGTAGGACATTGCCCTTTGAAGGCAAGTATCTTGGTTCGAATCCAAGTCCCGCAGCTTTGCTCAAAAATAAAGATAAATTTGGCGGGGTGAAGTAGGACATTGCCCT
>Ga0209777_10006672_pt1 | contig 12957 bp, 11 predicted proteins | sample FrelakmetHBP12HB_FD_187147 | JGI IMG/M metagenome (GOLD analysis project Ga0209777, IMG submission 187147) | Freshwater lake sediment microbial communities from the University of Notre Dame, USA, for methane emissions studies -HBP12 HB (SPAdes)... | ecosystem: Environmental > Aquatic >...
TGCTCGTCTCCTGCGCCTTGAACTTGGAGCCTGCACCCTTGACCCTGACCTCTATCCCATCCTTCTCTTCCACCGATTGGTGGCACCCCGCTCCAGGCCTGACCTGGCAGTGGCACCTGTCCGACCCGCCGGTCGACCTGAGCGTGGACGCCCAGGTCTTTGACATCGACCTGTTCGATAACGATGCCTCGGTCGTGAAGACCCTGCATGACCAGGGCCGCAAGGTTATCTGCTACATCTCTGTCGGCTCGCTCGAGGACTGGCGCCCCGACGCCGGTCAATTTCCGCCCGAGGTGCTCGGCAAAGATTATGAGGGCTGGCCGGGTGAAAAGTGGCTGGATGTTCGCCGACTCGACCTGCTCGCCCCCATCATGCGCCTCCGCCTGGACCTTTGCAAAACCAAAGGTTTTGACGCGGTCGAACCGGATAACATCGAAATCCACAATAATGATACCGGCTTCCCGATCACCTACCCCGACCAGCTCGCCTATGCCCGTTGTCTGGCCGGCGAAGCCCACGCTCGTGGTCTGGCAATCGGCCTTAAGAACGCTCCTGATATGGTGGCGGACTCTCTTCCCTTCTTCGACTTCGCTATCACCGAGGACTGCTTCGATCAGGGCTGGTACGACCAAGTGCTACCATTCATTGCGGCTGGCAAAGCTGTCTTCGCGGCTGAGTACAGCGATACCGATGTGAATTTTACTACTGCCTGCACATGGGGAAAACAGCACAACATCAATTTCATCTTGAAGAATCGGATTCTGACCGCATTCCGTATTACTTGCCAGTAAAATAGACGTATGACCACGACACAATTATCCATCGGTAAACTGCGCGGCCTCAAGCAATGCTCATCCCCCCGAGCCACCTTCACCTGCCTGGCCCTGGATCATCGCCAGAACCTGCGGCGAGCCCTTAACCCAGCGAAACCGGGCTCAGTCAGCGATGCCGACCTGACCCACTTCAAGCTGGAAGTCACCGCCGCCCTCGTCGGAGTGGCCACGGCTGTCCTGCTCGACCCGGAATTCAGCGCTGCCCAGGCAATCGCTACCGGTGACCTCAGCGGAAAAACACCCTTCGTTGTGGCGGTTGAATCAACCGGTTATAGCGGCGAGCCAACCGCCCGACTGAGCCATATCCTGCCTGGCTGGAGCGTGGAAAAGGCTAAACGGATGGGCGCCAGCATGATCAAGCTCCTGGTCTACTATCACCCCGATTCGCCGACCGCCAATGATATCGAGGCCTTCGTACGAAAAGTGGTGGACGAGTGCAACCACAATGATCTTGGCCTCATGCTTGAGCCGCTCTCGTATGCGTTGCAAGCTGACAGGAAATTGGCCTCCGGTGAAAAGCGCTATGTGGTCACTGAGACTGCCCGCCGATTAACGATCCCCGGCGTGGACGTGCTCAAGGTCGAGTTCCCGCTCGACATCGCTGCCGATCCATTCGAATCTGGATGGGTGAAAGCCTGCGGTGAGGTGTCCTCCGCCAGCCAGGCGCCCTGGATCCTGCTCTCCGCCGCGGTGGATTACGAGACCTACCTGCACCAGGTCAAGGCGGCTTGTCAGGCAGGCGCCTCCGGGATCGCCGTCGGGCGAGCAGTCTGGCAAGAAGCTGTCGGGTTGACCGGCCAGGAGCGTGCGGCGTTCCTGAAAGATATTGCCCGGCCGCGTCTGGAAGCTCTCTCCAATTTATGCACCGAACTCGCCAGGCCCTGGACGGATTTCTACTCCTCATCCAAGATCACCCCGGGCTGGTATAAAGAATATTAATTTGTGAACGCGAACCTGCGTGGTCATTCAGCCAGACATCACGAACCATCCCCTAAGGAGATGAAGGTCTGCCACTACAACAAACTTATGATAAAAACCTTCGATATCCTCGTCGCCGGCGAGATCAACCCTGACCTGATACTTACCGGAGATGTCACTCCCGAATTCGGCCAGGTCGAGAAATTGGTCGATTCGGCTGTCCTGACGATCGGCTCATCCTCGGCCATCTTCGCCTGCGGGGCAGCGCGGCTTGGGCTGCGGGTCGCCTTCATCAGTGTCTGCGGTGACGATACCTTCGGGCGTTTCATGCTGGATGAGCTGTCCGGACGCGGCGTGGACATCTCCAGCGTGATCATTGATCCAGCCCTGCAGACCGGGCTGAGCGTTATTCTCAACCGCCGTATTGGCAGTGTTCAGGGCGACCATGCCATTCTGACACACCTTGGGGCAATCGATTGCCTGCGGGCAGAACAGGTGACCGATGAAATATTGCGACAGGCCCGCCACTTGCATATTGCCAGCTATTTCCTGCAGACAGCCCTCCAACCGGGACTTCCGGACCTGTTCGAGCGCGCCCATATTCTTGGCCTGACCACCTCCTTGGATCCTAATTGGGATCCCTCTGTTACATGGTACGCCTTAAACGGGCTGCTCGACCGGGTGGATGTTTTCCTACCCAATGAAAACGAAGCCAAGGCCTTAACCGGTGCTTCGACTGCCGAGGCGGCAGCAGAAGCGCTCGGTCGGAAATGCGGCCTGGTCGCTGTGAAGCTGGGAGCCCGGGGAGCGCTTGTCTGCCGCGGGGAGGAAGTTGCCAGGACCGAGGCTTTGCCTGTCCAGGTCGTTGATACCGTCGGCGCAGGGGACAGCTTCGACGCTGGATTCCTCTCCGGCTGGCTGAAAGGCTGGGATCTGGAAAAAGTCCTCCGGCTAGGAGTGGTTTGCGGATCTCTCTCCACACATGCTGCTGGTGGCACCTCCGCTCAGCCAGGATTGGAAGAGGCAATAAAGTATGTCCTATCTGCTGGATGAAATTTTGCGTGCACAAAAGCGGGGGGAAGCGCGCGGCATTGCTTCGATTTGTTCCGCCCATCCATGGGTGCTGAAGGCGGCCATGCGAGGAAATAAGCCGCTGTTGGTTGAGTCCACTTGCAACCAGGTCAATCAGTTTGGCGGTTACACCGGCATGACCCCAGAAGCCTTCGTCGCTTATGTGCACGCTCTGGTTACCGAAAACGGTTTTCCCGCCGAACGGTTGATCCTGGGCGGTGATCACCTGGGGCCGTATGCCTGGCAAAACGAGCCTGCCGATCGTGCCATGCAAAAATCAGCGGACATGGTGCGAGCCTATGTACAGGCTGGCTACACGAAAATCCATCTGGATGCCAGCATGAAATTGGGAGACGATGACCCGTCCCGCCCTCTGGACGTGGAACTGGCCGCCCGCCGTGCCGTCTGGCTGGCAAGGGCTGCCGAAAGCTCCTATTCGGAACTAGGAACGGTCTGCGAACTCCGTTATGTTATCGGCACCGAAGTCCCTGTTCCTGGAGGGGCCAGGACACATGAAGATGGCGTCAGTGTGACAAAAGAGGAGGATGCCCGCCGCACGCTCGATGTCACCCACGCAGCATTTTTACGTGAAGGTCTGGACTCAGCCTGGGAGCGCGTCATCGCCCTGGTGGTCCAGCCGGGCGTTGAGTTCGGCGATGACTTCATCCTGGAGTACAACCCTGAAACGGCAATCCACCTGGTGCGCTTTGCCGAGACAATCCCATTCGTCTATGAAGCGCACTCCACCGATTACCAGACAGGTGAAGACCTGCAAAATCTCGTCCACGACCATTTCGCCATCCTGAAAGTCGGCCCGGCCCTGACCTTCGCCTTCCGGGAGGCGGTCTTTTCGCTCGCAATGATAGAGAATGAGCTGATCCTCGCCGAGCAGCGCTCGAATCTTGTTGATGTGTTGGAAGAGGTGATGACCCGCCAACCGGAATATTGGCAGAAATACTATCGCGGAGAAGAAGCTTCCCAACGCCTGGCGCGCAAATTCAGCAGGAGCGACCGCCTCCGATATTATTGGGGAAATCCCCGGGTCCAGTCTGCGCTTGGACAATTACTGCAAAACCTCGGCGGGAAAACGATACCAGTGACATTGGCCAGCCAATTCTTGCCCGGACAATGGGAAAGAATTCGCAGCGGGCAGATGAAGAACACGCCGGAAGCGGTCATTCTCGACAAGATTAATTCCGTCCTTGAAGAGTACGCCTTTGCGTGTGGATAGAGGGAGTGAGAGCCTTCATCCGGTGCATTTGGCTGAAGCCTTGCAGTACCGGACCAAACTTTTTGCGCTGTAGATATAGATATAAATGCTTCGGACAACGCAACCTTTTCCAGGTTGTATATATTATTCCCACTTTGATTAATACATCCCATGTCTTGTTATTTCCAATTTCATAGAGTATACTTGTGGATAATTATTATCTATAAAGATATTCTTTCTAAAAATACATCCTATGCCTGATCCAAGAGTCCGATTTGATGAGTTGATCACTGCGCTTAAACGACGCAATTTCCGGCTGACACCCCAGCGGGTCGAGTTGGTGCGTCTAATTTCCGTCAGTAAAGGGCATCCCAGCGCGGCTCAGCTCTATGCAAAAATCAGGAACCGATTTCCGACCATGAGTCAGGCAACTGTTTATAAAACACTGGCTCTGCTCAAGGAAATGAACCAGGTACTGGAGATTGACCTGCGGGATGATAGTCACTATGATGGCAATCGACCTCAACCCCATCCCCATTTAATCTGCATGCAATGCAATGAGATCGTAGACGGAGACTTTGAACTCGATTTGTCCTCCATAAGGAAGTTAGAAGAAACTTCAGGTTATCAGATCGTTCGCCCTCAAATTGTATTCTTCGGCTTATGCCCCGATTGCAGGAAAAGCGGTTAGTTAATCAGGCCTATTTTTTTGTCAGCTATAGATAACTATTATCAAATAGCAATTGTTTTTTAAAAGGAGGTAGCACAACAAAGATGGTGATCACTTTCCCAACCCAATTGCAAGCTGGTTTATAAAACCCGTTCATTAGATTTCAGAAAAGGAGATTCCGATGACCAAGAAAAAGAAACTTACCACCGCCGCCGGTGCCCCTGTACCCGATAATCAAAATGCCATAACAGCTGGACCGCGCGGGCCGATGTTAATGCAGGACGTTTGGTATCAGGAAAAATTGGCTCATTTTGATCGGGAGGTGATCCCCGAGCGCCGGATGCATGCCAAAGGCTCAGGGGCTTTTGGCAAATTCACCGTCACCCATGACATCACCAAATACACGAAGGCCAAGATTTTTTCCACCATTGGTAAGGAAACCGAAACCTTCATGCGCTTCTCCACCGTCGCCGGGGAACGCGGCGCAGCCGATGCGGAACGGGACATCCGCGGCTTTGCGATGAAGTTCTACACTGAAGAAGGTAACTGGGACCTGGTTGGCAATAATACTCCAGTCTTCTTCATGCGCGATCCGCACAAATTTCCGGATCTTAACCGGGCTGTCAAACGTGATCCCCAAACTAACCTTCGCTCTGCCACCAACAACTGGGATTTCTGGACCTCGCTCCCCGAGGCGCTGCATCAAGTGACCATTGTCATGAGTGACCGTGGTATTCCTTATTCCTTCCGCTACATGCATGGTTTTGGCAGCCATACATACAGCATGATCAACGCGAAGAATGAACGAGTCTGGGTCAAATTTCACCTGCGCACGCAACAAGGGATCAAGAACCTGACTGATCAAGAAGCGGAGGCTGTTGTCGCCAAGGATCGCGAGAGTAGTCAACGAGACCTGTTTGAGAGTATCGCGAAAGGCGATTTCCCGCGCTGGACGATGTACATCCAGGTGATGACCGAAGAACAAGCCAAGAATATGCCCTACAATCCCTTCGATCTGACAAAGGTTTGGTACAAAAAGGAATTTCCTCTGATCGAGGTCGGCGTGCTCGAATTGAATCGAAACCCGGAGAACTACTTCCAGGATGTAGAACAGGCAGCCTTCAATCCCGGCGCAGTAGTTCCTGGAATCAGCTTCTCACCGGATAAGATGCTGCAGGGTCGCCTGTTTGCCTATGGTGATGCGCAACGGTACCGCCTGGGCGTTAACCACCATCAGATCCCGGTCAACAGTCCCAAGCACGCTCCTGCGCATCCATCTCATCGTGATGGCCAGATGCGGGTGGATGGCAATGCCGGCACCACCCTCGGATACGAACCAAACAGCTTTGGTGAGTGGCAAGAGCAACCCGAATACAAGGATCCCCCTCTGGACTTGTCTGGTGCGGCCGATAGCTGGAACTTCCGTGAAGATGATTCTGATTATTATACTCAGCCAGGAAAACTATTTCACTTAATGAGCAAGGCTCAACAGCAGGTGCTGTTTGAGAACACCGCTCGGGCAATGGGTGATGCACCTGAATTCATCAAAATCCGCCACATTGGTAACTGCCTGAAGGCTGATCCAGTCTATGGCAAAGGTGTCGCAGACGCCCTCGGTATCCCGCTTGGTAAAGTTAAATAGCTCACCTGATCCGTAGAACGTCTCACAGGTAACCTTCGTTTCAGTCTGCATCCGAGTCAAACCTGTGGGACGGTGCGTAAAATCAGCTAAGTAAACCGTGGCGCGAGGCTCGCAAAGCCATAGCTTTGGCGCTCAACACACAACATCAATATCTTTTATATCAAGAAAGGAGAGTTTCCCATGAAAGGCAACGTAAAAGTCATCGCAACATTGAACGCACTTCTCGCCGACGAGCTGACTGCCGTCAGCCAGTACATGGTCCACTCCGAGATGTGCGACAACTGGGGCTATACCCGCCTGCATAAAGTGGTGGAGGGCAGGGCAAAGGATGAAATGAGGCATGCCGAAACGTTGATCGGTCGCATCATCTTCCTGGAAGGTAAATCCACCGTCAGCAAGATCAATCCCATGCACATTGGAAACACCGTCGAAGACCAGCTGAACCACGATCATGAATCCGAGGCCGGGGCGGTCGCAAACTACAACGCTTCAATTCAGCAAGCCGGGGAATTGGGCGATAACGGCACCCGTGACTTGCTTACTTCCATCCTGAAGGAAGAGGAAGGCCATATTGACTGGCTTGAGGCTCAGAAGGATCAGATCGCCCAGATGGGGATCCAACTCTATCTTTCGTTGCAGGTGAAAGAATAGCGCTCCGGTAAACTCGTTTCTACTGTAAAAAACCCTCTTCTGTAAAAGGCAGAAGAGGGTGCCTGCAATTCTCTCAAGAAATAGATCACGATCACAGAAATTTCATCAAGTCAACTTCAGTGTTGGTTGCTTGATCAGCACTGAGCTTAAACTATGGCCCTGCCCTTTTCGGTTAGGAACCAATGCCGGACGATCACTTGGCAATTGCTGTTGACAGAACAGTCCGGACAACCTTGTGGCTCTTCGCAGTCTGGACCGATTTCTTGCAGATAGCCCTTGTTCGTCAATTCTTGCGCCATCCGGAGAACCATATCCGGAGAAATGTCCAGCGTGCGGGCAATCTCCATCAAGCTTTGCACTTCTCCAGCCTGGATCGTCTCCAGAAATCGGTGCAGCATCTTAGAAAAACCTCCCCACCTGATAAACGGTTACAGCCAATCCCAGCGATAAAACCAGTTGCATACCTACGCTGGTTGCCGTCCATTTCCAGGACCCGGTCTCCTGTCGGATAGCCGCCACCGTCCCGACACAGGGGATAAAAAGGAGTTGAAATACCAGAAATGCCAGCATCGCGGCGGGCGTCATGGCGGTTTTCAGCACATTCAAATTACCATACAAGACGCCCAGGGTCGCCACCGTGTTTTCCTTGGCGACAAAACTGGTCAGCAGCGCCACGAGTACAGGCCATGGCAAACCCATCCATCTTCCGACCGGTTCCAGAAATTTACCAGCCATACTCAGATAGCTGGTCATTACATTCCCATTTGGGAAGTACGAGAGTACCCAGACGAACAATGTGGCAACCAGAATAGTAGTGCCAACTTTCTTCAAAAACCCCAGGATGTTATTCTGTATATAAATGCCAATTGTCCTGAAATTAGGGAGATGATAGAGTGGTAATTCCATGATAAAAGGGACATGCTCGTTTTCGAAGAAGAAATGATGCAAAACCAGTCCCAGACCCGCCAGGATCAGTAAACTGAAGCCCACCAGACCCCATGCGATCCAAAAGGCACCTGAACCGAAGAAAACTGCGGCTAGGATCGTGATCACCGCCATACGCGCCGTACAGGGAACCAGCGGGATCAGCAAGATGGTCAACAAGCGCCCCCGGCGCGATTCGATGATGCGAGTTCCCAGGATGGCTGGAACATTACAACCAAAGCCCAACAAGATCGGCATGAAACTCTTGCCATGCAGGCCCATCATATGCATCCAGCGGTCCGAAAGATAGGCTGCTCTTGCCATATAGCCGGTATCTTCCATGAAACCCATGATCGCGAAAAAAATGATCAGGATCGGTAGGAATGTCAGGACCATCCCAATTCCTCCCAGGACCCCGCCCGCGAAGAATTCAACTAACCACTTGGGGCTCCACCCCAATCCGCTTCGTAGGATCTGCGCCAGTTGATTGATCAGCCCGCTCAGCCAAGATTGAATAGGGCCGCCAACCTTATACGTCAGCCAAAACACCCCGCCCAGAATTGCGATCAGGGTCATGGTGCCCCAGAGGGGATGAGTCAGGACCCTGTCCATGCGGGAAGTCATCCCGACGCGGGTCACTTTTGGCTCAACGACCGCAGCCCGGATCACACGGGCCACCCACTCATAACGGGCGCCGGCAATGTCTAGAATTGCATCTTCATGCTGATATAACAATGTGTGCACATTTTTCCACGCTTCCGGGGGCATGGTGGATTTCATTAATCCAGTTAACTCTTCGTCCCCTTCCAGCAGCTTGAGCGCAACCCATTCCTCAGGATAGGAAGGCAGCACATAAGAGCCAATAAAACCTCTGAGTTGATCTAATACAGCCTGGTGGGCAGGCAAGATCGATGGCCGTTTGGGCTGGTATGAGATTTCGTGATTGGCCATCCGCAGGATGGCTTCTTCGAGTTCTATATGGCCGATGCCTTTGGATGCAACCATGGGTACGACCGGAACGCCTAATGCTGCTTCCAACACTTTGGTTTCAACTTGAATCCCCTCTTGTTCGGCCACGTCGGTCATGTTGAGCGCGACAACGATAGGCACAGGCAGAAGGAGGAGCTCTGCAACCAGGTAAAGGCTGCGTTCCAGTGATGCCGCATTCACCACAGCGACGATCAAGTCGGGGTGTTCCTTGATGATGTAGTCACGGGCCAGGCGCTCCTCTTCAGAGCTGGCGGTCAGGCTGTAGGTCCCGGGCAGATCGACAATAGAGAAACCAGATCCTTTGAAGTTGAATGTGCCGGTCTTGCACTCAATGGTCTTGCCTGTCCAATTGCCAACGTGCTGGTTCAGTCCGGTCAGCAAATTGAATACCGATGATTTCCCTACATTGGGTTGACCTGTCAGGGCAATGGAAAGGTTACTTTGTTTGGTCGTTTCTTTTTCGGTTGGTTTTTCTTTCCGGGTGATTGATATGAATATATGGGCAGCTTCTCCACGACCCAGGGCGACCCGCGAGCCGCGCAGGGAGACCAGGAGGGGACCATGGTCGCTGCTCCTTAGAACAGTAATAACGGCTCCCGGCGTAAAACCCAATGCGGCCAATCGGGAAAGAATAGAGCGCCCACCTTCCAACCGTCGAATGACCGCCTTCTTGCCGGGCTGTAATTCCATGAGCTGTATGTTTTGATCCATCTTCGATGTGGCCATCAGGCGGCTTTTTCCACGAAGATGTATTTCGTAGTCGGGAAGCCTAATGCCACCTTGCGTTTCCCCATTTGCAGGCTCAGGGTCTGATTAAAAGGTAATACCTCGGTCACTTCGGCCAGGGCCCCGGGAACGATGCCATTTTTTTCAAGGAATTCCAGCAACTCATGGTTTTCTTCAGCCGTTTCGTGGATCCGCCGGATAATGACTTTATCGCCGGGTAGCATGCTGGTCAATGGAAGCCAGTCAGCTGCAACCTGTTCATAACCGGGGAGCGGATTGCCATGGGGGCAGAGCTGAGGGTCATCCAGATTAGTGCGCATCTGGGTTTCGATCTCGTCCGAGATGGTGTGCTCGATCTGGTCTGCTTCAGCATGAACGCGCGACCAGGGCACCTTTAACATGCGCGCCAGCATCCACTCGGTCAGCATGTGGCGGCGAATGACTGAACAAGCCGCCTCGCAGCCGGCTTTCGTCAGATAGATTCCCTTCTCCGGGTCAACCGCGATCCAGCCATCCCGTTCCATGCGCTTGAGGGTCACGGTCACGGTCGGCGGGGCGACTTCCAGGGATTCAGCCAGCCGGGCCGGAATCACTTCCCCGTCATCCCGTTCCATTACGTAAATGATGGCCAGGTAATCTTCAATGGTCGGGGTGGGGCGAGTTTCGGCTGTGTTCTTCACGGATTGTGTCATTTTTCACCTTGACTCAACTTCGGGCAATATGTTATATTAACCAAAGATGTTAGTATATACTAATATTTTTAGTTGGTTATCACTAAACCAGATTGTAACATAATCATAAGGCCTGTCAAGTTTGAGGGCGCGAACAAAGTTGTATGAAGAAGTCGCTCTCTCCAATAGCCTAGATGGGAACGCTTCTCATAATATAAAAAGGAGGTCGGGATGAATACGAACAACGCTCGGATTCTGGTGATTGGAGCAGGTGTGAATGGCTCGATCTGCGCCGTAGGGCTTTACAACGCCGGGGTAGACGTGACGGTGCTAGCACGCGGCAAGCGCTATGAAGAACTACGCGAGGAAGGCATCGTTATTGAGAACCCATTCAAGCATACCCGCACAGTTACAAAAGTGCCGGTTATTAACCACCTCGACCCGGCGGATATCTACGATTACATCCTCGTTATCGTCCGAAAGAACCAGGTGCCAGACCTTTTGCCGGTATTGGCCAATAACCGCTCTCCGAATGTCGTTTTCATGGTTAACAATCCCTCCGGGCCGGATGAATTTACCAAAGTCCTTGGCAAGGAGCGGGTCATGTTGGGTTTTGTGTTTGGAGCAGGAAAGAGGGAGGGCAGCGTCATCCATGCCATCGGTGGAGCGGGCAGTTCAATGGGTGCAGCTCCTTTCGGAGAGCTCGATGGCAGGATCACCCCCAGGCTCACCTGCTTGGTGGATATTTTCAACAAAGCTGGCCTGAACGCGAAAATTTCCACCGGAATTTCAGATTACCTGGCAACGCACGCGGCCTTCGTGGCACCCCTCGCTCACTTACTAATCAAACATCATTGCGACAATTACGCCATGGCTCGTTCCACAGCCGATCTTTGTTTGCTCGTTGATGCGCTGCGTGAGACCGTGGATGTGCTTGATAAAGTTGGAGTCGAGATCGCCCACGACAAAATGACAGGCATTATCCGGCGTACCCCCAAATTCATCCTTGTGCTGGCAATGCGCATCCTGCTCCCCACCCGCTACATGGAAGTGGGCGGTGCCTGGCACTGCATGCAGGCCCCAGACGAGATGCGCCAGTTGGGCGTTGAGCTGATGGCCTTGGTCGAAAAATCCGGTCTTCCCACCCCTGCACTCAGAAAGCTATTTGCGTCAGGCTGACAAAAGGGGCATAAAACATTGGACAAATTCTTTGACATTTTCCAGTTAACCAACCTGGCATTTTTCCTGGCCGTTTTCATCGGCTGGACCCTGTACCTGTGGTTCACACAGGGAGTGAATCCTTTCGCCCTCGGGGCAGGGAAAAAGGGTCTGCCGCGCTTGCTTGAACTGCTTTTATTCCCTTGGCTGGTTCTCTGGATGCTTGCATCGATCATGTCTGTCCTGCACGTCTCTTTCCATCCGGTTCCGATCCTTTTGGATCCGATCCGGGCAGGCCTGCTTCCGGCACAGATTTTGGGTGTCCTGATGATCCTGGCCGCAGACATAGTATTCGTTTGGGCACTGATCAGTTTTGGGAACTCCTGGCAGATCGGGATCGATGAAAGATCGACCGGCGCGCTGGTAACGGACGGGATATTTGCTTTTTCCCGGAATCCGACCTTTTCTTTTATCGACCTGTATTTCCTCGGGACCTTTCTGGTGAATGGCACCCTGGTCTTCCTGCTCTTTGCTTTGGTGACTGCCATTGGCCTGCATTACCAAATCCTGCAAGAGGAAAATTTTCTTTCTAACAGGTATGGTCAGGCTTATCAGGATTAAAGTTTGAGAGCTGGCCAATATTATTACTTGAAAGCTGTCCTGCGAATACTACGGAAGTGAGGAGCCCGTCATGCAAGAATTCATCATCCCCTTCTTCGGCGTTTCGTGCATGTTTCTTGCAAATTCTCATCTTTATGGAGGTTTTCTATGAGCAAGGAAAAACTCTGGCAACGCAGTAAGCAACATTTTTACTTTCAAAATGAAGACATGGATTTTTATCTCAATTGGGTGTTGGCAAACCAACTTGAGTGTGGCGCAGCACACGGCGAATGCTACTACGTCGCCTCCCGGATCAAGGACGGCGACCCGGATAGTTGGACCAGGGGCTGGCTGTACATGGCCCAGCAGGTCGAAGCGCAGGCTGTCATTGCCGATCAAAAAGACCATCGGGTTACCGCCAGGGAAGCGTACTTGCGTGCCTTCACTTACTACAATACCGCTTCTATTTTTATTCGTCCACGCGATGTACGTTTACGCCCAACATGGCAATCTGCTCAATCCTGCTTCCGGCGGGCCATGACCTTGCTTGACACGCCGGTCGAAACTGTCTCCATTCCTTTTGAAAACCGGGAACTACCCGGCTACTTTTTCCATCCTGCTGCGAATATCCAGAAGCGTAAAACGCTGATCATGGTTGGTGGTGGCGAAACTTGCGCTGAGGATTTGTATTTTTGGGCTGCTGCGCCTGGCATCCGGCGGGGCTGGAATGTGCTATGTGTGGATCTGCCTGGACAGGGCGACACACCTTCCAGTGGCCTTTTCTTCCGGTATGATTATGAAACGCCGATGAAGGTGGTGGTGGATTATTTGCTCGCCCGACCGGAAGTGGATGCCGACCGCCTGGGCGTCTATGGCGTCAGCGGCGGTGGGTA
>Ga0209777_10006673_pt1 | contig 12957 bp, 6 predicted proteins | sample FrelakmetHBP12HB_FD_187147 | JGI IMG/M metagenome (GOLD analysis project Ga0209777, IMG submission 187147) | Freshwater lake sediment microbial communities from the University of Notre Dame, USA, for methane emissions studies -HBP12 HB (SPAdes)... | ecosystem: Environmental > Aquatic >...
GCCATGCCGGGCAGATGCTACTTCGCATTGCTAACAAAGTCTGGCAAATGTTAATTGGGCCAGCTTACCAGAGAATATTAGCCTTAAGCCCGCCTGGCTGAAGTTAAATCCCACCTATTTATTCTGGATAGACTATGGGCATAGTGGGTGAGCTATTTGCTTTTTGTTACCAGCAGGCCCCATTAAGGCAAGTTAACCAGGCTGGAATACCAGCTAAAGGGCAAAAACCTCGTGATTTCTGCCTTGCCGGCATTAAAGCAACCAGCGTTAGCCTTCCACCTGACTCGTTTTTTTCAAAAATTTTGAAAATCCACGGATTAAGGAGTCCCTTCCCAGTGTACGCCATCTGCTGTGAAAACGGGGGGTTTAGACCACCTGCCGACCTGGGTAGCCCTGGGGCGGTGAAAAAGTGAAAGCCGGGAGCGTGACACGCTTTGGGGCCATGTGCTGAGGGCCCCAGATCACGAGCTTTCGTCCCAAGCCGTTGCCTAAGGGGCCCCCGACCGGAGTTGGGGCCTCTGGATCTCTAGGGATGCCAGGCAAGATGCGTCAATGAAACATGGTGCGCCTTTTTCTGGTGCAGGTTGCCGGATACTTAGCTGAAAACAAGAGAGTTCAATGTCTGAGCCAGGCTCGTAACCGCTTGAGTCTCGGTGCTAGGTTCAGCAAATGGTTGCCACCACATCTATCTGGGGCACGTCAGAGAAATCGGTGGGATAAGGGAAGATAAGTGAGGTGCAGGGGATTGACAATTAGTTTGAATAGGTTATAATTCTTGCGCGATGACCTCTCGCGTTGTGAGCTCATAGGGGGCTAAATCTTTGCCCTGCGGCCCTTCGTGGGGGGACCCAGATTCCACTATTGCCTGGTGCGCTAGTCTGAACATTTGTAGAGATTATAGCGTGCGATGGCCTGCTGTCTGCAAGCAGGTGGTAGGCAGCACAGTGGGAATGCATGGAAGTACTACTTGCTTGACAAATCTGTGCTAAAGTACTAATCTGCTCCCACTCCATTACTGCGTCAGAAATGGCCAGATCTTCCGCGGCGCCTCATTCTCAGGTGGTGAGGCTCTGGAACTGTTATGCGCGGCAAGTCACCTGGATAGCCCAGAGCCAATACAGAAAGAGACGCGTAATGTCCCTACTTATTTGCCAAAAGAGGAGGTGGGGAGAATATACGAATTTGAAATGGTTTCCCAGACCCATCAGGCAGGCTAGTCATAACTGAGACGGTCAACGTAGCGAAGTATTTAGGAAGGAGGATCAAAAAGCCGATGAAAAAGCTTTTATCGATTATTTTCGTGCTGAGCCTCATTGCAGGTCTGGCGGCGAGCCTAAGCGCTGTGCCAGCAATGGGATACGCTAATCCTAACCCGCCCGACGGCAATACCCCTAGCGTGGGAATCGCCCTGACCGCATTTATAGGGGGGGTACCCACTGTGGGGCCAGTTAAGGTGGGCGACGTAATAACCTACTCGATCACCCTGTACGCACCCACGTCGCCTCCTTTGCCTCTCGGCGACGTAGCTTTTTACTTCTTTGGCGGCCAGCTCTCTATCCTGCTGCCAAATTCCACCTGGGTTCACGTAGCCGGCTACGGGGGTTCCACTCCGGATGTTCCCGAGGTTACGACTGCAGGGTGGACTGTAGCCTGCACCGTACCTTACACAGTGAAAGCCTCAGACCTCAATCCAAGTGGTAAGCTGTTTGCCGAGGCTGCTTACGGGTCTACAGTAGACTACTCCGGGCAGGCCAACGGCTATTTCGAAGAATCCAGTAACCTCCAGGAGGCCAACGCGTCCGCGGCCAGTGCGATCGCGATCGGCCAGGGCACCCTGCGGATCATTAAGAACACCACCGGCGGTAACGGCCAGTTCACCTACACGGTATCATCTATCGGAGGGTCCGTTGTGCCACAGCAGACCATTAACACCGTGGGAGGGACGGGGAGTGTATCGGTCACCGTATACGCAGGCAACTACACCGTGACCGAGGGCGCGCTGCCGGCTGGCTGGGTGTCGAATGACCCCAGCTTAGTCCAGACCGTGACCGTGCCCATCGGTGGCACCGGCACCGTCACCTACAACAATACGGCCCAGGGCTGCCTCAAGATCGTGAAGAACACCACCGGCGCTGACGGCACCTTCACCTTCTCGGTTAGCGGCGGCCTGAGCACCGTACCAGACCAGACCATAACCACCGTCGGCGGCACCGGCTCGGTGTTGATTTGCAACCTTATCGCAGGCAACTACACCGTGACCGAGGGCGCGCTGCCGGCTGGCTGGGTGTCGAATGACCCCAGCTTGGTCCAGAAAGTGACCGTGCCCATCGGTGGCACCGGCACCGCCGCCTACAGCAATACGGCCCAGGGCTGCCTGCAGATCGTGAAGAACACCACCGGCGGTGACGGCACCTTCACCTTCACGGCTACCGGGCCGAGCACCGTAGCACCGCAGACCATAACCACCAGCAGCGGCACCGGATCGGTGACGGTTTGCAGCCTTAATGCCGGAACCTACACCGTGACCGAGGGCGCGCTGCCGAATGGCTGGGTGTCGAATGACGCCAGCAAAATCAAGACCGTGACCGTGCCCATCGGTGGCACCGGCACCGTCACCTACAACAATACGGCCCAGGGCTGCCTCAAGATCGTGAAGAACACCACCGGCGGTGACGGCACCTTCACCTTCACGGTTAGCGGCCCGAGCGCCGTAGCACCGCAGACCATACACACCAGCAGCGGCACCGGCCAGGCGTTGGTTTGCAGCCTTACCCCTGGAACCTACACCGTGACCGAGGGCGCGCTGCCGAATGGCTGGGTGTCGAATGACCCCAGCCCAACCCAGACCGTGACCGTGCCCCTCGGTGGCACCGGCACCGCCGCCTACAGCAATACGGCCCAGGGCTGCCTGAAGATCGTGAAGAACACCACCGGCGGTGACGGCACCTTCACCTTCACGGTTAGCGGCCCGAGCGCCGTAGCACCGCAGACCATAACCACCAGCAGCGGCACCGGCCAGGTGACGGTTTGCAGCCTTACCGCTGGATACTACACCGTGACCGAGGGCGCGCTGCCGGCTGGCTGGGTGTCGAATGACGCCAGCCCAACCCAGACCGTGGGCGTGCCCATCAACGGCATCGGCACCGTCATCTACAACAATACGGCCCAGGGCTGCCTGAAGATCGTGAAGAACACCACCGGCGGTGACGGCACCTTCACCTTCACCGTTAGCGGCCCGAGCGCCGTAGCACCGAAGACCATAACCACCAGCGGCGGCACCGGATCGGTGTTGGTTTGCAGCCTTATCGCTGGAAGCTACACCGTGACCGAGGGCACGCTGCCACTAGGCTGGAAGTCGAATGACGCCAGCCCAACACAGACCGTGACCGTGCCCATCAACGGCACCGGCACCGCCGCCTACAGCAATACGGGCCAGGGCTGCCTGCAGATCGTGAAGAACACCAGCAACGGTGACGGCACCTTCACCTTCACGGTTAGCGGCCCGAGCGCCGTAGCACCGCAGACCATAACCACCAGCGGCGGCACCGGATTGGTGACGGTTTGCAGCCTTACCGCTGGAAGCTACACCGTGACCGAGGGCGCGCTGCCACAAGGCTGGGTGTCGAATGACGCCAGCCCAATCAAGACCGTGACCGTGCCCATCGGTGCCATCGCCACCGTCATCTACAGCAATACGGCCCTCCAAGGCAACACAACGGTAACCATTACGGCAAGCCAGGTCACTACTTGCCAGAACATCTGCAATGGCGGTGGTACCGTGACCTTGACCATTAAGGAGCAAAACACCGGCCAGGTGGACCTGAGCAACGTCTGGGTCGATCTGTACGACGGAGCAAACCACCAAACGCTGGATAAGAACACCTCAGGCTTCAGCGGAGATGTCAACCCGAGCGATGGCAAGCTGAATACAGTGGAGACTTGGCAGTGGGTTTTGACCAAAACGCTGAGCGCTAGCACTACCTTCGTCGCCACCGGCCACGGCACCGACCTGCGGGGCCAGGACATCACCTTGGCCAACGGTTACACGACCGAGCAGAACCAAGTGAGAGTAGAGGTCTCGGGCGGCTGCCCTGCCACGAATATTCCCAGTGGCTGCACACGCACCTATGACTACTGGAAGACACACGCTGGGCATGGCCCAGGTGCGAAAGATGCGACCTGGGACAAGATCATACCCAGTGGCGCAGACTCGCCCTTCTTCCTCAGTGGCCAGACCTATTATCAGGTCTTGCAGACCACTGCTCCTCTCGGCACTTTCTACTACCCACTCGCCCGCCAGTATATCGCCGCCAAGCTCAACCTCTTGAAGGGCGCGTCATCGCTAGCCCAGGTCGATGAGGCTATCACGTGGGCGGAGAACAACTTCTTCAATAAGTATCACCCCAATGACCTTCTTCTCACTCCAGCGAAGGTCAAAGCATCCACATACGCCTCCGTACTTGAGTCCTACAACAAGGGGCTTAGCGGACCAGGAGCCTGCTCGCCATAGCATCAAAAGATGCTAGAAACTTGAGGAGGGCCGGTGTAGACCGGTCCTCCTCTTCTTGTCCATGGGGAGAGCCCGTGATTTACGCCTTTCTCAGCGCCACCCCCATGGCGCTTGGCCAAGTGCCCTCCCGGGTGTCCCCCCTTCCATGATCGCATAAAAAGCTAATATCAGCTAGATGGCTGAACTCCTCCTCGAAAGTAGTCTTGCCTCCGGCTTTCTTTTCGGGGTCACTTGGAGGGGTGAATACACCGACGAAGGCAGCACTGACACCAACGTCTAGGGAAGAGACGGTCTAGAGAGCAAGATATGCCGATCCTTACACTTGCTGGGAGAAAACTCCTCCCCCTCTATATAGGCCTCTCCATATTTCGTCTGCTACTGCTTCAACCCTTGTTGAATCCAAACGTTCGCCTCCGGCATCTGCCGCGCCCAGCTTTCTCTTTCACCACCTGGGATTATGCTTAAAGACGTAGTCATAACTGGTTGCCCCAACACCAACAGCATCAACTCTTTGCATATTGGTCCTCGATTTCCTCCCCGACTCCAGCGGCAGGTCACCCTGCGACGAGTCCTCCCTTATCGGTCATGCCACACTCTACCAGGGTGATTGTACTCAAGTCCAGGAAAGTGGATGCCCTTACCTGCGCTGTCGTTTTCTATGGGACCAGCCCTATGACCAAGAAATTGATCAAAGATGTCCTGGGTTTAACAGGGAATGCCAAAAAATTTGTCTTGAATATCCCCGCCAATGCATGCCGGATAAGAAGCTGGGACGCGATGTTAGAGAAATCTGCGGAGACCGTCATGGGCCAGGTTCTTCCTGGTGGTTCAAACTTCAGTGACTCTGCAACCTCCCTGAGTTCCCCAACGGTGCCTCGACCTCTGAATAGGAAGGTAGCTTCTATCCATCTTTGGTCAAGGCCCACGCCCCAGCGCAGCAAACCCTTCGGGTTATGGGATGTCCAGAGGAAAAATCAGCGGGAAAAGAGGCTCTTTCAGCTGGCGGCTCACAGGCAGGAAGGCTGCGACCTTCTACAATGCCACCCGTGGCTAACTGCACAAGCGGATTGTGCCATGTGGACGAGAGCCGGGCTCGCCCAAAAGCAAACACTGCCTGGAAAACAGGGAGTCGAGTTCTAGCGATGGGATGCCGCGGCTCACCAGGCACAACTTCTCCAGCCCGCAAATTAGAGATCTACCTTGAGATCGCCACAGCTTGCATTTGCCCCAAACTGTGCCACAATCTCTGAGACTACTCTAAAGGGGGGACTAGCCAAGCTTCGGCTATAGTTAAGCCAAGAGCCATTCCGAAACCACTTGTATATCGAGCGGGGTATAATGGGCCCACGGGGTTGGGGGAGGTGACCGCAGGACTACCCTCTCTACAGATTGTTCCGGATTTGAAGTAGCCCCCGAGGCCACACCGATACCTTTGACCCAAGCGCTTACACAGAACTCAAATTCGTCTGCTGATCCTTTTTTGCCCGTCTTTTCCTTCTACCAGTAAACGCGGGGTTTGGGGGTATCCTGAAACCGCCTTTAACCAATCTTCAGACCTCAGATCAGGATGTCGGGCCTGCTGAGCCCGCCGCCGGAGCCGGCGGCTACCTTCTTCTACTCAAGAACCAGTTTGTCGCCAGCCCTATTACGATCACAGCAATGATGGGGCCGACAATCACCCCTACAACAGCCTTGCCCGTCGGTGTCGACATGGACGTGGGCGTCGGTGTTGGCGTGGGCGTCGGTGTCGGTGTTGGTGTTGGCGTTGGCGTTGGTGTTGGTGTAGGTGTAGGTGTAGGTGTAACAATATCAAAATACACCTGTACGCCCCTGCCCTGAAGCTGCAGTATGCATACATTTATCGAATCTGCACTTAGTGGGTTACTACGCAGGTAAACCGAGGCTCCCTTCCCCAGCCCTTGGTTATTGACCAGAGGCGATATGTCGCTTATCTGATTTTGGTTGAGATACAGTGTTGTCACATTGGTAAGCGCAGAGAGCGGCGATATGTTGCCTACCTGGTTTGCGCCCAGATTCAGGAGCTTCAGGCTCGCGAGGCCGGAGAGTGGCGATATGTCCCCTATCTGATTTTGGTTGAGATAGAGTGTTGTCACATTGGCAAGCGCAGAGAGAGGCGATATGTTGCCTACCTGGTTTGCGTCAAGATTCAGGAGAGTCAGGCCCGTGAGGCCGGAGAGCGGTGATATGTCCCTTATCTGATTTTGGTTGAGATACAGTTGTGTCAGCTTGGTGAGGCCGGAGAGTGGTGATATGTTGCCTATCTGGTTTCCGCCGAGATTCAGGAGGGTCAGGCCCGTGAGGCCGGAGAGCGGTGATATGTCGCCTATTTGGTCTGGGCCGACATTCAGGAGAGTCAGGCCCGTGAGTCCGGAGAGCGGTGATATGTCGCTTATCTGGTTTGTGTTGAGCCACAGCTCGGTCAGCTTGGTGAGACCGGAGAGAGGCGATATGTCGCCTATCTGGTTTGCGCCGAGATTCAGGAGGGTCAGGCCCGTGAGTCCGGAGAGCGGTGATATGTTGCCTACTTGGTTTCCGGCGAGATTCAGGAGAGTCAGGCCCGTGAGTCCGGAGAGCGGTGATATGTCGCTTACCTTGTTTGTGTTGAGCCACAGTTGTGTCAGCTTGGTGAGGCCCGAGAGAGGCGATATGTCACCTATTTGGTCTGCGCCGAGATTCAGTAGGGTCAGGCTCGTGAGACCAGAAAGTGGCGCTATGTTGCCTATCTGGTTTGAGCTGAGACCCAGCTCGGTCAGCCTGGTCAGGCTGGAGAGTGGTGATATGTCGCCTATCTGGTTTGCGCTTAGACCCAGCTTGGTTAGGCTGGTGAGGTCCGAGACTGGCGATATGTTGCCTATCTGGTTTGCGCCGAGATCCAGGAAGGTCAGGCTGGTGCAATGCTCCAGCCCTGAAAGATCCGAAATACCCTTACTCTCAGCAACTAAGCTGGTGACATTAGCCAGGTCAGACTGGTAGATATCTCCAGTAGGCTTATTAACGGCCTGGCGCATAGCAGCTTGAAGGTTGGGGTCAGGGAAATTGACTATAGTATCAGCCCTGGCAGTCGAACTGGGAAACACCAAGACAAGCAAGCTCACCAGGATAATCGACAAAAGCAAACCACCAAGAATAGTGCAAACCCGCTTCTTACTAATGTTCCCCCCTCGTAAGCGGTCTTAACCTGGCCCCGCAGCTGAGCTGCTGCTTCACGACACTCCTGGAAAACAGGGGGAGGTTACCAAAATGCCCTGAAGCGCACGGCACCTTGGTTGGGCCACTGCTTGGCCCTGCTCTGGGGACAGGAAACAGGTCTTTCTTGCTTGACGGCTCTGTTCACTGCAACAAAGGTCTGCCCCTCATCCTGAGCAGAGCAGATCTGCAAACTCTAGTGGGGCCACGTCGTGGCAGAGTGATTATGGCACCGTGAGCTAGTTGGTGTCAATAGGCGTTCGCCCTCCCATAATCCGTTGATTATTTGCAGAGAAAGGTTCCTCGCCTCTGATTATGTGACAAAACTCCTCAACATCCCCAATATGCTCTCGCGGGTCGAAGCTGCTATGGCGAGAAAGAGGCTGAATCCCGATAAGAGGCAGCCGCCAAGCAACGGCAGAGGATGGTTAGCAGCCTACTCATGAGTCGGGCAGTCCTCTCCTCGGAGTATCCAGTTGCCTTTGTCGATTTTCATACAGTTGCCAAAGTAGCGTTCGATTCAGTACAAATAGACTATGGCACCATGGCCAAATCCACACCATAGTCACAAGTAGAAGCCCCCCCAAGGGCTATGTGCAAGGCTGGATCGTTCCTTAAATGCGCATAACCTGATGACCTTGCAGGGAGGTTTACATAGGGCAAAAAGGAGTGTCAAGTAAAACACTTGTGGGACCTGAGTCTAAGTCTACTGTTCAGCTTCACATTGAACTTGACCTTCCCCCGGCATTAGCCCAGACGCTGTTTCAGGATATTTCATGAAACCTCTACCGTTCAATGAACTGTGTGGCCTGACCTGGTTGAAATCCCTTCTCCACTCTTCGATAATATACGGGGCATGCTTCAGTTTCATAAACCGGTTCTCGGTCACAAACTCGTCCACGAGCCTCTCCATAAAGCCCTCGGCATAGGCATTCTTGGCCTGCTCACATGGACGATACCACTTGTTAAGTTAGTCCCGGCACTAGGCGGTGCAGCTTGCACCGCACATAATTAGATTGACTTTTCTCCTATTTTTCCACCAAAAGGACACCGAAATTCCACCTATTTCCACCTCGGTGGGCACTTTTGACACTGACACATGCACACTATTATGGTAGAGTTGCCCTGGGAGAACTGACTCAGCCTGCAGGAGCAGCTCTGAAGCTCATCCTCTCCCTGGTGCAACGCAGGTGAGTGTTTCAACCTGGCATGTGCAGTCCGTTAAGCGTCAATCTAGTTGCTACTAGACAGAATAGGATCAAGAGAAAAGATTGAGCGGACTATCGTTGATATTCACCGCCCGACCGGCTAATGGGAGTCGGTTTGAGGGAAGGGACGCTTTGCCAATTGGTTGCCATCGCCCGCTAAGTGCTTATGCTTTCTCCCTAACGAGAGAATGACGAATAAAGAGAGGGAGGTGATGGTATGATCCCAGCAAGACATGGGGCTTGAGTCAATTCTGGGACACGACGTCAGCAGATATCACGCTAAAGACCAGAATATGCCAGACTTAGCCATCCGGAGGCAGAACCAGCCAATAAATTGTCGGGGTCCCCAGCAGGCAATAATTGATTCAATGTCCCATGGCACGTATGACCAAGTCGGTCAGAGCGAAAAAGATACCGGTGTCAGGAAAAACAAGAAGACAAGAGACGTAGATACCCACGGGCATAGCCCGTGGAACCCTGCCCTTCGGGTTATTGGAGCACAGAAAGGCCATAAGATGACCACAACAAGCGAAAGGTGCGGAATATTGTCCGGGATGGTCGTGAGCACACGAGTTGCCAAGGGCGAACCACTGGAAGTCAACGCCATTGGAGTTGACCCAGGTTGAATCCGCTTTGGCCCAGCAGGCGCAAAGCCGGTTGGCTCGCATCTTGCTGACCTTCGTTGTGCTCCTCATTTCGACAAGGACCCGATCCTTACGTTCAAAGTCTCAGAGACTGGGATCAGGCTGGAGGATACGCCGGCGACGCTCATAGGCAAGACTTACGATGGCGCACAGTTTACCGGCATCGATTCAGTTGAGCCAATCTGCGGATGCAGATAACGATGAGGTTCTAAAATAGCCGGTGTGAGGTTAAGAACGGCGCTTGCCTGGAGACGGGCCCTGCAGGCCCAGGGGAAAAAGCTGGCAAAGAGTGGGTGGTGAAGCTGCCTTGTTCGGGGTGCAAATTCTGTTTTGGAGGCCTAGAGTCATGACGACCAAAGGAGATGTGCTAAAGCTCAAGGAGGCCGGACTGAAGAATTCGGAGATTGCTGCGCTGCTGAAGGTAAGCAGGCAGTATGTCAGCCACATATGGCGGATCTCGCAGGATGGAGCTAGAGAAACCCGGGACAATTCAGGGGACAGGCTCCTAACGGTGGGCGATGCCAGTCGCCTTTTAGGTGTACACGAAGCAACCATCAGAAGATGGAGCGACAAGGGACTGATACCTTCGTTTCGTGTTGAAGTAGGAAGGAGAGACAGAAAGTTCAGGATAAGCGATCTGACAAGGTTGACAGTGACTAATGGTGTTGCGGCTACAGAATTACAAAATGAATGAGGGACTCGCGGGCTCAACGGTTACAGGGATCTCCCTAGTTCACCCGTATTTGATCGGTAAAGACTTGAGGGGAAATATATTATTGCATCAGCCAAATTAGCTAACTGTCATATATTGTTTTGTGTTTGAAATAAATGTAGCTGCTTGGATCAGCGCTCAAGCTGAAAGCTTTATACCGCGGATTGATAAGTCAATTACAGTGAGGGGGTTGCATAGAGGGGGAGATTCAGGGTGTCACGGCATCGGCGCGTAGAAGAGAATACGCTGATGCCATAGCTTAGGAACCAAGTGGTAGTTGGATCCACTGCATGCTCAGTTCGGATACCTGTCGACGCCACACACGGAATGCTGGAAGAGGATCCGTTCACCATCTGGTGAAGCATGATCAACAGGATAGTATGTTGGTGCCCAGGGCAACTATGCAAACAAAAGGATTACCGGCTTCTGGGGTTAATTGAAAACGCAAAGCTGGCAGCTGGAGGAAGCTCTTTACATACGTTGCACTGTATGTCCCGTGCCATACTCATACGGACATGAAAATAGAGGACTAAATCAAGTTCGTTTTATCGCTGCTACAAAACAAATATGAATGTCGTATCTACAACTGGAGTTTGCCCAACATTAATGTGAGCCGGTAGAATTGGTTGTCCTTCTCCTAGACACCAAGAGATACACTACAGCAATCACAACCACAGCCCCTATGATGCCTCCCACTAGAGGCCAACTTACACCCGCAGGCTGCTGTGCGGTCACGGTGAAACTCCCAGTCAGCTCACCTATTGCTACACTGTAGTTCCCTGCATCGCGTTCGGTCACAGGGAAGTTCACAGTCTTGCTTACCCCACCTGCCAAATTGACCTCTTGTCTGGCTACCTCTGCACCATCGATCTTGAGAATAGCCGTGTAATTGCCCTCCAAATCCCCCATATTCGTAACGGTAACGGATGTGCTAACATGCTCCCCGCTCCTTACTGTCGATGGCGAGATGTCTAAACCACTTAGAGAGAAGGCTGCCACCTTCGACCCTTCCTTCACCTCAAAACTACCGCTCAAACCATTTGCTTCAACACTGTAGCTCCCAACAACATCCTTGATCAAGGAGAAGCTAACTAAATCACTCGACCCAGGAGCTACCGTTACACTGCTGCTATTACCTGGCTCCCCGTTTACCTTTAGTAATACCGTGTAATTTCCCTCAACACCACCTGTGTTTGTAACCTTGACCTGAATAACCACACTTTGCCCAGGCTGAACCACACCGGGAGCTATGCTCAGGTCAGTTACCTCAAAAGCCGCAGGAGGCAAGGCTGTGGGCAAGGGCGTACTCGTCGCCTTCGGTGTAGATGTAGGCGTAGTTGTGGTGGATCCGCCACCTCCCCCGCCACCCCCACCACCACCCCCAGAATACGCCGGAGTAGATGTGGCCGTCGGTGTGGGCGTAGGCGCTGGCGTCGGCGTAGGCAAGGGACCCTTAACTGTCAAGTCCAACTCCGTAACATTACCCGAAGCGAATGGATAGGTCTGATCTGCCTTAACTGTATTCACATAGAATTCTATAGTTGCGCCATCGTTAATGCCAGCTCCTTGTACAATAAGCATCGGAATGAATGGTCCAAAGTTGCCGCTCTCATCTGATCCATATTCCCCAGGGTACGTTGTTATGATTGAACCACATACCTGACCCCCGACCTCGGCTACCACTTGTGCACCGATCGGTACAGGCGCTCCATCAACTAATAGCCCGCCGTAGAAAGCATGCGGTAGAGACAAAGGCTGAGTTGGTTGTGTTCCATTTCCCTCCGCGCCGGCTTGCCCAAGAGGCAGTAGCAAAGCCAAAACCAGGCAGACAATAACAATCGCTCCTCTGGGGTAAACTGATCCCAATCTATGAAAACTCCTGAACGCGTTTTTAATCATCCTACAACTCCTGTCAGGGATTCCTAGCACATTGCTGCCGCGCACTGATACTATGGGTGCGCGGCAGTCATTATTCTATCACACTATGAAATTGTCTTAAAGAGCACTTATCATTGCTGGTTGGTATCTCTTAGCTAGCACCTTCGGCAGGTCGTTTTCTCCTCAAGAGCAATAGGTACAGTGCTAAAGCAACCACGATCACACCACCTATGATGCCCCCCACGAGTGACCAACTTACACCCGCAGGCTGTGCGGTCACGGTGAAACTTCCAGTCAGCTCACCTATTGCTACACTGTAGTTCCCTGCATCGCGTTCGGTCACAGGGAAGTTCACAGTCTTGCTTACCCCACCCGCCAAATTGACCTCTTGTCTGGCTACCTCTGCACCATCGATCTTGAGAATAGCTGTGTAATTGCCCTCCAAATCCCCCGTATTCGTAACGGTAACGGATGTGCTAACATGCTCCCCGCCGCTTGCCGTCGATGGCGAGATGTCTAAACCACTTAGAGAGAAGGCCGCCACCTTCGACGCTTCCCTCACCTCAAAACTACCGCTCAAACCATCTACTTCAACACTGTAGATCCCAACAACATCCTTAATCAAGGAAAAGCTAACTAAATCACTCGACCCAGGAGCTAGCGCTACACTACTGCTATTACCTGGCTCCCCGTTTACCTTTAGTAATACCGTGTAATTTCCCTCAACACCACCTGTGTTTGTAACCTTGACCTGAATAACCACACTTTGCCCAGGCTGAACCACACCGGGAGCTATGC
>Ga0209777_10006674_pt1 | contig 12956 bp, 8 predicted proteins | sample FrelakmetHBP12HB_FD_187147 | JGI IMG/M metagenome (GOLD analysis project Ga0209777, IMG submission 187147) | Freshwater lake sediment microbial communities from the University of Notre Dame, USA, for methane emissions studies -HBP12 HB (SPAdes)... | ecosystem: Environmental > Aquatic >...
CGAGTCGGATCTCTGCCATTCCGGGAGAGCGCGGCCTCCGTGATCGCCAAGGATTCCCGCAACCGCCCGGCTGCGGCCCCGAAGTACGCGAAAGCCATCTTCAGACCGAGCTTGAGATCCGCGTTCTCCGAGTCCTCCGCGAGCTGCGTCGCCTCGCGGACGTTCTTCAACGACTCCTCGATGTGACCGGCCATTCCGCGAACGACGGCGTAGGCTAAGTACGCTCTGGCCAAGGCGTCCTTGCTCTCGCTCCGCTTGGCGAGATCCCGGACTTCCTCGAAGAGCGTTCGCACTTCTTCTTCGGCGACGCCGAGACGCCAGCTCAGGTTCAGCATCTGAATCAGCGCCAGCACGCGCAACGGAAGCGCCTCGGCAGCGCCGTCGTCGCGGGCGAGGAGCGCGCGTACCTTCTGCCAGTGGCGGTATGCTTCGGCAGGGTCGTCGGATCCCACCCAGCGCGCGGCGCGGCTGTACCAGTCCGCCGCCGCGCGCTCGTCGCCGGCGCTCTCGCGGTGGTGCGCGATCAGCGCTGCGTGCTCGTCGGCTCCCGGATGAAGCTCCTCGATGATGCGGGCGACCTCAGCGTGGAGCTGCTGGCGGCGCGGCACGAGCTGAGATCGATATGCCGCCTCCTGCGTCGGGGAGTGGCGAAAGGCGTACAGCGGCTCGCCACCGTATCGCGGCGGCGACAGCAACTGCGTGTCGCTAAGTATCTTGAGAGCGGCCCGCAGCTCCGCTTTCGAATAGGGGACCATCCTTTGGAGCACCGCCAACGGGAACTCCCTTCCGATGACCGCCGCCGTCTGGAGCACGACCTTCTCCCGTTCCTTGAGGGCGTCGATCCGCGCGTCGAGAACCGCCTGGACTGTTGCCGGGATCTCGATCTCCTCGACGCGTCGCTGGGCTCGATAGCGCCCCGTGCGCCCAGTGATCTCGTGACTGGCCCTGAGCGAACGGATCGCTTCCTCGACGAAGAACGGATTGCCGCCACTCCGCTCGGCCACGCGCTCGGTGAGGCTGCGGACCGAGCGATGGTCGCCAAGAAGTTCACCCGCCAGCCTCAAGGTCGCCTCCGCCGCGAGCGGATCGAGGGACATTTCTTGAAATCCGGTGCGTTCGCGCCAGGGGGGCTTGTAATCGGGACGGTAGCTCACGACGATGAGAGTTCGGGTTCCGGCAAGGGCCGAGACGAGTTGATCCAGAACCGCCTCGCTTCCCCGATCGAACCATTGAAGATTCTCGCCGACGATGACGATCGGTTCTTGATCGCTGCGGGCTCGCAGGAGATCCCTTAGCAGTCGGAGGACCTGGCGGCGCCGAGCCTCCGGATCGATCCGCGGCGCGGGATGGCCGGTCTCGGGCACCCGTAGGAGATCGAAGACGAACGGCAGCGCTTTGCGGACCGGCTCCCCGAGGAGGGCAAGCCGGCCGGCGACCTTCTCGCGCACCGACGCGGCCGCGTCGTTTTCTCCAACGTCGAAGTACGCGCGTAGCAGTTCGACGACTGGCAAGAGCGGAATCGCCCGCCCGTGAGGTACTCCGCGAGCCTGAAGGACGAGGATTCCCCGAGAGCGACACCGCGCGGCGAACTCCCAGAAGAGTCGGTTCTTTCCAAAGCCGGCCTCCGAGACCACCCCAACCGCATGGCCGTTTCCAGATACGGCGGCCTCGAGGCTCTCTTCGAGCCGCGCCATCTCAGCCTCTCGCCCGACGAACGGCGACAGGCCCCGGGAGGCCGATTGGTCGAACCGCGTCCGCGCCGCGCCGATTCCTTCCAGCTCGTAGACTCGCAGGTTGTGTCGCTCGCCCTTGACGGAGAACTTCCCGAGGTCCTTCAGGCGGAAGAATCCGGACACCAGGGCTGCAGTGCTCCGGGTGAGGTATATCGTGCCCGGCTCGGCGAGCGACTCCATGCGGCTGGCGAGGCCGACGGTGTGTCCTTGGGCCGTATAGTCCATCCGTAGATCGTCCCCAATGCGGCCCACGACGACCTCGCCGGAGTTGAGGCCCATGCGGACCAAGAAGTCGAGGCTTCGCGTGCGGCGCAGGTCGGCGCAAAATGAGGCCAGCTCCTCCTTCAGGTGCAGTGCCGCGAAGCAGGCCCGCTGCGCGTGATCCTCGTGGGCGATCGGCGCACCGAAGAGCGCCATGATCCCGTCGCCGGTGTACTGGTTGATGGCCCCTTCGAACCGATGCACTCCGGTGGACAGGATCTCGAAGAAACGATCGAGAATCTCGTGCCAGGCCTCAGGACCGACGCGCTGCGCGATCTCCTGCGACCCCTTCACATCGGCGAAGAGGACCGTCACTTGCTTTCGCTCCCCTTCGAGCGCGGCTCGGGAGGTGAGGATCTTCTCCGTGAGATGGCGTGGCGTGTAGGAAGCGGGCGAGCGGCCCGGCCGATCGGGTGAGGGCTCACTCAACGGCTGCCCACACCTCCGGCAGAACCGTGATCCGGGCAAGTTCTGGGCGGTGCAGGCGAGGCACGCCGGACCGAGCGCCGCACCGCACTCGGCGCAGGAGAGCACCTCGTCGCTACTTCTCGCGCCGCATTTTGGGCAAGACATCTTCCGAACCGTACACCTAATCGCGCTGCCGATCTACGCGCGGTGCCGGCGCGCGGCGGAGGGAGGGTCGTTTCATGTTCGGCTGCGGTTGGCCAGCGCGCCGACAGCGTAAGTGACGCCGCCAGTGACCAACAGAGCCGCAGCGACGAACTCCAAGGACCCTGGTCAAGACACGATTCACGACGGCTGAAAGATCAGGAAGTACTGATACGGGAGAACGTCCGGTGCGCTGACCAGCCGATAGCCGGCGGCGCTGAGCTCGTCGACGACCTGCTCGCGTGCCAGCTTGTGCTCAGGCGGCGGACCCACCGGGATATCCTGGTTCTTGAAATCGATAACCACAACCCGGCCGCCGGGCTTCAGCACACGGCGCAGCCGTCGCAGGTAGTTGATGCGGTCGTCGATGTGATGAACGGTGTCGACGATCAGCACGACATCGACGGCGCCAACCGGCAGGCGCGGGTTGTCGGCCGAAGCCAGGATGGGGACGACGTTCGGCGTGTGCTCGTGCTCGGCACGCTCGCGTAGGTGCGTGACCAGGCCCGGTTCGGTGTCGACTGCGAACACGGTACCGGCCTCGCCAACGGCAGCGGCCAGGTAACGGCTGAAGTAGCCGGTGCCAGCGCCGAGATCAGCCACGCACATGCCGGGGCGAAGCTGCAACGCTTCCACCACGTTCGCCGGCTTCTGCCACGCATCGCGTGCCGGGTCGTCGAAGAGGGACACCCAGTGCTGGACGTCTTCGAAAGAATGATGCGTAGTGGCATCGTGGGTGCTGTGGGATGATGGCGGTGCTTGATCAGATGGAGTAACCCGCGCCGGTGCAGCGGACACATGACCCAGCAACGTAATGGCGGCAGCGATTGTTAGAAGCCAGCCGCAGAGAGCTTGCGTCTTCATTACAGCTCCCCATGTACATGCGCACGCGCCGCAGCGCTAGCAAGGCATAAACCAATGTTACGGAGCTGCTGGCGGTGCAGCCGCCTGTGGCGCCAGCGACAGCAAGCTGAACCCGATACGGCCCGCGACGGTGAACGGTTTGCCCCAGTTGCCGAACTTCAGGCGGGCCAGGCCGGCGCTTGCACTGCGTGTGTAATCCGAGCGGTTTTGGATGCGGGCGACGTACGCCAGCGCTGGCAGGAAACGTGAGTCAATCTTCGTGCCGCGCGAGTTCGCCGCCGCGTAGCGCGACAACCAGTCCCAAATCACGGCATCGTGAGTGAGTGAGTGAGTGTACGCTAAGCCCTCTGCGAGAATCCCCAACTTCCAATCTTTGGTCTTGCCGGAAGCGTGGGCCGCCATACCTTTGCGTGCGTAGTCCTGCGCTCCGCTCCAGTACTTGACGTCACCCGTTGCCTCAAACGCGGCCACCAACGCGATTTGCGGCCAGCCCCATTGTCGCGGGTTACCCCGGCCGATGCCGGCGTGGAGCCGGTTGACCAGGTAATCGGCGATGCCGCGCGCCGCCTCCAGAGCGCGCTCGTCGCCGGTCAAGTAGTAGTAAGACAACAGGCCCTCGACCCACGTGTGTCCCAGATCGACTCCACCCGGCTCGAAGGCGAAGTGCAGCGGGTCCTTCGGGTGATTCATGCCGATCCAGTTCGGGTGCTCGTGCTGGTAGTGAATGCGATCCACATCCATGAAATGGCGCGCTGCGGCGACCATGCCCTCGTGGTAGGCGCGCGTACCGGTCGCGGCGTATGCCAAAGCGACGACCTGGGTCATGTCGTACTCGAGATTGCCCCAAGCATCGCAACCTTTCGTGGTGTCGTGGTAACCGGGGTAGTTCCAGTCGCCCCAGTTGAGCATGCCATAGAAGCCGTGGCGCGGGCGCTCATGCATCGGATCGGGGCAGCGCACCTGGCCGCTGTCGTCCCACAGCTCCTTATCGGCGCCATTCAGGTAGCGACGGTAGGCTGCGTCGATATCCTGCAGAAAACGTTTGGTGGTTGGCGAAGGCGCGACGCTGTTGCGCAGCGCACCGCTCGCGACGGTCCAGTTCGGATCGACCCACGCCAGCACCGGTTCGACGAGTGCCGTGAGCGTCACCTGCGGCGGCGGCTTGCTGTCGTGAAAGTAGAGCAGCACCTCATGCGTCTTGGCCACGCCCATGCCGACCTTCGCCGGCGGCGCCTCCGGGGCCCAAAGATTGTACGTGATGCCGGTCGTTTGCGCCTGGAAGCTTTGCGGGTACTGCTGCCAGAAAAACCGCGGTGCGATCGCGACGCCGTGCTTCTCGTCGCCGGCATCAATCCAGCCGGCCGCATGGCCCGCGCGGCGAGCCCCAGCGACAACGAGATGGTCATTGTCTTCCTGGAGCAGGCTGAACCCTCCCGCCGCCAGCTTTCCAGAGACTTGCGGTGCGTCCTCCCGGCCGGCGCGGTACCATGGCAAGTTGCGCAGGGTGAGCGGCACCGTTACGCCAATCTGGCGGACCGTGGTGTACGCTTCGGGGCTGTGCTGCTCGAAACTGTGGAGCACCCGCAGAAACGGTTGGTTCGCGAACGCATCTATGCGGATGACGTAATCAAAGCGCGCGCCGTAGTGGCCGTGGATCTCCAAGCGCACACGGAGGGGGCCCGCCTCCGTGACGGTCACGGCGCTCGGGATCTGCCCGTCGACGCGTCTTCCGTCGATGTTGAAGAACGATACCACGGGGCCACTGAGCATATCGACGCCGTTCAAACGCGCCTGCTGCAGCCAGGCAAAACGGTTCTTGGGCACGCTGAACTGCAGTGGCCCGGTGTCCACGTCGATGCGGTCGTCGCGCTCGCGCACCTTCACGGCGCGGGCCGTCGCGACCGGCACTCCCGGGGCAACGCGAAAGCGCCGCGTCTGCCGTGCTTCCAGATCCGTCTGCCAGTCCAGTAGGGCCCAGCGTACGCTGCCGTCCTGCCAGCGGCTGAGTACGCGCGTTTGCACCGCCGTGGCGCGGCCGCTGTCGTCCGTAACCACGAGGCGCGCCGGGTCCGGCACCAGCCCCTGTGGGAACGGCACGCCCGCCGTGATCGGCCATTGACTCCGCGCCAGGCCCAGCGACTCTTGGACATCGAGCGTGAGCTGTGATGGTTGTGTGGTGGCGGGCCGCCCCGCCCCCGTCTCGGCCCTCATGCGGGCCCAACTGCAGCCGCTCGTAACCACGCAATCAAGGAACAACAAGGCCGTGACCAAAAGAACGGCGCCGACCCGATTTACGAGGCAAGCGACACGAGGCGAGCTTAGCCCTTGTGCCATGATACGCAAGGACTTCTTGATACCGGCGTGACCACCGGGAATCAATCCCACCAGTGCCAGCACTGTGAGATTCCACGGGAGCGAGTGCACCCTTCCGCAGCTTGCGTTTCTTGCGGGCGCCGTTAAGTATAAGTGGGGGACTACATGGAAGACCTCCTTTTGAAAGACCGCATCGCCTCCCTTGAGGAACGCCTCAACCGTTTCGGGAGGCATCTTTGACGTTGCCGAGCGCGAAGCGCGCATAGCCGAGCTCGACGGGCGCGCCGCCGCCCCGGACTTCTGGAACGACGCCGAGAAAGCCCAAAGCATTCTGAAGGAGCGCTCAGAGCTCTCGGAGCCCGTTGCGACGTGGCGCAAGCAGCTCGAAGGCCTCGAAGACATCAAGGTATTCGCCGAGCTGGCGGCCGAGGGCGACCCCGACGCCGAAGCGGAGGCCCGGGCCAAGCTCAACGAGGTGGAGGAAGCACTCGATCGGCTAGAGCTGCAACGCAAGCTCGGCGGCGAGCACGACGCCGGCAACGCGATCGTGACCCTGCACCCCGGCGCCGGCGGCACCGAGGCGCAGGATTGGGCCGAGATGCTACTGCGCATGTACCTGCGCTGGGCCGAGCGCCACGGCTTCAAGACCGCCCTGATCGATGTCCAGCCCGGTGAGGGCGCCGGCATCAAAAGCGCCACCATCACGGTGGATGGACCTTACGCCTACGGCTATCTCCGCGCTGAAGCCGGCATACACCGGCTGGTGCGCATCTCACCGTTCGACGCCAACGCTCGCCGCCACACCTCCTTCGCCTCGGCGTTCGTCTATCCCGAGATCGAGGAAGATGTGGAGGTGGAGATCAATGAGGCTGATTTGCGCGTCGACACCTATCGGTCGAGCGGCGCGGGCGGCCAGCACGTGAACAAGACGGATTCGGCGGTCCGCCTGACGCACATCCCCAGCGGCATCGTCGTCGCCTGCCAGAACGAACGCTCGCAGCACAAGAACAAGTCGATGGCAATGAAGATCTTGCGCGCTCGCCTCTACGAGTTGGAGAAAGAGAAACAGCGCGAGAGGATGGCGGAGCTGAACAAGACCAAGAAGGACATCGCGTGGGGGAGCCAGATCCGCTCGTACGTCCTGCACCCCTACCGCATGGTCAAAGACCATCGCACCGGGGTCGAGATCGGCAACGCCGACGCCGTGCTCGACGGCGACATCGACCGCTTCATCGAAGCTTACCTGCAAGCACAGGCGGCGTGATCGTTACGGTCCCGCGGGCGCGGCGGCTCACAAATCACAGCAAGTGAGTCTAACACAACTGCTGCTCGGCACGTCCGGCCGGCTTTGGCCGTGCACTTCACCGCCACGTGCCTCCTGAGACCCCGCGCATAACTGGTCCCACAGGTAGCCCCAGCGGCGGAGGACCTGCTGGGGAAGTAGTTGAGAACCCGCGCAGAACCGGTCCCACGGGTAGCCCCAACGGCGGGGGGCCTGCTGTGGAAGTAAACGGAAATACCGGCCGCTCCACCTGCGCCATCTCCTTGTCGTGTCGATGGAATCGGTGCCGTCCGACGGCCGTCGTTACCAATGGATAATATCCCGATACGAACGGGTAGTACCCGGTGGAAAACGGGTAATACCCCGAATACCATGGCGGAGAATACACCTCGGAGGGCGTCGAACCGGAAATCGTAACCACCAACGGCCCGCTGACGTATGCGCTGCCGCCGGCGTTGACGCTGCGCGCCAGTTCCAGTCCGTTTTCCAAACCCTCCAGATACGCGTGCGACGCCTCTGCACGGTCGTCCGCTACCGCCGTATCGCGGCGTGGCTCGGCTAGCTCTCGAGCTGACGCCTGCGGCTTCTCTTCCGCAGCTGGCGCCGCTGGTGAGGCCTGCGGCTGCCTCGCGCGCTCATCAACGACGACCCGTGACGGCTGCTCCGGCGGCACCTCGTCCTTCAGATTCGTGTAGTGTCGGACACCTTCCGCATCCTGCCATTCGAGAATGTCAGCACGGGCAGCCGTGGCGACCAATGTGGAGACGGTCACGCTGACGACAATGGCCCCTATAGCTTTCATGACTAAATGCTATGCCAGGGCATCCCTTAAGGCAACGTCCAATGCAACGTGCCGTTGAACAGCATGGCGGACACCTTCGGCCCCGAGGCGGGGCGCGCACCAGCTGAAAGCGCAGTCTTCAACCAGCGTTCCGGCCGGCGCTTTGCGAGAATGCGCCGGCGATGACTGCGCGCCTTGACTATCGCCGGCTCCCACTCATACTCAGGCACCGGCGGAAATTCAGACGGAAGTCAGATCAATGGCAATCCATTTCGGCGTGAGCCTGCCGCAGATCAAGCGAACATGGGAGGAGACGCGGCTAGGCAGGGACCGATGACTTGCCGACTGCGCGCCCAATGCTGCATACTGCGGCGAGCGATGCGTCGGTGGTGGTTATTACCCTTGCTTGCAGCGGCCGCCTGTACGTCGGCCTGGGAGCGCCATGAGTCCAGCCTCGCCAAAGACGAGGCCGAGGCGCAGTATTCCCTGGCGATCGCGGAGGAGCGCTGGCTGATCGACCATGCGTCTGAGGAAGCGCCCGAAGGCGCACGCTCTCCGGCCGCTGAAGCCGAGCGCCACCTCCACCTCGCCCAGCTCGCGGCCAAGGCCGGGCGCCTGAACCTTGCCGTCAGGGAGCTGCGGCGGGCCCTGACCACCGACCCACACCAGGCCGAGGCGGTGCGAACGGCACTGGAGCAGCTGCCCTTGCCGCCAGCCGAATTGGAGCTCAGGAAGCAGGAATTTGCTTGGAATAGCGCCGCCTTAGCTCCGAAGGACGAGCCTCATGGTGACTACAGTAGCACATATTGTTGGTCTTACCGCGTCCGTGAAGTGAGGCTCCGGCATCAACGTACGGTGCGCACGGCGGATGGGCTGCAGCGACAAGCAACGTATGATGCGCGGCCGTGGGCCTTTCATGTGCACTCGCGCCGGTGGCAAGTCGAAGGTCCGTGGATCACCGACGTCGGCACGGAGGTCGAGGCCGTGGACGGACCGGGGCAGCCCCGCTACCGCGCCCTCACGGCGGCCGAGCACGAATTCTTTGTGGACGAACCGATCCCGCCCTGTCACCGCAGCGGCTGGCAAGGTCCCTACGACAGCAATGGGACGATATTCGTCGCTACCCGCTTGCCGGAAACCGAACTGCCGACCAACGGAGGCGGCCCGCCGGAGTGAGGCTGGGCCCGGCCCAATTTTTTCTTGCGATACCGCGGGGCCGAAGCTATCGTGCTTTTAGCTCCTGATCCCGGTTGTGAGGTTGCAAGAAATCTTGGGGAACGATGTGAAGGGAAGGCTGCCGGCCGCCGTCGCATCTGTTCAGGGCTTTGCTTTACATGAATCGTCACCACAAACATCAAACGGCTAGAGCCGCCATCGCTGGCCGTCTGCGCCGGATGGGCTTTCACGTGCGCGAGCCCGCTCGTGATGGGAAATACGACCTGCTCGTCAACGGCCACCAGCGCGTCGCGTTGCGCGTGGCGTTTCCGGGGCGCTATGCCCACACCGTGACGGTCAACGGGAGACGCTACGCCTACGACTACAGCAGCTGGAACTTCAACTTCCATCGTCATGGCCAGTGGGAACGCCGCTACTGCGACGTCTTCGTCTGCATCGCCAAGAACCGGCGCGCCGCCGATGAGATCTTCGTCATTCCGGCATCCGCCGTCAGCGGGCCGACTTTCAGCTTGCACGGCGCCGGCAAACCGTACTGCGGGCGCTACGCGATGTACCGCAACCGGTGGAGCGTCTTCTCGACGCAGCCTGGCCGCCCGCAGCAAGCCGAGGTCGCCTGAGTTCCCCAGCGCCGCTGCCGACGCGGTAGGCGCAGCGCACTCATTCGCGATAGTTGATGAACTGCAATGGCAGGTCGAGGTCCTGCGCCTTGAGCAGCTGAATCGCCGCCTGCAAATCGTCGCGTTTCTTGCCGCTCACACGCACCTGGTCGCCCTGGATCTGGCTCTGCACTTTCAGTTTCGCGTCCTTCACGAGTTTGACGATCTGCCGCGCTTTCTCGATGGCAATACCTCGTTGCACGGTGATCGTCTGTTTCGCCCGGCCGCCCGCCGCCGGCTCGATCTTGCCGTACACCAGCGCCTTCAAGGAGATGCCGCGGCGGACGAGCTTTGATTGCAGGATGTCAACCGCAGCTTTCACTTTGAAATCGTCATCCGAGACGATCTGGATGCTGTCATCCTCCAAGGCAATCTCCGTCTTGGTGTCTTTGAAGTCATACCGCTGGCCGATCTCTTTGCGCGTCTGATTGACGGCGTTGTCGACCTCCTGGCGGTCCACCTGCGAGACGACGTCGAATGACGGCATGGATGCGCTCTCACCGGGCGATGGGTGGAGTGATCACATCGACGCCCGGCGGCACCTCGAAGACGAAATCTTTGTCCGGCAGGTTCTGATTGCGCCGGATGTCCGAGAACTGCAGCCGGCTGACGTTGCCGAGCGGATCGAAAATCTCCGCGCCACGGATTTCACCGCTGTCGCTTGCTACCGTCAGGCGGAGCTTGCCGAGGGTAGCACTGTCGCGGCGCGGCACCAGCATCAGGTAGACCAGCCCGCCATTGGCGCTGGCGCCCTCGAGACTCATGTCAAAATCCTGGGCGATGTTGCCGACACCGGTGAGGAACGAGATCGGGGTGGTGGACCGAAAGGCGTCGTCGAACGGCGCCTTGATCACCTGGTGTTCCTTGGGCTGATAGAGCCAGAGGGTACTGCCGTCGGCGACGATAACCTGGGGTGCGTCGTGATCCAGTTCCCAGCGCATTTTGCCGGGCTTCTTGAAGGCGACGGTCCCTTGCGCTGTCGTCGTCTTGCCGAGGCTGGCGATCGTCATTTCCTGCGTCACCTTGGCGGTGAAGTCGCGCGTGCTGTCGTAGCGCTCCTGCACTTTTTGGACGATCTTCTGAACCTCCACGCCGCGGCGCTCAGCCGCCACGAGCATGCCGGCAAGGAGGCAAACCCGGAGAACTCGTGCCGTCATCACTCCTCGATTCGTTGCGCCAGAACCTCTCGCGGGCGTCCGCTTTCGCTGGTGCTCACGACGCCTTCGCGTTCCATGCGCTCGATCATGCGGGCGGCGCGGTTATACCCGACGCGCAAGCGGCGCTGCACCCACGAGATCGATGCTTGACGGCTTTCTGTCACCAGGCGCACGGCTTGATCATACATCACATCGTCATAGCCGTCATCCTCGGCTGCGGCCTCATCCTCCTCATCGTCTTCGAGCAGACCGAGCGCGTACTGCGGCTGCGCCTGCTGCTTGGCGAACTCGCAGACGCGGCGGATCTCGGCTTCAGAAACGAAGGCGCCGTGCAGCCGCTGCACCCGCGCCGTACCCGGCGGCAGGAACAGCATGTCGCCGCCGCCCAGCAAGCGCTCGGCGCCGATGCAGTCAAGGATGGTGCGCGAGTCCACCCGCGCCGTCATCTGGAAAGAGATGCGGGCAGGGAAGTTCGCCTTGATGAGACCGGTGACCACGTCCACCGACGGCCGTTGGGTGGCGAGGATGAGGTGAATGCCGGCGGCGCGGGCCTTCTGTGCCAGGCGCGTGATGGATTCCTCCACGTCGCGGCCGAACGTCATCATCAGGTCCGCCAGCTCGTCGATGATGATGACGATCTTCGGCAAACGCGCATGCGCCCGCCGCAGCGGCTCGAACGGCGCCGCCTCGCCAACGGGGTCCGTGAGCTCGATGACGCCGGCCTGACGGTCGTCTTCGTCGCGCTCCGCCAATCGGTTGTAGCCGTCGATGTGGCGCACGCCCATGTCCTTGAGCAGCTGGTAGCGTTCGTCCATCTCATTCACCAGGTGCTTGAGGACGAGGATGGTTTTCTTCGCATCAGTGACGACCGGAACCAAAAGGTGAGGAAGATCCTCATATAGTGACAATTCGAGCATTTTCAGATCGATCATGACGAAGCGCACGTCGCGCGGGGACGATTTGAAGAGAATGCTCATGATCATGGCGTTGATGGAGACCGACTTGCCGGTGCCGGTGGCCCCGGCCAGCAGCAAATGGGGCATGCGCGCCAGATCCGCAACCACCGGATTGCCGGCGCTGTCCTTGCCGAGCGCCAGCGTCAGCGTAGACTGCGCCTGCAGGAACGACTCGCTCTCGAGAATCTCCCGGAGGTGGACACTCTCGCGCCTGGCGTTGGCCACCTCGATCCCGACCACCGCTTTGCCCGGGACCGGGGCCAGGATGCGGACGCCCACGGCGCGCAGCGCCATGGCCAGGTCGTCCTGCAAGGTGACGATTCGGTTGACCTTCACGCCGGGGGCGGGCTCGATTTCGAACGTGGTGATCACCGGCCCCGGCCGCACCGCCACCACCTTGCCCTCAATGTCGAAGTTGGCCAGCTTAGCTTCCAAGATCTCCGAGCTCTTGCGCAGACTGTCTTCGTCGACGCGCACGACATTATGGCGCGGCGTATCCAAGAGGCTCAGCGACGGGGTCTGATACCCGGCATCGGCAAATGGGAGCAGTTGCTGGGTCGCGCGGAGCGCCGCCGGTTTGTCTACTGGCACCGCCGCCCCTTCACCCAGCACGATCACCGGCCCGTCCTGCGTCGCTGCCGGCAGGCGTTTGCGGTTCACGGGCTGCTGTGCCGCGGCCCTCTGCCGGCGGCGTGCTCGCCAGCGGCTCCAGCGCGCGCGGGCGCCAGTCGCAACGGCGTTGGTGCCCCCGCGCAGCGATGAACGGGTGGTGAACATGACAGAGAGTAACAGCGCCACGGTGGCGACGACGTACGCACCCACAGTGCCGCACGCCTCGCGCAGCAGGCTGGCGAGAAAGCCGCCACACCACCCGCCGGCGTGGACCACGGCGCGCTCGCGCAAGCACAGGGCGAGCATCACCGCCACGCTGAGCAGCAAGCTCAGAGCGGCACCGACCCGTGCCCCGGAAAGCTCATCGAATCGCGAGCGCAGCAAGCGAACGCCAGCGATGCCGAGCAGCAGAGGTAGCAGGTAGGCCGCCAAGCCCAATGCCTGCATGAGGATGCTCGACAGGCCGTATCCTACCGGGCCGCCGAGGTCCACCTTCGGCTCCCCATGCTGAAACGACATGAAGCTGACCAGGGCGAACAACGCTGTGGCCAGCGTC
>Ga0209777_10006675_pt1 | contig 12951 bp, 11 predicted proteins | sample FrelakmetHBP12HB_FD_187147 | JGI IMG/M metagenome (GOLD analysis project Ga0209777, IMG submission 187147) | Freshwater lake sediment microbial communities from the University of Notre Dame, USA, for methane emissions studies -HBP12 HB (SPAdes)... | ecosystem: Environmental > Aquatic >...
TTGATGGGTCTAAAATTTTACTATCTTGTTTACTCCAAAATTCAATGGGAATAGTATTAACCATTTCATTTACCAAAGCGACTGGTGTTTGAACTTCGCCAAGTAATTTCTTCTCTATCTTACTAACACCGACGTAACTCTCAATTAAATCTAAAACTTTTTCAATATTAATCACTTTTTCGCTCTTATTTTCTGTATATATTAATTTGCGAAATTTAATGTTAACAGTTAAAATTCTATCATTTAATAACTCTATGTTGATATAATTTCTGTAAATAAGATCAGCTAACGCAAAATCAATATTTAACTGTCCATCCAGTGATAAGAATTCTACAAAACTCTTTTCTCTTTCACGATCACTATGAATATAGTCTAAACAATCATCCAAGTTGTCTTTTTTATAATCACAGCAAATACTCAATAAAGGAACTTTACCAAGAAAATATTCAATATTTTCAAGAGCCCATAATAATTTCTTATCACTTTCTTCGCTATCTTTTTTATCTTTCTTTTCGCCAGAAGTTTGTTTAGTTTTACCTTTTTCTATATCATTATCGTCAAGTCTTTCTTTAGTTTCAGCAGCACCGTCACCACTTTCTATATGTCCAAGTCTTTCAATTAACCAAGAGCAATCTCTCTCTACATCATCCTTACGAATCAAATAACTACCAAAGAAATTTCTATCAGCAATATCCATAGAATCAACCACTCTTTCTTTAAAAGCCTGAAGATCAATTCTTTTGAAACCAGCGTCACAGCTTTCAAACATAGTAACCGAATTTAAAAATTCAGCCCTATTAGCATCAAGTGATTTACCGTTGAATAAAGTGTTGTTTTCAACATATCTATTTAAAATCGTAAAAGTTCTATATGGAGTAAAATCAACGACCTGACACACAGTTTTACCCTTCATCGGAGACTGACATCTAAACGACGCTTGGATATATTCATCTATTGAAACCCAATCGTTCATAAACATAACCATATCACAATATTTCAGAGTGATACCGGTTGTTAATTGTTTATTAACAATCACGATACATTTCTTACCGTCTCTTGGAATATAAGTGGTTTTTGTTCTTTCCAATAATTTACTAGAATCCCCACTTATTTCACTATTAGTAAAATGAATATTATAATTCTGATTATAAAAAGGAATTTCATTTAATAATTCGACCAATAACTCCTGGCACTCATTACTCTGAACGAACATTAAAATGGAATTTGCGTCAAATTTCTTTAATGGAGCGTTAATTCCAGCTCCGTAATAACCAGCAATCCACATGAAGAAGATGCGAAGATCATTTTTATAAACCAATCTACCGTCCTTAACACTCATAAATTTATTCCAAGTAAACTGCTCTTCCTCACTATAGAATTTAAGTTCTTTTCTTACACTATCTGGAACATTATACATCCAATAAGATATCTCTGGAAGAGTATAAATATCAGGATATAATTTCTTAAATCTTCCTTCATCTACAATATTGTAAACATGAACATTTTCCTTGATGAATGTTCCACGGATCAAATTCTTAGTTGGAGTTGCACTTAATCCAATCAGTTTATCAAAAGAGATTTTATCTAACAGAATATCAGTTTTTTGTGTTTCTTTCCCACGATGGATTTCGTCGATGACCAAAAGATCCCATTTGATATTTCTTAAAAGATCAAATTTCTTTTTACCGAAAATTTCAATTCCTCCTTTACTATCCTGAAAAGAAATCATGACAAAGTTAGGAGTTGTGTCATTTATAATAACTTCATCTACTTCATCTTCACTCATGTTGATGAAATCATAATCCAAACCTTTTATTCTTTTAGCTTCATTAATCCATTGATTATTCAAAACTGGAAAATTAGTCAGAACAAGAACATTAAAGGGTCTTTTTTCTAAAAGATAATTATAAACGATATATGTTTTACCACTTCTTGGTTTGTGGTTCAAAAGAATTTGCTTTGCTCCAGCGTCAAATCTATCACATATAAAATCATAAGCTTCAACTTGATGAGGCATCAGTTTTAAAACTATTTTATGTGCTTCTGGATCAATGATATGCTGAATGGCTTCTCTAATTTCTTCTAATGTGCATTCAAACCATTCGCGGTCAGCGTCCAATCTAACCATTCTTCCTTTTTCACGAAAATATTCGTGTATATGCTGCTCGGCATCTAATGCCGAAATGTCGTAAGGCTCTAAATCAAAATATCTATTATCGTTAAATATAGTTTGAGTAATGAGAGGTTCTGGATTTGAAGTTCCGTCTTGCTGTTTAACACGCACTTCAGCATCAAGTTGCTCGGTCATACCAATCTTGAACCAAGAATTATAATTCATATCTCCTTCTGGAGTATGAATGGTTCTAGGATACATTAAAGTTTTAGTGGAATAAACGTATATCTTTCCCATCTTCTTTATTTTATACTGCAAATATACATCATTTTTATCAAATAAAAAAATCAACTTTCTTTCTTATTAATTAAATTTAAACTATCTTTGCTTTACCAATTATATACTCATAATGGCAAAGAATAAGAAACATATTAACGATAAATTTTACACCAAGACTGAAATAGTAAATAAAGTTTTAGAAAATTTAGATCTAACAAAATTTGATCTAATCATCGAACCATCGGCCGGCGATGGAAAATTCTATGATGTCATTAAATCCCTCAATGTCAATGTGTTAGGATTAGATATAGAGCCTGAGCATCCAGATGTTATCAAACAAGACTGGTTTACATTCCAGTTAGACAAAGAGTATAAAAATATTTTAGCAGTTGGAAATCCCCCCTTCGGAAATCAAAGCTCGTTAGCCTTCGCCTTCATAAGAAAATGTGATGAATTAAAAATCAATACTATAGCTTTCATTTTACCCAAATCATTCAAAAAAGAAAGTGTTCAGCATAAAATACCTCCTTATTATCATTTAATTAAAGAAATGGATTTAAATGATAATTCATTTTTATTGGACAATAAGGATTATAAAGTTCCTTCTATATTCCAAATATGGGAAAGAAAATCCGAAAAACGAAATATGACTAAAAAAGACATAACAACTGAATATTTCACTTTTGTTAAAAAAAATGAAAGTCCTGATATATCATTTAGACGAGTTGGTTTTTACGCTGGAAGTATATCTGATGATACAGAAAGTAAAGCAGAAGTTTCCCACTACTTCATTAAAAGTAATATAGATATAGATAAATTAAAATCTATTTTAAATAGTTTAAAATGGAAACACGATAACACAGCTGGTCCAAGAAGTATAGGGAAGAGGGAATTAATTCAGAAGATAAAGGAAAAGTTTAATATATAAAAGAAAAATATATGAAGTGATAATAAAATTTAAATTATTTGAAATTAGAGTAGAAGATATATTTTCATTGAAAGGAGATTCCGATGAATTTAAAAAATATAAAAATTCCGAGTTCAAATATGATTCAAATCTAATTGAATACGTTAGAATAAATAATAAAAGAATAAATTTAAGAATAAAATGGAACAATGATAAAGAGTTTCATAATATATTAGAAAAGACGATAGAAAGAACAAATTTGAAAAGTGTTTCTGAATTAAATAGATTGATTAGATATGGGTTAAAAGAACTTTATGAAAAAAATTATGAATTCATTGAGAAAATAGGAAATTATTGTCTATATTTTAAAGAAAACGATTTTTCAGTTTTATTGAGTTTAAAATATATTGATAATAAAACATCAGAAATTTATATCTATACATTAAAATCTAAATTAAATTATTATGAAAATGATATTATTATAAAATTAGACACTACATTATGATTATAGAAAAAGGATACGATTTATTAAATGAAATAAAATTACCAGATAAGACTATTAGATTTTTCTGGAATGATGTTCTTCAATTGGATGGATTGACTAGAAATATTAAAAATTTAGATATTTATGAAAATATCAATGTTTTTATTGAAAATGTATTTAAGATTTTCCCCTTTGATTTATCGTCTGATAATTATTCTATATATGTTAAAAAATATGACATCTCAATCTATTTCAATATGAATATAATTGATGTAGAAAATATTGAAATAAATATAATCGATATCAAAAGGGGATTATATAATCTTTTTGTTAAAAAAACATTTTCTTTTAATGATGATAAATTTGAAATTATATTTGAACAAAAAAATGATACTATTGAATTTATATTTGAACGTTTATGTGGTTGTATAATAAACACTCATTCTGGATATGATTATTTTGATATACTAGATTCTTATAGAAATAATGAAAATTATGATTTATTAAACAAGAAATTTAAAAATTTTTTAAAAATTTTAAAGGACGATGATTTAAAATTAAATAATAAAGATATAGCTAAAGAAATATATAACATTATATAACGACAGTAGCGTCCTTTAATACTACGTTAATGAAATTCTTATAAGATATAGCACACTGGATTCTTTTTTGATTTTTATGATCCCTTTTGAATCTTATTTTTATAATAGAATCTTTACCGTAACGATCATTATATTTTTTACGAAAAGCTTTCCATACGGCTTCGTCTTTTCTATCATTACTAATAGTGTCCATTTCAGCGTATAAAGCATCAAAACAATCTATGTTTCCGAAATAACTTTTCCAAGTATCTTTATCGATTACAATTTCATGCTCTTCGACGATATTATCTTTAGTTTTTTCCCAAAATCCAATAACAGCTGAGAAATTCTCGTCAATTTGGCTTTGCCTTCTAATATCACCAAGACCTATTTCACTACGATATTTACAACACTTTATAGAAGTTGGTGTAGATTTACCAGCAACGATTCTATAACCGTCCCATTTATCAGTATACCCATCGGTCCTTCTAACATCTCCACGTTCGAAGATATTGTCCTGATAATCAAATCCGTGATTTTGTCTTTCTGTATGTGTCATAATGATACAAATATAAGCTATTTTTCTCAAATAAAAAAATCAGCCTAGAATTTTTAATATATACTATCTATGGCTGGAATAAAAGTTTGCTTAAAAAGACTCACAGAAGAGAACATTGATATGAATATTAATAAACATATCAAATTTTTATTGGAATCGACCCAAGAGGATCAAATTGTGTACAAATTACAACAAACCACTGGTATTAAGTTAGATGGCAACATGATTCAATTAAATTATACTCCTGGCCTTGGATTCCAATGTAGAAATCTATTTCAAGAAAGATATGGAAGACTTCCTATTTGTGGAAAAATTCAATCTTTTTTAAATGAAGAACTTCACAAATTATAACCTTACTCTAACTACACGTCGATTACCATTTTCATCAGTTACTATATCGTCTCTGTAAATGCCTGGTCTTAAACGTATACTTTCTCTCTGTAATTCTTCTATGGTTATTGTGTGGTGTGGAATTCCATTATCATTTTCTATAGTTGGATGTGGGATTCCACCATCAATTATTTCGTCACGAAGTAAATTTCTTCTCGCCTCTTCCAATTCTGCCATAGTTAAAACAACACGCTGTTCCCATTCTGTCGGAGGCGTAACAACTGGTCGATTTTCATCCAATTCTTCCCTCTCATATCCAGGAATATTTTCTCCGTTTTCTACAGCCTCACGCACCATTTGTTCTGCGACTCGTTGATCTGCTGGCCAGGCTCCATCAAAAACAACTTCACCATTTCTTCTTTCTGCATCAGCCTGGTTCTGAGCTGGATCACGATATACTGGTTGATCAGGAGCTTGTCCTATTTCTTCTGTCGATGGAACATCTACTCTAACACCGCCGTATGTGCGAGCCACTGGATCATTCCAAAAATCTTCTTTTTCTTTCTTTCTTTCTTTTGGTTTTGATGGATCAAAATCTGGATGTTTAAAATCCTTATAGACACTATAAAAATCACCAAAGAAATTCTCGAAATCATCCAATGTTATTTCGTGGGTGGCGTTATCAATGATTTTAATTTGATGTTCGTAACCAAGTTCCTTCAAATATTTAAAACTTCTTTTGGTATCCACTTGTTCGTCACGCATGGCGAGAATGATTTTCTTTTCTGGATATTCACTATGTTTTAATTCAGCTTTAAGTTCTCCGCTATTTTTGAAGAAAAAAGAAGGGTTGAACATAAGGCAAGGCACACGCATAGCATTAGATGCGTAATGTGCGAAATAAGCTCCAAGATAATTACCAACCAAAAGAGTTGGACATTTTTGTAGCTCGTTGTTTATTATATGAATGAAATTTCTATGATTATATATGTCATAAGGAAAAAATTGAACGCCAGCGCCCAATTTGCTCATCAGTTCTAATTTTTTCTCATTGTGTTTTTCATTCCAATCTGGAATATATAATATTCTCATATGTTAATTCTTTATAATTTTTCCAAGTAAAACTCCTTTGTCAATTTGACAATCGTAAACTTTCAATTTTACACCTTTAATTTTAAAAGTGAGTTCCTGATTTTTTACAGTTAATATGGTTGATGGAACAGTTGATACAGCCATCAAAATCCCGTTATATTCATCCTGTGTAATATTACTCTCCAAATATAATCCTATATTCTTCATGTCCCTGCATTTAGCCACAACAACTTCCTTTTCATTAAACAAAATTCTTGTCTGTGGAGTTTCTGCTACTTTATATACCGATGTGAAGTTAGTTGGAATATGGATTTTACTATAAGTGAAGTATAAAGCTCCAGCTAATATCATCAAAGCAATAAAAATCTTTGAAGCCAATGGCATTCCAGCTGGTTTTGAAGGATTTGGATTCATTGCGCTAATTGTTTTTACGTCTGTTGTCATATCTTTGTTTTTTACGGACGAGTACCTAGTTCTGTTTGTCTTCGGGTCGGACTACCACCGATCGTCAATACGTCATATCTTAGTAAACAATTTTCTTGTTATCTTTTCTGTTATAAGCTTTCTTGTTTTTGAAAACTTTGTGAGTTGCAACAAAACCGTTGCCTAAACCCATTTCCCTATCGGCAATTTTGATAGCTTTGATGTAATCGTTGATGCCGATAGTCATCTTTTTGTTATTTTTATTTGCTTTCATTGTCGTAGGTTTTAAAAGGTTATTGTCTTGATTTGTTATACAAAGATACGACAAATAGTTGAAATAAAAAAATATTTTTAATAGGGGGCTTTTCCTGCGTATATAGTATACGCTCTATACATCAATTGGTTAATTTCATTTTCGATTCTAGCGTGTTTTATATCATATTTAATATCGAATAGTTCCACGAATTTAGTTATGTAATTAGGATCTTTTTTTCTCATCTCTAACATAAGATCATTTAACCAAGTGATTACTCTTGTCCTATACTCTTCTATATTTTTACCTTCTTCTATTGGAATATCTATAGATTTTTTATTATCCTCTAGGAATTTATTTTTAAGTTTTATGATTAAACCGTATAATGAAGGATAATCCACTAGCGTCAAAGATTTTATTTGCGAAGTTGTGCTTTGCATTGGTGGTTTTAGATCACTTATTCTAATATGAACTCTAAGTATATTACCTTCTCTTTTACCCAATTCACATCTAAGTGAAAATGTGAGCTCTTTATGCTCAGTTATTACTTTTTTAGAATTAAAAGTAACAGTATCTTCATCTCTATAGTTCATTTGCCAAACTAGTTTACCATTCATCGTATCAGTTAATAACTGATTGATCAACTTAACATTTTTAAGTTTTTCGCTTCTAGCTAAACCATTTTCATCAACTGGAAAAAATGACATACTCTCTTTAATTTTACCTACCCTTATTTTTCTATTGATTACTTCAATTAAAGATTGAAGTGAATCTGGCTCATCTCTATATTTTATATTACCAATATATTCTTTCGTTAAATTTCCAACATAAAAATACATCATTAAATATGAAGTTTCTACATTTTTACCGATATAAAGATCCAATTCAGCGGTTTTCTTTTCCGTCACCTTTATCTTAGCCCTATACGTGTTATGTGTAGTTACACCAAATGTAGGCGACCAAGATAATTTATCCTGATATGTGGCGATAGCGACGTCCGCTAAAATTTTTTTATGATCTGAAATTGCCATAACAAAGATATATATAAAAAACGAGATTTAAAAATTAATAAGGAATAATGTAAAATCTACCATCAGTTATGATATATAAATTGACATTATCATTTAAATATTTGTAATTGACCCCAGTGAAATTGTCATTTACCAAAACAAAATTCCTACCTTCATTATAGTTGAACAATTTATTATTTACTACACCAAATCCATATTCGTTAAAAGCTTGTGTTTCAATATACATATATGGATCTATGTTCTTATCTACGTTAAAACTATAAGATAATAAATCTGTTTTAAAGAGTTCGTGATATTGAACTGGCTCTAACTCATTTGTGGCTTCATTTAAATGGAAAGTTTTTATTCTTGCTGTCCAAGACTCAGGCATTGTAGCCCCACTAGTTAAATAAAAATTAATAGTGAATAAATAATTAGTATCTATATTAAGTGTTTGAATATAATTGAAATTAATTGCAGCTGATTCTTGATTTACAACGATCTTCTTGACAAAATTTCCACCATCATAATTCATCCAAATAGTATTCACTGCGTCAGATACTCCAGTAATGTCTAATATATTGGCTGACAGTGGAATAACATTTTTTCTTAACCAATGAACCAGTTTTGTTAATTTTTGTTGAACTTCATCTAGTGAATACATATTTACATAATTACCATAAAAATCAGTTATTTGATAAGTTAAATTGAATAGATTTGTCTTTACGTAATCTATATTGTCTAATTCTATTTCACTCCATCCTGGAATTGTATTTACAAATATATCTTTAATTAAAGCTTTTTGTAATTTACCGTATAATGGCGATGTTGGTTTAATATTTCTATAATATTCATAAAGCTCTAAATCATTATAACCGAAGAAGTTAATTGCGTTTATTAACGCTTTATAAGATCCTATATAATTATATATTTCTGGATAAACAGATAATAATTCTTTTCTTTTTCTATTTAATATAGTATAGTCTATACCAGCGTCTTTAATATCGGATTCTTTAAATATTGGTTGAACTTCACTTTCTAAATTAGCTCCCAATAATTTTAAATGTTCGACAAAACGATCGTCTTCAATTTCAGTTTGACCATATATTTGAACTGAAGCGATTTGATCGGGCTCAGTTTCCACTGTGAAATCATAAGTTTTACCACTTAAAGAAGAATCGAATGGATTCATTTCACCATTAACAGTTATTCTATTTGTAGTTACGTCAATTATCACATATGTGCCGTAATTTCCGAATATAGTATGACCAGTAACTGTATTTTCTAAGAAATTAAGAGAAATATGTTGCCCCACTTCAAACCCAACTTGATTGAAATCAAAACTCTGATCTCCAGTTATATAGTTGATAGCTGTAGTGCCAGTTGTTGCTCCACTATAAATATTAAAATTATTAATATAATAAGTTGATCCAGATGTGTTACTTGTAGTTCCAGTAAAAACAATATAATCTATTTTATCAATTCTCATAATGTTTGTAGAAACACCTTCTAATTTAGAATTAAATCCAATAAAGACTTGCATTGGAACTGGAACAAAATTATAATATTCTGTAGCATTTAATCTTTCTAATGGATAAGTAAGCTCATCAAAAACAGTTTGTTGATATTCTGGATTATTAACCATATTAATATTATTATTAGGGGTGGTATTCAAAAAAACTTTACTATTATCATTTGTCCATAATGGTTTTTGCCCGGTATAAGTTAAATTACCATTATCTACTAATTGACTACCTGAATAATCATAGTAGAATATATCAGGAGTTACTTGTGGATCATTACCTTCAATTGGATCCCAAGAAAATTTATAACTAACATCTCTATTATAAGATCCTCTTGGGGTTCTTAAAAAACTCTGTATCAGTATGTTTAAATAAGAAGCATACTCGTATAAGAAAGGCCCTTGATATGATAATTGAATGATATTAGGAGTTACTCTTAATATATTATATTGTTTATCGTTTATAGAATGCTGACTACCACTAACATTAATGATCATACCTGTAGCCAGCTCATAATCAAATAAACTAATTCCACTATTTACTAAATATAATTCACTACTATCAACAACAACAGAATGATTATAAATTCTTTGTATAAAGTGATATTTAGAATAATTATTTACCTTAACGTCGACGTTATAAAGCTCGACATTAGGCTTTTGACCTTCTACAATAAGTGTATAACCAGTATAAATATCGTTAGTATATCCACTATAAACTAATATGCCTTTTTTATCTAACACTGTTGAAAAATGATTAATGAAATAATTTATAGTGTCTCTACTATATGTTCCTGTAGATCCACTTATATTAATATAATAATCAATATCATTGAGATTTAAATTAAATCCATAACCAGAAGAGTCTTTTTCAATATCAAAATAAATTTCAGCAGAAAAGTCCTTAGCTAATTTAGCAAGATCGTAATGATATATTTTCTCATATTTTAATAAATTTTCTTCAGTTTTGAAATAATATACGTCAGAGTCTTGAACTGTGGATCCCGTTGTTAGATAAGTAAAATTATTTCCTATTGTAAGTGGAATATTTCCTATCGCCGCGGTGGCTCCACTATAATATGGTTGATAATTATAATCTAATCCTTCAAACATCAAATAATTACTTCCATTATAATGATAATGATAAAGATTCAACCCATATCTATTTAATAACTGAGCATATTTATTTCTCATTGAAGATATAGTGTTCTCATAAAAATAAGTAGACGAACCACTAGGCACTATATCTTGAGTTAAAGTAATATAATTAGTTGTGGAATAACAAATAGTATAACCACTAAAGAAATCCGGTGGATTTACACTAGATCTCTTACAATAAATATTCTTTACTTTCTTTTTATTGATGACTTTATTTACGCTATATGTATAACCACTTTCTGGTATTATATACTCTCTAACTTGTAAAGTATTATTATCCACATTAATGACCTGAAATTGTCTTTTATCATGTAGTGTTCCTCCTGTTACGTAAGGATTAGCCGTTAATTCAATGATGTCATTATAAGTTAATCCAGTTACTCCACTATACGCTTGTATTGTATTTATTCCGTCTTTTGTGTAAAATTTAAGAGTGTCTGTTGTAATATAATCTCTATCTATAAATCCTGTAATTGTAAACTCTGGATCATATTGATTTATGTGCGACCCATCTGGATTTTCAAATATAATAGTTTGACCAGTTGAAGTAAAATCTACGTTTGTGTTAATATAATTACCAAATTCAATTGTTGTTCCTGTTGGATCATCAAACGCTCCACTGTATAATATAGAAACAGGACCTTCATATAATTCAGGTCTTTGTGTCATCAAATAAAAATTTAAAGTAATTGTTGATCCAGTATTAAAAGATTCTGGTATTAAAAGAAAATCATATACTTTTGTCTTTAATACATTATAATCATCATAAGTATATACTCCATCATTAGAAGCACTACCAGCCACTGATAATTTTTTACCCCTATAGTAATTTAAATTATTATAATCAACTAATTTTTGACTTCCATAATCTGGTGATTTTATGACACTTACACTATAAACTGTTCCACCAGAAAATTTAAAATCGTAACTTTGATTATTAGTATAGGTTGTTATTAAGAAAGCATTTTTCTGTGTACCGAGCACATTATAATAAGTAGTTCCACTACCGTGAAAATTATTAAGATATAAATTTGTTGATCCTGTTACATCATGAAAAGCCACTACTGTTCCTACTGGAAATTTTCTATCAAAATTATCGCCAATTATCCATTTAGAATAAAATAGAGGACTACTATTAACAGCTTGAATATCAGTTATTGTTTCTCCTGTATATGTATATGGAACAAAAGTCATTCCACTATAATTAAATAATTGTGAAGATATTAGATCAAAAGTTTCGCTAAAATTATATTCCTTTACATTTTCGAAAATATACATACAGACTGTGCGGAATGTATCACTACTATTTTCTTGAAAGTATAGTTTACCGCTCCATTGATCTGTATCTATGTCGTAATTCAAATTATATGGATACCCTTCTTCATTAAAGAATAATAAGTTACTAGTAAGTGTGCTCAATTTATAATTATCTTTTCTTTTTATATATTAAAAGGACGGTGTTCTATTAGACAGGAGTGACTCTTCTTCTTGAAAAAGATGTTACTTCATTCATTAAAATATTATCTCCCATATAATCATAACTTATCCATACTCCGCCATAAGCTCCAATGCCGCCTGGATATCCATCAGTTGAAACACCATCTTCTAGTGCTCCACCGCCACCTCCGCCATATCCTCCACCGGTTGCTGGAGGAACAGGAGCGTCGTTGCCTGGTCCGTTTGATGTCACTCCATCACCGCCATATCCTCCATATTTTCCACCAGATTTTCCTCCACTTGTAGAAGATCCAGCTGCACCGTTACCTGTAAGACTAGCAGCGCCGCCACCTCCTCCACTATAATGGGCTGAAGAACTAGCGTTTGCACCTTTTCCGCCAGTATAAGTGCTAGTATTTCCTAATGCTCCGCCTCCTGATGCCCCAGATGTTCCTCCGTAAACAGCGTTTCCTTTTCCGCCAGATCCCCTACACACATTACTTTTTCCAGATGTGACATAACTATCGCCACCGTTGGCAGATCCACTAGTGCTATTACCACCAACACCACAAACTATAGTTAATTCGACTGGTGAATATGAATCATAATATGATACTCCACATCCACCACCTCCGCCACCACCAGCAAAACCATGTGATGCGGCTCTTCCTCCACAACCACCAGCTCCCCAACAAACTATGTTTATATTGGATGCTCCATACGGTATCGTTGTATGATAAGTACCTCCTGGTGTGATCGCTGGTGGCCAAAATTGAGAAAATGAAGGCATAAATTATATTCTT
>Ga0209777_10006676_pt1 | contig 12948 bp, 8 predicted proteins | sample FrelakmetHBP12HB_FD_187147 | JGI IMG/M metagenome (GOLD analysis project Ga0209777, IMG submission 187147) | Freshwater lake sediment microbial communities from the University of Notre Dame, USA, for methane emissions studies -HBP12 HB (SPAdes)... | ecosystem: Environmental > Aquatic >...
CCTGGACGTACGGCAAACGAGCCGGGAAGTGCGCCTCAGAGGAACTCGCAATGTCGGGCACGTCGTCCTCCTCATAGAACAATTCGCAGAAGACTTCATACGAAGCGTTCAGGAAGCGTCCTCTTGCCTCCTCGCGGTGGGCATCCGCAAAGGGTGACTCCATCGCCTGTACAAGAAGGCAGGGCGGTGGCCGGTCGAACGAACCCAGTGCGCGAACAATGCACCTCAGCCCGTCCCAGCTCTGCTGCGAATCCAGCCCGAAAATGACGTTGGCGTGTGAGAGTCGCTGGACGGCGAGTCCTCCAAGATCATGTAGGCCGGCGCGGCAGTCGAGAAGGATGAGGTTCGGAGTGTATCTGGCTTTGAGTTGCCGGAGGAGATCGGAGAGGGGCTCGCGCTCACTTGCGACAGGGTGGGCCATAAGCTCGTAGTCGAGGCGTGCGAGTTTCTCAATGTAATGCTCGTTCACCTTTCCCGCGGGCACGCAGACGATCGTTTCGCCACCCTCGCCTATTAGTTCAGGTTGTGTCTGCAGAGCGGTGAACTCGTCGAGGTCCGGTGCGTACGAGCCTCCCGCAAGGAGCTTCTCAAGGAGGTAGTCTGTTACGCCGACCGCAGGTGGAGAGGTCCCGGCTAAGAGCGTACCAAGCGCGGGTGCCTCGAGATCAAGATCGACTGCTACGACCTTGCGCCCCTTCCGCGCAGCGTGAATCGCGACCGCACAGAGAGCCGTCGTCCGACCTACGCCTCCCTTGTGTGAATAGAACGAAACGATGGCTGGTGCTTGCTTGACAAGCGGCCATGGTGGCTCATGTTGCCGAAGCGTCCAGCCGGATTTGGTGGTATGCCGCTCTATGATCCACCATTTCGGGTATTCAGATGCGGGTTTGATGGGCTGACGTTCATCTCGAACTGGCCTCAGCACGTCGGCAAAGGCCCCTTTCTCGGTATCGGGTTCAATCACCTTTCCCCAAAAGTGCCCAAGTTCTCGTTCAAGGATTGGCTGGAGTCGACCGCAAACCTTGCTCACACTAGGTTCTGCTCCAGGTTTGGGCTTCAGAAACAGCCGCACGCGACCGCGAAGATCCCTGAGGACCAGAACTTCCTCGATCGAGTCCTTGTCTAAATCGGCCAGAAAGAGATCTCGTGATTTTGGCAAGACGTCTTCAAAGTGAATCATGCCGGGGGTCGCTCCAGAAAACCATCGAGGACGAGGGCGCCAACAGTCTGCAGGAGAACAGTTTGGGCAAGGTAGATCAACTCGCCTGCCTTCTTCTCGCTAAGGGTTCCCGTCGGCACGTAACGCAGCTTAGTACCCCATTTCTCTCGAATCGCGAGAATCGACGGATTGAGGTCGAGCGGATACCGTCGGGCGGCGAAACTCAAATCGCCGACGAGCATGAGGCGCTCGTCGGAAATGTCAGAAAGGTGCCCCCACAACGGTTGCCCGGCAAGTTTTGCGACGGCTTTGATCCCGCATTCGGCAACATATCCAGCCAAGTACGCCGCGTTGTCGTATCGCCGCGCACTCAGAAGACGCGATGCATCCGCGTAATGGCGACTGGCTGCCGAGGCATAGTCTTCTTGCATGAGCCGGATTCTACTCGCCGCGAGCTAGTCTGCGAAGCAGCTTGCCGCCGCCGAGCCCCGACGAAACTATGGGACTGGCGGCGAACTCAACCGCTTTGCGGTCCACTCCCGCATCCGCCCCTCCAGTACGTCGATGGGCATCGCTCCGCCCGCCAGCAATGCATCGTGAAACGCTCTCAAATCGAACTTCGGGCCAAGCGTTTTCTCGGCCTCATGCCGCAGACCCAGGATCCGCAGCTCGCCAATCTTGTATCCCAGGGCCTGACCCGGCCAGGAAATATACCGATCCACTTCGTTCTCGATATCCACTCGCGCCAGGCTGGTGTTCCCGGCCATGAACTGGATCGCCTGGTCGCGGGTCCAGCCCTTGGCGTGCATTCCGGTATCCACGACCAGTCGGCACGCCCGCCACATCTCAAAGGTAAGCTGCCCGAACCGGTCATAGGGTCCGACGTAACCGCCGATTTCGTAGCCCAGTTTTTCCGAATACAACGCCCACCCCTCGACATAGGCGGTGTATGATCCGTACCGGCGGAACTTCGGAAGCGACGTGTTTTCCTGATCGAGTGCGATCTGCAGGTGGTGGCCTGGGACGGCCTCGTGATAGCTCAGGGCCTCCAGCGTGAACTTGAGGCGCTCTTCGGGCTTGTAGGTGTTGATATAGTAATATCCCGGGCGCGATCCATCCTCCGGCGGCGGGTTGCAGTATGCGACGGGCGAGGCGGGTGCGCGAAACGCCTCGATCTCCTTCATTACGCAGTCGGCCTTGGGCAACCTTCCGAAGAGCTTGGGCAACTGCGCTTTCGTCCGCATCAGATGGGCATTCGCGGCTTCGATAAGCTCCTCGCGCGAAGAAAAACGGAATTTTCTATCGGTTCGCATCTGCTCCAGGAAGGCGTCCAACGATCCTTCAAATGCGACCTCTCGCTTAATCTTCTCCATTTCGCCGCGTATGCGCGCAACTTCGTCGAGGCCCAATTGATGGACGTCGGCCGGGTTGACGCGGACCGTCGCATTGAGCGTCGCCAGTTTTTCGTATATCTCCCGACCGCCGGGAAGCACTCCGATTCCGACGGTATCCCTCGTTTTTGGCAGGTACTCCTTCTCCACGAACTCGAGAAGCTTCTTATAGGCCGGCACCACGTCCGTATCGATAGCTTTGGCCAGGTCGGCCTTGAGCGGCTCGCGCTGCGCTTCGGGGACCATCTCAATCTTGTCCGCGGGTTCGTAGAAGACGCTTTTTCGCGGATCGTCCGTGATCTGGCCGCGAAGCTGGGGCAGGACTTTTTCGATGATGACACGGGGTGACACAATACCGAGCTTCAGCCCATCGCGAAGGTTCGCGATGATGTCATCCACTTGCTTCGGAAAGGCGTGCAGACGCGATACATAATCCTTGAAATCCTGAAGGTCGCGGAAAGGTTGCGAAACGAGGATCAGCGGAAATCGGATATGCGGACCGTCCAGCGGTTCGAGCGGGAGCAATCGCTGCAAAGCATCGATGCGCAGCAGATCGTCCAGGATCTCCCGCTCCAGAAGGCCATGCGTCAACCGATCGTCACTCGACAATTTCGCAGCGTCGATCGCCCGAAGATCGCCCAGAAATGACTTGAGCGTCCCCGCCCACTCCTTCTCGGCGTCAGCGCTTTGGTCATCCAATTGATCGTTGAAACGGTAATCTCCGATGGATGTTGCCCGCATCGGCGATCGCCGCATGGAGGTTTCCCAAAAACGATCGCATACCGTTTTCAAGGGTTCGCTCGTCTGCGCTGTCGCCGATGCGGACCAAATAGCCGACAAAAGACAGGCCACCCTAATCGACGTGATAATTCTCTTCTCCACCTCGGTTACTCCACATTCCCGGCAATTATCACCCATCTCGCTTAATCTGTCCGGAGCAATAGCCCACCGCCACGGTCCGGTCAATCACGTTGATTCACCCGCCGAGTTCGAGATGCGCTTCACCGTTGGAATGGGATTCTAGGCTTTTTGTAACTGAATGCGTTTACACCACACTTTGTAACCTATTCACGCAAATGACACTATACCTGATCCATGTTGTTACCAAGTACTGAGCGCGCCGCACATGTTATAGTATTGACACGAAAGTTGGTTGTCCCGATAATCAGGGTAATCTGGCCCGCTCTGGGAAGACTGGATAGCTCTGGAACATGAGCTGTAGAGTTGCCAAGCTAATAAAGGCGAGCCTACTCGGCCTCACAAACCGCATTACTTGCCTAGGATAAAATCGCCAGCCGGTCAGTCCCTCCAAGAGAGTGGCAAACGTAGATTTGTAAGCCGTTGTAAGGAAAGAAATCGCGGAAGTGTGGCCGAGGAGCATGATTTTAATCAGCGTGCTGCGGGTTTTCCTTTTTCGGACCTAAGAGCAGCGCGGATTTCGCTTGGATTTCTCGGTTAGATATCGAACGCTGAACCCTGGAGGATCGGGGATTTTGGGGAAAGTAGTCTGTCTGTTCTGGGGGGAAAGAACGATGCGCGCTACCACTGTCCGCACAGCAATTCGGTTTTCCTTACAGGTCTTGGTTTTTTCGGCGCTCGCCTGCGGCTGCGGATCTACTTCGCAACAGAGCGGAGCAGATGGTTCGGGAGGCGCTGCCGTTGCTCCCGCCGGCGTTTCCGACACGCTTCTTTCAACTGTCGAGGATCCGACCTTCGGGACTTACGAGCTTGTGGCACGGAACGCCGATCAAAAATCCGGGACGTGGAATTTTGCGGTTCGACCGTCGCGAACGGTCTCCAAGAACGATCTCCGATTTGTCTGGGATTTCGGGAGCGGGCCGGAAGGGGAGGGGCTTGAACAGACCCATATCTTTACTGCGGGTGGAACCTATGTAATCAAAGTTGAAGCGCACCGGCCCGATAACAGCATTGCCTTCATCCTTACCTTGACCATCGAGGTTGTCGTCGACCCGAACCGGGCGCCGGTGGCCGACGCCGGACCGGACCAGGCCGTTAACGAGAACGACCTCGTGTTCCTTTTCGGGGGCAATAGCTCTGATCCGGACCGCGACGTAATCACTTTTGCGTGGACGCAGACTTCCGGACCGGCGGTGCAAATCCTCCATGCCTCCGAGGCAAGCGCTAGTTTTGTCGCGCCGCTGGTCGATGTGGATACGGATCTGGGTTTCCGATTGACGGTAAGCGACGGCGAGTTGACGGGTCAGGACGATTCCATCGTGCACGTAAAGCCGCTGGTTGATCCGTCGGGGGTCATTTTGCAAGTTAACGCGGGTCCGGACCAGCAGGCCGCGTCAGGTGCGACCGTGGCGTTAAGCGGCAGCGCGACTCCGGCGGACCCGAACACCACGTTCTTGTGGACCCAACTCAGTGGTCCCAGCGTCGCTCTGGTTAATGCGAACCTCGCAGCGGCGTCGTTTGCAGCGCCTGCGGTCGCGGCCGGAGCAACCGTTGAATTGAGCTTTGAACTCGCGGCGTCGCTGCAGGACGCCATCGCGGCCGACCAGGTTTTGGTGACGGTTGCCGGGGGCACGGCCCCACCCGATCCCTGCGCGGTCGATTCCGATCAGGATGGGGTGAGGGACTGCAAAGCCGGTTGTCCGACCGCGGGTTGCGACGCGTGCCCGAATGATCCGCGGAAGGGTGCGCCGGGGATCTGCGGGTGCGGCGTGGCCGACACGGATACGGATGGGGACGGAACGCCGGATTGCCACGACGCCTGCCCAAATGATCCGGAGAAGATCACGCCGGGACTTTGCGGATGCGGAGTTCCGGAGACGCCGGGTTGTTCGAGCGGGACCACTTGCGTTACGAGCCAGACTTCGTGGACCAATACGGCCATGGCCGCGCAAAGCGGTCGATTTGAAGTCAACTTCGACGCCACTCCGAGCATGACGCCGATGGACGGCATCGTTGGGATTTCCCAGAACGCGGCCATATCTTTCGGCGGGTTCGCCATTCTTGTCCGGTTCAATCCCGCCGGCACAATCGATGCCCGCAACGGGGGAAGCTATGCGGCGCTTAGCTCCGTTTCGTACACCGGGGGCGAGCGCATTCACTTTAGAATCGTCGCCGATGTTTCCACGAAGAGCTACGACGTGTATGTGACGCGGGCCGGCGGAACCGAAGCGGCGCTCGGACTCGGCTACGCGTTTCGCACTGAGCAGAATACAGTGACTTCGCTGAGCAACTGGGGGGCGTGGGCGGATGTGGGCGTCAGCCTGGAGGTCTGCGGATTTGCGATCTCCTCGCCGGCGCTTGTCGCAAATGCCGGAACCGACGTCACGATCGCGCCGGGCGGAAGCACTCAGTTGTCCGCAACCGTAAGCGGAGGCGCTCCTACTTACACCTATCGATGGTCGCCAAGCACAGGGCTGAGCAATGTCAACATCGCCAACCCGACGGCGACGCCAGCGGCGACAACGCCCTACAGCCTGACGGTCACAGACTCACTCAACTCAACCGCGAATGACACGGTCACGGTAACGGTGCAGGCCGCTTCGGCACTCGCCGCCAATGCGGGTCTGGATCAGCAGATCGTCACGGGGGGATCGGTGGTTCTGTCGGGAAGCGCCTCGGGCGGCACGGCCCCGTACACATATCGCTGGTCGCCGACGACTGGTTTGAGCAACGCGAATATCGCGGGGCCGACGGCCTCGCCGACCGCCACCACGACGTACACGCTGACGGTGACGGATAGTCAGGCTCGTACGGCAACCGACAGCGCAATCGTGACGGTAACGCCGGTGCCGACGCTGGTGGCGAACGCGGGTTTGGATCAGCAAATCGTCACGGGGGGATCGGTGGTTCTGTCGGGAAGCGCCTCGGGCGGCACGGCCCCGTATACCTATCGCTGGTCGCCGACGACCGGCCTGAGCAACGCGAATATCGCAGGGCCAACGGCCTCGCCGACCGCCACCACGACGTACACGCTGACGGTAACGGATAGTCAGGCTCGAACGGCAACGGACAGTGCAATCGTGACGGTGACGCCGGTGACGGCGGGCAATACATATTATGTTGACACTAACGCGGCGAACGCGAGTGATTCAAACGCGGGAACTGCTGCGGCGCCGTGGAAGACCCTGGCCAAGGCGGGGAACACCGCTCGTGCGGGCGACACGGTCTATGTCAAGGCGGGAACCTACAACGAGACGCTACGGCCCGTCAATTCGGGAACAGCGGGCAATCTGATTACCTTTAAGGCGTATCCGGGCGAGGAATGCCAGGGCGCGTTTGCTCAACCAAAGACGCCCGGTAGTTGTAAAGTCATTATCGATGGGCAAGGAAGTAGAGCCAATGGCGTGAATCTCTTCCCGAGGAGTTATGTCAGAGTCGAAGGTCTTGAGATTAGAAACAGCAGTGATGACGGTGTGCTTGTGCAGGACTACTATGACAACGTTGTCCAGGGGATCGAGCTGGTTAACAATTTTATTCACCATAATGGCGACGTGACTGCTTGGACGGGGAACGGGGCAGCTATCCGGGCCAGAAACGTTCGCAACACATTGATTGAGAACAACGAATTATACTACGACGGCTACCCTGGAATTTGGAACAGCGGCCAGTTCAATTCTGACACTCTAACGATCAGAGGCAACAATATTCATCATATCGGATCTGACGGGATTCGGGGATGCCCATCGAATTCAGTGATCGAATATAACAACATTTACGACTCATTCCACACGGACCTGCACCAGGATGGTATGGATCTGGCCGGGTCCTGTAACAATCTGACGATCCGATACAACACAATAACGGACTTTACGCAGATGATTTACTTTGCATTGAAGGATGATCCGAATACTACCGTCAGTAACTTGTCAATTTATGGCAACGTACTCTACACGAACCGTTACTGGACCGTGGGGGGGCCCAATGGACCTGGCGAAGCTCCGGGCATTTTCATGGATGCGCGTCGAGATGATAGCAAGATCCAGGGTGTGAATATCTTCTCGAATACTTTTGGCTGGGTCGGTTACTCTGCGGTAGAAATTTACGGCAATGCAGCCACCCCAGTGTCTAACATTTACCTTTTTGACAACATCTTCTACCAGTCGGGCATTGATATTTCTTCCACAGCGACCAATGTTAACTCTAACTACAACCTGTTCTACGTCAAGTCCAACGCGCCAAGCGGGCCAAACGGAGGAAGCGCTAATGCGTGGAGTAACGAAGGATCGGGGAGTATCAGGAACCAGGATCCACAATTCGTGAATTACGATTTCTTCACAAATTTCGACTTCCATCTCAGATCAACCTCGCCAGCAATTAACAGGGGTGGGCTTGGGCCCATTACGCCGCCCTCCCCCTTCAATGATTTGGATGGCGCATCGCGCCCGCAAGGGGCCGCGTACGATATTGGGGCCTATGAGTCCTCGCAGTAGATGGGCTGTGGGACTGCCTGAGGCGACAGGAAGCTTCGAAGCTCAAGACGGGGTTTGGGGGCCTCACGGGAACTTGGCGGTTTGGCAATGTTGCGATCCATTCGAGGCCCGATCTCGCGTGCCATGAGTGAACGAAATGGTCTCATAGCGGCTTGCATGAGTCGCAACGCTTGATGCGGCGCGTCGCTCGAAGAGAGACTCGCAGCCGCGAGGATCAGGAGTCCATCGAAGGGAATTCGAAGACGCCCGGGAGCTATGAACACTGCGCAAAGACAGGTATCGACGAGTGCGACCAGCAATAGCGCCAGAATTTCGCGACTCCGCAAGCGCGCACAGCGTGCCGCACCCACCAATGCAACAGCAAGCAGGCAACCATAGGTAGTCGAGGCGATGAGGATGTTGCCGCTCGCAACGGCGTGATCTTTTATTAAGGGGAACGGTTGCCACTCTGCCAGCAGCCTCCCCATCCACAGCCACAGTGCCCTCGCGGGACGATCTCGCACGCGCTCCCATCCTAGTCGATACCAGTGACCGTCTTGTTCGACGGAACCGAGCATTGGGGGCAGGGTCGGCTTACTAACGGAAGTTTTCGAATCCCACGTTGCGTCCGGGGCGTTCCCCAGATAGAAGTTATAGCCGCCGCTGGCTGTGATAGGAACAAGTCCATGGTATACGAGGGCGTTGCGGATAGTCCACGGCGTCCAGCACGCCAGCCAACACAGAAATGCCAACGCAACAAGTCGCGGCGAGTTGGAGCGCCCGCGCCACCACCGACAGACCGGCACTGCGGCAATGACGAGCGGCATCGTCAGTAGCCAATTCGGTCGGCACAGCGCGCAGAATCCCACCATGCCTCCTAACACTCCCATCCCCAATGCACGCATTTCCGTTCTTCCTACGTTCATCACAAAGAATGCGGCGCATGCCGACACCAGGGGGACGCCGATGGTCTCGGGATAGAAGACGCCTGTTAAGTAGACAAAGTAGGGGTACAGAGCAGCCACGATGGCTGACAAGATTCCTGCGCGCTGACCAAAGAGGTGAGTTGCGCTGTAGCAAAGGGCCACTACGCCAAGGGCACCTAGAAATGCCATTAGGTATTGCGCGGCGAGCGGGCGGTGACCAAGAACGCGATAGACCCCGGAGATCAAATATGGCGTCAGTGGAGCGCGGTAGATGGCCGGTGGGTTCTCGCTCGCGTCGTCGTAACCCTGCTCACTCGCAAGTCTCCAGGCGATGCGCTCAATGTGCCGAGAGTCAGGCCATTCGGCGAACGACGGCGACAGGCACCAGATGTACCCAGCCCGTACCGCAACCGCGAGAACGAATACGATTGCCAGCGAACTGAGAGTTGCCTTGCGGGAATGCAGGCTGGAGAACAACTCCGCCTTTCGCGTTCGCGATTTCGCCAAAAGCGCATTGAACATGGCTCTATTCCCCTTAGAAACGGAATCGGGTCGCCCCGACCGGCCGTTTGAGTGTACCCGCGGCGGCCGGGGTAAGCAAGCGACGGCGATGATCGCAAACGGCGAGCCAAGGCGCCGCGCCGTTCAGCCCTAACAGCGCGTAGAAAACGGTGGTCATCTGCCCAAACAAGGAGACGGACCAGGATGCAGTGAGAATTGCAACGAGCGACGAGCCGAGCGCCCAGCAGCACGATCGGTGCCAGGCTGACGCGTGTGCAGAAACGCGTGCAACGCCGCCCATCGCGCAGGCCAGAATCCCGATATACACTGCCAAAGCGATCAGGCCGTGCTGCGCCGCGCAGCAGACGAAGTCATTGACGATATCCGTTCGCGGGAGTTCATTGATATCGGGCCCCCAGCCGGGATCGCCAAGCCCGTAGCCGTAGAGCCAGTATTCGGGGAGCCTGCGAATCGCCACGTCGATCAACCGCGCGCGGTACCAGCCGGAATCTGAATCCATCGTGAAGTCCGCAAGTACATAATAGAAATGTCTGTTGCTAATCATTTCAACGGCCAGACATCCGAGCACCAAGAAAACGATCAATGGTTTGACGAGGGATTTGGCGTATTCCAAACTCAGACACACGAGAACCACGATCAGAGCCATATATGGGCCACTGGATACCGTGGAGAGGACACCGACAATGCCACAAATCGTCAGGACATAGGCGCGGCGATTCCAGGGCGGGGCCTCGTGACGGAGCATCCAGATCACTGGAATGACCGAGGCAAAGGACAGGCCGAAGAGAATCGTCTCGCCGGTCGGACCCATTGCACGATTGAGGTCGAACCGTGTCTGATACTCCATTCCCTTGGTATGTGCAAAAGGGCAATACTGACCGAGCCCTTGATAGAGGCTCCAGCCGGTGAAGGTTTCCGCCACGCCATGCACGGCCAGAAGGGCGGTCATCAGGGCGGCGGCCTTAGCGACGGTGACAAACGATGGACGGTCGACGATCACGAAACGAACGGCGAGGTATGCGAAGAACGTGTCCATCACGAAGCCGGCACGGTTCTCGATCCATACATCAAACGAGGTGGTAAAGGAAAGCGTGACGGCGTAGACGATCATGCTGAGAGCGACCAGCGTGTCGAGCGGTTTCCAATGGAAGCGGCTCATGACGCCGGCGTCAACCACGCAACGTATCAGAAGCACGGTAACAATGATCCGGCAGGCGCTGATGTCCACGGTCCCGAGGCTTACGCGAAGGTAGTCCGGATAGAGCAGCATGACGGCGAGGTAGGCCACCAGACCATAGACCGGACGTGACGCGAGCACGATGACGACGGCGGCGAGGGCGACTGACAGGGTAAGGGCTTCCATTAGACGTCCGAATCAAAAACAAGTCTTGGGCGGTTAACCGATTTCACCGTGGTTCTTGAACGATATCTACCGTCCACCACCTTCGTGAACATCAAGCGTCTTAATAATTCGTCCGGGGTTGCCGGCGACGACGCTGCACGGGGGCACGTCGCGGGTTACGACGCTGTTGGCTCCTACAATGGAGTCGTGGCCGATAGTGACACCCTTGAGGATTACTGCGTTCTGGCCGATCAGCAATTGTCCTCAATTCGGACCGGACGAGTAACGAATTTGGCATTGCGGGTGACGGGGACGCCACCAGGTTCGACCACGTGGTCCGAATCAGAAACGAGAACATTGGAGGCGAAGAGAACGTTCTTCCCGATAGTCACGGATTGGGCGGCCGATATATCAATCGTTCCAATGCTGATCCGCAGATAATCCGGATATAACAACAGGATCCAGAGATAGACCGCTAGCCCAACTGCACGGGCACGAAGGGCGACTATGCTCACACCGACAAACGCTACGGCCAGAGTGAGGAGTTCCACTACTGTTCCCGCACCTTCCGCGCGACCAGGATCAGCTGCGTCGCCATCAACTCATCCAAACATCCAGCCGCAAGTCGGGCCAGCCACCTCCATCGTCGCCGGTGAAACACACCGATGCACCTTTCTACGGTCAGACCCGCGTCTCGAAGCCATGTGTCCACGATACGACGCGTCGTAATACGTAGGTGCGTGCGGTCGCAGATCCCCGCATCCTGGTACTCCCAGCTTCCTGCCGCCAAAGCCGCGACCGAGGGTAAAAAACGGAAGTTCGGAACGCTTACGACCACGGAGCCACCATCAACGAGGAGCGCCACATGCCTCGCCAGCAGGCGCTCCGGCGCTCGAAGATGTTCAAGAACGTCTGCATAGATCAGGCAGTCGAAGGTAGGTACGGGCCGAAGTTCCAGCTGCTCTACATCCGCACAGATCACTTGAAGACCACGCCCCCGGGCCATCCCAGCTATTTCAACTTCTTTCTCAATACCAACAACGTAACACCCCATTTGGACCAAGCATTCCTCCGTTGCCCCCGCGCCACACCCAACTGAGAGAACAGTCCGTGCTGACGGCGGAACGCAGGACAAGACGTCAGAGCGGCAAAACTCGTAGTACTCCTGCCTCGCCATTCCTTGGGCTCTCAGGCCAGCTCGCATATCCACGAACCTTCGGCTAGATTATACGCCTTAGCAACGCGTCCTAGCAATCTCCCATGCCCGGCGACAGCGAGAACACAAATGCTTCACCGCCGGCGCGGCAGTCGCCGGCCTCGAGTTCGGCGCGTCCTCCGCTGTTCGAGACGCCTTGGGGGCGGACCCTGTTGATGGATCAGATGCGGCCAATTGGATGTTCGTCACGCTCATGCGATGCACGCGATGTTCCGTCGCGTCGAATTGTATCCCGCCGTGCGGTTCGCCGAACGGCGGCGGCGGCGAATCCGATCAATAGGCCGCTCGTACCGGAGATAGCCTGCCAGCGGATGCCACGCACCAGATAGCCGCGGACGACGATGTCAACGGCGCCGGCAATCAGGACGATCAGCGCCAGCACCGTCGCGGCGGCGGCGATCCGCGCCAGCGCCGTCGAATGGCGAGAGCGGCGCGCGATCAGGACGGCCAGGAGGTATCCGACCAATACGGTCAATGTCATGACGGCGGCGACCAGTAATTGCAGCCGCCAGGTACGTTGAGTGTACCAGCATTCGGGCTGAAAAGGCGTAGCCGCTGGAGCCAAGAACCCACCGACGACCGGCATATCGGCTAGGATTTCCCTGGCATGGTCCCATGCAACCGCGTTATGAAAGCGCCGATTGCAATCGGACGGGGATTCGTGCGGGAGATCCTCAAAGCCGACGACCGCCCAATCGCGTGAATCGCTGACGAAAGTGAGAAGCTGTTCCAAATCGCGGAAATAGGCCTCTCCGAGGGGGCCGTAGAAGTCAAAGGGATGCGTCACAAGGACCACGACAGCGCCGGGTGGCGCCGAATCGGACGTGCGCATCCAACGAATGGCTTCGGCGGGGTTGGCGGTACACTGAGGAGCGACTCGGAGCGTATCGGTCGGCAGCTCCGCGTGCTGCAGGTCCGGACTGAGCCATGTGAAGTCAAGGGCGGCCAGGGCTCGGGCGGTGTTCGAGTCCCAGGCGTTCCAAGGTGGGATGAAGACGCGGATGG
>Ga0209777_10006677_pt1 | contig 12948 bp, 24 predicted proteins | sample FrelakmetHBP12HB_FD_187147 | JGI IMG/M metagenome (GOLD analysis project Ga0209777, IMG submission 187147) | Freshwater lake sediment microbial communities from the University of Notre Dame, USA, for methane emissions studies -HBP12 HB (SPAdes)... | ecosystem: Environmental > Aquatic >...
AGTTATCTTTATCCAATTCCAGCCAATGAGGCACGCCACGTCTTGCTACAGTTTCAATTGCTCCCATTATCCGCGTTATCTTACGGCTGCCTTCCTTAACGCTAACTCCATCTCCTGCTTTAAGCAAGTATGATGGGATATTGACCGGTTTTCCATTAACTAAAAAATGGCCATGACTAATTAATTGCCTTGCCTCCACTCTGGAATTAGCAAATCCTATGCGGAAAATCATGTTGTCCAGTCTTCTTTCCAGAAGTACAAGCAAATTTACACCTGTAATGCCCTTTTGCTGATCGGCCTTCTCAAAATAGCCCCTAAACTGCTTTTCCAAAAGACCATACATTCTTTTTAACTTTTGCTTCTCTCGCAATTGGACACCATAATCAGAACGTTGTTTTTTATGCACCTGACCATGATCTCCCGGAACATAATCCCTTCTTTCGAAGGAGCATTTTTCCGAATAGCACCTGTCGCCCTTCAAAAAGAGTTTTAATCCTTCACGGCGACACAATCTACATGAGGAATCTGTATATCTTGCCAAAAAAGCCTCCCTATTCTCCAATTATTATTCGTAATTTACTGTTCTGTTATACTCTGCGATGCTTCGGCGGCCTGCATCCGTTATGCGGGACAGGCGTCACATCGCGAATCATAGTAATAGTAAGCCCGGCAAGCTGCAATGATCGCAATGCCGATTCTCTGCCTGCGCCAGGACCTTTTATATAGACTTGCACCTTGCGCATTCCCTGTTCCTTGGCTTTACGCACAACATCTTCCGCAGCCATTTGCGCGGCAAAAGGAGTACTTTTACGAGACCCCTTAAAACCCTGTAAACCGGATGACGACCAGGCAATTACATTACCACTTAAATCAGTTATTGTAACAATTGTATTATTAAAAGTGGATTGAATATGTGCAACCCCTTCGGTAATATTTTTCTTTTCTTTTTTCTTGCCAGTTTTTCTGACTGCCTTAACCATTTTGCCTCCAGCTCAGAATAATTAAATTACTTTTTCTTGCCTGCAATAGCCCGCCGCGGACCTTTTCTTGTACGGCCATTCGTATGAGTTCTCTGTCCTCTTACAGGAAGTCCCTTGCGATGTCGCAAACCACGGTAAGCACCAATGTCCATTAAGCGTTTAATAGATATGGATATATCCCTGCGCAAGTCGCCTTCAACCCTGTGATCTTTATCAATTATATTTCTAATTGCTGATATTTCCGAGTCGGCCAGATCATCTGTTCTTGTATCCGGACTTACGCCCGCATTTTTCAGGATTTGCTTTGCCCTCGTCTGGCCAATGCCATAAATATACGTTAAAGCAACTTCCATTCTTTTATTTTTCGGTAAATCAACACCTGAAATTCGTGCCACCTATAACCTCCTGAATATTAAAAACTAGCCCTGACGTTGTTTATGCTTAGGATTTTCACAAATTACCCGCAAAACACCTTTGCGTTTGACAATCTTACACTTCTCGCATATTTTTTTCACAGACGACCTTACTTTCACGATTTCAACTCCTTATTCTCAGTAAAAAAATATTTTTACTTCGTCCTATAAATAATTCGGCCCCGGGTTAAATCATAAGGCGAAAGTTCTACCGTTACTTTATCCCCTGGAAGTATTTTGATGAAATGCATGCGCATTTTACCGGAAATATGAGCTAAAACTTTATGCCCATTTTCAAGCTCTACCCGGAACATAGCATTGGGTAGCGGTTCAAGAACCCGACCTTCAACTTCTATTGTTTCCTCTTTGGCCATACTTTATTATCTACATTCCCGTTTAAAAACGCACAACCAGTTTCAATTAATAACAAATTTAATTCAATTTACTTAAAATCTCTGGCCCGTTATCAGTAATTGCTACCGAGTGCTCAAAATGAGCCGATAAGCTTCCATCTTTTGTAATCACCGTCCAACCGTCCGGCAATACTTGTACCTTATATTTCCCTTCATTGACCATCGGCTCAATGGCCAAAATCATCCCGCTTTTCAGCTCAATACCGCGTCCTTTTTCCCCAAAATTGGGAATCTGCGGATCTTCGTGCAGATTTTTACCTATTCCATGACCAACAAAATCCCGCACTATCGAATAACCGGCATCTTCCACTATATCCTGCACAGCGGCAGATATATCTCCCAACCTGTTGCCATCTTTGGCTTGCGCTATGCCCGCATATAAACTCTTCTCGGTAACCTGCATAAGTCTTGAAGCTTTTGCAGTCACCTTCCCTACAGGCAACGTTACGGTTGCATCGCCGAAAAAGCCCTGATAGTAAACGCCGAAATCGAGTCCTACAATATCGCCTTCTTTCAATATCCTCTCTGAAGGCATTCCATGCACTACAACTTCATTTACCGAGACACAAAGGGCATAGGGAAAACCGTTGTAACCTTTGAATGCCGGCTTTGCTCCCCTTTTTTCCGCAATTTCCTCGGCAAATTTATCCAGATCTTTTGTTATTACACCCGGCTTTACTCTTTCTCTGAGCTTACCTAATACCTCGGCAACAATACGATTACTTGCTCTCGCTTTTTCAATTTCCTCCGGAAGCCTCAAAATTACCATTATTAATCTTCCGTTATCTCCTGCGGGCAATATGTCCCTTTTTCATGAATCCTTCGTATTGCCTCGTAAGTAAATGCGACTCAATTTGACTGGCTGTATCCATTGCTACGCCGACAACAATCAGCAGCGCCGTACCGCCAAAATAAAAAGGAACGTTTAATTGAGAAATTAAGACACTAGGCAGTACGCAAACTATGGAAACATAAATAGCCCCGCTAAAAGTAAGTTTTTCCAATACGTTTTCAATATATTCAGCAGTCTTTTTACCCGGTCTTATTCCCGGAACATAACCGCCGAATTTTTTCATATTTTCAGCAACATCATCAGGTTTAAAAGTAACGGCTGTATAGAAAAAACAAAAGAAAAAGATAAAAGCCACATAAAGAACTTCGTAACCCAGTCTGCCCGGAACTAAATATCCGGCAATATTTTTTATCCAACCTTCCTGCGCGAAATTAGCAATGGTTGCTGGAAACATTATCACCGAAGAAGCAAAAATCGGAGGAATGACCCCAGATGTATTGACCTTCAGAGGTAAATGTGTGGTCTGTCCACCATACATTTTACGACCCACTATTCTTTTAGCATATTGCACCGGAATGCGGCGTTGTCCAGCTTCCACAAAAACGATGGCTCCTACTACTAATATCATTAGTACGGTAATTAACAAAATTACTAATATGCCTAGTTCACCGGCAGTAGCCAGTCTGTATGTATTGCCAATTGCTGCCGGCATGCGGCAAACAATACCGGCAAAAATTATCAGCGATATACCGTTGCCAACTCCTTTTTCCGTAATCGTTTCACCAAGCCACATAATAAAGGCAGTGCCGGAGGTCAAGGTTATAACTGTTAACATTATAAATGACCAGCCCGACTGCAAAACAATTGGGGAACCTGAGGGACCAGCCATTTGTTGCAAACCATAAGCAATACCCAAACCCTGAATCATACTTAAAAGAACTGTCCCATAGCGGGTGTATTGCGTAATTTTGCGCCGTCCAGTTTCGCCTTCTTTAGAAAGTCTTTCCAAATGAGGAACGGCAATAGTTAATAACTGCAGAATAATTGAAGCGCTAATATAGGGCATAATGCCCAAGGCAAAAATGGAAAAATGACTAAAAGCGCCGCCGGCAAACATGTCCATCAGGCCAAATAAGGAACCTTTTGCGTGCTCAAAATAAGCAAGTAACGCTACATTATCAATTCCCGGAGTTGGAATATATACACCAATCCGATAAACAGCTAAAAGAATGATCGTAAATAAAATTCTTCTTTGCAATTCCGGAATTTTGGATACGCTGCCTAGCCCTTCTAACAAATTATATTACCTCTTCTATTGAACCGCCGGCGGCGGTAATTTTATTTTTTGCGGCTTGACTAATCCTGGATATTTTTACAGTGACGGGGAAATCAATTTCGCCCTTGGCCAAAATCTTGATGTCATTGCCTTTTTTCTTCACAATACCGCTTTGCAAAAGAGCTGCTTCATCAATTACTGCACCTTTACTGAATTTCCGGCACAAATCGATAAGATTTACTGCGATGAATTTTTCACGAAAAGGATTACGGAAACCCCGCTTCGGCAATCTCCGAGCCATCGGCATTTGCCCACCTTCAAATCCGGCTCGTACCTTTCCGCCGGAACGGGCCTTTTGTCCCTTATCGCCTCTACCGGATGTCCCGCCTTGACCGGAAGCGTCACCGCGACCAATCCGTTTTCTCTTTTTCGTCGCATCGGCCGGAACCGTAAGCGTACTCAAATCCATATACTACTCCTTTGACTCTTCTACAGAAACTAAATGGATAACTTTATTTATCATACCGCGGGTCTGCGGAGTGTCAACTAAAGTTACAGTGTTATTTAATTTATTCAGACCCATCCCTCTTAAAATTTTTCTTTGCTTTTCGGGGCGGCCGATTTCACTTTTCACTTTTTTAATTTTTAACATTCTACCCACTGTAAGCTACCTCATCGAATAATTGATAATACTACTTGCCTCTTTGCGCGGCAATTTCCGCCGGATCTCTCAACTGGCAAAGACCATCAAGAGTTGCTTTTACCAAATTATGTGGATTATGAGATCCAAGGCATTTCGTCAAAATATTATGGACACCGGCAACTTCCAATACTGCTCTTACAGCTCCTCCAGCAATCAACCCAGTTCCTTCGGACGCCGGTTTTAATAGAACTTTTCCTGCGCCGGAGCGGCCGATGACTTCGTAAGGAATCGTCTTTGCTGAAACGGCAACTTTCACCATATTTTTTTTGGCCATATCCATCCCCTTACGGATAGCTTCCGGCACTTCATGAGCCTTCCCCAGTCCCGTACCGATCATTCCATTGCCATCACCAACAACGACAATAGCACTAAAACGGAACCGTCTGCCACCCTTGACTACTTTTGCCGTTCTGTTAATGGCAACAACCCGGTCAAGGAACTCCGCATCTTTCATCTCTCTCTTATCCGATCTCTTATCCAACGATTTTTCCTTTATTATCGAGTGTTATGTACAACAATTAAAATTTAAGACCATTTTCCCTTGCAGCGTCAGCTAATGCCTTCACGCGGCCATGATAGAGGAAGTTTCCTCTATCAAAAATGACTTTATCCACACCTAAAGATTGTAAGCGTACCGCAATTAACTTGCCCACTTCCTTTGCTATATCTACTTTTTTCTTGCCTTTGATTTTTGAGGCTAAGTCTTTGCACAAAGTAGATGCCGTTGCCAAGGTGCTCGCCTGTGCATCATTAATGGCTTGAACATAAATATGCTTATCACTCCGGAATACGGACAGACGAGGCTTTTCCTGCGTTCCGGTAATTTTTCCCCTTATTCTTTTTGCTCTCTTTTCCCTAATCTTTAATGTCTTTTTGGAAGCCAATATTCCACCTCTTTATGGCAATATGATTTTTTTACTTATTTAATCAAGCGCGCTCAGCCGACTTTCCAGCTTTACGTTTAATATACTCGTCAACATACTTAATGCCCTTACCCTTATATGGCTCCGGCTTTTTCAACGCCCTGATTTCTGCGGCAACCCGACCAACCAATTGTTTATCAATTCCAGAGACAACTATATTAACTTGTTTGTCCACCTTAATGTCTATTCCCTTGGGAATATCGTATTGCACCGGGCTGGAAAAACCTAAAATAAACTTTAAGCTGTTTTCACTAAGTTCGGCACGATATCCGACTCCGGATATCTCCAATTTTTTTTCAAAACCAGTGCTGACGCCATTCACCATGTTTCCGATTAAGGTTCTCGCTAAACCATGATAAGACCGCGCAATTATTTCTTCTGATTTTCTCTCCACAACCATGCTGCCATCCCCTATTGCCAGAGTAATACCTTCCGGCAATTTCGAGGAAAGAATCCCTTTGGGGCCTTCGACTTTAACGACACCAGCACTTTGGCTGATTTTAACATTTTTAGGAAAAGTTATCGGTTTTTTACCTATTCTCGACATTAACAAGCACTCCCGCTTAATATCATTTATCCAAATTACCAAACTTTACAAAGAACTTCACCACCAACATTCAACTCTCTGGCTTCCGCATCAGTAATAACACCGCTTGAAGTCGAGAGAATAGAAATTCCAAAACCATTTAAAACTTTAGGAATGCTGTCAGAAGCAACGTAGACTCTACGCCCCGGCTTACTAACTCTTTTAATATTTGTAATCACGGTATGCTTGGCATCGGGATATTTAAGAATTATTTCTAACATCTGCTGCCCCTTTTCATTTTTTACCTTATCGTAAGTATTTATATATCCCGCCTTCTTCAATACTTTGGCAATATTAATGTTCATCTGGGACACATGAATATTAACCGTTTTGAAACGAGCCTTATTCGCATTCCTGATTCTAGTCAACATATCGGCAATAGGATCCGTCATTCCCATGCATTTTTCTCCTTAAACTAAAGTTACCAACTCGATTTTATTACCCCGGGAAGTTCTCCGTGTAATGATAGTTTTCGTAAACATATTCTACACATATCAAATTTTCTGTAATATGCCCGAGGCCGGCCGCAAAGTGGGCAGCGGTTATATTCTCTTACCGAAAACTTCATCTTTCTTTTCGCTTTTGCAATTAATGACTTCTTTGCCACACTAAATTCCTCCGGAATTTCCTTAGTTAATGCTTAAAAGGTACACCCATCAGCTTCAGTAAAATCCTGGCTTCAGCATCAGTTTTCGCCGTAGTCACGATGGTGATGTTCATTCCCTTGACTTTTTCCACCTTATCGTATTCAATTTCAGGAAAAATGATTTGTTCCTGCAAACCAATAGAAAAATTTCCCCTGCTGTCAAATGCATTAGGTGATATACCGCGGAAATCTCTCACCTTGGGTAAAGCCGCATTGACCAAACGATCAAAAAACTCATACATATTGTTTTTTCGTAAGGTAACCGAGCAACCAATAGGCATGCCCTGCCTTAACTTAAACGTCGCTATGGATTTCTTTGCCTTGTTTATTATCGGTTTTTGCCCGGTAATCGCAGCCAACTCCTGCACGGCGCCATCAATAATTTTTACGTTTTGAATGGCTTCGCCAAGACCCATGTTTATGACAATCTTTTCCATCTTGGGCACTTGCATCGGATTTTTGTATTTAAATTCCTTAATCAGAGCAGGAACTACTGTTTTTGAATAATAATCCTTTAATCTTGCCATTTTCGTCTAACCCACATTGATTACATCATTGCATTTGCTGCACAGACGTACTTTTTTCCCATCTTCAAGGATCTTACTTTTTATCCTTACCGCTTTATTGCATTTATTACACAATAAACCAACTTTAGATATATGAATTGATCCCTCTTTTTCTACGATGCCGCCCTTGGATTTTTGATCAGGTCTTTTATGCTTCTTAATTAAATTAACTTTTTCTATAACTATTTTGTCTTTTTCAGGAATAATCGTTAATACTTTACCGGTTTTGTCTTTATCTTTTCCGGCAAGAACTTTAACCATATCCCCTTTTCTCAATTTGCTTAAGCTCATTTTCTTCCTCTGCAAGACATTTTTACAAAACTTCAGGAGCTAGAGATATAATCTTCATAAACTGTTTTGCTCTCAATTCACGAGCAACAGGCCCAAAAATTCTTGTCCCTACTGGTTCCAACTGGTTGGAGATTAAAACCGCCGAGTTGTCATCAAACTTCAGATAAGAACCATCAGGCCTTTTTACTTCTTTAACTGTACGTACGATAACCGCTTTCATCACGTCGCCTTTTTTTATCTTGGAATTCGGAATTGCTTCTTTTACCGAAACCACAATAACATCACCCAAACTTGCATAACGTCGCTTCGATCCACCAAGCACCTTAATGCAAGCAACCTTCTTGGCGCCGGAATTATCCGCAACATTTAGTATGGTCTGCATCTGAATCATAAAAAACCCCATCAAACTACTTGCCTCGAGCAAGTCTATCTATTTTGCTTTCTCCAGAATTTCCAGCATCCGCCAGCGTTTTTCTTTACTCAACGGTCGCGCCTCAATAATCAGAACGGTATCTCCCAACTTACACTGATTTTGCTCATCATGGGCCTTGTACTTAACGTGTTTGCGCACATACTTATGAAAAACAGGATGTTTAACTAAACGTTCGGCTTTAACCACGATTGTTTTATCCATTTTACCACTTATCACTACGCCTTTAATAGTGCGTTTACTCCCCTTATCAGTCATGTTAACTTGCAGCCTCCTTTTCCTTCAGCACCGTGTTGATACGGGCGATATCCTTGCGGAAGCGTCCCAGCATCACTGTTGATTCCAACTGCCCGGATGCATGTCGAATCTTCAACCGGAAAAGTTCTTCCATTAATTCACCACTTTTTTGCTTGAGCTCGTTGATTCCGAAAGCTCTGATTTCTTTAATTTTCATCAGACATCTCCCTTGATAAAAACTTAGTGGCAATAGATAATTTATGCGCTGCCAGACGAAATGCTTCTTTGGCAACTTCTCTGGTTACACCTTCCATTTCATAGAGAACCGAACCGGGTTTTACCACGGCTACCCATCCTTCGGGAGCGCCCTTTCCTTTACCCATGCGGGTTTCGGCAGGCTTACTCGTCACTGATTTATGAGGAAATACTCGGATCCAAATCTTACCACCACGCTTTACATGACGGGTCATCGCGATACGCGCAGCTTCGATTTGTCTGGCAGTTATCCAGCCGCATTCTGCCGCCTGCAATCCATATTCACCAAAAGCGATCGAACTTCCTCTTGTTGCTTTGCCGCCCATTCGGCCTTTTTGCAACTTTCTGTACTTTACCCTTTTCGGCATTAACATAAGCTAAAACTCCCGTTGTTCCCAACCACATAATTCTTTACTCTGCATAAGCCGGATAAATAAATCGGCAGAGAGAAGAACATTATTTTTTTCCATTCTTTGTCGGTAAAATTTCTCCATGGAAAATAAAAACCTTAACACCTATCAATCCGTAAGCTGTATGTGCTTCGATAAATCCATAATCAATATCCGCGCGCAATGTATGCAGTGGTACGCGACCTTCCCGATACCATTCCGACCGCGACATTTCCGCGCCGCCTAATCTCCCGGAACATGCTATTTTTATCCCCTTAGCGCCAAATTTTAAAGCATAACCGACACATTTTTTCATTGCACGACGAAAAGCAACTCTTCTTTCCAATTGCATGGCAACATTTTCCGCCACAAGCTGGGCATCGACTTCCGGTTTACGTACTTCTAAAATATTAATTATAATTTCTGCTTGCGAAAACTTCTCTATTTCCGATTTCAGTTTCTCGATCTCGGAGCCCTTTTTCCCGATAATTACACCAGGTCTGGCCGAGTAAATATTTACCTTGGCTTTATTAGCTGCCCGTTCAATCTCAATTTTGGAAATTCCTGCATGATACAGTTTTTTCTTGAGGTACTTTCTGATCTGCAAATCCTCATGCAACAACTCACTATATTTTTTATCGGCGAACCATACTGATTGCCACTTTTTAATGTAGCCTAATCGTAATCCTACCGGGTTAACCTTCTGACCCAATATCGTACCTCCTTACATTTCGTCCAAAACAACTGTAATATGTGAACTTTTCTTTTTAATTCCCGCTGCTCTTCCTTGTGCTCTTGCCCGCCAACGTTTTAATGTCGGTCCCTGATCCACAAAGATTTCTTTAACGTAAAGAATTTTTTCGTCAATGTTAGGATTCTGGGCAGCATTGGCAACAGCGGATTTCAGGACACTGGCAACAATACCTGCCGCATATTTTCTGGTGAAAAGAAGTATATTGCGTGCTTCCTGCACCTTTTTCCCTCTTACTAAATCAACCACCAGCCTGACTTTCTGCGGTGACATTCTTATATATTTTGCAACTGCTTTTGCTTCCATGTTTATCAACCCCAAACGTATCCGCCATGTTTTAAGTCTAAGCGCGGACTTTCGTCTTCCGATCACCTGAATGCGAATAAAAAATCCTCGTTGGCGCAAACTCACCGAGCTTATGCCCTACCATATTTTCTGTCACGTAAACCGGAATGAATTTTTTTCCATTGTGCACAGCAAATGTGTAACCAATTAGTTCCGGTGTTATGGTTGAACGCCGCGACCAAGTCTTGATAACATTCTTGCTGCTCTCAGTCTCCATTTTTCTGACCCTGGCAAGCAATCTTTCTTCAATATATGGACCTTTTTTGATCGAACGTGCCACGCTTTTTTAACTCCTTCTCTTAACAATATATTTATCAGTTCTCTTATTCTTCCGTGTTTTGTGACCCTTTGTCGGCACACCCCATGGTGTACAGGGATGTCTTCCGCCTGATGACTTTCCTTCACCACCGCCCATCGGATGATCAACCGGGTTCATAACGACACCGCGATTATGTGGCTTTTTCCCTAACCACCGTTTTCTTCCAGCCTTACCGAGACTAATATTTTCATGATCATTGTTTCCTACCTGCCCAATGGTAGCCATACACTCAATAAATACTTTACGTACTTCACCTGACGGAAGTCGGACTTGAGCATAACTTTCTTCCTTTGCCATTAATTGGCCGTAAGCTCCGGCAGATCTGATCAATTGTCCGCCGCGGCCAACCTTTAATTCCACATTATGAATTAACGAACCCAAAGGAATGTACTTTAAAGGAACTGCATTGCCCGGTTTAATGTCCGCCTTATCACCACTGATTATTACATCTCCAACATTAACTTGCGCCGGTGCAACAATATATCTTTTTTCGCCGTCGCGGTAATTGAGCAGCGCAATTCTTGCCGACCTGTTCGGATCATATTCGATTGCGGCAATCTTGGCGGGAATATCCGCCTTGTTGCGGCAAAAATCTATTACGCGATATTTGCGTTTATGACCGCCGCCAATAAATCGGGCTGTAATTCTGCCATGACAATTGCGGCCACCTGTCCCCTTCAATGGTTTCAACAGACTTTTCACTGGTTCAGAAGAAGTAATCTCTGCAAAATCGGAAACGCTCTGAAATCTTCTGCCCGGTGATGTTGGTTTATACTTAATAATTCCCATTAGCTCAATCCTTAAACCAGTTCTTATACGCCTTCAGCAATTTCGATACGGCTGCCGGCTGCTAAAGTCACTATCGCTTTTTTCCAGGAACTCTTTTGTCCCATAATCCGGCCCATTCTTTTCTTTTTTCCTAAAACGTGCATAACGCGAATATCAGCAACCTTGACTTTAAAAAGTTTTTCCACAGCTTCGCCGATTTCCACTTTGTTTGCTTTGGGATTGACTTCAAAAAAATATTTATTCGATTTATCCCGCGCATCGGTGCTTTTTTCTGTAACTAGTATTTTTTTAATAATTTGATGTATTTCCATTATGCCAGCAATGCTCCCTCAATCTTCTTTACAGAGGGTTCAAGAAGGATTAAATATTCATGATTAAGAATATCATAAACATTAATACCCTCTGATCTGATCATCTTAACGTTTTTTATATTTCGCGACGACTTCAGCAAAACCTCATTATTGTCATCTAAAACAAAAAGCGCTTTTTTCAGGCTAAAAAGATCAAAAACGCCTTTAAATATACGTGTACTTATCTTTTCCATCGGAAAATCTTTCAGAATCAGCATTTTATTGTCTTTAAATTTCATGCTCAACGCGCTTATTATAGCTTTTTTACGTACCTTCTTAGGTATGCTGTAAGAATAGTCTCGGGGATGCGGCCCGAAAACAATCCCTCCACCCCGCCAAATAGGCGATCTTGTGGTTCCCGCTCTGGCCCGGCCTGTTCCTTTTTGTCGCCAGGGCTTTTTCCCTCCGCCACTGACATCACTTCTCGTTTTAGTGGAAGCAGTGCCGGAACGGCGCGACGCTAATTGCATTTTAACGACATCGTATATAATAGCTTCATTGACTTCAGCGCCAAACACGGCGTCATTCAAGTCAATTTGAGAAACTTTCTTTTTTTCAATATCAAAAACATCTGCAACTGCCATTTTTATAACTCCAGATGTGACTTAAGCACTTTTTTTCTTGGCTTTTTTAATTAATATAAACCCATTTTCGCTGCCCGGAACTGAACCTTTTAACAAAAGCAAATTTCTATCGGAACGAACCTGCCATACTTGTATATTCTGGATAGTTTTACGGACATTGCCCATTTGACCACCCATTCTTGTGCCCTTAAATACACGCGCTGGATCGGCACTGGCACCAATGGAACCCGGCGCCCGATGATGCATGGAACCATGCGTGGCCCTGCCACCGCCAAACCCATGTCTCTTGACTACACCAGCAAAACCTTTGCCTTTGGAAGTGCCAACCACATCGACGAAATCACCAACTTGAAAAATTTCCGCGGTAATTTCCTGCCCGGATTCATATTTTCCCGATTCCGCTTGAAATTCTTTTAGATTACGGAAAAACCCTTTATTAGCTTTATTAAAATGACCCTGCAATGGCTTGGTTACGTTCTTTTGTTTAATTCTGCCGTAGCCAAGTTGAATGGCATCATATCCATCCTTATCTTTTGTTTTTACCTGCACGATAACTGACGGTTCCACTTCAACAACAGTTACACCGACTGTAGCTCCATCATCTGCAAACACTTGGGTCATTCCCAATTTTTTTCCAATAATTCCCTTACTCATCTAATATTCCAACTTTTTAATAAAAATTAAGTCAATAATCTTCAATTTGAAGAATGGCTGTGATTTGATACCACCTTCCAACACTCGAAAAGCATGCCTACGCTTTGATTTCTACATCCACTCCGGCCGATAGATCCAGTTTCATCAAAGCGTCCACTGTGGCTTGAGTAGGCCCGACGATATCAATCAATCTTTTATGTGTTCTGATTTCAAACTGCTCGCGAGATTTTTTATCCACATGCGGTGAGCGATTTA
>Ga0209777_10006678_pt1 | contig 12946 bp, 12 predicted proteins | sample FrelakmetHBP12HB_FD_187147 | JGI IMG/M metagenome (GOLD analysis project Ga0209777, IMG submission 187147) | Freshwater lake sediment microbial communities from the University of Notre Dame, USA, for methane emissions studies -HBP12 HB (SPAdes)... | ecosystem: Environmental > Aquatic >...
CCCTTTCTCCTCCTTCAACATAGAGATCTGCTGAATATACTCTATTATGAAAAAGGTCTGTTTAGGGTGTCACACTTTTATACCGCCTCTTTTACCGTCTCACGCTTAAACCGCCTTTTATAACATGAAGTCGTATATTGAGGTAAAATGGTTTCTTCATAGTTTAAAAAAGCCGCTCGCTGTAGAAAATTATTTTTTCAAAGTCATGATTTTTCTGAAAAATTTCTCCTAATTCAATCATCAGCAGTTTTATAGAATTTTTCAAAGGTCTCCTGTATTTACCGGCAAATTTTTTCTCGATAACTTGTTTTCGCTTTTTTACCATCTGGGTACATCCTGTTGTTTTTGAGTTATTGACGTATCCCCTTGTATAACAGGAACGCAGGTGGTTTATTCAATTCATTTATTTTACTTTGGCGTGTAAGATTCAGGTAATACGTTTTCCCCAGCCTCATTGTCATGTGCAATTTCGGAAATTTTTGGATAATATAATAATGCTATTATTAAAGCAAGCCAGATCACTATCTGTTTATTAAAAGAAGACTCTGTCCAATTATTTACCAAAATACTAACAATGAAAGAGAAAAGCAATATTGCATAACTATCTCCAAGAAATAGTTTCTTTCTCAACTTTCCGACTGCAGCTATTATCCAGGCTATAAGTAGTATCAGGCCAATCAAACCTGTGTGCAGGTATGTTTCCAGATACCCGTTGTGGGCTTGATTTAGGACAAAATAGTATGCCTCACCTGCTTTAGCGGCGTATCGTGATAGCCAGAAACTCTGAAAACCCATGCCGATTAATGGATTAATAGGCTGATTCAACAGAATGGTCCAGATGTCAGTGCGTCCTGTTAATGTGGTATCTCTTCCCAATATTCCCGCAAAAAATTCCTGTATACCAGGAACTGCGTAAACAAATAATATTAGAAATAGTAAAATGAAGCTCCATGTACCCAAATTTCTGATTTGCCGTTTCACAACTGTTCTTTGCATTAAAATAATTATCGATGTCCCCAGGAAGAAACATATAGTGGATGTCGAACTATGTACTACGAATAATAACAACCAAAGCGTCATCGCTAACAATACACCGCGCGTAATTATATCTATTTTATTTGCCGATTTATCATTCCGAGTGAATATTACAGTTATGTCCCATATTAAAAATATGCCGCATAGAAATAAAATCTCACCTAGAGTGTTTTTTTCCGTGGCAACACCACAATACATCACTTGATAAGTCCAGCGATTATAGTATCTTCCTAATTCAGGAATATATTTGACAAACAACACTGAAAGAACGACTGCAAAATATGTATATCGGGCAAATACGGCTCTAATGGCCTGGATAGGATTCGTTTCAGTAATGATAATTAATGCAATAATTACATTGCCAATATCTTTAGTGTATCTCTTAAATGCGATAGTGGTATAATCTGACCAAAAACAACTAATGCCGCAAAAGACGAAGAAAGCAAGAGCCAATAAATTTGATTTAATAAATACACTCCATTGAATACGGCGTTTTAATAAAATGATAATGCCGGAAATAATCAACAAGAGGGAGATATTTCGATCAAAAGGGCTGCCGCCTGCCAGAATAGAATCAGAAACTTCACCCTGGGGTGGTTCAACGGCAAACCAAATCGAAACTGCTCTGGTTCCAATAATCATGATCCAAAGTAGCGGTATCCATAAGGCAACTGATGTCATAGGCCGTAATTTACGATCTTTAAAGAAGAGCCACAATATAAAGGCAATATGGATAAATAAAGCAAATTGTCTTGTCATTTATTTTATTTCTCTTGAGTAATCCCCGGCTTTGCCGGGGGATTCCAATAGCTTGACAATTCCGGAAATACAGGAAAACTTTCCGACTATAAACCGCTCAAAGTTCAAAACTGCTACAAAGAAAATAATGAATGTAAAATGAATGTAAGAAGCAAACTACACTAGATAAACGGTCTCTCCCGAATTAAATATATACCACAAAGTCCCAAGAGCTTACCGATATGATCACAATCTTTGATCAGATATTTCATGAAGATGTGCTGGCCCAGAAGAAAGAATAATGGCAAGAACATGGTATAGAATAAAGATGCAACCAATGATTTCAAAGTACTGGTGCTGAAGAGAGTAATTCTTTTTGAATTGACAACTCCTCTCATTAATGCGCGTTTAAGATAATAAGACTTTTCAAAACGTTCAGGCGGTACATTTTCATACACACAAGCTTCGTTACACCAGATAAAACGGAATCCTTGTTTAAGCATTCTATGGAAAAAATCGATATCTTCACCACCTGTTTTACCGTACTGTTGATCAAAAAGATTTTTGCCGTTTTTAAAAATTGACCTATCCAATAAAACATTTCCTGTGCGCATAATACGTAAATCTTTGATAATTGTGCCTGTAACAAAAGATGGTCTCTCGCAAATCCTTCCTTTTATGATCCACTTTGGCGGTTCTGTTTCAAAATAGGGTTTTACCGGACCAAGCACGCCGGTGACTTGATATTGATTTTGTGTTCTAAATAAATTAATCAACCAGTTATCATTCGGGCATTCATCGTCATCAATAAAGGCGATGAAGTTACCTTTGGCGTTTTCAACAGCTTTGTTGCGGGCAAGGGCAATGTTTTGTTCTGGTTCACAATAGTAATCCATTCGTATCTTAGATTTCTTTTCCCAATCTGTAATAATATTTCTGCCGGATTGACTAACATCATTATCAATCACTATCGCTGAATAAGTAAATAGATTCTCGGTAACTTGATCCTGCAGTTTGCTTAATAAATTAGAAAGCATCTGAAATCTTTTGTAAGTGCAGATGCATACAGAGATATGATTTTCAGTTTTCTGTTGTTGATTCACAGCTATCAGTTTGTGTGTTATTCATAACACAGTTAATAGTTATCGATGCCAAAGTGTATTTATTATATTTTATTAATAGTTGGTCATATGTTGTCCAGTTTGTGTTTTTCGGCATCCACGATGTCACCTCCACGTAAAATGCGAACTGCCATTGCATAGAAAATATATTTTAATGGTTGAAGCGAATATTTCCACATGTAACCCTGGGATAGAGATCCTCCAAATCGTTGTTTAAAAGTCATAAGTCCCTCTTGCTTTGATTCTTTTTCAGGATTTATTCGAACCCCAACAAAATCGTAGCGCTTAGTTCCAAGATTTTTAAACATTCTAATTGCTTCCCATTGCAGGAAATTTGTTGCACCTGTCAATGGACTAGTGATGCTGCCACCATATAAGTAATAAGCACTGTATCCACTGAACGGAATGACTGCACAGCCTTGCGCAATGCCCTGAAAATAAGCAACAAATATTTTTACATTATCATTAAGATCGTCCACAAAACGTTTAAATTCTTTGTAATTCATAAATTCAAGTTTTGAGCGCCTTAAGGTATGACATATTAGTTTGTAAGCTGAATCTAGCTGATTAATCCCTTCGCGTATTTCGACCCCCTTTTTTAAAGCGTTACGCACTACATTGCGATGTTTAGAGTGTAGGTTACTCCAGAGCATTTCTTCGGATTGGGACAGATCAATAATGTAGGAACCGTAAGGTGCAGCGATAGCTCCGTCGGGATAGGTACGAAAAATAGTATTAGTTGATGCAGGAATGATCATATCTGCCTTGATAGAACGAAAATATTCTATTACACTGTTTAAGAACGACTTTTCCTCTTCAACTGTAAAATTTTTATCCAGTGGAATGGTTTCAACACGGAAGCGAACCATGCGAAAATTAGCCTTTTTAATAATAGTATAAGGCAATATACACCGCAGCCGACCTGTCCTGTTCATACCTCCTATCCATCCATATTCATCACCTACACCTTTTAGAAAGTGTTCGGAAGCATATATGGAAAGTTTTGGATGCCAGTTTATTGGCACTTGTACCACTTTTAAAGTCTTATCACATAGTTCTGCTGTTTGCATTCGGATATACCTGCTTTGAAAGGAGGAGTAATTATTCACTTTTTAAAATGAATGATGTGGAAAATTATTGATTCTATTTTCTATTTGCAGACAGATTGCAGGGCGTTTAAAAATCCTTCGCACATCCTTTCAATATGCCCATTTGTCATGATTTCTTTTCGTGCTGCGTTAGAAAACTTCTCTCTCAATGCATCATCTCTCAGAAGCGTTTTTAGCTTTGCAGCCAACTGATTAATGTCGCCTTTAGGGATCATAAAACCGTTAACCCCATCTTTTAGATACATGATTTCAGGCGCATGCATCACATTTTCTGTCACAACAGGAAGTCCGCAGTAAAAAGCATCTACAATGCTAAGTCCAAGATGACCCGGTAGGCAGTATACGTCTGACGCTGACAATAGATCAAGGCTTTCCTCTGCATAAACAGCCCCAAGTTTAAATATATTTTCTCCGTTGACATTAGCTAAAATTCCTTCACTATCCGGCCCGACTAGAATTAGTCCCACGTCCTCCATGTTTAGCATACGGAAAGATTGGATAAGATCATCAATGCGCTTTCTTCTCTGCATTCTACCCATGCAGATAATGTTTTTATTAGTATATATGCCATACTTGGCTTTTACGTCCTCTCTTGGCCGACGTAAATGCTTGTAGATCGTCAAATTTAGAGTGTTGTTGGCAACGAAGGTCTTCGATTGAAAACGGTTCCAGACGTATTTTCTGAGATGTTCTGCATATAGAATAATAGCGTCATCTACCCAGTGCTCAAGAACGTTGAGAACAAAGGTTTTGATAAGTATATTGGGATGCTCTGGTCTTCGATGTCCCCAGTGAATGACCTTTATCTTCAATAACTTTGCAAGATAAAGAACTATCCACATATTCAGCGTGGGCTTAACCCAAAAGATAATTACATCCGGTCTAGTATCAATAATTAACCGTATCAACTTTGTCCAATATAAATGACTTTCCCTGTTTTCAAACCAAATGGTATGGGGATTGCCTTCTTGTACACCTTTTGAAACTACAGTTAGGGCAAAATTGTTTTTTATAAGATAATCACATAAATAGTTATAGACAGGCACTCTATAATGCGGAATTTCAAATCCGTTAATTAGTAGGACATTTTTCATATCAATAAAAGGCCTTTCTATAATAGCTCAGGCAGAGATAGGTTAGCAAGTTATGTGTATCAAAATACATATTTTCTTAATGTAACCTTTAGGATTGGCCTATCAAATATGGAAACATAAAGCATCTTGTGATCAATTCGTGCACCAATTTGTTTTAACATGCCCAAGGAGGGAACGTTTCTCACATCAACATCAGTAGTTACTCTGTTTAAGCCATATTCAGTGAACAATGTTGCAGGCATACTACTTTGCATGAATGCACCAACTCTCATGCCACGGTATTTTTCAGATACCACAATATTGTGAGAATGCCCTTGGTTAGGCATAATTTTAAAATATTTTTCAGCAATACACGGCTTTTGTGTTTTATTTATAGTTGCCCATATGCTGCCTATCATTTTTCTGTCGTGTTCTGCAAAGAAACCTATTTCGTTATGTGCCAGTTTATCTCTATATTGCTCAATTCTGTCTACTTTTCTAAAGTCCGTTACCAGATGACAATTGTTCAATGTAATAGGTACAAAATTACATTTGATCCGTGGTTCAACCAATTTGAAGTCATTCACACTATTAAACACATAAACATTGCATACGTAGATCCAGAATATTTTTTTCAGTTTTCTTTTGTGTTCTTCAGTGAATATTTTCTGGATAAAATTATCAAGCGGTTCATTCTTTTTAAACATAGTAAATAGCCTTAGCCCAAAATTCTATTTATGCGTTAATTTTATCCAGCATGAGACAATACTCAACAATCAAAAGATCGCTATTTTAGTCATTAATCCTATTGGCATTTTTATATGCTTCTGCAAAAGTCACAATCCCAATCTCTTCTTGCTTCAGGTATGATAGAAAATGCTTAACAGTATCAATATCAATTAAATCCTTTGTATGGCCAATTGCTACTATTGGTTTGTAAGACTGTGAGACTTGTTGGTCTTCTTTAATGAGTTTATTCATCATATCTTTTAACTCCTCTAGAGTCATACGGCAGAAGTCAAGCTTCAATGGATGCAAAGGGCGGGCTATATCCATTAATTTATATATCTTTTCTTGCAGGGTTTTGCTGTTTATTGCAGCTTTTTGTTGCAAACCCAGGCGCTTCTTTGTAGCCATCTTCCATGGAGGGACCATGTCCGTATAGATAGGAATCTCTAACATTTCTCCTCTTTCATCAGGTTTGTTAACATCATCTTTAAATCTCCAGTAGTATCCGTTATTCAGAGAAGCACGGTAATCCAAATGATGCTGATTTTGTAGGCCTCCTTTAAAGACAGAAGAATCAATTTTGATACCATGTTTTGATAAAATACTGGCGATCTGTTGCGTTGGTTGAAACAACCAATTGCCGGCACGGAAAGAAAATGGTAAAAAATCAGCTGTACCTAAAACACTTCTCAGGTAGTTCAAAGACCGCTCGATTATCTGCACGATTCTTTCTTTACTTAGAGTACATAAATTGTACTCTCTGTAATCAAGTAGCCACCGTCCCTTATCAAATTTTGCATTGTACCACTGTGGATGTAAATGAAGACCTAACTCGAAACCATTTTTATAAAAATATCTTATCTGTTGTTTTATTGCTTCTATAGTTGAATCTGTCGTTTTATTTTCGATGATCTCCAATTCGGCAACTTCAATAAAGGGAACAAAACGAACATTATATTTCTGGAAAAGATCAATTAAAATAACTGCTGGGTCGTATACGAGTTCTTTCAAAGAACCTTCGCCATTGCCATATATTTCGTAATCTATAGTTAATATGCATTCTATCATTGTTAATCAACAGATATCTGCAGTAGCTGATTGATTATTACTTCTGTCATACCAATCTACTAATATTCCTAGGGATTAGTGGCCCTGCAGTCAAACCCCAGCAGTCATCGGATTGCACTCTCGGTTCATTCCACTATAGTTTTTCAGTGCTCTTCTTATCGAGGATTTTGTTATAACTGGCAGTAATGGAGTACGAAGGTACAATCACGGCAACAACATTTGCAACCAGATCATTTATCTATATAGTTCAGTGCTCTTCTTATCGAGGATTTTGTTATAACCAACAACAATAGAATACGGTGGTACATTCACGGTAACGACAGCATTTGCTCCTATTACAGACCATTCACCTATAGTAACACGTCCCATTATTTTTGCCCCTGGACCGACGTAAACCCCTTCTTTCAGTGTTGGGTAACCGTCGTTATCTAATTCATTATCATATGGCCCTAGGCACCCCAGATTTACTTGTTGCAGCAAAACAACATTATTAGCTAATATACTTTGGTTACCAACAACTATTCCGTGAGGATGGGGAATAAATAGTCGATCGGGAATCCGACATCCAATCTCACAATTTAACACCAGTCCGAGCACCTTTCCCAAAATACGCCACTTCTTACGCAAACAAAATAGATATAGGCTGGCAATTTTATGGTTACCGATGTAACGATTTTTCGGATATCTGATTCTAGGCATTGCTCATTTTCTTCTCAAAAAAACATTTTTATCGTAACGTAAAAGGGGGTGAATGATGTGGAGCCGGCGGGAGGATTTGAACGCTCCATTTCCTGAAAACTATTCAGGTGTTTTGCTATTAAACTACACCGGCATAAAATTGAACTCAAGCTAATATCGACGGTAATCTAATCTGCAATTTCTGTATTTCTAACGCTCATTTTTATATTATACCATTTCGATCGCAAATTACGTAAAAATGATATTACATTACTTGGCAGGATTCCTAGTAAGCCAAGATGTATATTTAAGCTTATAGCAATTTTCCCTTTTAATGTCAAAGGAATATAATATCGAGGCATATTGATTTGTTCGAAACCATTGCGCCTTTTGAATTCAGTCAGAGAACTATCGGTTTTATTGCCATAAACGTACTTGCCATAGATTAAAAAAGAGATACACTTTTGTTTACATACTTCAACTGCCTTGGTAATCAAGACATTAGTTGGTCTTTTATCATAATGAGTTGTTTTTGATACAATCTGCATTATGCTAGCCAATTGACCCATATGTATTAGTTTTATAATACCTATAAGTTCATTTCCTAAATAAGCACCTATAAACACACTTTTATCGAGATATGAAGAATATTCTTCTTTCACAATATTAAAATCTTTTCCATAGTCGGCATTAGGCACACCTTGCCTCAAAATAGTGTCATTATGAATCCCGATAATGCCGTTTATCAATTCGTCATTAAATTCTGATACCTTAGAGGTGACACCGCGTTTAGCAGCTCTCCTAACACTCTTTCTTGTTACTTGCGGCAGTCGTTTCTCCCACCATTCTTCAAAAGTGGTTATTGGTATTGCTGCAACATTATCCCATTCAAAATGGTATTTATATTTCGGTTGCGTGTCAGGTATCTTTTGCACAAATGTAAAAATATCTGCCTTAAGCTTACTTGTTTTCAACTCACGAATAAAGCTCTCCGGATTTTCGACGACTTGACCTTCAAGCCAAGATTCATCGTGAACAGCAGCCGTCCTTATAAATCTGCCGGTAACTACAACAGTCCTATCATCAATTCGCGTTGACGGAACCTTAATCCACTTTCCCTTCACATAAATGTCAGTATAAATTAATCCCATTTATCTTACCTCTAACGTAGTAAACAAAACCCATCAAAAACTTAGATGGACAACAATTGCCTTAATTATTAAATCAATTTAAGCGGCCAAAGGGCTTATTCATGCAGCCATAAGCAGTTTATGTACTTACCAGTTATATGGCACGAGTACCGAACGAGTAAAAAAATAAAAAAAGTATTCGGGTTGCGGTTAAATAATATCGGTTTTAGATTGTTCGTAAAGTGTCGCCAGCGCCAGGAGCATCCAGGCTTGTGACCAACGCATATAGGATATTTTGTTTTTATAGTAAGGTGTTACCTGATAATAAAAATATCCGCGGTCGTCCCACATATTAGCCATAGTCCATTCTAAAACACGGTGGGCAAGCGCAATATTGTTCTGATCAAGGTCTCGAAATTCGATCAGCGTGATGATGCTTTGTGCCACGCTATGAATATCAATGGGATAGGTTTTATTATGGAAATATTTGGGCGTTCCATCTTCTTGGAAAAAGTGATCCCTGTAGAATTTAAAACCTCGGCGAATGTGCGGTTCAAATTCATCCGTATTTAAGTAATTGCAGAGCATCCGCAACGCACCAAGGTTATAACCCGTATGAAAATTATCTATCCAGTTTTGTTTGTCCTGTTCGCCGTAATCCCAGCCGCCATCGGGATGCTGCATAGATGCCGAGTATCGCGCCGCTTTCAACGCAGGTTCCAGATATTTCTTTTCACCGGTATGTTTGTATATCCGACAAAGAAGGGCCGCACCTAAGAAATTGGCGTTATGCACGCGCGTTTGAAAAGAGGGTAGGGGATAGCTGAATCCGGCATTGTCACCTTCTGACCAGTATAGTTCGTTTAATAAGTATTCCGCGGCACTGGTGGCCATCGTTAGACAATCCGTGGCATGATTCTTTTCGTATATGTCTGTCAGAGCGTTGGCGACAGAAACAGTGCAAACAATATTTGGCTCTCCTCTCGGTGCGAGGACTGATCGTCCCTGCCAGGGGAAACTGTAACCCCAGCACCAATAGGGTGTGTCAGGTGAACGCAGGTTTATAATGCTTTCAACCATCATGTCTATGCTTTTCCCTTGCTCTAATTGTCCGTTTTCGGGCAATTTCAAAAAAGCCATCAAGAAGAGCGCCAGCGCCTTGGGGTTCTGAGTTTTTGGTATCATCAACAATAGACGAAAATTGATTGGGCTTTTTTTTAATAACTGTGTCAGTGCCAAACGTGGAAGCCAAAAATCCAGAAACGGCAGACGCTTGAATAGTTCACTGTTAAGGGCATCGTATGGATCATGCCCTGCCCAGTTATTCGCCCGGCAATATTCAAAAAGTTTCAATGTTACGGTTTCTAGGGTATCAGATGACAATTTACGATTCATAGTTCACGATTTTCATTTTTTGGGAGACCTTTACTCAAGACTCCGATTCGGATTAATGCGACAATGCCGGATCAAACGACATTGTTACTTTTTTAACGAATTTATTGACGATATATTCTGATTTTCTGCTTACTGAATAAATAATCCAGCAAAAAACCATATAAGTAATAATAAATAATAGTAGACGTATTGAAATATTGTCCGGAAATCGGTCTTTAAAAGGTCTTAGGAAATAAAAAACAATGGGAAAATGAATCAGGTACATATAGTAGCTGGCCGAACTGATTTTCTTAAAATATGTGAAGAGCATCGGAAAGAGACGGGATATCCAAAAAAACAAGGGAAACGTGATAAAGAATAATCCCAGCGAAGTGAATGGTTTGTTGAAATTGCCACCCCATGAAGTTTTCATTACAAGATAATAAGAAATACTGTAGGATAAAAATCCAAGCAGCAGTAACAAGATCATCTTTTTCGTGCTTTCATTAATCGGTAGAAACACTGAGCGATATCCTATGTATATTCCAAATGAAAATTCAAAAATAAAGAATAAAAATACAGAATTTTGATGGATCACGCTCAAACCCATAAGCATAAACAAAACGATAGAACAATATGATACACATAAAGTTATAAATAAAAATCCGAATCTGTTCATTTTAGAAAAAGAGGTAATTAGAGTTGGGAAAACTAAATATAATCCGACTATGTTGGGAATAAACCACAAACTTAAGTTGAAATTATGCGCGGGTTCGTAAAAATTCCTTGTTAAGGTAATATATGAAATAAGTACTTTAATATCAAAACTATCCTTTATAAATAAAGGTATAAAGTAATGAATGCAATTGATAACCGCATAGGTGACTATTACTACGATCCAAAATGGAACAATAATTTTTTGCATTCGTTTAATAAACCATTTGTTCCATTGCACGGGTTTCGTAAAAAAGGAAACCGCCAATCCGGCTCCACTGAGTACAAAAAAAAGATGAATGCTGTTTCCCGAATACGTATAAAGTAGGTCTACTAATTTATCAATAATTTCTACATTCGTTTGTTTATAAAGAAAAGATATCCAATGATGGAAAATAATCATCAGAACCGCATACCCTCTTAGCCAATCCATCCAATCGCATTTGCTGTAATTATCCACGTTATGAGGGCTTTGCACAACTAAGCACCTCTTTTCGGTTCTTGACGCATTATTTTCTCAATAAAAATAGTAATTATTCAAAGATAACAATATTTATATAAATTGATATCTGTTGATATTTCTAAAGTTTTGCAAAGCTCTTCTAAGTCTTCAAAGGACGATGCCATGTAATAAAGGTGGCAATACAATAGGTAACGGTGACTGGTAAATGATAACTGCCTACATTGGTCCAACAAGAATTTCAACAATACGTTCAGCTGTATGGCCATCCCACAGTTCGGGAATGCGGCCTTTTTTATATTTACCACTGATCAACTTGGCAAGATCGCTCTTCAGCGCAGCCAGAGATGTCAGTTGATTCGTGCCTTGCGTTATTGTGACTGGTCTCTCGGTATTTGGCCGTAATGTCAGACAGGGAATACCAAGTACGGTTGTTTCCTCCTGTAATCCGCCAGAATCTGTCAGAACAAAAGCGCATTGATCCACGAGACCGATTGTTTCGTGATAGCCAATCGGGTCACAGACGATCATGCTTTTTGCTTTGGCAATTCTGTCATGCAAATCAAATTCTATCAGGTTTTTTCTGGTGCGCGGGTGCATGGGAAAAATAACCGGTATCTTTTTAGAAAGATCAGTCAGGTGTTTCACGATTGCCGTCAACGACTTTTTGTTGTCAACGTTAGATGGTCTATGCAATGTGACAAAAATATAATTATTCTCTTTTACTCCGAATTTTTCATATGGCTTACAAAGGCGTGCTTTTCCCAGGTTGTTAAGTAGTGTATCAATCATGATATTACCAACAAACTTTATCTTTTCTCGCTGCACACCCTCTCTTACAAGATTTTTATCAGCATCTTTAGACGGTGTAAGCAACAAATCAGCCAGGGCATCGGTAATCAGGCGGTTTATTTCCTCCGGCATAGATCGGTCAAAACTTCTTAAACCGGCTTCAATATGCGCAACTTTGATTCCCAACTTTGATGCGACGATCGTGCAGGCCATTGTGGAATTGACGTCGCCGACAACAATGACCCAATCTGGTTTTTCCTGAAGGCATACTTTTTCAAAGCGTATCATAATCTCTGCCGTCTGGATGGCATGTGAGCCGGATCCGACTTCCAGATTGAAATCAGGATTCGGTATATTCAGATCACAGAAAAAGGCTTCGGACATTTGCAGATCATAGTGTTGACCTGTATGCACCAGAAGATGATTAATTTTTTTGTTTTGCCTATTGTCTTTATTGTGTTTGTTTATGGCAAATATGAATGGAGCAATTTTCATAAAGTTTGGCCGTGCGCCGACAACACTTAAGATTTTAAGATTCTTTTTTGTGTACATTGTCTTGATTTTTCCTTTAAGGAATATTGGAACTGTGGCTGGTGGTTTTTTTGTAATTGTGATGGATTGTTTGTTTTTAGGTTGCTACTTTTGTAAAATTTCAACGATTTTATTAACGATAGTATTTAATGCTTGTTTTTCACTTTGGTCCGGAGAAAAGTTCTTATCACGTTTGATCAGTTTTATTTTGGTGCCCAGATCATTGGGGCTTTCCAGAAGAATTAAACGGCCTTTTTCAGAGAGATAATTATCCACTGCGCCGATTGTTCCCCGGAAAATGCTGTATACGGGCACGCCCAGTGCGGCAGCCTCGCGATTCATGGTTCCCCCGCCGCTAATTACAAGATCAGAAAACCACATCAGATCCAAACCG
>Ga0209777_10006679_pt1 | contig 12946 bp, 12 predicted proteins | sample FrelakmetHBP12HB_FD_187147 | JGI IMG/M metagenome (GOLD analysis project Ga0209777, IMG submission 187147) | Freshwater lake sediment microbial communities from the University of Notre Dame, USA, for methane emissions studies -HBP12 HB (SPAdes)... | ecosystem: Environmental > Aquatic >...
TATCCCATGATTGAGATGTGGGACGCCCTTTTCGGGCGCATGAACCCTAGAATCGGTGCGCTTATGGACCAAGCCATTTCCGCACCGGGCGACAAGCACAACGCCGTCAGCTCGGCTTATCAAGCGATGCACGAAGAGCTTGGCAAGGTCTGGAGCGAATGCTACCGAGTCCTTTGCGAAGGAGGAATCGCATGCATCAACATAGGCGATGCAACCAGGAGCGTCGGCGGCAGATTCAGGCTTTTCCCCAACCATTCAAAGGTCATTGAGCACTGCGAGAGGATTGGATTCGTCACCCTTCCCTTCATCGTTTGGAAGAAGCCGACTAACAAGCCGAACGCATTCCTCGGCTCTGGCTTCCTACCTACGAACGGATATGTGACGCTGGACCTGGAGCATATCCTTATCCTGAGAAAGGGAGATACAAGAAGATTCGCGCCGAAGGACGCCCGGCGTTACTCGAGCTTGTTCACAAAGGCCCAGCGTGACGTGTGGTTCAGCCAGGTGTGGTCGGTGCACGGGGCCGGGCAGTCGCTTGTCAAATCACAGAGGCGCAGCGCAGCCTTCCCCGAGGAGATTCCACGTCGTTTGATACGGATGTTCTCTATAATCGGCGACGAAGTCTTGGACCCCTTTCTGGGCACTGGCACCACCATGAAGGTGGCGGGGGACCTCTCTCGCCATTCCGTGGGCTACGAGTTTGACCACAGCCTGAAGCCGGCCATCGATTCGAAGCTAGGGCTACACCATTCTTACCGAAAAGACAGGCTCGAATTCACGAGAACCTCATGACTCGTTTCCCAAAACGGCGCATCATGGTGCTAGGTAGTTTGGTCCGAGCCCCTTTCCATCTGTTTAAGCCTTTAGGATTCTTTCCTTAAACCGCATCATCGCTTCCAGCCTGTAATTGATCCTGCCCACCCGCTCTCGCTCCTCGAGCAGGAGACTGCGGTAGTACCCCGCCTTGAGCAATCGGAGCGCCCTGACAAGCACGGCTTCCACCACTTCCAGGCGAACTTCCTCCCTGGCTGGGAGGCGTGCAGAACCCAAAGCGCTCATCAGGTCCCGTACATCCAAGATCCCCATCTGGTCCATGTCGCCGAAGTTCGACTCCAAGAACTCCAGGATCACCTGCCCGGCGCCATCGACGAGGTCCGAATCGCTTACTCCTTCAAAGAGCTGGTATGAATCCTGATCGTCCGTTTGGGCGACTTGCATAACAACTCAGCAGCTGCTGGGATTTAAGGAGCCACATCCGACGCCGAGTCCGGTTAGCATGACCGAAATCTCAAGACACACAGCCGCGCTTGAGGGCCCGACAAGGCACATCAGTCGGAGTCTAAAGGAAGCCTAGGCGGAAGATGGGTACATCGTGTCCCAAGGATTCGGGGTGGCTCGCATCATACTCAAGATTAATAGCTAATCGCGGCATGAGAGCTTCGTCGAGGGGTGCTCTGTGCAGGACGTCTTGATTGACAGGGATCGCTTCATCAAGTCTGTAGCCGATAGAATTCAGAGCATGGCCGCTATATTGATTCCCGAAACCAAGGTACCTCTGGACTTTCACAATACTCTGCAACAGAAAGTTGCCGAGTTGGGAGGCGAATTCGGTTTTAGAGGCGTAAGGGAATACCCAGTCTACAGCGCGGAAGTCGGCGTTGAAGGGCTGGCCGACGTGGCCTGGATGGCCAGGAGGCGGCTGACGTCCGTCTTCGAGATAGACTCATCTCCCCGAGCCAAATCTGTGTTAAAACTCATCGCGTTAGACGCGCCATTTCGTTTCTGGGTCTATTACGGCCATTCACATTATCTCTCCATGCTGAGGTCAATCGACAAGAACGACGTAATCAATGTCATCCGGCTGCGCAACGTGTACTTCTGAAAGGTCATCATCTTCGCCGTCACCACCCTGACCGTTCCAGAGAAGCACATGAATCGAATCAAGCGGGGGAAGAGTTATCTGTCGCCGACCTTCGTCAGATTACGGTTGAGCGGTCCGAATCTCCAAACGAAAGCATCAATCGTACATCTCATACTTGCCAAGGAGACAGAGAAGGCTCTCGAGCAGCTGAGCATAGCGAACCGCATCGACGTGCCTATGCTCAGGGTTGGCGCCGTCAAGGGAAAGAAGAAAGCCCTTGCAGTCTATGTGGAGAAGGAGAAGACGATTTACGTAGCCAAGGGCGACAACCTGTGGGATCCGTTCATCATCCTCCATGAGTTCTATCATCATCTCAGGTGCAGGAGCGGCAAGCACAGAGGCACGGAGAAACTGGCAGACGCCTACGCCGTGGACTACATAAACGCCTACAGAATCTACACATCGCTTCAGCCCCTGTGACGTCGACGTAGCCCTCCTTAAGTGGGAACATCTCCTCTGAATCAAGGAAACCTAATCTGTCGTCAATCTATGCTTAGCGTCCTCGAGCAAGTTCTTGGACGCAGAGGAGGGTCTTCAACACGTCGTCCTTGACTATACCTCGATGTGTCACCATTCGCACCCTGAAGGCGTCTGCCGATCCGCAAAGCACGCCCTTCTCCTTCATCTTAGCCACGAACTGGTCCGACGTGATACCCAATCCTCTGACGCCAAACACTACGATGTTGGTCTGCACCGCCGTCATGTCGATGTCTACACCCCCAATCTTAGCTAGTCCGTCTGCCAACAGCCTAGCATTAGCATGATCCTCGGCAAGCCTATCCACCATCTTCTCTAGCGCGATTATCCCCGGCGCGGCGATTATCCCCGCTTGCCTCATCCCTCCCCCGAGCAGTTTCCTGTTCTTCCTGGCCTTGTCCACGAATTCCCCGTCTCCCACTACCAGAGAGCCGACGGGACAACTCAGCCCCTTTGACAAGCAGAACATGAGATTGTCTACGTCCCGAGTAAACTCCTTGACGTCGGTCTTTAACGCCACCGCCGCATTGAATATGCGGGCTCCATCCATGTAGAGCTTGAGTCCGCGAGCATGAACCATGTCTGCTAGAACCTTGATTTGGGTAGGGGTCACCACCGTCCCGCCTGCTCGGTTGTGGGTATTCTCGACGCATACAAGCGTCGCATCTGGGAAATGGATGTTCTTTGGCCTTATGGCGGCCTCGACATCTTCAGGATTCAGTGCTCCCATGTGACCTCTAACCGGCCACGGCAGAACGGCGGCCACGACCGAAATGCCACCCACTTCGTACCAATAGATGTGAGATTCAGCCTCGAGTATCACCGAATCTCCGCGCTTGGTGTTACTCATTGTGGAGACAAGGTTAGCCTGGGTCCCGCTGGTCACCAGCAAAGCGGCCTCTTTACCCATCCTATCCGCAGCCATCTCTTCCAACTTTCGTACCGTAGGATCTTCTCCGTAGACGTCATCCCCCAGTTTCGCGCTCCTAATTGCCTCGAGCATCTCGTCCGTGGGAAGTGTGACCGTATCGCTGCGCAGGTCAACGAAGTTGACAGAAATACCCATTATGGCGTAGCTCCGAATCGTTCCATGCAGACTCAAGAACGTATTTTAGCTTTTCAAAAGGGAACAAGAAGCCCCGGGCGGTAACCGCCGAAGGAGAGGCCTGGTACCATAGTTCGGATTCGACCATTGCATTTGAGACCGGCTTCGGCGTTTGGCTTCGCTTGTCTAGGAGATTACAACCCGATATCGCTGGCGCAAGTAGACTCCGAATGCCACTCCGACCAAGAGTCCTCCTATGTGGGCGCCGTGAGCTATATCGGAAGGGGCGAAAAGACCCACGAAATCTAAGATGGCGTACAGTGCAGCGAACACCACCATAGGCATGGGCACGATGAAGTAAACATAGACGAGAGTCATGGGGGTCAACACCGCTAGTATTCCCACGATTCCATAAATCGCTCCTGACGCCCCAATGGCCGGCACTATCGAACCCGGCGCGGTCAGCATGTAACCGAAGTTCCCCACGATTCCCGCTATGAAGAATACGACTAGGAAGAGCCTCGGGCCCACCATCCTTTCGAGATACATACCAAAGAAGAACAGCGCAAGCATGTTGAACGCTATGTGATCGATGCTAGCATGCAGGAAGATTGAGGTGACGAACATCCAAGGATACTGGAAAGCAAAAGCCGGGAAGAAGGCAAAGTAGTTCCAGCCTACCCAATCGGTCGCCATGTTCTGGAGGATGTACACGACTACGCAGATACCGATCAGAATGTATGTCCATCGAACGCGGAATGGCTTGTACATCGGGCTCTTCCACTCCTCCCTCTGGGTGGTTGAAAAGAGATTCGGTCGACGGCTCCGATGACAGGGAAGCGCTCAGAAGGCCACCATGACAGCCTTGGTTTCGCTTCGAAGCTGCGCCAGCCATTTCATGAAGGGCGTTCCTCCTGTTTCATCCTCATCTATGACTCCCATTTCTGTCCGGAAGACCTTCTCCAAAACTCCTGGGATGGTTTCAGCCAGACAACGGGTACAATACCTATGTTGTCAATTCTTCCTATACCATACCAATTAAAAGCCGTGGCCTACACGGACTTGAAGATGTCCGCTCTAAGCTTTGACGAACTCGAACGAGTCCGATTAATGGCCCCTCAGGATGAGGAAACCCTGCTAAAGAAGCTTAGTACGAGAGCAGTCGAAACACCGCAGAAATGACGTCGTCATTCTCTAATCACCCATCGAAGCTCCTCTGATCCGGCGCTTTGCTTCATCTCGAGCTTTTCACATCATGCTATGAGGCGTCATATATGATGCAAAAGGAGAAATACTCGAGTCTCGACGACTTGGTGACTCATCAAGCCAGGGATGGTGGAGGTTGAGCAGTCCGAATCTTCCGTCAGTATCGACCAACATCTACCGCGTCGGTTATCCCCTCGAAGACCTCTTTCGACTTCGGCGTCACACCCACCAGCTCCTCGAAGCTTCTTTGCACGACTACGCGGACACAGTTCGTGGCTTGAGAACTTTGCTCGGGTGATCTTGGACAAATGTTCTGGCTTCGCTTGTTCGGTCAAGAGCCATCCTCCTCCGGCTCTCTAGGCCACTCAGTGGAGGTGGCGAACCTGCCGACAATCGAAGCCTTCTTTCCTTCCTACTACTTCGTCGTGGTTTTCATGCTCTCGGCCCTATTCTACGGCATGTTGCTGGCCCTGAGAATCCATCCCTTTCCGTTTGGCGACAGGCGCTTGTTCTGGATGCCGTCGGTCTTCTTGGTGGGTGCGCTCGTTGTAGTCTCGGCCTCACTCGGATCGTCAAAGTTCGGTGACTTCCGAACGGCCACCCTGGAGCCTGCCTTCACATGGGTACGCAAGGAGCTCAACCTGCTCCGCAACGAATCCTATGTGGTCATGCTCGTCGCGTACGTAGCGCTCTTGCTTTTCTCATATTTCAGATATGGAATCCTATTCCAATTCTCCCTGGGAATGTACGCGCTGGTCTCCTTACCACTCATCTTGGTGGTTGGAAGGAGGAGGTTGGTCTTCCTGAAGAGCTGGATCCCCTTCCTCATCGTATTCCTTTCCTACGAAGCATTGCAAGGTCTGGTCAGCGTCGTCGTCGCAAACAGCGGCATCATATCTCTCTACGCGATTGACGCCCCGTTGTGGGGGTTCAACCTCACTGGCGCCGTCCAGTCGGCGTTGCTCTCTCCGACCATGACAGCCGTCATGACTTTCTTCTATTCGCTACACCTTCCGCTGGTCATCCTGGCTTCGATATACCTCTGGTACGCGGATAAGTCGATCTACAAGAAGTACACCTACGCGATCATCGTGACCTCCTATTGCGCCCTGGTGACTTTCCTTCTCTTTCCCACAGCGCCTCCTTGGTATGAAGGTGCGGCAGCGAATCTCCTGCAAGGCATCAACTCAGCCGCCCCAGTTCAAGTCTACACCCACGTGATGAACCTGATTGAAGCTGACAAGTTCGCCGCATTTCCGAGCCTCCATTCAGCCTTCGCCATCATCTTCATCTTCTACATGCGGAGGCGCGGGAGGCTGTACGGACTGGCGGCACTTCCCATAACCGCCGGCATACTCTTCTCGACAATCTATCTAGGCCAGCACTACCTGATTGACATAATCGGTGGCGCAGCCTACTCTCTCTCGGCCTGTCTCTTGGTCGACTGGTTCATCAAACGGTCTGAGAGGAATAAGGCGGAGACCATAATGACGTAGCCTGCAGAACCCTCGGCTTTGGGACTATGGGCAACCCTCAGCTCGCATTAGCTCCGCTGTCAATATCGCGTTTCCCAAGGCCCCTCACTAAGGTTGGCACCAGTGACCTGAACCTATTCTACACAACCACCAGAAGACGTGTCGCGTACGGTCCGGGTGACGCTTCCCTTTCGCACACAGAACAGGAGGCAATATCCGATTCTGACTACTTCCGGAGCATCGAAGTCTACTCATCGCTGGTTCGGAAGCTCCTGTCGCCACGAGAATGGGAGGCTCAGCACCGTGCGGGAATCGCCAAGGCATCGCTTAAATATCATCGGCTGTTTGCGCGAGGTGTAGCGTGACGAGAGATGACTGCAATCGAGGTAACCAACCTTGTTAAGACATACCCACCTGACGTTAGAGCCGTTGATGGGGTGAGCTTCGCCGTTGACGACGGAGAGATTTTCGGGTTGCTGGGCCCGAACGGAGCTGGCAAGACGACCATCATCAAGATGATAATGGGTCTGACTAAGCCCACTTCTGGGTCGATCAAGATCTGCAACTTGGATGCTTTCTCATCGTCCTCGCAAGTCCGCCAGCTCATGGGCTATGTTCCTCAGGCCATATCCGCCGACGGGGACTTGACAGGTTATGAGAACCTCCTGATCTTCTCGAAGCTATTCTATGTTCAGAAGAAAGACCGCGACTCCAGAATAAAGGAGGCGTTGCAGGAGATGGAGCTCACGGAGAGGGCAAACGATCTCGTCAAGCATTACTCTGGCGGCATGATGCGGCGCCTCGAGATAGGGGAGGCGGTTGTCAGCCGCCCAAGGGTCCTCTTCCTGGACGAACCCAGCATAGGCCTCGATCCGTCGTCAAAGAGGCAGGTCTGGGCACACATCAAACGCCTGAACAAGGAACTGAAGATGACCGTCTTCATCACCACACACGACATGGCCGAAGCCGACGAACTGTGCGACCGAATCGCGATAATGAACCATGGCAGATTCGTTGTGGCAGGTACTCCGGCGGAATTAAAGCGGAGCGTCGGCGGAGACATGCTGAGCGTCAAGCTTTCAGCCCAAGCCGGAGCCTCACTGCCTGAGGACATCGGGAAGGTCGTCCATAGCACGGACGGCTCCATTGACATCCTGACGGCCAACGGCGAAACAGCCATCCCGAGGATTGTCGGTTTCTATGAACAGAGCGGCCTGCACGTCCTCTCCATGTCTCTGAACAAGCCCAGCCTTGACGACGTCTTCTTGAAGTACACCAAGGTAAGGATAGAAGAGGCGGAGAGTCTCTCGCAAGCGCGTCAAGCCCGCAGAAGCTTCATGAGGCATGCTGGATAATGAACTCAATCAGCCGCTTCGTCTCTAGTTCTCTGACCGTGGCTGAGATGGAAGCAAGGAAGATTCGCCATGATTCAACGGAGCTGTGGACCAGGCTGGTTCAGCCGGCCCTTTGGCTCTTGGTATTCGGCGAAGTGTTCACCTCCATTCGGGGCATAACTCAGGGAAACTACACCTATATCCAGTTCATAACGCCTGGGGTCCTTGCGCAGTCGGTGCTGTTCGTAGCCATCTTCTACGGAATCACGGTCGTCTGGGAGAGAGACGTCGGCATTCTGAACAAACTCCTTTCCACACCTTCACCAAGGTCCTCCATCATCGTTGGGAAGGCCCTGGCCGCGGGCGTCAGAGGCGTCTTCCAAGCGATCATGATCTTCGCCCTGGCGCTGATTATAGGCGTAAACCTGAGGTTCGACATACTTGACGTCCTCGGCGTCTTCGTAGTGATTGTTGCATTCGCGATGTGTTTCTCCAGCCTTTCGATGATACTGGCGTCATTCCTGAAGACGCGCGACCGCATGATGGGCATAGGCCAGGCGATCACCATGCCGCTCTTCTTCGCCAGCAACGCCATCTATCCGCTCTCCCTGATGCCCGCCTGGCTGCAGACGGTTTCGCTCTTCAATCCCCTGAGCTACGTCGTAGACGCCGTGAGGGCGATGATCCTGACCGGCGATTACTCCAACCTTGCTCTAGATGCGGCCGTCCTTGGGGGCTTCACACTCCTGTTCTTGGGCGTGGCTTCGATCTCCATACGCAGAATCATAGAATAGATTGGTGGTCGGAGCTCCAGTTTGGGGAGAGCCTCTCCCCCTGCTAGCGCTGGCAGGGAAGAATTAAACAGAAACAAATCGTATCCGAAGACGGAGGCCAGACTAACCGAAGAGGGCGGCTAGGCCTTCTAGGGCCTCTTCCTCTTTCTTCTCTTCCTTCTTTTCCTCTTTCTTCTCTTCCTTCTTCGCCGGGGCGGCAGCCGCGGCCGGAGCAGCCTGTTGCTGGGCCGGCATGGCCACTGCAGACTTCAGCGCTTCATCTATGTTGATTTCGCCTAGGGCCGCTACGAGGGCCTTCATCTTGATTTCGTCAGGCTGAACACCCGCAGCGGTGATTATCTTCTTTATGCTCTCTTCGTCCACTTTCTTTCCGAGTCTGTGAAGTATGAGAGCAGCGTAGACATACTCCATCTAGTATCCCACGTCTGACAAGCATCAGGCGGATGGTATTTAGACATTTCCTTCCTAATAGGACAGTGGAGTTGTCAAATCCTCAGGGCGGCTTGCGAGACGGTCTTCATTCTACTTGGAGGCTTCCCACACGTCCGAGAATACCCCTGTCAACGCACGGTCTCATCAGGCAGTTGGACATTCTCTAGTCTATCGCTCCATCTCACCTCCAACTTCCTCGGACGGTCCACGCTTGCTTACACTCCTGGTCTCAAGAGACGAATCAATACAGAACTCTTTTATGCAGCTTAATAGCTAAGAAGTTGTGAATTAATGATGCGACAGACCCTAGCAGGCTGGCGGTAGCAGTTTGGTTGACACATCGGTCATTTCAAGCGGGGCTAGGGGGCGGAAATCTTTGCTCTTGGGCAACGAGGCCGTGGTAAGAGGCGGTCTGGAAGCCGGCTTCACCGTCTTCACGTCATATCCGGGCACGCCTGCTTCTGAGATTTTGGACGTGGCCGCGGAGGTTTCGAAGGCTGTCGGCATTCACGCCGAGTATTCGGTCAACGAGAAGGTCGCGATTGACACGGCCGCTGGCGCCGCGATGAACGGCCTCAGAGCGGTCACCGCTATGAAGCACGTCGGCCTAAACGTGGCCTCCGATACTCTAATGGCCCTGCCCTACTTCGCCCCCAAGTCGGCTCTGGTCATCGTTGTGGCCGATGACCCTGCCGCGTACAGTAGCCAGAACGAGCAAGACAGTCGCAACTACGGCTATTTCGCCAACCTCCCCATGTTGCAGCCATCAAATCCTCAGGAAGTCAAAGATTGCATGATCAAGGCCGCCGAGATATCTGAATCCTTGGAGCTGCCCGTCCTCGTCAGACTGGACATCCGTGTCAGCCATGTCCGGGGACCCGTCGTCTTGGGAGACCTGCGGGAGCCTCCTTCTAGGAGAGAGTTCGTCAAGGAGAAGGGCAGGTACACTGCCATTCCGCCGTACCCTGTGAGGGCTCATGAAGTCCTTCTTGACAAGCTGGAGAAGTGCAAGGCTATCAGCTGCTCTCCCGAGTTCGTCAAGCTCACCGAAAGGGGGTCTGAGAACGGCGTCATCTGCGCCGGTTCTGCTTCGACTCATGTCCTCGACGCCGAGCTCCCAAGCCCGATGCAGCCTGACGTGCTGAAGATGCTGATGGTCAACCCACTCCCCGAGGAGGCGATCGTGAGGTTTCTTGCGACCCACAAGAGGGTGCTTGTCGTGGAGGAGCTGGACCCAATATTCGAAACACGAATCAAGAGGCTTGCCTACGACAGCGGCCTCAAGACGGTCATTTTGGGTAAGGAGGCGGGCATTCCTTCGGTGGGTGAGCTGATGCCCATAGACGTCCGTTTGGCCATGGCTACGCTGGTAGGCGTGCCTCAAGCGAAGAAGGTCAGCCGACCGGTCCCGGCAGGTCCCGCTCGTCCTCCGGTCTTCTGCGCTGGGTGCCCTCATCGCGCCTCGATGTATCTCATCAAGACGCTTGCGGGCAAGAACCGGGTCGTCGTGTCCGACATAGGGTGCTACGGCATGGGCGCTCTATCTCCCACCGACGTCGGCGACGTCTTGCTGGACATGGGGTTCAGCATTGGAGCAGCCGGCGGTTTTGCCATAGGAGCGAAGCTGAAGCCGGTCGCAATCATCGGCGATTCGACGTTCCTCCACGCCGGAGTCCCAGCGCTCATAAACGCAGTTTGGAACAAGCACGACCTCGCCCTGTTCATCCTTGACAACTACATCACCGCAATGACCGGTCTTCAACCCAACCCTTCCAGCGGCCTAGACTCACAACTCCGTGAAACAGATAGGATCTCCATTGAGGACCTTGTGAAGGCTTGCGGCGTCAAGAGCCTCCGGGTCCTCGACCCCCTGCAGGTCAAGGCATCAAGGAAAGAGATTCGGGAGATGTTGGACGAAAGAGGGGTCTCGGTGATGATCCTCCGCCAGCCCTGCGCCCTCCTGACAAGCCAACAGCTGAAGGCGTCTGGTCGGAAGGCCACGCCATATGCCGTCGTCGCCGAGAACTGCAACAACTGCAACGCCTGTCTCGTGTTGGCAAACTGTCCCGCACTGATTCCCGCGACGACGGTGAAGGGGATGTCGGCGAAGGTGACCATAGACCCAACCGCATGCACAGGATGCGGCTTCTGCGCCGAGATCTGTCCCTACGGCGCGATAATCCAAGGAGTCGCATAGCAGATGCAGGGAAGGCCCGTCTCAATCGTCGTTTCAGGTGTGGGCGGCCAAGGCGTTCTGCTTACGTCGGAGATCCTTGGGAACGCGGCCATGCTGTCTGGATTGGACGTGCGGGTGACCGAGACTCATGGACTGAGCCAGAGAGGGGGTTCGCTCGTCTCCTTCGTCCGACTAGGCAAGGAGGTGCACTCACCCCTGATAGACCTAGGAGCGGCCGACTACATCATCTCCATGGAGCTCCTCGAAGCGCTGAGGTCTTCCATCTACTCTGGAGACAAGACCACATTCGTCGTCAGCACGCTCCAAGTCCCACCCGTCACCGTGTTCAGCGGAAAAGCGAAATACCCTCCGCCGGCCGAATTAAGGTCCTCCATATCGTCCCTCTGCAAGAAGGCGTTCTTCCTGGACGCAACGGGGATGGCTTCAGCGGCGGGGAAGTCCCTCTACCAGAACGCGGTCCTCCTCGGTTTCTTCGCAGGGATTACGAGGGAGCTCATCAGTCCATCGGAATATGGGGAGGCGTTGAAGATGTTGGTTCCCGAGAGGACCCTGCTCTCCAACATGAAGGCGTTCGACATCGGGTATACAGCCTCCTCTGCGGAAACGCGCTGACGCCAGTCCCTACTCGACAACCTCCGCCAAACTCTTTAATGGAAACGCATCGCAACTTGTCGCTGTGAAGCCACAAGTACTTTCGACCTTTAGGCTGCCTGGGCCCGGATTGGACAAGTTGGCGGAAGCTCTGGGTGAACATCCTGCGATTCCTGAGGGCGTACCGAGGATGGGGCGGGTAGAGCTACTTGAGAAGGTAGTAGGCGCCGACGCCCTCGTCTGTTCGCCATTCGATTGCATAGACACCGAAGTGTTCAACCGAGCCGGTAGGCTCCGTGTCGTCTCCACCTACAGCGTGGGCTTCGACCATATCGACCTAGCCGAGGCCACTCGCAGAGGGATCTATGTCACACATACTCCTGACGTCCTGTCCGGCGCAGTGGCAGACATCGCTTGGGGGCTTCTGCTGGCGGCGTCAAGACACATCGTCTTGGGCGACAAGTACGTTCGCGAGGGGCTGTGGAGGCCCGATAGCGACCTAGGATTCATGATAGGCCATGACTTCCATGACAAGACTCTGGGCGTAGTAGGCTTCGGCCGTATTGGGGCGGAAGTCGCCAGGAGGGGGAAGGGGTTCGGCATGAAGATACTCTACTTCAGCCGGGACAGGAAGCCCGTCCTAGAAGCAGAATTGGGTGCGACGCGCGCCGACCTCGATAGGTTGTTGTCGGAGTCCGACTACGTGTCGGTCAGTCTGGCCCTAAACGACGCGACTCGTGGCCTGATTGGTGAAAGGGAGCTCTCCTTGATGCGCAAGACGGCGATCCTGGTAAACACGAGCAGGGGGGCCGTCATCGTCGAATCAGCTCTCGCGGCCGCGCTGAAGAAGAAGCAGATTGCCGGTGCCGGCCTCGACGTCTTTGAGAGGGAGCCGCTTCCCAAGGACTCGCCCCTCCTGGGGCTTGACAACGTCGTTCTTCTCCCACATATGGCCAGCGCCACGGTGGAGACCAGAGACAGGATGGCGCTACTCGCCGCGCAGAACATCGTCGACGTGCTGAGCGGGAGGCTACCAAAGGCCCTCCTCAACAGCGAGGTCCAGGCCGTAAGGTCCCTCGCCGCCGTCCGGATGATATGAAACAGGACGCTGGTCCTCAAAGAGAATCGACGGTAACTTAACGACCGCCAGCGAGAGGTCCAAGACCAGCCTGCCTGATCATCAGTAGGGGTCTGAAATGAGGATGTTTCCTGGCCATAGCCCTCCTTCTGTTCTAGGCGGGATTCAGCTAAGTGGTCTACCCGGGCTTCCAGCAGTGAGCCTGTCATCAGCCCCATTTGACCTTGCTCCACGCGGGGTGGCCGTTTCATCCCTCGTCCGGGACCTCTCCGGCATCTCTGCCTTCATGGCATTCCCGGCGCGGGTGTCGTTTCTGTTCCAGAGCCAGCGGTCTCCCGCTGCGTCTCTCAACGCCGCGTCTCCTGCACGGAGGGAGGAGCTTCCTCAGGGCTCATC